>Ga0134126_10013613_pt1 | contig 10271 bp, 15 predicted proteins | sample KB31752_FD_96881 | JGI IMG/M metagenome (GOLD analysis project Ga0134126, IMG submission 96881) | Terrestrial soil microbial communities with excess Nitrogen fertilizer from Kellogg Biological Station, Michigan, USA - KB3-175-2 | ecosystem: Environmental > Terrestrial > Soil > Unclassified ...
GCCTGCGCCTGCGCCTGCGCCTGCGCCTGCGCCTTGAGCTGGCTCAGCGTCGTGTGGAGCTCCATCACTTCGCTTTCTTGGCCTTCTTGGTCGACTTGGCTGCTGGCTTCGGCTTCGGCGAGACCGCATCAACGATCTCGTCAGCCTTGATGCCGAAGGCCTTCAGTTCCTTCCGGGCGCAGGCGGCCGTGTCGTAGTGCTGGGAGATGCTGCTCGCGATCGCGATGAAGGCGGCATGCCGGACGACGCTGTCGGCCGTCTTATCCAGCGGGACGTACTTCCGGAGATTGCCCGCGCCACCATAGGGGGAGCACTCGGCGATGATGATCGAGGCGAGCTCGCTCGTGCCCCCGACACCGACGTCCTTCAGCCGCTCGGCCAGGTTCGTGAACAAGGCTGGGAGCGCCTTCTTCCAGCGCGCCTTTTCCTGCCGCCGGCGCTCCTCCTCGGCATTCTGCCGCGCCTGCTGTTTGATCCAGTCGTCGTTACCTGTGCGGTAGTCGCCCCCCGAGCTCACCGCGTTGGTGCGGCGCTTCTTCTTCCGCAGCGCCCCGAAATGGACGTCGCACTTGTCCCGATTCACACAGACCCGGAAGGCGTCCCCGCGATCGCGGCCGGCCGCGACGATGCCGACGCGGCTCCAGGCGCAGGTCTTCGATCGCTGCTTCCCATCGGCCCGGCGCCAGGAGGCGACGCCGTAGGTCCGGACCTTATGGTCCTTGGCGTCGAACTTCAGCCTGTGGTCGTAGGTGATATAGACCGGATCGCGCTTGTCCTTCTCCGCGCTCTCGAGGACCTGGGCGGTGACCGGGAAGAGGTTCGGGAGATCGTTCTCCTCGGGGCGGAACCGGACGTGATCGTTGATGTAGGTCGCGAGCTCGCGGACGCTCCGTGCCTTCACGGGCTGCTTCAGCTCGAGGCTCGGCTGATCCGGATCGTGATCGGCGTACTCGGGCTGAAAGAGCCCGGTGCCGTCGCGGTGGCCGTAGTGGTTGATCTGCTTGGGGTTCCCCATGACGCGCTTCTGATCGGCCGGTTTGAGGCGCGCCAGCAGGACTGCGTGGCCGGCCGTGATCGCCTTCTCTTCGAGGTACTGCTTCAGCTCAGGGATCAGGTTCAGGAGCCTCAAGCGGCCATAGACGTACTCCTTCGACAGGCCGATCCGTTCGGCCAGCTTCGGGACGTCGTACCCGGCCTTCTGCATCAGCAGCTTGAATCCGTTCGCCTCATCGAGGGGCTCGACGTCGTCGCGCTGGCGGTTCTCGATCGTCAGTAGCTCGAGGAACGCGACATCATCCAGGTCGCGCACCACGGCGAGCATGCTGGTCTTCCCAGCGGCCGGGGCGGACCGAAAGCGCCGATGGCCGGCGCCAATCTCGAACTTCCGACGGTCGGCCTTCCAGGGCCGCACGATGATCGGCGTCAGCTGGCCCTTCTTCAGGGAATCGATCATTTCGGCGAGCTTGCCGGGATCGAAATGCTTCCGTGGGTTCCACGGCGATTCGACCAGCTGCGTGAGCGGGATGTGGCACAGCTCGTCGGTCAGGACGCTGGCGCCCGAGCCTTCGATGGGCTCTGTCACTGCGGTCATGCGGCCTCCGAATTGTGGACTTGGGACGTCGGCTGCTTCTGGCCGGCGTCCCGGAAATAGGTCATGCCTTGCTTGATGAAATCGGCGCGATGTGGCTCGAGATCCGGCGGCAGCTGCCATGCGCCCAGGTGGGCATCGACCGTCTGATCGAGGTTCACGAACATGCGGGCGCGGCGCTCCGGTCCGACTTCGACCTCTGGGCGCTGCAGGTCCATGTGCAGGAACGTGAGCCGGCCCTTGTGGGACCGGATCATCTCGTGATCGAGCTCCTTCGAGACGGCCCGGGGAACGTCGAACACCTTGAGGCGCGCGACGGCCCCATCCGGGACGGCGGCCACGAGCTCGTTGATCGCGGTCGACAGGTCAGCGGGGGACTGGTTTGCGCCGTTGAGGATCGGGAGATCGACGACGAGGCGCGGAGCGTCGATCGGATGAAACACGGGAGCGCCGGCAGGGAGCTCACAGCTGAGCCAGCCCTTGCCGGGCAGCCCGGCCTTCGCCTGCTCGGCGAGATCCTTCCAGGCGTCGGTCGAGACATAGTCCAACGATCCCGCATACCACGCCCTCGGCGCGACCTGCTGATGGACGTGATAATGGCCGAGCGCGATGTAATCCCATCCGTCGCCCAGGACCTCTGCGCCAATCGTCCGCGCCTGGTGCGGGAGATCCCGCGCCTCGCCATGCGCCAGGAGGACGTTCAGCCGCCCGGGCACCGGATGCACGCCGGCGAGCTCCGCCAGCGAGCCCTGCGGCACGCACGTCACCGTCACCCCGGCCCGATCGAGGACCTGGACGCCCCGGTGGATCACGTCGATCCCCAGCGTATCGTGGAAGAGCCCGACGATGGGCACGGTCTCGCTCGAGCGCGGCGTATCGTGGTCGCCCGAAATCAGGACGACCGCGGCGTTCGGGAGGGCCTGCCGAAGCCGGGCCAGCTCCCGATACGCGGCGATGATCGCGGCGTTCGTCGGCCGCACCTGATGGAAGAAGTCCCCTGCGATCAGCACCAGGTCGACGCCCTCGGCGATCACGCCATCGATCGCGCGGCGGAAAGCCAGGGCGACGTCGGCCTCCCGGAGGTTCGCGCCAGCAGGGCTCAGGCGTTCGTACTGCCGGAACCCCAGGTGCACGTCGGCCAGGTGGGCGAGCTTCACGCGACGAACTCACACATGGGACCAGGTCCTCCGCGACACAACGTCGTGTACCGTCCCGACTGTCACACGGAAGCGCGCCGCCAACTCCCGGCTCGTGAAGAAGGTCGCGAGGCGCCGAATCTCGACGACGGACGACTCCGTCAACCTCGCATATCCGTTGCGGGAGCCGGCGCACCGCTGGAGCCCCGTCCTGTGGGCATGCAAGGAGTTCTCGGACCGGCTCGCATACTCGAGGTTCTCGGCACGCGGGTCTGACTTGTTCCCATTGATGTGGTTCACTTCGCGGCCCTGCGGATCACCGATGAACGCCTCGGCCACCAGGCGATGAACGTAGTGGCTCCGGCGCTTGCCTTTCGCGCAGAGATCGACCGACGGGTAGCCGTTGCGCAGGCCACGCGTGCTGAGGATCGTGCCGGCCGGCGCGCTTGTCCCAGGGAGCGCGCGTTTCACGCGACCGAGATCGCTGACTCGATAGGCCGGATATCCGGCGATCCGCTCCCATCGCTCCATCATGATGCCTGCGCGGCCGCTGGCTTCGCGAACAGGTCGGTCTGCATCCGCTGCCCATCCACGTACTTCAGCGACTGCTCCTGCAGCGCACGGAGCGCATCGACCGCCTCGCCGGGCAACAGGAGGCCGTCGTCGGTATCCTCGTTGTACGGAGCCGATGCGAGGTGCGGGGTGTTGAGGACCAGCGGGGCGTTCGCCGTGGCGAGTTTCTTCAGGGCGGTGATCGTAGCGCCCATGACCCGGCCTTCGCCCCCATAACTGAAGGACGCCCCACGGATCTCGAGGTCCGCGCAGTAGCCGTCAGGCAGATCGCAAATATCGGCCACGTGGGGCCGGAGCGCGTTCAGGGCTGACAGCAGCTCAGGCGCGGGCTCGTCACAACACTTGAACTCGAACTCGTCCACGCCCTTGAGCTGGATACACTCGAACCGGACGAGCACCCGCTCGCCATCCCAGCTGACCTTCGTGACATCGCGCTGCATGAGGGGGCCCTCGGCGGTTGATTTCTTGACCTGGACTGCCCATCTGCGTTGATCAGCATGCGCCGAGCGGGATTCGAACCCGCGACCTCGAGGGGGACCTGCAAGCCCTCGCGCTCTCCCGGTTGAGCTACCGGCGTCCCATCCCTGGACCGTCACCATGCACCAGGGCCCTGCTGCGGCCACGTTGGACCGTCGCGTGAAGCCGCCCTACCCGGGGAACTCCTCGCCGCTCGGTGGCTCGCGGCGCAGGTCCAGCTCCTGCGCGATCGCGTCGGCCACGGCGTCGTACGTCGCCTTGCCCTTGCTTCTCAACCACTTCGCCAGCTCGGCGAGCTTGTCGGACGGGCACTCGGACAGGAGCTGGCCGGAGAGCGAACCGCAGCCCTTCGGCAGCCGCGCGCCCTCGGTGGCCTGGGCCGTCTCCTCCGTCACGCCCTGGGCCTCGGCGGCCTTCTCGACCTCACCGGAGGCGTCGAAGATCTCGTCCGTCGCGGTGGCGTAGACGACCGCCTGCACGAATGCCCGCTTGCCCGCCCGGGACACGACGTCGTTCAGGGCGGCGCGGAAGTCGCCGTTGTACTTCTTGGTGGACCGGGCGAACCCCGTCTCGGCGGTCGTGCAGGCGGCCTCGCCCGATCCCGCCGGCTGGCCGTACTGGTCGACGAGCTCGACTCGGACGACCGCCATGGTGAACTCCTTCGTGCACTGGCGATCGACGGACTGCGTGGTGGCCCGACGGAGGCGGAAGAGCTGGGCCAGCTTTTCCGAGCCCTGCTTCGTCAGCACCTTCTTGTCGTAGTTCGGGAGCTTGTAGAAGTCGTGCATCTGGCCGGGCGCCGGATACTTGTCGGCCTTGTACTCCGACTCCGCCATCTGCTTCGCGATGAATCCCTTGAGGATCTCCCGGTTCTTCTCGATGGCCTCGAGGCTGGACCCGAGGTCCAGCGGTCGCCGGATCATGTCGGCCCGGACCAACTCCCCGATGGGGAGCGCCCGCTGGAGATCCTCGTCCCACCCGTGATGGGCGGGCACGAGGCCCTGGTCCTGCGCTTCGTCCTTCGTCAGTCGCTTCTGCAGGGTGCCGGTAACCACAACGTCCTCCTAGTGGTGCGCCGGGATGCGGCGCGCGTGGAACTCGTGGATGTGCTGCTCGACCTGCACTTCGGCGGCCTCGCGATCCGCGGCCGAGGCGAAGTCCTCCGCGTCTTCCTGATCGTCCTGGTAGTCGGGCCAGGTCATCGCCCACACGATGAAGGCCACGAGGAGGACGACCCCGACGAGCCCGAGCCCGTCGGCCGCGCTCATGCCGCCCTCTTGGGATGCGTGGGAAAGACGACGCGGGGAGCCGGGGCCGTGAGGTCGCGTGCGGCGCGGCGGCGTTGCAGCCGGTCGGAGAGCATCACCCACGCAGCTAACCCGCCAAAGACAAGGACATTGGCCCAGAACACACCGCCCGAGATCGCCAGGAAGACGATCATCGCCGGTCCCCGAGGTTCGCGAGGGCGCTCTCCAACGCCATCAGCTCGGCGATCTCCTGGCGCAGCGCCCGGCGCCACTGCTCGCGTTCCGCGGCCGGGTGCGTCACGAACCGCAGCCGCTCGGCGTCGGCCTTGGCCTCGGCCGCTTGGGCGTCCAGGAGGAGCTGCGGCGTGAACGCCGGGACGACGCGCGCGGCCTTCGCCTCCTCGATCGGCTCGAGCCACCGCTTCAGCTCTGGCTCGCGGCCGGCCGTGTGAAAGCAATGGATCAGCTTCACCACGCGGTCACGCAGGTTGTTCGTCCCGTAGATCAGCTGGGACGCGTGCTGCTCCGTGACGTTGGCGGCGCTGGCGAACCGGGCCACTAGCCCGGGCCCTTGGCGCGAGTAGCGGGCGCGACGCGCCGGCGCGACGCTTCCCGGCGCACTCGTCGTGTCTTTCGTGGGGGTCATGGTCAGTGGGCGAAGGACGGAAAGTTGTTGACGCGAATCGGGCGCGGCTCGGGGATGTTCACGATCGCGTCGATCCAGGCGCGGACTTGGTCCACATCGGTGACGTTCTGGATGCGAGCCCGCTCGTCGCGCTGATACGGGCGCGGGTCCCTGGGATCCGGACAGGGCCGCTCCGACAAGAGTGCGCCCGTCCATGCCTGTGTCAGGCGTTCCCGGCAGAAGGCGAAGACGCGGGCCCGGTGCGCGCCCAGGTCCTCGCGCGCCATCCGGCCGGCCACCATGCGGGCGTCCGCCAGGTAGACGCGGAAGCCGCGGGCGTTGAGCTCGGCCTCGAGCTGCTCGTGGGTCAGGGGAATCACGCGCCCGCTCCGATCGTGGGGGAGGGTGCAGGGTCCCGGTCGGCGACGGGGGCTGGGGCCTGTTCGCCCGAGACGGGGTTAGCGCCTCGAGAACCCTCTTTGTCCCCCGCCGCGCGACTCAGGACTGGCCAGCATTTCTCACAGGCGTCAACGGGACGCTCGGTCATCCGGACCGCGATGTTCACCAACGCGCGTTCGGGTACCACCTGGCCACAGGCCACTGTGGGAGGGTCCAGGGAAACCACCTTGTGGTATCGCCCGAAGGAAGCGCGGCCGGTACGCCAGGAAATGACGTCGCCGCGCTTCATGCCGCCGCCTTCTCGGCCTCGACTTCGGCCAGCCGCGCCCGGACCTGCGGCAGCAAGAGTTCGCGGGCCATGGTCGACTCGCCCAGGATCCCCCCGCGCTTCGCCCGCTCGATTTCTGTCAGGCGCTCGAGGGCCCGCATATCCGCGTCCGGCATGCGGATCTTCAGGATCGGGCTCTCCTTTCCTTTCTTCTTGAGCCGCTTCGGCATTGCTGGTACCTTCCGGGGTTCGTCGGGTCACTTCGTGACCACCCGTGTTACACACCACCAACTTAGTGGTGCTATGCCACCTGTCAAGAGGGAAAAACCGTCCGAGCGTAACCCAGCCAAGGACAGGCTCTTAGCCCTAGCGGCGCTCTTCCCGGATCAGTTCGGGGCGCGGGCTACTAACGCGGACCTCGAGCGGCTGCTCGGCCTGAAGAGGGACGCACTGAAGGAGCCCGTACGGCGGCGCACGTTCTCTAAGTAGTTGGAGAACAGCATCGTAGCCGGCGCCGCGAAGGCCGGGCTGATTGGCGTGACCGTGGACTGGTTGCGGCGAGGGGAGGGAGAAATCCTCCGCAAAGGGGTGGATTTGCCACCTGCGCCACCTGCAGGCGAACGATCGGGCTCCGGTGGCACATTCCCGCCGTCCGTTGCAGAACGGGTGTCTGGCGGCCGCCACAGTCCTTCCTCACATTCCGAACGCGAAGCCTTTCCGGATTGGGCCTTTCAGGGTGCGCGCCGGCTCGCCGAGTCGGAACAAGCGGGAGTCAAACCCTCCGTGCTGCTGGCCCTCGTGGATGCGCTTGAGGAGGAGTGGCGTGCAGCAGGTTTCAATGAGAAGCGGATCGCCCGCGTGGCGGGGGCCATCCGTACAGACCTACGCGAGCGTCATCGCCTCAACCCACCAGGCGATCAAGCGCGCGCGTGAGCTCCAGGTCGCGTTCGCTGACGACGACTGGTCCCCACTTTCCGACATTACATTGGCCCTCCTTCTCGAGCGCGCGGGAATCCGCTGGAAGTACGTGCCGCTCGAGGGCCTGGCGGAGATCGTCTGGCCGCCGGTCTGTGGGCGCCATCTGATGTTCGTGGAGCGCCACCAGCTGCCGGGTGAGCGCCGGTTCGCAATCCGCCACGGACTCGCGCATGTCGTCGCCGGCCATGTCGACGAGATCTCATTCGCCCGGGATGGCCATGACTGGCGCGGATTCGAGGAGTCGGTCGCTGATTGCTTCGCTCTGGCCGACCTCTTGCCCGATCGAGTGATTAGAGAAGTGCAGGGGGCTGGGCTTAGTCCACTCGAATCGAATCGCTGGGTACAGGGAGAGATATGGCGTTATGTGCCGAATTGGCCCGACGCGCGGATCCAGGACCGCGCGGATCTCCGAATGGCCCTGCTCGGCATGAGTGGCACGTGCGCGGGCTAAGTATCGTCGCGCTTGCTTCGATGCTCGGCTGCTCCACTACTAACGGGCCGGCGCTCCCATCACAACATATGATGGTGCATGTAGACCCGACCGACTCCCTGGCGACCGCGTTCATCTTGGAAGACAGCGCAAGCCATCGCTTCTTCTTCAGCGACACCCTGCAAGGCGCAGCCGATAGCATCTGCGTCAAATGGCAGCCGCTGGGATCAACAGTTTTTGCCGCGGGGGTCGTCCCGGGGTTCCCTCCGGGCGCGGGCAGCTACATGCGGGCGCTCCCGGCCGATTCCGGATGGGAAGCCGTGATCTCCGGATCCGGCCCAGCCTACAGTCCAGTCTCCAGGCGCTGCCCCTAGCGACAAGCATGGAAACGAGTGGCGCGGATGTCGCGCGATCACTAGTGTGCAGTACGGGAGGCAATATGAACGTACGCCGTTTGCTAGTTCTCGGAGTCCTGGTCGTGGGCGTGAGCTGCAGTCATTCGGCCACGGCGCCGAAGCCGATCACGCCGCCGGATTCGACGCCGGTCGACACGACGCCGAAGCTCAAGGATCCGACGGTGCTGGTCCGGAACCACACGCCCGAGCGGGCCTACTTCTACTGGCAGAGCGGGACGACGATCTTCGGCGCCGACACGATTGCGGGGTTCGCCACCAAGTGCGAGGCCTTCACGGCCGCCGCGGACAGCGCCTACTGGCTCCTCGCGACGGATACGACGACTTACGGCTGGGCCATGGCCACCACGAACTATTTTGATCCGACGACGCGTCCCGCATGGACCGCCGACATCAACGGGACCGCTCCGTCCAATCCCGGTATTGTCCAGAAGGACACGACTGCGGAGTGTACGCCCTAGGTATAGTGGTAGGGGATCCGTCCCTTCGTCGCGCGCCAGGCACGATGGTCCGGATCCCACTGCAGCTGGTCGACCGCGCCGGCGGGGGGCTACGGGAACACTTCGGGGCTGCAGCCGCTCCGGAGAACCAGCCCAGGTCGGGCGTCTGGCGCCTGAACTTCTCGGCGCGCATGTTGTGCTCCGGAACCCCGTGGCCTGGAGGGCGTAGGTATGTCGGGAAGCCGTACGCCGCGCCAAGCCTGGCAGGACGCCTGGAACGACACGCTGGTCATGATCTGGGATGAGATCCCCTTGGTGGTCGGCGCGATCCTGGTTGCCGTTCTCCATGGCGCCCAGCAGCGAATCGCGATTGACGATGGCGTGATCCGGATGGGGTTAGGTTTGGGCAAGTGGACGTTGATGGGGACGCTGGCGCTCACCAAGGGCGTCGATTTCCTGGGCGTGATCGGCGAGAGTCTCGGCCTCGCGTACCACCGCACCATGACGGCCTTCAGGGAGGGGAAGCGCACGGCGCTTCCCCCGCGTCTATAGGAAGGGAGAACGATGAACACTGCCACGCGTCTCCAGATGCATCGTGCCATATCGCTCGGGTATATGTTGAATGCGGCGGCCGCCCTTGCGGCGGTCCTGCCGATCGCGCTCATCGCGGCCGTGGGTCCGTGGCGCATCCTCGGCTTGGTCTATCTCGGTATGTGGCTCGTGATTGTGATTCCGTCGACCGCGGCTTACACGACGCTGATCTTGGACGCTGCCTTGATCGCGATCGGGAAGGAGCCGCTCTATCTGCCCGGGATCATCGCGGCGCACGCGCGGGCTGGCCTCCGGCTGCAGAGCCGCGCAGCCATGATCATCCGCCGGGTGGCGATCATCTCGGTCTTCGTCAACCCGCTCTCGAATGTCCCGCTGGCGGCCATGCTTCTGGCGTTCCGGCTGCGGCCGACCGCGATCAAGGCGGTCATGGCACAAGCGACGCGCCTGGCGAATGCGGCAGTACCGGCCCCCGAAGCAGTGGCAGAAATGTCCCGTCCGGTCATCGATGCCGTTGAACGTGAGCTCGAGCTGCAGCCCTGCTAGAGGCGTAGCTCGAGGAGCGCCCCTCCGGCGCACAGCGCCCCACCGCCAATCGCGAGTGGGGCGCTCGTGTTTTGTTTCCCCAGCTCGACACCGAGGAGCGTGCAGCCGCCGAGGGTCAGGACCGTGAGGGCGGTTCGGGCGCCCGAATGCTGGGAGGGCGGCGGCGTCGCGGCCGCGTCGGCCACCGAGACGCGCAGGCCCGCGGCCGTGCCGGCGGCCGTGAATCGCTGCAGGCCTTCCGGTGTCTTCAGCAGCGCCACCAGGATCGTGTCCGGATCCACGGTGATGTGCAGCGCGCGGAGGACCAGGTTCGGGGCCGGGGAGATGGTGAGGCTCTCGGCCAGCTGGATGCCACCGGAGTCGATCGCCGGCATCGGGATCCGGCTAGTATCGGCCGATACTTTTTCCGTACTCGTTGCAGACGTCTGCACCGATGCCTGGTCATGGACCGCGACGACCTGGTGCTGCACCACGATCTTTGCGCCGGCCTGCGCCTTCCCGCGGTAGAAGGTGACCGACTCCTGCAGGCTGCCGATCACCTGGGCGATCGGCTTCGAGTAGCTCGCGATCGCGGAGTCGCCGGCGTGGCGCGCCAGCTGCGC
>Ga0134126_10013614_pt1 | contig 10271 bp, 3 predicted proteins | sample KB31752_FD_96881 | JGI IMG/M metagenome (GOLD analysis project Ga0134126, IMG submission 96881) | Terrestrial soil microbial communities with excess Nitrogen fertilizer from Kellogg Biological Station, Michigan, USA - KB3-175-2 | ecosystem: Environmental > Terrestrial > Soil > Unclassified ...
AAAGCTTTTCATTTATGATTGGCTTTTCAAACGACCAAGTAAAACATGATTTTTATTTGGTCGTTTTTTATTTTCAATAAGTTCGGGTTGAACGTTGAGCTTAGGGTTGTTTGAGACTTCTGGAAGAACCGCTATCTCAAAAGTTTTTTTTGTCAGGATTTTGAGCTTATTCGATTAGTTTTAGGATTCTTTTTAAGTTCACAGTAAAGATTGCCAATGCGCCCTGCATCTGCATGTTGGCTAAACCATAGGCTATTGCCCGGTCATAACCATGTACGTTCTTTAACTCGCTGTTCTTCGCCTCAATCTTATACCTATGTTTTATGTTTTCTTTATACCTGTCCGTTTCCTGAAAAGCTATCTGTTGCTTGTGCAGGTCTGATCTTATGGTGACTGAATAGGTCTTGGTCTTTGCCCCCGGTCTATAACAATTCTCTTTCAAGGGGCAGGTTTTGCATTTTTCTACGTCAAAGTAATAAGTATCCGCCTGGTTTTTTCCTCTGTTCTTCTTTCCCTGACGGGCTTTTCGGACAGCCAGGTGGCCTGCGGGGCAGACAAACATACCCGCGTCCTTATTATAATCGAACTTGTCTTCTTCCTTTCTTGAACCCTGTGCTATTGTAGGAGTCAGGCTGGCTACAACATTGATGTCCTGCCCGGCCGCCATCGCAAGGTTGTCCTTCCCTGAATAAGCCGCATCCCCGATAATTGTATCTACTGCAATGCCGTTGTTTTGACTGATCTTCAAAAGCTTCGGAAGTTCCGGGCCGTCCCCTTTTTCTCCGGAGGTAACTACGGCGGCCGTAATGATACGTTCTTCTGTCATAGCCAGATGGGTCTTATAGCCAAAAAAAGAGCTGTCGGCTGATTTATGCCCGGTCCTGGCATCCTTGTCTTTTGAGAACGTATAATTTTCCTCCGTATCTTCAATGGTCTCCTTCAACAAGTTCAGTTTCTCTTTGACCGCTGGGATCGAACTCAACATTTGATCCGATCCTATGCGTTTTTCAAGTTTCCTGCAATAAGCCAGCTCCTTTTCCAGGTCATTAGAATCATTCTTTTCCGGCATGTGGCCTTTCATATCTTCGTCTATTATATAGACCGCTTTCCTGAGTAGTTTTGACCGTTCCCTCAATACCTCTAAAGCTGAATATGGATTTGATCTTGCAAGCGAATGTGTGGCATCAACAATAATAGACCTTGACCGGATAATGCCTTTTTCAATGGCAATGGATACCGTTTTGCTTATCAGCATATCTAACAGATCGGTATCCTTCAACCGTAATTTTCTGAACTTAGTAAGCGAACTGGAATTGATGATTTCCTCTTCAGGCGACATATCCAGAAAATATTTGAAGGACATATCATACCTGGAACGCTCAACGATATCGACATCTGAAACGCTATAGATCGTCTTCAATAACAAATATTTGAACATTCGTACAGGGCTTTCTGCCATACGGCCATTATTGAGACAATATTTACCCACCAATTCTTCGTGAACAAATGTAAAATCTATCAGTTCGCTGATCTTGCGAAGAAGGTTATCCTTGGGTACGATCAGGTCATACAATCCTGAAAACGCACTGAATTGAATCTTTTGTTGTTGAGCTAACATCTTAAAGCATTGCTAATTCGACTTTAAGATAACGAAAAAGGAGCAGAAAAACAATCGTTTTCTACTCCTTTTTATCCTCAATTTCTAAAGGACTTTTTCAGTGCCCTCGATAAGGAGCCGGGCTTTTTTTCACTAAAGGATCCCTATTGGCCTTTAGTTGTGGGTTTATCCAGCGCCGCCACGGCGATCTCCTGGTAATTAAATGTTGGTTTAAAATCACTGCCGCCCAGCTGAACCGCTATATTATAATCGGCAATGGCCTTGCGGTAGTTGAGCTTGGTGCTGCCTAATTTATAATAAGCGAAACCCCTGTTTTGATAGGCGGATGCAAGTTTGGGATCTAAAGCAATGGCTTGGGAAAAATCGCTAATGGCTTCTGCAAAACGGTTCAATTTATTTTTAGCTTCGCCGCGGCCATTATACGCCAGTACCGATTTTGGATCGAGCTTGATAGCCAGGTCGTAATCGGCAACGGCCTCGGCGCTCATACCCAGGTTATTTTTTGCTATGGCGCGGTTTAAGTAAGCCTCAGCGTATTTAGGGTCAATGGCAATGGCGCGGTCCAGATCGGGTATCGCGTTGTTATAATTTTTCATGCTGATCTTTATCGCCCCCCGCGCCCCGAAAACCGATGCATAATTGGGATTGATGGTTACAGCCTGGTCAAGGTCTCGTAAAGCCTCGTCGTTTTTACCGGTTTTAACCCTGGCATTTGCGCGGCCCACATAGGCATCCATATATTTAGGGTCCAGTTTAAGAACCTCGTTATAATCGTCAATGGCACCGGAATAATTTTCGGCCTTGCCTTTTGCGTTTGCGCGACCATAATAGGCATCAATATATTTTGGATCAAGAGTAACGGTTTGATCGAAATCGGCTATCGCGTTAGCATAATTTCCCAGGTTGCTTGTTGCAACCCCGCGGTTGTAAAACGCATCGGGATATTTCGGGATCAAGGCTAAAGCCTGGTTGCAATCTTCCAGTGCTTCATTATAATGCTTCAATTCGTTTTCCACGTGCGCGCGATTGTTGAACGCCTCGGCACATTTCGGATCTAAGGCAATGGCCTGGTTCAGATCGGCTATGGCCCCGGCATAGTCGCCTAAAAAGTCTTTTGCCAGTCCGCGGTTGTTAAAAGCCTTGGTGAATTTAGGGAATAAGGCAATGGCCATATCAAAATCGGCCTTTGCTTCTACATATTGCTTTAAATTGATCTTCGCATGACCACGGTTATTATACGCAGGCTCAAATTTCGGAAGCAAAACAATCGCTTCGTCAAAATCGGCTATCGCATCGGCGTAGCGGCCGAGGCTATTCTTGGCAATACCCCTGTTATTATAGGCGATCGCCGATCGCGGCTCCAAAACAATCGCCTGGCTAAAATCGGCTATCGCATCGGTAAAGTGCCCCAACTCGTCTTTCGCATTGCCGCGATTGATATATAACACCGTAAAGGTCGGATCCAATTCAATGGCCTGGTCATAGTCTTTTATCGCATCCGTGTAGCGGCCCAAACTGCTTTTAGCAAATCCGCGCGTATAAAACGCTTTAACGCTCCCCGGATCTAAAACGACCGCCGAATCGCAATCAGTTATAGCTGCAGTATAATCTTTTTTGTTTGCCTTTTCGATGGCTGAATTCACTAAATCTTCGGCTGACTGGGCATACAACCCCTGGCTGATGCCTGCTAAAAGTAGAGTAAAGAATAAAAACCGCTTCATAATGTACAAATAAAATATTTTATCAACAAAGAACAATAAATATCGTACCAATTAATATTCTATCTATAAAAACGCTTTAGCACAGCTTAATAATGATTTATATTAAGCATAGGTTAAATATTGGAAGGTGAAAATTCGCGGTGAAAATTAAAAACATTAATCCCGGGGGTGCAGAAAACAGGGCAGACTATTGCCGAAATTTGGACACTGGCAGTTACAAAAAGCAAAAGCAGGGTTGGCCTTGCGCTTTCCTGCTTTCAAAATTAACTACTAACTGACATGTTAAAATGTCGTTAATTAGCTGCTAAGTTATTAATTATTTTTGTAGATAATAAATTGTATTATAAATTAACATTATTTAACATATTGTGCTATGGCTTTAATACAGGCATAGCTTCCTCCTGTTAATTATTCATTATTGGCGAGATCCACGATCTCGTGGATATTTTTATCCAGCAAATCGGTGCTTATTTCCATTAGGCGCAGGTATTCTTTATCAGACGTATGATTGCCCTCTTTAATGAGGCTCATCAGCCCCATAATGGTACATACCGGGCCGCGTATCTCGTGTGATTGCATGGCTGATATATCGACCAGCTTTTCCTGGTGCATCCTGATATTTTCCTCGTAGGCTTTTCTTTTCGTGATGTCATTTGCGTTAAATACTAACCCTTTTATTCTGCCTTTCAGGTTTGTAGCCGGTGTAAACTCAAACTGCCACCAGGTGGTTACCTTATCGGTATAAATGATCTTTCTTTCAAGAATAACTTTTTCGCCTGCAAAAGCCCTTTGACAATTTTCGGTGATCATTTTAGCCGACGAAGGGTGAAGAAAATCTAAAATATGATCGCCGATGACCATTCTTTTGCCAAAAAGCCTTTTTACAAAGAAAAATGAAGCCCTGTTAAAATCGACAACATTCATGTCCCGGTCTAAAATGATATAATAACTGCGGGAACTGTCAAATACCGAACGAAATTTAAAAGATAAACGGTCGATCTCCGCCCGCAGGCTGGCAATCAATTTTTTATCGGTCAGAGGCTTTTCCAGGTGACCCGCTTTAGCCGCAATCCTGCGGGCAAGGGTTTTATAATACTTAAATCGCAAATGATCTAAAGCGAACGCGGGATCATAACTTTTCATGGGGCTTGGTTTAGGCGGAATGTGATCTTTAAGCGCTAATCAAGCCTAAAGCATGCTCAACTTCATAATTTTAGCGGAAGAGTCCTTTTTGTAAAAAGGAATCAGATAAGCATATCAAATATAAAAATAAAAAATCCGTAATTATTACCGTTTAATCACCCTTTTTTTTCATCGCGCAACATATAACAAAACAAACGCACTAAAAAATAAAAAAATCATTTGTGAATTTATTAATTGTCATTTTAATTAATAATATTTGTATTGTAAAGAATTGGGCAAGAAGCCGCGTATACGTTGTATTGAGTGAGTAAAAGTTAATATAATTATCCAAAAATTATTTTTGAGGTTTTTTTAAAAGAATTCGGTTTTAGAAAAAAACAATTATCTATATATTTACTTTACCAATAATTCTCAGTTAACGCCTGAATAGCAAGCCGTGGAGTGTTACTTGTATCTGCCGACATCAATTAATTAATAATAACGAAAAACAAATTCCCCTATGGAACAGGATCTGATTGATATCCCATTAAAAGACGCGCCCCATTTAAATGGTGCCGACGAAAGCCCGCTCGACCACCAGGAACTTTTGCGTGTCCTGTCGTTGGTTAAGAACGGCAAACTCGACACACGAATGCCGGTAACCCAGGCGGGTATTAGCGGCCGGATTTGCGAGGTATTGAACGACATTATCGATATGAACGAGCGTTTGGTAGCCGAAATATCGACAGCCGAAGTAACGATCGGAAAAAAAGGCAACTTATTAAAACGGATCGAGCTGCCCGACGCCAAGGGCCAGTGGGCACATGGTGTGGCTTCGTTGAACAGCCTGATTTCGGACCTTACATCCCCCACCCTGGAGATAGCCGGTATGATCAACTCGGTGGCCAACGGCGACCTTTCCAAACATATTCCTTTAGAGATCAGCGGGCACCCGTTAAAAGGTGAGTTTTTGCGTATCGCAAAAGAATCGAATCAAATGCTTTCAAAGCTGCGGTTATTCTCGATGGAGGTAACACGCGTTGCGCGCCAGGTAGGTTCGGAAGGTAAGCTGGGTGAGCAGGCGAAAATTAAAGGTGTTGCCGGTGTATGGGCCGAATTAACCGACTCGGTAAACCAGATGGCGGGTAACCTTACCGCCCAGGTGCGAAATGTGGCCGCGGTTACAACGGCGGTTGCAAAGGGTGACTTATCACGTAAGATCACCGTGGAAGCGAAGGGCGAGATCCTTGAGTTGAAGAACACGATCAACACGATGGTGGATCAGCTGAATTCCTTCTCGTCCGAGGTAACCCGTGTGGCCCTCGAGGTGGGTACGGAAGGTAAGCTGGGAGGCCAGGCTAAAGTTCCGGGTGTTGCAGGTACGTGGAAGGACTTAACAGACTCGGTAAACCGTATGGCGGGTAACTTAACCTCGCAGGTGCGGAATATAGCGGGTGTAACAACCGCGGTAGCCAACGGCGACTTATCCAAGAAAATTACGGTGGACGTAAAGGGTGAGATGCTTGAGCTGAAGAAAACCATCAACACGATGGTGGATCAGCTGAACTCCTTCGCATCCGAGGTAACGCGTGTGGCGCTCGAGGTGGGTACAGAAGGTAAACTGGGCGGCCAGGCGCGTGTGAAAGGTGTGGGTGGTGTATGGAAAGATCTGACCGACTCTGTAAACCAGATGGGTAGTAACCTAACCGACCAGGTGCGTAACATTGCAGGTGTGACCACAGCGGTTGCGAAAGGCGACTTATCACGTAAGATCACGGTGGATGCCAAAGGCGAGCTCCTTGAGCTGAAGAACACGATCAATACGATGGTGGATCAGCTGAACTCATTCTCGTCAGAGGTAACGCGTGTGGCACGTGAGGTAGGTTCGGAAGGGCAACTCGGCGGCCAGGCGAACGTGCCGGGCGTAGGCGGTACCTGGAAGGACTTAACAGACTCTGTAAACCAGATGGCCGGTAACTTAACGGGCCAGGTGCGAAATATAGCTGAAGTAACCACAGCGGTGGCGAAAGGCGACTTATCAAAGAAAATTACGGTTGACGTACAGGGAGAGATGCTGGAGCTGAAGATCACGATCAATACGATGGTGGATCAGCTCAACTCCTTCGTTTCGGAAGTAACGCGTGTGGCACGTGAGGTAGGTTCGGAAGGACAGCTGGGTGGCCAGGCGAATGTGCCGGGCGTAGGCGGTACCTGGAAGGACTTAACCGATTCGGTAAATAAAATGGCCGATAACTTAACCTCGCAGGTACGTAACATCGCCGAGGTAACTACCGCCGTTGCGAAGGGTGACCTTTCGCGTAAGATCACGGTAAATGCCAAAGGCGAGTTATTGGAGCTGAAAGATACGATCAATACGATGGTGGATCAGCTGCGCGGTTTCGCATCGGAGGTAACGCGTGTGGCACGTGAGGTAGGTTCGGAGGGACAGCTTGGCGGCCAGGCAAACGTACCGGGTGTGGATGGTACCTGGAAGGACTTAACGGACTCGGTAAATAAAATGGCCGGTAACCTCACCGCCCAGCTGCGTAACATAGCTGACGTATCCATCGCGATCGCGAACGGTGACTTGTCTAAGAAGATCACGGTTGACGTACGGGGCGAGATCCTTCAACTTAAGGAAACCATTAATACGATGGTGGATCAGCTGCGTGGTTTCGCATCGGAAGTAACGCGTGTGGCCCGCGAGGTAGGTACCGACGGTAACCTGGGTGGCCAGGCGTTTGTACCGGGTGTTGCGGGAACATGGAAAGATTTAACAGACTCTGTGAACCAGATGTCGTCGAACTTAACATCGCAGGTACGTAACATTGCCGAGGTAACAAAAGCGGTGGCCAGCGGTGACTTGTCGAAGACGGTAATCATCGACGTAAAAGGTGAGATCATGGACCTGAAGAACACTATCAACACGATGGTGGATCAGCTGAACTCATTTGCGTCGGAAGTAACCCGTGTGGCACGTGAGGTGGGAACGGAAGGAAAACTGGGTGGCCAGGCGCACGTAAAAGGTGTGGCCGGTACCTGGAAGGACTTAACAGACTCGGTAAACCAGATGGCGTCGAACTTAACGGGTCAGATCCGCGGTATTGCGAAAGTGGCGACAGGTATCGCGAAAGGAAACCTGAAACAGCGCTTGTCCATTAATGCGCTTGGTGAGGTGGCCCAGCTTACCGATACCATTAACGAGATGATCGACACCCTTGCGGTATTCGCCGACGAGGTAACCACGGTTGCGCGTGAGGTGGGTGTACAAGGACGATTGGGCGGCCAGGCGAGTGTGCCGGGTGCATCAGGAACCTGGAAGGACTTAACAGAAAACGTAAACCAGCTGGCACAAAACCTTACCGTGCAGGTGCGATCCATATCTGAGGTGGCATCGGCGGTAACGAAGGGTGACTTAACCCGGACCATCCGTGTGGATGCGAAAGGTGAGCTGGAAGCGTTAAAGGATACCATCAACCAGATGATCGCCAACCTGAAGGGCACAACCTTAAGGAACCACGAGCAAGACTGGCTGAAATCGAATCTTGCCAAGTTCGCGCAGATGCTTCAGGGTCAGCGTGACCGTAACGCGGTTGCCAACAAGGTACTGTCGGAATTGGCGGAACTGGTAAACGCCCGTTACGGCGCATTTTATATATTGGAACAGCCGGAAGATTCGGACGAGCCGAAACTGAAACTGTTTGCAGGTTATGCACAAAAGAGCCGCAAGCTCATCAACCAGGAATTCTCATTGAGCGAAGGTTTAGTTGGACAGTGCGCCACCGACAAGGAGCAGATCAGGCTATCCAACGTACCAAGCGAATATTTACAGATCAGTTCGGGTATCGGCAGCGCCGCCCCTATCGACCTGGTAATATTACCGGTACTGTTCGAAAATAATGTAAAGGCGGTTATCGAGCTGGCATCGTTTGAGAACTTCAGCGATACCCACATCGACTTCCTCGATCAATTGACGGAAAGTATCGGTATCGTGTTGAATAACATCGAAACCAATACACGTACTGAAGAGCTGTTGTCGCAATCACAATCGCTGGCGAGCGAGCTTTCTGCACAACAGGAAGAGTTAAGAAGGGCGAACGACGAGCTGCACGACAAAGGCCGTTCGCTGGAGGAAAAAGCCGAGCAGCTTACGCTGACGTCGAAATACAAATCGGAGTTCCTTGCAAACATGTCGCACGAGTTACGCACGCCGTTAAACAGCTTGCTTATCCTCGCGCAGCAATTGTTTGAAAACCCCGAGGGCAACCTTACCGAGAAACAGCGGATGTTTGCGAAAACCATCCACTCGTGCGGTGATGACCTTATCCAGCTGATCAACGATATCCTGGATCTGTCTAAGATCGAATCGGGTGTTATCGCTGCCGACGTTATGCCGGTTAGCTTTAAAGAGATCACCGGTTTTGCCGAATCGACCTTCAAGCCGATCTCGGAAGCTAAGAACCTCAAATTCGAGATCGACGTGGAAGACGGGCTGCCGGATGTGATGGAAACGGATATGCAGCGTTTGAACCAAATTTTGAAGAACCTGCTTTCGAACGCTTTCAAATTCACCGAAAAGGGCCGTGTGAAACTGAGTATATTCAGACCGCAGCCGGGCCAGGAAAACCCGCTTAGCACTACCGAACCGGTTATTGCATTTGCCATTGAAGATTCGGGTATCGGTATTTCAAAGAGCACGCAAGGTATCATATTTGAAGCATTCCAACAGGCGGAAGGTTCCACCAGCCGTAAATATGGCGGCACCGGTTTGGGGCTTTCGATCAGCAAGGGTTTTGCCGAGCTGTTGGGCGGTACCATTACCGTGGGAAGCGAATTGGGTAAGGGAAGTACCTTCACCTTGTTCCTCCCATTAAAATACCAGGAGGATAAATCGGTAGTTGCAGCTCCGGCAAAAGAGCCGCGCATTATTCAACCGCACACCCGGGTTGCCGCGCCTGCCGAGGCCGCAGAACTGGTTATTGATGACGACAGGCACGCTGTGACCGCAGAAGACAGGGTGTTGCTGGTAATAGAGGACGATCCGCGATTTTCCAAGATACTGATCGATAAGTCGCATGACCATGGTTTGAAGGTGATCATAGCGATGAACTACCTGGAAATATTTGATACCATTATTAAATACAACCCGATAGCGATAACCCTTGATGTGAATATGCCGGAATCAAACGGATGGAAAATCCTGAAAATGCTGAAAAGCGATATTAACCTGCGTCATATCCCGGTACACATTATATCTGGCGAGGACAATCGTATAATGGCACAAAAGTTTGGGGCAAAGAGCTTCAGCTTAAAACCGTTGTCGAACAATTCGCTCGACGACCTTATTTCGGGTATCGTCACCTTCAACGAGCAGGTTAAAAAACGTGTGCTGGTGATCGAGGACAACGAAGAGGAGCTTCAAAAGCTTACCGACCTTTTATCAAACGACGGTATCGAGGTAAGCTCGGCCGGCAATGCTAAAAAGGCGATCTCGCTGTTAAAAAAGGAAGTTTTTGACTGCATCATCTTAGATTATGTATTGCCTGACGCCAACGGTTTGGAGTTGTTAAACAAGGTAAACTCCGTTATACAGCCGCAAACCACCATTATGCTACATTCAGCCCGGGATTTTACACAGGAGGAACTGGTGCAGTTGAAACGGCTGAACCATCGCATCATTACCAAAACCCCGACATCGCACCTACAGCTGCTTGAAGATGTGCTTGTGCTGCTGCACGTAAACAAAAAACTGGTGAGCGATGCCAAGCTAAAAATGATCGACGGCATCAGGCCGCCGGTTGATGTGCTCG
>Ga0134126_10013615_pt1 | contig 10271 bp, 8 predicted proteins | sample KB31752_FD_96881 | JGI IMG/M metagenome (GOLD analysis project Ga0134126, IMG submission 96881) | Terrestrial soil microbial communities with excess Nitrogen fertilizer from Kellogg Biological Station, Michigan, USA - KB3-175-2 | ecosystem: Environmental > Terrestrial > Soil > Unclassified ...
AGCCTGTGGCACGGCCGCCCTCGGCCGTGAATCGATCCCATCTTGGGCCGGCGTCGGACGGCGGTGATTTATATTTCGGCCGATTTATTTATATCGCCGCGCGATTGCGCAATCGAATCGAGGCGCCAGCACGACGGTTTCCGAGGAAAACCGAGGTTTTCGCCGCGCGGCCGCGTCGCGCGACCGCGAAAAAGGGGCGTTTCATGCCTGATAATCGCCCATTTGGCGCCCAATTCGAGCCCGTTTGATAAATCATCGCGATCGGCCTTTTCGCCTGCGAGCCGAGGAATTAGGCATTTTCCCGCGCCGCGGCGACTAATGATCTCGCGCTGCATATAAATCATGATTTTCGCTCCCCTTTCGCTCCTCCATCGGCGGCGCCAAGCCCGCGTCCGCCGCTCGCTTCGCGTTCGGCTCCGACGCCCCGGCGAATTGACCTTAAGGGCCGGGCGGCTTGGTTGGCAAGAGCAGGACGCGGGCCCGCGACGGCGCGAGGAGAAGATCGAGGTTTTTTTTGGCAGGGGACCAGGGGACGCGGAGGGGATGGGGGATGAAGGCGGGATTCACTTGTGCCATCCAAGAGCGTCGCGAAGCAGATTTGCGCTCCGCACCGTGTCACCGCGAGGTCAATAGGTTTTGCTCTCTGGGTAATGACGGCGCAAAAGATACCGTCGCAAACCGAGCAGCAGGGCGAGGTTTGCGCCTTTGGCCAAGATCAACCCGGTCGTCAGCGCGCGAGCCTCGACGAAGTCACTCAGACCAAAGGTAACGAAGGTCGCGGCGTACACGATTTCCCAGCAGGATTTGCGACGTCGAACAAATCGATGCAAGACCAAGCCGGCGATGAGACACCAGGCAATTCCCTCGGCGATATTGAACCAGTGATAAATCTCCGAGAATCCGAACCGCTCGCCCGCAGAGTATCGCCACCACGATCGCGCGAGCCATTGCGAGAGAAGATTCATGAAGCAAGGCTGTCGCCGCGGCGTTCTTCGGTTCTACGAATGGCGTCGAGAAACGCAGTCAGTTGAGGTTCTGGACCGGGGCCGAGATTGCTGTTCACGCCATCCGCCGTGATGCGTCGCAAAGTCGTGCCTCCGCCGAATGGGGCTTGGCCGAGTATGAAATACTTTGATTGGCTCTCGGACGGTCCGCGAATGATCGCTGAAAAATGCGGGGCCAGGACGAATGGCGGTTGTCCGCCGACAATCTCTTTCATCTCAATGTCCGACATCTCGATCGGCGACGGCGACGGGTATTCCAGAACAAAAAACTCGTCGTCCGCGTTGAACTGGCCGTGATGCCATCTGAATCGTTTGCCGTCGTCGATTACGGGTTCGACTTTTCGGCTCACGCACGCCATAACGTAAAAGAACGGCCCGGCGGCAGACGGCGTATTAAGGCATAAATCGGCTACCTTCGCGACATCGTGGAACGCGTAATGGGGAAGGATGAAATATGCCACGTCGTAACACAATTGCGGCATCGAAATACTGGGCTTTCGCCCACTGAACCACTCCGATAATCCCATCAGCGCCTCCCGTCGCTATTTCGCGATGTATCTCCCTATCTCCTCCGCATCTCCTCATCCCCTTTCAAAAACATTCCATTGTTCAATACCGCGCAAAGCCCCCCTCACGCCAGCAACTCTTGCACGACGCGCTGCGGCTCGACGCCGGTCAGACGCTGCTCGAGACCTTGGAACTTGAAGGCGAACCGCTCGTGGTCGATGCCGAGGCAGTGCAGGATGGTGGCGTTCAGATCGTTGATGTGCGCGGGCTTGTCGGCGACGTTGTAGCTGAAATCGTCGGTCTCGCCATAGACCACGCCCCCCTTGATCCCGCCGCCGGCCAGCCACATGCAGAAATTGCGCGGGTGATGGTCGCGGCCGTAGTTGCTCTGAGTCAGCGTGCCTTGCGAATAGACCGTGCGGCCGAACTCGCCGCCCCACACGACGAGCGTCTCGTCGAGCAGCCCGCGTTGCTTCAGATCGGAGAGTAGGGCGCCGATCGGCTGGTCGGTGTCTTCGCATTGCAGCCGCAAGTCGCCGGGCAGGTTGCCGTGCTGGTCCCAGCCGCGATGCAAAATCTGCACCACGCGCACCCCGCGCTCGACCATCCGCCGGGCCAGCAAGGCGCTGGCCGCGAACGTGCCGGGCTTGAGCACGTCGGGGCCGTACATCTCCAGCGTCTCCGGCGTCTCGCTGGCCAGGTCAATCAAGTCGGGCACGCTCGATTGCATGCGGAACGCCATTTCGTACTGCGAAATGCGGGTTTGAATCTCCGGGTCGCCGAACCGCTCGAAGCTGCGCTGGTTGAGCTTTTCGGTCGTATCGAGCATCGCGCGGCGATGGCGGGCGTCGACGCCCGGCGGGTTTTGCAGATACAGCACCGGATCGCCGACGCTCCGCAGGGCGACGCCCGTGTGCGAGGTCGGCAAAAAGCCGCTGCTCCACATCCGCGTGAACAGGGCCTGCGCCGCCGATTTCGATTTCCAATTCGGCGTGAGCACGACGAAGGCCGGCAGGTCGTTGCTCTCGGCGCCCAAGCCGTAAGAGACCCACGAGCCAAGGCTGGCCTTGCCCGGCACTTCGCTGCCGGTCATCACGAAGGTACACGCGGGGTCGTGATTGATGGCGTTGGTATGCACCGTGCGGACGACGGCCAGGGCGTCGACGTGCTTGGCCGTGTGCGGCAATAGTTCGCTGACCCAAGTCCCGCTTTGGCCGTGCTGCTGGAACTTGAACATCGACGGGGCGACCGGCAGCCGCTTTTGGCCGCTGGTCATGGTGGTGATCCGCTGCCCGTGGCGCACGCTTTCGGGCAGATCCTTATCGAAGAACTCGGCGAGCTGCGGCTTGTAGTCCCAAAGATCCATCTGCGCGGGGCCGCCGTTCATGTGCAGATAGATCAGCGACTTGGCCTTGGGGGGGAAATGGGGCAAGCCGGGAAGCGACGGCTGCACGCGCTCGGCCGGCGCCGCGGCATTGGCTGCTGCCGCACGGCCCGCGAGGATCGAGAGCGCCAAGCCGCCGAGCCGCAGCCCGGAGTCGCCGAAGAATTGGCGGCGGGTGTGGTATAAGTCGCGAGCGAAAAGGGGGTTCATGGAGTTTATCTTTCGTTAAGTTTCATCGCCTTCCGCAAGGCCCCGCTCGCGGCCGGCGGCGACGCGAGGAGTTCGAGGAAGCGGTCGCGGTCGCGATCCGACAATACTGCGATGCGGTTTTCGGGCAACGTCGACAGTTCGTCGGCCGGTGCGTCGACTTTGCGAATCCTGACCTCCGACGGACCTACCATCTCGACGATTACCTCTGCATCAGCAAACGCCGCCGGCAACTGAATGCGCGCCAGCGCGTCGGCGGTTTGCACTTCTTGGTCGGCCATAAGGCTGCTTTCAAGGCAAGAAAGTTGGTCTGCAAATCTCAGTTGCATTCATTGCCTGGCCATGCCTTTAAAAACGCACGCCTCCATTTCCTTAACAGCAAAAACCGCCCGTAGGCTTTCCGGACCTAATTCCGATTCACCGTTTCATCCAAATTCAAAATCAGATTCGCCACCAGCGTCCAGGCGGCCGTTTCGACGTCGGGGGCGAGCTTCTTGGGCGCCGATTCGCCGACGCGGATCGCTCGGCCCGCAGCTTCTGGCTCCGCCTGAAATAGCTTCAACTGCACGTCGAACGCCTGGCAGACCAACTGCGATTCTTCGGCCTCCGGGCGCCGCGAAAGCACCGTGCGATACAGAAACGCCACGCGGTCGACCGGCGTCGAGCCCCCTTCGCCGATCGCCCGCTCGGCCAAGGCGCGGGCCGCTTCGAAGTGCTGCACGTCGTTCATCAACTGCAAAGCTTGCAGCGGCGTGTTGCCGCGCTCGCGGCGCGTGCAGAACTGCTCGCGGTTCGGGCCGTCGAAGTTCGACATGAAGGGGGGCGGGGCGGTCCGCTTGAGAAACGCATACAGGCTGCGCCGATACAAGGCCGGCCCGTGGTCTTGCAAGTAATATCGCGTGTTGCTGTCGGAGTAGCCGACCGGCTCCCAGATGTTCGGCGGCTGATAGGCGTTCACGCCGCGTCCGCCCATCTCCAGGTTGATCAGCCCGCTGACGAACAGCACGTTGTCGCGGACCTGCTCGGCGTCGAGCCGGAACCGCGGGCCGCGGGCGTACAGCCGATTCTCGGGGTCGCGCTTCCGCAATTCGGGCGAACTGTACGATTGCTGGCGGAAGGCGGCTGAGGTGACCAGCAGCCGCACGAAATCTTTCACGTTCCAGCCGCTCTCGCGAAACTGGATCGCGAGCCAATCGAGCAACTCCGGATGGCTGGGCAGCTCGCCTTGCGTGCCAAAGTCGTAGCTGGTTTTCACCAGCCCGATGCCGAAGAATTGCTGCCACAGGCGGTTCGCCTGCACGCGGGCCGTCAACGGCTGTTCGGCCGAAACGAGCCAGCGGGCCAGATCGAGCCGGTTCGCCCGGCCGTCGGCCTGGGCCTTGGCGAGCGGCGGGAAGACGGCGGGCACGCCCGGCTCGACCTTTTCGCCCGGCTTGTCGTATTGGCCGCGCACCATCACGAACGAATCGCGGGCCGCGGCCAGATCGCGAAAGATCATCGTGCCGGCAATCGCGTCTTCGGCCGCCAGCCGCGCCGCTCGGGCCGATTGCCATTCCTGGCGCCGCGCGGCCAGGTCGTCGCTCGCCGGGCGGGCCACGTAGGCCAGATAGAAATGCCGTAGCTTGTCTTGCAGTTGCGGATCGGCCTGCTTGTCGGGGCCGTCTTTCAGAATCGTTTGCAATTCGGCCGGCACGTCGCCGGGCGATTTGCCGGCAAGCGCTTTCCGCCAGGTGATGAACGAAGCAACCGGATCGGTCGCCAAAGTGCTCGCGCCGGTGACGGCGAAGGCGTCCCAGCAGGCCACGCCGCCGGCTTCTTGCAGCGTGATCGAATTGATCGTGTCGCCCGGCTTGAGCTGAAGCGCTTCGGCCGAGAATGTCAGCTTGGTCCACGCTCCCGGCGGCGGCAAGCGGCCAAGCCGCTCGTTGACCGCGGCGCCGGGCAAGCCGCCGTTGGGCAAGCTCTCGTCGGGCGATTTTTCGTCGCCCCACCAGGCGCGCCGCGTTCCGCTGCTGGCGCCGATCACGACGGCGACCGCGCCGGGCGCGTGCTGCGGATCGAGATAGAGCCAGGTCTCGAAGGTCGCGGCGATCGGCACGACGATCCGCTGCAACTCGATCTGCACTGCGTCTTCGTGGAAATGCGCGTTGGCCTGCCGCAGCACGCGGCGGCCCGAGGGGGCGCCGAACTTCGGCCGGTCGAGCCACGCCGACGCGTTGCGCGACGTGTTCCGCACCGCGGCCCCAAGCGGAAAGAAATCGTCGAACACGACCTCGACCGCGGGCGCCCGCTCGGCCGCCGGCGGCGTCTCGGCCGGGTCGGCGTATTCGGCCGCCGCCGCCGCCTGTTCGAGCCGCCCTTTCGCTTCGGCTTCTTGCCGCCGCGCGGCTTCGACTTGCTCTTGCTGGCCGCCCCGCGCCAGCTTGTAGTAGGGGGCCGTGTCGTCGATGTTGCCGTCCATGCCGGGGTCGGCCGCGCTGTTGAAGAAGGCGTAGAACGAGTAAAACTCCTTCGTCGAGAGCGGATCGTATTTGTGGTCGTGGCACACGGCGCAGCCGCCGGTCAGCCCCAGCCAGGTTTGCATCGTCGTGCTGGCGCGGTCGACTGCGTAGCGATAGACGAACTCGTCGTTGATGGCGCCCCCTTCGCTCGTCGTGACGTTGCAGCGATTGAAGCCGGTCGCCGTGAGCTGCTCCGCCGTCGCGCCGGGCAGCAAATCGCCGGCCAACTGCCAGACGGTGAACTGGTCGAACGGCAGATTGTCGTTGAGGGCTTTTACGACCCAGTCGCGATAGGCCCACATCTGCCGCTCGTTGTCGAGATGCAGCCCGTGCGTGTCGGCGTAGCGGGCTAGGTCGAGCCAGTGCCGCGCCATCTCCTCGCCGAAGCGCGGCGAGGCCAAATAGCGCTCGACCAGTTCCTCGTAAGCCCGCGGCGACGGGTCGGCCAGATACCGATCGACTTCGGCCACGCTCGGCGGCAAGCCAGTCAGGGCGAACGCCGCGCGGCGAACGAGCGTTTCCTTGTCGGCTTTGGGTAGCGGCTTGAGCCCCTCGGATTCGAGCCGCGCCAGGATGAACCGATCGACGGCGTTTCGCGGCCACGCCGCATCGCGCACCGGCGGCTCGGCCGCTTTGACGGGCGGCTCGAAGGCCCAATGTTTTTGATACGCGGCGCCCCCTTCGATCCAGCGGCGCAGCGTTTCCTTCTGCTCGGCCGAAAGCGTCTTTTTCGAGTCGGCGGGCGGCATCACCTCGTCGGGATCGGTCGAATTGATCCGCTTCCAGACTTCGCTACTGGCCAGATCGCCCGGCTTGATGGCGGTCTTGCCGTCTCGCACGGCCAGGGCCTGCTCGGGCAAGTCGAGCCGCAAATCGGCCTGCCGCTGTTTGGCGTCGAAGCCGTGGCAGGCGAAACAGTTTTGCGACAGGATCGGGCGGATATCGCGATTGAACGACAGCTCGCCGGCCGCGGCCGAGAAGGGCGCGGCGATCGAAAGAAGGCAAGCGACGGCGAGCGCCAGCGCGAACGGCGATTTCATAGCACTCCTGCGGCTTTTTAACGGCGGGTTCCACGTTGTCGGCGGACCCTTCAGGGTACACGATCGGCGTAGGGGAAGGCAAATTCTCGGCGGCAAGGTGGTGGGTCAGCTTAATTCTGAGATTTTTTGACCCGGCCGGATCTGTTAGATTGTCGGCATGAGATCTGGGTCGCGATTTCGGTTACAGTTCAGCATCCGCGACATCTTCTGGCTCACGCTGGCCGCGGCAGCGTTCTTGGCCGGAAGTGAATGGCGCAAGCGGCAATGGCCAGAGGAGCGAGCCCAACTTGAGGCTCGGAATGCGTGGGCAAAAGATATCGCAACCAAATCGTTCGGCGATTTGCTTTTAACAAGAAGCCGGATGCTTAAACTGGAGCGCGATCTCCGAGTTGCCCATCAAGTCGCCTGCGAGTCGGCTAGCCGCGAGCCGTAGGCGCCCCGAGCAAGAAGAAAGCCGCCGAGGGCGGCAAACGCGGTTCCGCGGGCGCCAAAGAGTAGCCCCGGCACTCCGTGACGGGGGGCCAAACCGATCGCCGCGGCGAGCGAATCTCCGCCACGGAGTGTCGGAGCTACCCATAAAAAAGGCCGCAGCCTGAAAGCGACCCCGTGGGGCCGTTTCAGACTGCGGCAAGATCACGGTGGCACGAGCGGTTAATCTCTCGATTGCCGCCCGCCAGCCGTGGTTGAATCCCGATTCGGGCGGTCAGTTTTTGCTTTCGTCTTTCACCTTCAGCAGCTTGCCGGTCTGCGCGTCGACGTGGACGACTTTGACCTTCGAGCCGTCGAGCAACTCGACTTCGATGGCCAGCTTGCCGTCGTGACGCAGAAAGCTGGCGTCGAACGCCTTGCCGCTCGCAACTTCCTTGCTGGCGGCGCGGATCGCTTGCACGAGCGTGGTCTTGGACGTGGCGGCGGCCTCGTTCTCCAACTCTTCGTCGTCCGGTTCATCCTCGCCTTTGGTGGCTTCTTCCTTTTCCTCGTCCTCTTCTTCGACGTCGAGGATTTCGCCCGTGGCGGCGTCGACTTGGACTTCCATGTGCTTCTTTCCGCTGATGACTTCGACCTCGAACACCGTGCCCTGCTTTTCGTTTTCGATTGCGGCCTCGACCGCTTTGCCGTGGGGAACCTTCTTCACGGCCGCCTCGACTGCTTGTTCGAGCGTCAGCTTGGCCTTGGCCAGTCCAGCCTTGGCCCGTGCGTATTCTTTTTGTTCATCATCGGCGGATCGCGCCAGCGCGGCGAACGAGCAGACGAGCGCAACGGCCCCGGCGACTGCTAAATGGCGGTACTTCATGGACTTAACCTTTTTTATCGAGTGTCTTGCCGACCTCGGCGGACGAAATTGCCCGCGGAGCGAGGGCGGTCGGAGAAGAGCAAGCGTCATGCCGCTCGCCAGCGATCAACGCGAGATATCGGCGGCGTATCCGCGATTGCGAACGCCTTATTCTTTCGGGAACACGATGTGGGCGGGCTGGGGGTCGAGGCGGCAAATCGGTCCTTCGGGGAATCCGCGGGCGGTCCTTCGTCGGCGAGCATCTGCACCGTGCGTTTTCCGAGGAATCACCGGGCAATGAATGCAGCCAAGATTCGTCGAACACTTGTGCTTTACCCCTTCGTTTGCGCCTTGGCGCCATTCACTGCCCGGCCATGCCTCCGAAAACGCACCGTAACCCCGGCTCACGGCTTGAATCCGCGTACAGATTCCGCTGAGGAGCCATTAAGCTAAGAGCCTATCCGCGAACTCCCTCTCCCTCTGGGAGAGGGCTGGGGTGAGGGCGTTCCGCCGACGTCGAAGCGTTCTTCGTCGCCGCCAGCCGGCGCATCCGCGTGGCCAAGACGAGCCACGTCGAGATTTCTTTTGCAGAGTCGTGCGAACTGCCGCCCGGAATCGATGGGGACTTGCTAATCATTATCGACGGCAACGCCCGTTCGCAGCGCGTCTTGATGCCCGAGAGCGTCGAGCAAGGGCAGACGAAGGTCAAGTACCAGGTCGCGGCACCGTTTTACTTCATGCATGGGCCGCGAGTGTCGCCTTAAATTGGCATTTGCGATGTCTCCACCAAATCGGTGCTCCTGCTCGTGCTGAACCTCTCCTCAGCCGACTCAATAATCGACGGTAGCTGGGACTCAATGCGGTGGTATATGTCGGGCGCGATGTAGACGCGAATCGGTGATAGATAGACCGCCGGTTCCTCAAAAATCGACCTGTTTAGGTGCGAGAGCTCAGTAATCGGCACGTGCCCGTCACCGTCTCTTCGCTGTACGTCCACCATGCGCCGGGAATTCTTACCGTATGGCACATCGATTACCAAATGCAATCTGTGAATCTCGACCCCTTTCTCTTTCAGCGCCTCTGTATACGCTGCCCGCAGATCGCTCACCCACTGCCAAGCAATTGGAACAGTTGAATGTGAATGCCCTTCAGTCACTATAGTATTGTATATGTTATGCCTAGCTCGCAAGTGGGGCATATCCGTGCGCCTATATGTCTTAATAGGCGTATAAATCTCGGAGTATTTCGGCGTCACGTGCAACTCCACAAGCTTCCTCAGTAGCTCACCATCCAGGCCTGGGACGTCGCGAACTCGCGGACGCAGAACTCTTAACAACGCGTCGTGGTCTCCGGTGCTTGTCTTTAGATCCTGAGCCAGCGACTTCAGGGCATCGACGTCCTTCTTAACAATATGCGCAAGGACCGCATGGAACACCGAAATGATGCCGCGAATTCTTTCGTGCCAGTAGACAGACGATAGCATCTGGTCTTGCAACACCATCAGCCCCTCCGCCGCAGGCACTCCTGTTTCTTCAATTCCTAGCCGGCTTCCGTTCTCGATGCAACGCAAGGAGCGGACAAGCCCCTTGATGTCAAGTCCGGCACCAAATGCCACGCCGCAATGAGCAGCGTCGCGAGTAAGGTAGTCGACCTTGTCTAGGTCGATTGGACCGTCAAGTAGTTCGGAGAGGACGGGTACTTTCCCTTCCAGAATCTTGATTGTGGTCTGCAGTGTTTCATCTCCCCAACTCCGGGAAATCGCGCCCGTCAAATCGTCGTCGCATTCTAGGAGCGTAATCGCGTGCTGCTCATGCGATACGGCACGCTTTACCTCTCTGTCGTCCGGAAATCTGCCAGCGGCATATTGTTCTAGGACGTGCGCGTACGGATAATGGCCAATGTCATGCACCAACGACGCTAAGAGGAAGGCACGGACTTGGTGGGGCGAAAACAAGTCCCGAAACATCCGGTCGTGCGATAGCCCCTCGACGGCTTGCTTCGCCGCCGCGAAGGTTCCAAGGGAGTGTTCAAACCTTGTGTGGTTGGCGCCGGGAAAGTACCAGTCACAGAACGATAGCTGTTTTATGCTTCGCAAGCGCTGAAAGGCTGGGGTGTTTATCACTGCCAGAGGCGCTTCGCCCACCGGAACGCCGCGCGATACAGGTATAGTAAGGATCGCGGATTAAATAACTTCGCGAAGCGGTTTTGGCAGGATGGTGTAGTTCCATCGCGACAGGACGGGGTCGAGCCAGGGCCAACGCGAACTGTACGCTGAATGGGCAATACGCAGTTTAACCATGCTGTCTTGGCGCGAGTCGCCAAATCCCTTATGCGAAGTTGCGGCGTGCGGACTCG
>Ga0134126_10013618_pt1 | contig 10269 bp, 13 predicted proteins | sample KB31752_FD_96881 | JGI IMG/M metagenome (GOLD analysis project Ga0134126, IMG submission 96881) | Terrestrial soil microbial communities with excess Nitrogen fertilizer from Kellogg Biological Station, Michigan, USA - KB3-175-2 | ecosystem: Environmental > Terrestrial > Soil > Unclassified ...
AAAAACCAGAGGAGAAAAGCATGAGTGATATTTCCATGAAACAACTACTCGAAGCGGGCGTACACTTTGGACATCAGACTAGCCGCTGGAATCCGAAAATGAAGCCCTACATTTTCGGTGCACGAAACGGCATTCATATTATCGATCTGCAGCAAACCGTTACGATGTTCAAAGAATTGGAAGCGGTGGTGCGCGACTTGGCGGCTTCGGGAGGCCATGTCCTTTTCGTCGGCACCAAAAAGCAAGCTCAGGATGCCATTCGCGAGGAAGCTGAACGATCGGGCATGTATTACGTCCATAATCGTTGGCTCGGGGGTACCCTGACAAATTTTTCGACGATCCGCCAAAGCATCGAGCGTTTGCGCAAACTCGAGGAGATGGAAAATGACCCGAAGATCGTCGAGGCTTTGACCAAGAAAGAGATGTTGGGACTGAAGCGGGAAAAAGCCAAACTCGAACAGGCTCTTGGCGGCATTAAAGCGATGCGCAAGCTTCCCGATGCAATCTTTGTCATCGACCCGAAGCAGGAGGAGATCGCCGTAAAGGAAGCCCGCAAACTGGGAATTCCTGTAATCTCGGTAATCGATACCAATTGCGATCCCGACATGGTCGACTACAAAGTTCCGGGCAACGATGATGCCATCCGAGCAATCCGATTATTTTGTTCCGCGGTTGCCGACGCGATCAATGAAGGCCGCACGCTGTACGAGCAATCTTTGATCAAGAGAAAGGAAGAAGAACGCGCCGATGCGCCAAACGTGAGTGAATTGTCGGCCGCGGCAGGAGTTTAGCGTGGAAATCAGTGCGAGCTCCGTAAAAGAACTCCGGGAGAAAACCGGAGCCGGCATGATGGACTGTAAGAAAGCCTTGGGCGAGTGTGGCGGCGACGTGCAAAAAGCCATCGACTATTTGCGTCAGAAGGGTTTAGCTGCCGCCGCGAAAAAGGCCGATCGCGTCGCGGCCGATGGCGCTGTGGGTGCTTATGTGCATCCGGGGGGCAAAATCGGCGTGTTGGTCGAAATCAATTGCGAGACCGACTTTGTCGCGCGCACGGCAGAGTTTCAGATGCTGGTAAAGGACATCGCCATGCAGGTCGCTGCGGCCAACCCCCAGTATGTCAGGCGGGAGGAAGTCTCGCCTCAGGATCTCGATAAGGAAAAGAGCATTTATCGGCAACAGGCTCTCGAAACCGGAAAACCGGAGAAAGTAGTCGATAAAATTGTTGACGGGAAAATTGAGCGATTTTACTCTGAAGTGTGTTTGCTGGAGCAAGCGTTCATCAAAGATCCCGATAAAAAAGTCGCCGAGGTTGTCAACGACGCCATCGCGCGACTGGGCGAAAACATTCAGGTCCGGCGGTTCGCGAGATACCATCTGGGTGAGGCGGTGACGAAGGACTAGGCGGCACCGAAAGTTCATGGACAACGGCGCCCCCAAGTACAAAAGGATCATTCTCAAAGTTACCGGGGAGGTATTTGCCGGACCACTGAATTTCGGCATCGATGGAAACACCGTCAAGGCTTTCGCACAAGAAATCAAAGAAGTGAAGGAGCTCGGGTGCGAGCTGGCATTGGTGATCGGCGGCGGCAATATTTTTCGCGGCGCGATTGCCAGTGAGATCGGCATGGATCGGGCGAGCGCCGATACGATGGGGATGCTCGCAACCGTCATCAATAGCCTTGCCCTCCAGGATGCGCTTGAAAAGCTTGGCGTCTCGACTCGAGTGCTCTCGGCCATCGAGATGCGACAGGTCGCGGAGCCTTATATCAGGCGGCGTGCCACTCGGCATTTGGAAAAGGGCAGAGTGGTGATCTTCGCAGGTGGTACCGGCAATCCTTATTTTACCACTGACACGACGGCGAGCTTGCGCGCGATGGAAGTGGGCGCTGAGGTCATTCTCAAAGCAACCAAAGTCGATGGAGTCTACGACGCCGACCCGTTCAAGATCGAGGGTGCGCGAAAATTCGATGAGCTTAGCTATATCGAAGTTCTGAACCGTGAGCTCAAGGTCATGGATTCGACGGCGATCTCCCTCTGCATGGACAACAATTTGCCGATTATCGTTTTTAATCTGATGGAAAAGGGCAATATCAAACGAGTCGTTTCCGGCGAACCAATTGGCACACTGGTGAGCGGAGGAAAGCGATGAATGAAGCCATTTTTACCCAATTGCAAAAGGAAATGGATGGGTCGGTAAGCGCTCTGAGGAAAGAGCTGGGAAAAATCCGCACCGGTCGCGCTTCCACCGGGTTACTGGAACATATTACTGTGGACTACTACGGTGCGACAACGCCACTGATCCAGCTCGCGACCTTGAGCGCGCCCGAGCCAAGATTATTGGTGATCCAGCCCTTCGATCGCGGGGCGATGAGTGAAATTGAAAAAGCGATTCTCAAGTCGGATCTCGGTCTGACGCCGAGCAATGACGGTAAAATCATCCGGATTCCGATCCCGCAGCTCACCGAGGAGCGGCGCAAAGAGCTTGTTAAGCACGTCAAGAAAATTGCCGAAGAGTACCGCGTGTCAGTGCGCAATCACCGCCGTGTGGCGATCGAGCACGTAAAGGAGGCCGAAAAAAAGAAGGAGGTTACCGCCGACGATTCAAAGCACGCTCACGACCGCGTACAAAAAATCACCGATGATTTCATCGGCCGAATCGATAAGATCGTCAAAGCCAAGGAAGAAGAAGTGATGGCGGTCTAACTCCGGGCCTGCGAGCTATCAATCAATTTGTCCTTCCTGTTTGATACCAACCTCGCCCCGAGGGCTTCTCACCGGATGCCACGAAGCGAACGCAGTCAGCAATGGAGCTACAGAACCTAGATAAATCGCGCCTGCCGACACATGTCGCCATCATTATGGACGGCAACGGACGCTGGGCGAAACTGCGCGGCAAGAATCGCATCGAGGGTCATCGGCGGGGCAAAACGTCCGTTCGCGTCATTGTCGAGATGAGCCGCAAAATCGGCATTCGTTATCTGTCGCTGTACGCATTTTCCACCGAGAACTGGTTTCGTCCTCACGATGAGGTCGACGCCTTAATGGGGCTACTGGAACATTATCTCGCGGCGGAGCAGGCGAAGATGATGCGCTACGGCATTCGTCTGCTGGCGATCGGTGATCGATCACGCCTGCCCGCCAACGTGCGCACGATTTTGGAAAAGGTCATAGAACTGACGCGCGAGAACCAACGTATGACGGTGATCCTCGCCCTCAGCTATAGCGGGCGAGACGAAATTGTCCGGATGGCGAAAGAGCTGGCTCTTCAAGCGTTCGAGGGCAAGATCGCTCCCCAGATGATCGATGAACAGATGGTTGCGGCACAACTGGATACCTGCGGAGTACCGGACCCGGACCTATTGATCCGTACCAGCGGCGAAATGCGCATCAGCAATTTTTATCTGTGGCAGCTCGCCTATAGCGAGCTTTACATGACGCCGACGTTATGGCCCGACTTTCGGGAGCGGGAATATCTTGAGGCATTGCTGGATTACCAGCGTCGGCGGCGGAGATTTGGTCGAACTGACGAACAGATCGACGATTCTACTCTTCGACTAGGTGCTGGTGGACGGCAATCTTAGCTCCAGAGTTCTGACGGCAGCGCTTGGCGTGCCCTTGTTGGTGCTTCTCGTTGGCTGGAGCCCACCGTGGTTGTTCGCCGCAGTTTTTTTTATAGTGACAGTTGGCGCTTTACATGAATATTTCACCATAGTGTTTCCGAACCGGAGCAGAGATCGGCGACTGGGGATCGCGTTTGGAATTTCCTTATCCGGGGCAATTTTCCTGAATGACCATGTGGGTTCCCTAATTTGGGTGGATATGGTCGTATTAATAGGCCTGTGCGTCTATATCTCGAGCGGCGGAGCGCTAGTTGATAGGATGAACAAGCTTGCGATTAGTTTGCTCGGGGCAATTTATGTGGGATACTTTCTGCCCCATTGGGTCTTGTTGTTTCGCTTGCCCGGAGGTCGTGCCTGGGTATTCTGGGTCTTAGCGGTTATTATGAGTGGCGATACGATGGCTTATTTCATTGGCCGACGTTTTGGCGCGCGCAAGCTTGCACCTGAGATTAGCCCGGGAAAAACGGTTGCCGGGATGTGGGGCTATTTTGTTGGCGCAGTCATCGCCGGCTTGCTTGCGGCTTTTGCGCTGTTCGAATCGATCAATTGGGTTGAAATTTCAGTGTTGTCTGTGGCGCTTAGTATTCTCGGGCAAATGGGCGATCTTTTCGAGTCATGGATTAAGCGGGCCTTTGGAGTCAAAGATTCAGGTAACCTCTTGCCGGGCCATGGCGGCCTGCTGGACCGGCTTGATAGCCTGATCTTTCCAGCCGTATTTACCACAGCGTATCTGCAGGCATTCCATCGGTGAAAAAGCTCGCGCTTCTTGGTTCCACGGGATCCATCGGGGTCAGCACCCTTGCGCTGGTTCGGGAATTTCCCGAAAAATTTCACATTCACGGCATGGTGGCGGGCCGAAATCTGCCCCTGCTGGCAAAACAAGTCCGTGAGTTTTCACCTGTCTGTGTGTCGATTCAGCGTGAAGAGGACGTGCCGCGGCTAAGAGCGTTGATTGGGCGCCAAAAGGTAGAAATTCTTCACGGCGAACCCGGCGCATCGGCCGTCGCGGCCGCGCCGGAGGTTGATATCGTGCTCGCTGCCATTGTCGGCGGGGCCGGATTAATGCCGTCTTTCAACGGCGTACTTGCGGGAAAAGAAATTGCGCTGGCGAATAAAGAGGCGCTGGTTATGGCAGGCGAGCTTTTTGTTAGCGCGGCAAAAAAGAAACGCGTTCGTCTGTTGCCGGTCGATAGTGAGCACAGCGCGATCTTTCAGTGTTTGCAAGGGAATGATCGAGCCGAAGTTGATAAGCTCATTTTGACGGCCTCCGGCGGACCTTTTTTAAAGACGCCTCTCCATCGTTTAGAGAAAGTTACCGTCGCACAGGCCCTGAAACATCCCAATTGGAAAATGGGCCAAAAGATTACCATCGATTCCGCAACCATGATGAACAAGGGTCTGGAAGTTATCGAGGCTCGCTGGGAATTTGATATGGAGCCTAGCCGTATCGACGTCGTCATTCATCCGCAGAGCCTGGTGCACTCGATGGTGCGTTACCAAGATGGTTCGATCATTGCCCAACTCGGCATCGCCGACATGCGCATTCCCATTGCCTACGCGCTGGCATTTCCGCATCGGCTCAAAGGTAGCTGGGAGGGGCTCGACCTTACGCAGCGAAAACTGCTGAACTTTCTTTCGGTTGAAAAGAAGCGCTTCCCCGCATTGGCATTGGCGTATCATGCGCTGCGCGAGGGTGGCACAATGCCGGCAGTGCTCAATGCGGCAAATGAAGTTGCGGTAGCGGGATTCTTGCACCGGCGCATAGGATTTCGCGAAATACATCGTATAATTGGCAATATCATGCAGAAACATAATAACCGTCGGGCAACGGCCATCGACGACGTTCTGGAAGTCGATCGCTGGGCGAGAGAAAAAGCGTCATCGCTGATTCACTAACTCACGGGCAAGGAGATGTGGATGGAAAACGTGGTTTATTCAATCGGTGCCGCGGTGATTGGACTTGGATTGCTGATCGTCTTCCATGAGTTTGGTCATTTCTTGCTCGCCAAGCTTTCTGGAGTGGGCGTTCTGACTTTCTCAGTTGGCTTCGGTCCCAAGCTCTGGGTGCGAAAAAAAGGTGAGACTGAATACGCATTGAGCGCATTTCCGCTCGGTGGATACGTCAAAATGGTTGGCGAGGATCCCGATGAAGAGGTGCGTCAGGAAGATATCGAAAAATCGTTCGCCCATAAGAGCCTGCTCAAAGGATCGCCATCGTGGTTGCCGGCCCCGGTTTCAATTTGCTGCTTGCGTTGTTGCTTCTGATGGGTGTGTTTACGTTCTATGGCGTGCCGGTCATGTCGACGCAAGTAAGCGCGGTCGAAGCGGGCTCGCCGGCGGAGCGAGGGGGCATTCTCAAAGGGGATCGAATTATTGCGATCGATGGAATGCCGGTTAAAGAATGGGAAGCGTTGTCGCGGGCGATCAAATCGAGCGGCGGCAAAGCTTTAGCGCTCCAGATTCGCCGTGGCACGGAGACGGTCAATGTCAACGTACAGCCGATGAAAAAGGAGGGCCGCAATCTCTTCGGCGAACGCAAGGACGACTGGATTATCGGAATTGGCAGTCAGGTTTCGATCGAGAAAGGCAACCCCGGTTTGGCCATAGTGCGCGCGTTTTATCAAACCTATGATTACGCCCAGCTCACGCTCGTAGCGTTGTTCAAAATGATCGTCGGGGACGTGTCGCCGCGCAATATTGGCGGTCCGATTTTGATCGCGCAAATGGCCGGGCAGCAAGCGCAGGAAGGCCTCGGCAGTTTTCTTGCCTTTCTCGCCGTCCTCAGCATCAATCTTGGCGTGCTAAATTTATTGCCTGTGCCTGTGCTCGACGGCGGACATCTATTGTTCTTTCTCGTGGAAGCAGTGACGCGAAAGCCAGTTGCACTGAAGTATCGGGAAATGGCTCAACAGGTTGGTATTTGTCTCCTCGCACTACTCATGATCTACGCGTTCTACAACGATATCGTGAGATTCTTTGAGAAGCAGGTTGGCGGATGAGAATTCTCGGCATTGACAGTGCCACACGTACGGCTAGCGTAGCTTTAATCGAAGATGAAGGTGCAATCGACGAGCAGAAATCGGAAAAACGACACTCGGTCAATGTCGGCGCGTCGGATTCTGTTCGGAATTGTGCCGAAATTATTGTTCCGTTAATCAAGTCCCTTCTCGAGAAAACCCATTTAGCACCGGCTGATCTCTCCGCCATAGCGGTTTCAATCGGACCCGGCTCGTTCACCGGGCTACGCGTCGGCCTGGCAACTGCCAAAGGTATTGCCTATTCCGGTGGACTTCCGCTTATCGGTATTTCGACCTTGCTGGCGCTTGCGGCAGGTGTAAAAGATTTTGATGGCATAATTTGTTCTTTGCTCGATGCTCGGAAAAATGACGTCTATCTGGGTTTGTTTCGGCGCGCCGGCAAGATTCTTTCGCGGTTGACTGATGATGCTCTGCTCCCGATCGATAGGGCGATAGAATGTGCGCGGGGTTATCAGGAGCAAACCGGCGCTGCTTTAGTTCGGATCATCGGCGATGCTGGCGACGCACACAAGCAAAAGTTGACCGACGCGTTGGGAAAAAAAATTGTTTTAAGCTCCGAGAATCAGCATCCATCGATCGCTCGGCAGGTTGCGCTGCTCGCTCGCGAACGTCTGCTCAGCGAATCGCTGGATGAGCTAGGCTCATTGGTTCCGGTTTACCTTCGTCGGCCTGAGGCTGAAGTGAGAAAATTGTATGTAAACTATTGAAAAAGTAAGGGAAAACTTCGTTGACAAAGAAATTAGCCTAAGTTAAATTGAGTCCCGCGAAAAATTTTTTCATACTCAAAAAGGAGGCGCCCGTATGGAACTTAGAGAGGAACACGTGATTGTCTCCCTGTTGGATAAAGATCCAGAGCTAAAAAAATTCTACGACGAACATCGGGAACTCGAAAAGAAACTGGCTGAATATCAACATAAGCATTACCTAACACCCGAAGAAGAAGTGGAAATGAAAAAAATCCAGAAACTGAAACTAATCGGCAAGGACCGCATGATGCAAATTCTTGAGAAGCATCGTCATGCCAGCGCCGATCATTAGGGGAGTTGTTTATTGATGAAATTGACTGGAGCGGAAATATTCTGCGAGTCGCTTAGGCGTGAAGGCGTCAAAACCATCTTCGGTCTACCTGGCGGAGTCGTGCTAAAAATTTTCGACGTTCTCTGCCAACAAAAAGATCTCGATCTCGTATTGACCCGTCACGAACAGGGTGCGGCTCATATGGCGGAAGGCTATGCCAAGGCTACCGGTAGAGCCGGCGTCGTCTTGGTCACGTCCGGTCCCGGTATGACGAATATTGTTACGGGACTCGCCGACGCCTATATGGATTCCGTTCCACTGGTCGCTTTTACAGGTCAGGTTTCAACCGATCTTATCGGCAATGATGCGTTTCAGGAGGCGGATAATGTCGGCATTAGCCGGCCCTGCACCAAACATAACGTGCTCGTGAAGGACGTTAATGAATTAGCGCAAACGATCAAGGAGGCTTTTTACATCGCGACAAGCGGCCGGCCGGGACCGGTGTTGGTGGATATTCCAAAGGACGTCAGCACGTCAAAGGCGGAATTTAAATACCCGGAAAAAGTCAATCTGCGCGGCTACAATCCCACGGTCGGTGGTAACAAGAACCAGATTAGGCAAGCTGCCGAAGAAATATTGAAGTCAAAGAAACCGATCATTTATGTGGGTGGAGGGGCGGTTTTTTCTGATGCCGCGCAAGAGATTTTCGAACTCGCGGAGATTACCCAGATCCCGGTGACGATGACATTAATGGGGCTCGGCAGTTTTCCAGGCAACCATCCATTGTCGCTTGGCATGCTTGGGATGCACGGTGGCTACTGGACGAATATGGCGATGCATTACGCCGATCTCCTGATTGCCGTCGGTGCGCGCTTTGACGATCGCGTGACTGGCAAGCTTTCTGAGTTTTGTCCGGAAGCGCGCGTCATTCATATTGATATCGATCCAACTTCCATCAAGAAGACCTTTCATGCGCATATTCCCATCGTCGGCGACGTCAAGGCCGTTTTGCGCCAATTGAACGTGCTTTTGCGATCGCTCGACGGTAACTCTGCGCAGATTGCCGCGCAACGAAAACCATGGATTCAGCAGATCGAGGACTGGAAGCGAGCCCATCCCCTTGCTTACAAGCAGGACGACAAGGTCATCAAACCGCAGTTCGTCATTGAAAAGCTCTATAAGCTGACGAAACACGAAGCGATCGTCGCCACGGATGTCGGTCAACACCAGATGTTTGCGGCGCAATATTTCAAAGGTAGCCGGCCACGGACTTGGTTGACCTCAGGTGGACTTGGCACAATGGGCTTCGGCTTTCCGGCAGCCATTGGCGCGCAAATCGCGTTTCCCGAGCGGCAAGTTCTCTGTATCACCAGCGAAGGTAGTTTTCAGATGAACTTGCAGGAATTAGTTGTGGCGGCCGAGCGCAAACTTCCTGTGAAAATCGTTTTGCTCAACAACGGAGTTCACGGCATGGTGCGGCAGTGGCAGGACCTCTTTTACGAAGGGCGCTATTCCGCGAGTGTGCTCGGCACGTTGCCCGATTTTGTGAAGCTGGCAGACGCCTATGGTATTCCCGGATTGCGCGCGGTCAAGCCCGCTGAAGTGGAGTCGGTTTTGAAAGAAGGGCTCAAGCAAAAAGGACCGGTGTTGATGGATATTCATACCGATCCTTATGAAAACTGCTATCCGATGATTCCTGCCGGCGGAGCGCAGCACCAGATGATGCTTGAGGATCCGCCCGAGCTCAAGGTTGCGAAAAAAGGTGGAGCACACAAGAGAAAGGTTGATGAGGGGGAGGGCGTACTTCCTGCCTGATGATTTTCGCGAATGGAACATATTATATCGGTTCTTGTGGAGAACAAATTCGGCGTCCTCGCTCGAGTTGCGGGGCTATTTAGCGCCCGCGGGTACAACATCGAAAGCTTGTCCGTCGCTCCCACCCTAGACCCGACCACCTCGATGATCACGATCGTCACCGTCGGTGATGATCGGATCATCGAGCAGATTATGAAGCAGCTCAACAAAGTGGTTGAAGTGCTGAAGGTAATCGATTTGACGGAAACCCATTTTCTCGATCGGGAAACCGCGCTGATCAAAGTTCATACGAAACCCGAGCATCGTGACGAAGCGATTCGGTTAGCGGAGATTTTTCGCGCCAAGATTGTCGATTCGTCAGCCAACACGTACACCATCGAAATTACCGGCGACGTTGACAAAGTCGAAGCTATGATCAATATGCTTAAGCCCCTCGGTATCAAAGATTTAGTCCGTACCGGTCGTATTGCGATCTCTCGCGAAACTACACGGACCGCCTCACCACGGCGTGAGCCCGCTTTGTTAAAAAGCTAATCCCGCGCGCCACAGCGCTTTTCTGCTAGAGGGCGTTTTTTAGCTACGCGGAACTGCGCGGGCGCAGCAAATTTCCCGATTCACTTACTGGAATTGCTTGGCTAAATGGAATAGTTGGCAAGGCAAAACCTTCATGTAGCGCCCTCGGTAGCGTTTGTAAGGACTTGCGAGCGCTTGGTTTGACTTGCCAGAGTCCGCTCGGCATATTAGAAGCTCGACCACAGGAGAACTAGCGAATGCAAGTC
>Ga0134126_10013619_pt1 | contig 10268 bp, 8 predicted proteins | sample KB31752_FD_96881 | JGI IMG/M metagenome (GOLD analysis project Ga0134126, IMG submission 96881) | Terrestrial soil microbial communities with excess Nitrogen fertilizer from Kellogg Biological Station, Michigan, USA - KB3-175-2 | ecosystem: Environmental > Terrestrial > Soil > Unclassified ...
GAGGAGGGTCCTTCCACCGATGGCACACGCCGGGTCATCGAGACACTGACCGGCCGGCAGGAGAAGATCGACTGGTGCATCGTCGGAGAGCCTTCGAGCGAGAGCTCGGTGGGCGACACGATCAAGGTGGGCCGACGCGGATCCTTCAGCGCCCGGCTCACGGTGCACGGCGTGCAGGGACATGTCGCTTATCCCCAGCTCGCGGAGAATCCGGTGCACACACTCGCCCCGGCGCTCGCGGAGCTCACCAGCCGCGCCTGGGACGAGGGAACCGAGCACTTCCAGCCGACCAGCTTCCAGGTCTCGAACCTCAACGCCGGCACGGGTGCGCCGAATGTTATTCCCGGCGAGCTGAAGGCCCGCTTCAATCTGCGCTATTCACCGGTTCAGACCCAGGAGCGGCTCAAGGAAACGGTTGAAGGCATCCTGCGCAAGCACGGCGTGCGCTACACGATCGAGTGGTACGTCTCGGGCGAACCGTTCTACACCGCTCCCGGCACCCTGTCGGATGCTGTCGGAGCCGCTGTGCAGGAAGTCACGGGCTCGAGGCCACGTCTGTCAACCGGTGGCGGGACTTCCGACGGCCGGTTCATCGCGCCGCTGGGTGCACAGGTCGTCGAACTGGGCGTGGTCAATGCCTCGATCCACAAGGTGGACGAGTGTGTACGGATCGAGGACCTCGAGCTTCTGCAGCGGATGTACGTCAACCTGCTCCGCAAGCTGATGACGTAGCCGGGCCGGAGAGCTCAGCGTGTCCGCGGACGCCGTGGCCAGAGATTCGTCGTGACTCCGACCGCGCCCAGGAGCAGGGCGCAAATCAACACCCACGCGGGCATCGCCAGACCGAGAAACTCCCAGTTGATCTGGCTGCACTCGCCACTGCCGGTGAGGACCTTGCGGATTACCTCGGTCACGGGAGTGAACTTCAGCAGCACATCGAGTGGTGCGCCACACGAGGGGATCGTTCCCGGTGGCTGACTCTGCACGTACAGGTGGCGCCCGGCCACGCCCATGGCGGCCAGAGCAGTCGCCGCAATCAGCACCGCGTAGACGATGGAGCCCCAGCGGCGCGGGTTGTGCACGCCGGCGATCAGGAACACGACTCCGAGCGCGGCAATCCCTATTCGCTGGAAGATACACAGCGGGCACGGCTCGAGCCCCTGGTGGTACTGCGCGAAGTAGGCATACGCGAGCATGGCCACGCAGGCGAGGAAGCCCGTGAAATTCAATAGGCGGCGATTAGCTTGAACCATGAAAGGGTGGAGTTTACCCGACGGCGTCCGGCCGCGCCGGGGCGGCACGAGCCGCAGTGATCCACCTCAGGCGCTGGCCCCTGGCCTGTGCTCTCGCAACTCGCGCTCGACGTCATCCAGGGACGTATGGCGAATGTCCTTGCCATGAACCATGTAAATGACGTACTCGCTGATGTTCTTGGCGTGATCACCGATGCGCTCCAGGGCGCGCACCACCCACATGACATCCAGCGCGCGCCGGATGGTACGCGGGTCCTCCATCATGAAGGTGATCGCCTGGCGCTGAATCGACTCGTATTCCTCATCCACCAGCCGGTCCTGCCGGGCCACGCGCAGCGCCGATTCCACGTCCATGCGCGCGAACGCGTCCAGAGCGTCGTGGACCATGTCGGACACGACGCGGCCGAGGTGCTTGATCTCCCGGTACTTGTCGGCCGGCCGCTCCATCGTCGCGAGCCGCGAGGCGATGTAGCCAATCTTCTCGCCCTCATCGCCGATGCGCTCGAGATCGGTGATGGTCTTGATGATCGCCACGATGACGCGCAGATCGCCTGCCGCTGGCGCCCGGGTCGCAAGGATGCGGCTGCATTCCTCGTCGATGGCGACCTCCATGTTGTTCACCTGGAAGTCATCCATGGCCACTGACTCACCGAGGGTGCTGTCACCCTCGACCAGGGCCGTCACGGCCTTGTGCAGCTGTTGCTCGACGAAGCCGCCCATCCCGAGCACCCTGCTGCGGACGCGCTCGAGATCTTCGTTGAAGCGACGCGAGATGTGATGACTGAGATCGGCGGTTTCCATCAGTTGGCATCTCCGGCGCCGCTGGGCTCACCGCGCGCCGTATTGCCCACGATCATAGCTGAACCGCGGGCCGCGAGCGCTGTCCGTGCGGCAGCCGGGATCGGCTCGAGCCCTGCGAAGAACTGGCTGGTCGCCGCAGACCAGGTGAATGCCCGTGCACGCTCCGCACAGACCCGACGATCCAGACGCAGGGCGCCTTGGATGGCCGTCTCCAGTTGCTCGCTGAGCACACCGGTCACGCCCGGCTCGATCACATCGACGGGGCCGGGCACAGGGAACGCCGCCACCGGAGCACCGCAGGCGAGCGCCTCGATCATCGCCAGCCCGAACGTATCGGTCAGACTTGGGAATACGAACACGTCCGCGCTGCTCAGCAGCGCCGCCAGCTCGTCGCCGAATCGATAGCCACTGAACAGGGCATCCGGATAGCGCTCGATCAACTCCGCCCGCTGCGGACCGTTGCCGATGACCAGCTTGGTGCCCGGCAGCCGCAGCCGCAGGAACGCCTCGATGTTCTTCTCGACCGCCAGGCGCCCCATGTAAGTCATGATCGGACGCGGCCGCCCGGCCAGCTCCGACGGGACCGCGGACAGGGGCCGGAAACGCTCGAGATTCACGCCCCGCCGCCAGAGGTGCAGATGCGCGAATCCCTTGCCGGTGAGCTCGGTGCGCAGGCTCTGGCTGGCCACGAAGGTCCGCGCCGCGGCGTTGTGGAACCTCCGCAGCCACGCATAGCTGAGTCCGATCGGAATCGGCCAGCGCGCATGCAGGTATTCGGGATACCGCGTGTGGTAGGAAGTGGTGAATGGAATGCCGCGGCGGCGACAGAAGCGCCGCATGGACAGCCCGATGGGACCCTCGGTCGCGATATGGATGGCGTGCGGGCGGAAGGCTGCCATCTCGCGGCCAATGCGCCTCCCGGGAGCGATCGCAAGCCGGATCTCGGGGTAGCTGGGAGCCGGGATGCTCGGCAGTCCCTGCGGCGAGATCACGCGCACATCGTGGCCAAGCTCGCCCAGGGTATCGATGGTGGCCTTCAGCGTGGTCACCACTCCATTGGTCTGCGGCTCCCAGGCATCGGTGGCGATCGCGATCTTCAAGCGACACCCGCAACCAGCTGCGTCATCGGGCGACGCGCCGGAGACAGACCATCGGGCCAGCGCAGCAGATGCAGCTCGCCCTCCAGAGTTTCGATCAGCGCAGAGCAGGATTCGACCCAGTCACCAGTGTTGCAGTAAACGGTTCCGTCGACGTCACGCAGGTTGGCCCGATGGATGTGCCCGCAGATGATGCCGTCATAGCCTTCCGCGCTGGCATGCGCCGCGGCGACCCGCTCGTAGCGCTCGATGTAGCGCACGCTCGGACCGATCCCGAGCTTGATCCGCTCGGCCAGCGGCCAGTACGGCTTACCGAGCGCCCGGCGGAGGTTGTTCACGCCGTGGCTCAATGCGACCGTCAGGTAATAAAGCGCATCGCCGAGCCTCGTCAGCCACGGAGCGCAAGGAACGATCCCGTCGAAGCGGTCGCCATGGGTGACCAGCAGCCTCTGGCCGCGCGCCGTCCTGTGGACCCATTCCCGATGCACTTCGAGCTGTCCGTTGAGCACCTCGGCGAACATGGCGAGGCTGGCGTCGTGATTTCCGGGGATGAACAGCAGCCGCGTGCCCGCCCTGCGGCGGGCCAGCAGCAGCCGCACGATGTGGGTGTGCTCGGCGCTCCAGAAGAAACTCTGCCCGAGGCTCAGCGCATCAATGATGTCCCCGACCAGCACGATCTGCCGGGCCTCGATGCCCTGCAGAAAATCGGCCAGCTCGCGGACTCGGGCACGGCGATAGCCCAGGTGGATATCGGACAGGAACAGGGTGTGGACTTTCGCCAAGCGTCGCTGCTGCACCGAGGTAGCCTGCTGGGCCGGCATGTCGATTCCATGACAACCGCACGAAATATTTCTTACCCATGAGGGGCTTGCAGCGGAAAGCTAGACGGCAGCGCTCTGGACGTGGTCAATCTGCTGCACTCGCGAGGCGGGAAAGTGGCAGGTGAACTCGCTGCCGGCACCCAGGGTGCTGCGCACGTCCAGTGAAGCGCCGTGACGTTGCAGCACGTGCTTGACGATGGCCAGACCGAGGCCTGACCCCCCCGTCGCGCGGGAGCGCCCGGCATCGACCCGGTAAAAGCGCTCGGTCAGACGCGGTATGTGCTCCGGCGGAATGCCGATGCCGGTGTCCTTCACGGAGAAGTGGCCGCCGTCCTCATCGACCCACCAGCGCATCTCGATCGAGCCGTCCGCGGGCGTGTACTTGGCCGCGTTGTCCACGATGTTGGAAAAAGCCGAGTGGACCTCCGGCTCGTCGCCGAGCAGTTGCGCATCCGAGTCGATCCTGACGCGCACGTCGCGCGGATGGACCGGGCGGGCGAGCACGTCCTTGCGCAGGATGGAGAGCAACGCGGCGACGTCCATCGGCTCGCCTCCCACCATCTCGTCGGTCTCCTCCAGGCGCGAGAGCGCCAGCAGATCGCGGATGATGCTGGTCATGCGCTCGGCCTGGCGGCGCATCTCCGCGACCGGCCCCTGCAGGTCGCCGTCGAGCGCCGGATCCTGACTCAGTGTCTCGAGGTACCCGGAGATGACGGTCAGAGGCGAGCGCAGCTCGTGTGAGGCGTTGGCCACGAAGTCCTTGCGCATGGCCTCGAGGCGCATTTGCCGCGAGACATCGCTCACCAGCAGAAGCTGCTGCCCTTCTCCATAAGGCACAACCTGCAGCGACAGATGGCAATCGTCTCCGGCCGTCGTGCGGATCACGACTGGATTGGAGAAATCGCCGACCGCCAGGTAGCGCGCGAACTGCGGTTGCCGCAGAAGGTTCTCGATGCGCAGACCGAGGTCGCCGGTCCGGCGCAGATCGAGCAGCCGCGCGGCCGTGCGATTGAACCAGGTGATCTCACGCTGGGCGTTGAGTATGACCACCCCGTTGGGCAGCGCCGCGGTGGAGCGATGCAGCTGCCGCATGAGCTGCACGAAGCGCTGCTTGTGGAAACGCTTGCGCCGGTGCAGGCGCACGATCTGCGCGATGATCTCGCCGAAGACACCGCCCACATCGGGCGGATCGGCGTAGCTGCGATGTCGCAGCCACCATTCCAGGCGGAACAGGTTGGCGAGCTGCCATCCCAGGTGCAACGCCAGAGCGCAGCCGAGGCCGACCCAGACGCTGCCAAACAGCCAGCCCAGCAGCAGACCGACGAGCACGGTCGCCACCATGCGACCCGCTGCAAACCACCACGCCTGGGTCGCCGGCTGCATGGCCTACCTCAACGGTCGATGACCGGCCTGACCGCGGCCGCGGCCCAGACTAGAGCGTGCGGGCCGAGAACCGGTAACCGGATCCGCGGACGGTCTGTACGAACCGATCGTAGCCGAACTCCTCCAGAGCCTTGCGAAGCCTGCGGATGTGCACGTCGATCGTACGTTCCTCGACGTAAACATTGCCACCCCAGATCCGATCCAGCAGCTGATCCCTCGTATAGACCCGCTCAGGGTGGGTCATGAAGAACTCCAGCATGCGGTACTCGGTGGGCCCGAGCGCGACCGTCCGATCCTCGACCATGACGCGGTGACTCGCCTGATCCAGCGCCAGGCCCTCGAACTCGATCACCTCGTCCGCACCGTTACCTGTCGTCCGGCGCAGCACCGCGTTGATTCGCGCCAGCAGCTCGCGCGGCGAGAAAGGCTTGGTTACATAGTCGTCGGCCCCTCCCTCGAGGCCCGCTACCTTGTCCCCTTCTTCTGCCCGCGCGGTCAGCATGATAACCGGCAGCTCGCGCGTCTCACGGTCGCGCTTGAGGGCGCGCGTCAGCTCCAGGCCGCTCATGTCCGGCAGCATCCAGTCGATGAGGATCAGGTCAGGCCGCTGATCGGCGAGCGCGGCCCGGGCGGCTCGGCAATCCTCGGCCTCGCGCACCTCGAAACCAGCACGCTTGAGTCCGAAGGCGATCATCTCGCGGATCGGACGTTCGTCCTCGACGATCAGAACCTGTTTTGCGGGCATGTGTGACAGTTTTTCGAACGCCGCTATTACAGAGGGCCTATGTTGCAGATTCATGACATTCCGGGAACCGGCAATTCAAGCTCATGGCTTGACCACCGCTACCTCGTCGCGGAGATAAACCGGCAACGCCGCCTCAGGGGGCAGCAAGCGACCTGCCTGTAGCTCAGCCTTGGCCAGGGGTAGCATGTCCGCGGCCGAAGGCAGTCGGGCATCGTCGAGCCCAGCCAGTTGCGGCAACCACCTCGAGCGCAGGTCGGGATAAGCGGCAAAACCCCGCCCCGCACCGAATAGAGGCTGGGCGGTCCCGAGAGCATCGGCGGCTCCGACGTGAGCCCCGCCCCACTGCGGGGGCAGCTCAACGCGCTCTGGCGGTCCGACGTGCTCGCCCCCAACGCCATGCATGAGTCCGTCGGCACCCCTCTCGAAGCACGACCAATAAACCTCCTGCATTCGGGCGTCATTGCACACGAGGACGCGTGCGGCCGCGGCATTCCCCAGCACGCCCTGCGCAACCGCGCGCAGATCGGACACTGCGATGACTCCCAGGCCGGCGCCGAACGCGAGCCCCTGCGCCACGCTCGCCGCCAACCTCACACCGGTAAACGAGCCTGGGCCGCATCCGAACGCAATGGCATCCAGCATCGACAGGGCCGTACCCGCTTCGCGCAGCAGCTCATCCACCATCGACAGAATGATCTCGGCATGCCCCTTGCGCAGCTGCGTATCGCGTCGCAGAAGAGACTGATCCAGCAGAAGCGCGCAAGAGCAGGCCTCGGTGGCGGTATCGAGTGCCAGGATCCTCATTCAGCTCAACTCGTCGGCTCGTAAACAACGGTGTAGCCGTCATGGCTCCGGCCCGGGCCCGGCTCGACTCCAGGGGCGAGCCGCGGCGCGTGACGGGCGAGAAAGCTCAGCACCTGCTCGCGGTCCCGGGTCACGGGCATCGCCGGCAGCGCGGCAACAAACACACGACCGTATCCGCGGCCGGCCATGCGCGGGTCGCAGATCACGACCGCACCGAAGTCCTCCTCGCTGCGGATGAGACGCCCCACACCTTGTTTCAGAGCGAGCGCCGCCTCGGGCAGCTGGTAGTCACGGAATGCGTTGCCGCCCGTGGCCTGCAGATGATCGATGCGGGCTCGCACCAGCGGATCGTCCGGGGAAGCGAACGGAAGCTTCTCGATGATCACCAGGCGCAGCGCCTGCCCCTTCACGTCCACGCCTTCCCAGAAGCTCGTCGTGCCCAGAAGCACCGCATTGCCGTCCTCGCGAAAATCCTGCAGCAGCCGTTCGCGCGGGGCCTCTCCTTGGACGAACAGCCGGAAGGGCATCGCGTCGGACCATTTCTCGCGCAGCAGGGCGGCGCCGTGAGACAACGCACGATGGCTCGTGAAAAGGACGAAAGCGCCGCCACGCGCCGCCTCGATCAATCCCACTGCCGTCTCGATCACCGCGGCCAGGTACCCCGCGCTCGACGGCTCAGGCATGCGGGGCGGCAGATACAACATGGACTGTCGCTCGAAGTCGAAGGGACTGTCGATCTTCAGCGTCTCGATGTCATCGAGCCCGAGACGTCCGGTGAAATGGCTGAAGTCCTCGCCGACGGAGAGCGTCGCCGACGTGAAGATCCATGCGCAAGCATGCGCCTCCAGGAGGCCCTGGAACCGCCTGGAAATGTCGAAGGGCATGAGACTCAGCGCGAAGCCGCGCGGCAAGGTCTCTGCGGCCCGCGCCCCCTCCAGATCGCCGATCGCCGCAATCCGCTCGAGGCTCGCGAACAGGTCACCGGCTCGCTCCGCCAGTGTCGTGAGCATGCTCTCCTCGCCGAACGACTCCAGCGTGGATTGCAATTCCTGCAGGGCATCCGCGAGACCGCCGACGCAACGCCCGACGGCTGCATTGGACTCTGTCCATGAGATGCGCCCCGGTCGTTGCGGCAGGCTGGCGCTAACCCGCTGCACCGCCTCTTCCACACCCTGCACTGCGGCCTGCAGCCTCGCGGCGCCGCCACGGCGCCCGGCATCACCGGCGGCATCCGGGGAGGTCATCGAGGTCATCCCGCTGCGAACCTCCTTCAGCAGCGTCTCGATGCGGCGGCTGCTGACGTGTGCGCCGAAGAATTGCGTGGCGAGATCCGGGATCTGATGAGCCTCGTCCAGGATCACCGCATCGGCGGCTCCCAGCAGGCTTCCGAACCCATCCTCCTTGAGCGCCAGGTCTGCCAGCAGCAGATGATGATTGACGACGACGATGTCGGCTTCGAGCGCCTCCCGGCGCGCGGCCACCAGGTGACAACCCGCGAACTCCGGACAGGGTCTCCCCAGACAGTTCTCGCGAGAGGAGGTCACCTGCGACCAGACCGGATGCGAATCGGACAGACCTCTCACCTCGGCAAGATCCCCGGAACGCGTCGTCCGCGCCCAGTTTCGGATCCGCGCCAGCAGAGCGCCCGCGGACCCGTCGCTCGATCTGCTCTGCCCGCGGACGTCGCTGTCCGTATCAACTCCCAGGGTGAGCTGTTCGACCCCTGTCACACTGCCGGCTCCGTTGAGTCGATAGCGGCACAGGTAGTTGCTGCGTCCCTTGAGAAGGGCCACCCGTGCGGGCCGTCCGAGCGCGGCCGCCACCAGCGGCAGATCCTTCGAGAACAGCTGATCCTGCAGCGTGCGGGTGCCGGTCGAAATCAGGACCCGGCGGCCGGACAACAATGCGGGCACGAGATATGCGAACGTCTTGCCCGTGCCTGTGCCGGCCTCCACTGCCAATGTCTCGCGGCTGTCCAGGGCGGCTGCCACTCGCTTGGCCATCAGCAGCTGCTGGCGCCGCACCCTGAAGTCCCCCAGCGCGCGCTGCAGCGGCCCCTCGCGGCCGAATATGTCCTCAAGCTCCAGCATTTACGACGGACGCTATCCTGGCCTCCAGGCGGCTGTCGAGGCACGGCCGCCCCATGAAACCGGAACAAAGGCTCCGCCGCGCAGGGTAATGGAACAAAATCCGGCGTATTGTCCTATATGTGGGGGGCATTCCCCCCGGCCCGGCTATAATTTCGATGCTTGGCTCGATCCCCGGCGCCGGCCGGGCGGTACGCGCCCCGAGCGGCCCCGATGAAGGCCGCGCAGCCCTTCAATAAACAGAGGAACCCTGGATGGCCACCGCTGCACCCCTGCTGATACCGCTTTCCCAGCTCAGCCCAGGAGTGGCCGACTGGGTAGATTCGGTATGCGAGCTCACCCAGCCGCGTGCCGTTCACTGGTGTGAGGGCTCGGAGGGGGAATCCCGCGAGCTGACGGCTAGGCTGGTGCGTGAGGGACAGCTGATCACCCTGAACTCACAGACGTTCCCGGGGTGCCATCTGTCCCGCTCGAATCCGGCCGACGTGGCGCGCGTGGAGCACTTGACGTTCATCTGCACGCCGAATCGCGAGGACGCCGGCCCGAATAACAACTGGATGGATCCCGGGCAGGCTCACGCGAAGATGCGCGACCTGTTCCGCGGCTGCATGCGGAATCGCACGCTGTACGTCGTCCCGTACTGCATGGGGCCGATCGACTCGCCGCTGTCGCGATGCGGGGTCGAGATCACGGACAGCCCGTACGTCGTGCTCAACATGGCCATCATGACCCGCATGGGCCGGCCGGCACTCGAGCGCATTGCCCGCGAGGGCACGTTCGTGCGCGGATTGCATTCGATCGGGGAGCTCGACCCGGAACGGCGCTTCATCATGCATTTCCCCGCTGAGCGGAGCATCGCGAGCTTCGGCTCCGGATATGGCGGCAACGCCCTGTTGGGCAAGAAGTGCCATGCGCTGCGCATCGCCAGCTGGCAGGCGCGCAGCGAAGGCTGGCTCGCCGAGCACATGCTGATTGTTGGACTGCAGAACCCGCGCGGCGAGACTCACTATCTGGCCTGTGCTTTCCCCTCGGCCTGCGGCAAGACCAATCTGGCGATGCTCATTCCGCCGGACTCCATGCCGGGGTGGCGTGCTTTCACGGTTGGCGATGACATCGCGTGGCTGCATCCCGGCCCGGACGGGCGCCTCTGGGCAATCAACCCGGAGTCCGGTTATTTCGGGGTCGTCCCGGGAACCAACCCGCATACGAACCGCAACGCCTACGAGATGATCCGGAGGGACACGCTTTTCACCAACGTGGCATTGACGCAGAACAAC
>Ga0134126_10013620_pt1 | contig 10268 bp, 6 predicted proteins | sample KB31752_FD_96881 | JGI IMG/M metagenome (GOLD analysis project Ga0134126, IMG submission 96881) | Terrestrial soil microbial communities with excess Nitrogen fertilizer from Kellogg Biological Station, Michigan, USA - KB3-175-2 | ecosystem: Environmental > Terrestrial > Soil > Unclassified ...
AATCCACTCGCGCAGCAACTTCATGCCAGCTTCATCGATCTCGTTGCGCGCGAGCGGCGGCATCTTGAGTCCTTCCACCGAATTTGCGCGCATGTACAGGATGGAGCGCCAGATGTCCCTTGGCGCGACGACGCGGGAGTGGTCGATTCGCTGGTCAATTAAAACCGGTCCATTAATGAGCCCCTGCTTCGACAACGGTGTGTCGTAGCGCGCATCGAAATAAGCGACGGTGCCGCGCGGGCGGTGGCACTGGGAGCAATTCGAGTCGAGGTAGGAGCGGGCGCGGTCTTCGAGGCTGCGCGCTGTGTCGTCGGAACGGGCGAGCTTGGGAAGGTTTTCCAGGCAGGCTTCGTCCAGATTTGTGTCGAACAAACCGAGATGGTTCCAGGTGCGCAGCTCGTTGTCGGTGACACCGGAAGGATACGCTAAATTGCGGTTCAACTGGCGCGTTTTGACACCGAGGACGTAACCGGCATTTCCGGTGTGGCAGGTCAGGCAATCCTGGCGGCTGGGATAATACCACATTTGCGTACGAACGCCGGTGGCGGTTTTGATTGCAATCGCTTCGGTGAGATTTGTTGCCAATAGGTCGGCGTCGCTGTTGTCGGGACGCCATTTGTAGGTGACGCCATAGACTCCGCCGGTGCTATCGCGAACGATGAAACGGGTTTCCAGGCGGCGTTTCAATTTTGGATTTGTGTCGTCCACGGGCAGTTCGAATGTTTTGACGAAAACAGTGCCGTTGGGAAACACCCACTCTCCGGTTGGCGAGAATTTTATTTTTCCGTTTGGAATGGAAGCCCAACGAGTTTTCACCGCCCCATCGGACCAGAATGGAACAATCAGGTCGTAAGGCAGCAGGTTGTCATTGGGGGTCAAGGTGCGGAGATCCTTGAAGGCTCCGGTTCGCGATAATAGCGGCGGTATCTGACCAATACTGCGCGAAGGCATGGACAAATAGGGCGTCGACCGAGGCTGTGAATTCAGTCCGTACGGTTTGGGAACCTCAGGCAAGGCAGGAGAACTTACCGCAAATGCCAGGATGACAACCGTGCTTGCAAGCCAATGACGTAACCACATCGCGAAAATTGTTTGCGATGGAAGTTACACCGCATTTGATTTGCCCGGCGAGGAAAATTGGCGGTGCCGGCCAAGAAACTGAGAGCGAGCGTCAATTTTTATGAGCCCCGGCTTTCTCGACCAATTCTCCGCCCGAGGAGGTTGAGGCCTGGGTGTCGACGGCGCTTTCAATGACCGCATGAAAAGCGGGCTTGGGGGCGTGATTGCGATCGAAGAGCAGCGGATAAGACGTGCGGCCGCGGACGGGCCAGTCGTTCAGCCAGGAATCACCGTCCGAGACGCCCCAGAAAGTCACACGGCTGATGTCGCCGCGATGCTTGAGAAAGATCGAAAATAATCCCGCGTAACGGCGGGCGAGTTGTTGCTGCACTGAATCGGGCAAACCGTTGGTATAGGGATTGAGCCCGGCGCGCGCCTCATATCTTTGGGAGACGTCGGCTCCGAGGAACGCGCGCGCAGGCGATGGCAGCACATTCACATCCAACTCGGTGATCATTACTTTCACGCCGAGGGCGGCTATCGTTGAAATGGTTTCGTCCACCTGTTTCAAACCTGGTTCGGTCAGCAGATAGTGCCCCTGAAGGCCGACGCCGGTGATTTTCACACCTTGCTTCTGCAATTTTTTAATCAACGCGATCGCGCCATTGCGTTTTGCTTCATTTTCGAGCGCAAAATCGTTGTAATATAATTCAGCGTTGGGATCGGCTGCCTGCGCAAATTCAAAGGCTTTCTCGACAAAATCGTCGCCGATGATTTTCTTCCAGTTCGATTCCCGCAAGGTGCCATCTTCCGCCAGAGCTTCATTCACCACGTCCCAGCCCTTGATGCGGCCTTTGTAGCGGCCGACGACGGTGAAGATATGATTGCTCATGCGGTTCAGGAGACTTTGGCGGTCGAGCGGCTTGCCGTTTACGTCCTCAAAGACCCAGGCCGGCGTCTGGCTGTGCCAGATGAGGGTGTGGCCGATGATGGCCATGTGATTTCTCTCGCCGAAATTGACGTAGGCGTCCGACGCGGCAAAGTCGAACTTGTCCGGCTTGGGATGAACCACTTCCCATTTCAACACGTTTTCCGGCGAAATGCTGTTGAACTGGGTTTCGATGATGGGCACGCCCTTGGAATCCCGTCCGTAAATCTGGTCAAGGTTGATGGCCGCTCCAACCAGGAAATCATTTTTGAACGCTTCTTTGAGTGTCATGGGATCGCTTTTGTTGGTCTCCGCCGCGGTGCTGCCGAAAGCGACCAACAGGCACGTTCCAACGGTGACAACCATGGCAGAGATCGCTGCGCAAACACGGCCTTGTCTTCGACCTTCATTTAATCCACGACATTTCATAATGCTTCCGCCGCGGCGGTTTGAGGGACAAAAGCTTTTCGACGTTCCGCCAGTTCATCGGCCATTTCAAGTGTCATGCGTTTGTTAAGCTTGTAGGCCGCCAACAAAACCGTGCAGATGGCGAACAGCACTGCGACACCAATGCCGACACAAAAACGATAGCCTTGGACTGCGTGGGGTGCGTCGGGATTTTTGGTATCATAACCGAACAGCAATTGCATAATCCACAGGAACGACGCGGAACCCAACGCGAGCCCGGATTTGAGGGCGAACCCGATGGTCGCGAAAACAATGCCCGTGAATCGCCGTCCGGTTTTCCATTCGGAGTAATCTGCCACATCCGCATAAATGGCCCAAACGAGTGGAATGGTCGGCGCGTAAACGATGGAACCGATGATGGTCAACGCGACCATGCCATTAACGTTCGTGGGCGAGAGGAAATAAAACGCGAGGGCGGAAATCGTTGAAAGCGCAAATCCCACGACTGCAATGGCTTTCTTTCCGAAGTGTTTGGCCAATGATTGTGAAAGGACAATAACGATGATCGTTACGCCCGTCCCGAGCATGTTCACGATGCTGTTGAAGACATCAGCGACATTGGAATTGGCGAGGTTGGATTTGTCGCCATGAACGATGTAGCCGAGCATTTCCAGAATTCCGCCGGAGCCCGAAGCTGCCGGTGCGGTTGAGACAAGGCCCAGCTTTTGCACAAAATCGTACATCGCGCCTCTATCGACGTAATGATGGTAATAGAAATAGAGCGCGCCGCCACGGAAGGAGAGCATCGCGAAATGGAAAAGCGTCATGAGCACCATGGCTATCCACGGAGCACTTTTGGCGAGCGCTTTGAAATCCTGTTTCGGATCGGATTTTTGCTGGGGCGGAGGCTGAATGCGCTCGCGGGTGGTGGCGAAGGTAATGAGAAATAGCACAAGGCAAAGCACCGCCCAAATCCCCATCGTCATTTGCCAGCCGTGCCGCCGGTCATGGCCGATGGCAAATTTTGCGACGAGCGGCAGCGTGAATCCGCCCACGATGAACTGCGCGGCATTCACGGCGACAAAGCGGAAGGAATTTAATTTTGCGCGCTCATCCACATCGCCAGTCATCACGCCGCCGAGCGCGGAGTACGGCATGTTATTCATCGAATAGAGCGTCATCAGGAGAACGTTGGTGATGGCCGCGTAAGCGATCATCGCGCCCATGCTCCAACCCTTCGGGATCGTGTAGGCGAGAACCATCACGATGCACCACGGGACCGCGGTGAACAAAATCCAGGGACGGAATTTCCCCCAACGCGTCTGCGTGCGGTCCGCCAGCGTGCCGACGATCGGATCCGCCACGGCATCCCAAAGCCTTGCCCCCAGCAAAATCCCCCCTGCCGCGGCCGCGCTGATTCCAAAATCCTCGGTGTAAAAATTTGTCTGGAACAAAATCATCGTCATGAAGACGAAGTTCGCGGCGGCGTCCGCGGCGCTGTATCCGGCCTTTTCGCCGAACGAAAGTTTTTGGTCCGAGGTGGCGCTCATAGGTCGTTATTTCACAACCGACAGAATCACTTTCTGCAAATCGGCATCACGCGAGGAATTGCCGGCCATGATTTCGAAATCACCGGGTTCAACGACGCGCTTCATATTAATGTCGTAAAACGCCAGTGATTCCGGCGTGATTTTCAATTCCACCGTCTTCGTCCCGCCCGGCTCGAGCGAGATTTTCTGGAAGCCCTTCAATTCCTTAATTGGCCGCGTCACTGAACTGACCAGATCGCGAATGTACATTTGAACGACTTCCGTGCCCGCGCGTTTTCCGGTGTTCGTAACGTCCACCAGCACGCTCACAGTTTCGTTTCGCTTCATTTTCCGCTTCGAGAGCCGCAAGTTTTTGAAAGTAAAGTTTGCGTAGCTCAACCCGAAGCCGAATGGGAAAAGCGGCGACACATCGTCGAACAGATAGCCGCGGCGAGCGGAGGGTTTGTAATTGTAAAAAATCGGCAATTGGCCGACCGAGCGCGGGATGGAAATCGGCAATTTGCCGCCGGGGTTGATGTCGCCGAACAAAACATCGGCGACGGCGCGCCCGCATTCCTGCCCGAGATACCAGCATTCGAGGAGAGCGTGGGCGCTTTGCGCGAGATAATTCACGGAGAGCGGACGGCCGTTGAACAGCAAAACAATCACGGGTTTTCCGGTGGCGAGCATCGCCTTGGCGAGTTCCTCCTGGGCCCCAACCAAATCCAGGCTGGCACGATCGCCCAGATGTTTGAGCGACCACGCTTCGCGCGAGGTTTGTTCGTTCCCACCGAGCGCGAGGATGATCACATCGGCGTCTTTTACCGCATCGGCTGCTTCGGCAATCCGCTTGCGCTCCTCCTCCGGGTCGCTCGGAAAAACTTCATCGCGCTGCCAGGAACCGCCATCGCGCGTGATTTTGCAACCCTCGCTGTAGATCACTTTGGCACGATCACCCACTTTCGCGCGAATGCCTTCCAAAACGGTGATGTTGCTTTTCGGCACGCCACTGTAGCCACCGAGCAAAGGACGATTGGCGTTCGGGCCGACTACGGCGATGGTGCGCAGTTTTTTGATGTCGAGCGGAAGAATGTCTTCGTTTTTCAGCAACGTGATGGTTTCGCACGCGGCGCGATAGGCGAGTTCGCGATTTTGCTTCGAACCGACAAATGCCTCCGCCTCGGCCGGATCGACATAAGGATCGTCGAACAAGCCCATTTGAAATTTCCAGAACAGCATCGGCGCAACCAATTCATCGATCTGCGATTCTCTCAGGATTTTTTTGCGGACGAGGTCGACGAGGTGCAGGTAGCAATCCGGTTCGGGAAACTCGATGTTTACGCCGGCTTTGACGGAAAGTTCGCAGGCCTCGCGTTTGTCTTTCGCCACAAAATGGCCGTGCGTGTCCGGGCGATAACTCAACTCCCAGATGGAATAATAATCGGAGACGATAAAACCTTTGAAGCCCCATTCCTTCCGCAACACGTCGCGCAGCAGCCAGGTGTTTGCGTGCGAGGGGACGCCGTCAATTTCGTTGTAGCTGGCCATGACGCTGATGGCGCGGGCGTTTTGAATGGCATCCTGGAACGGCTGCAAAAAAGTCTCGCGCAGCACGCGCTCGGAGACGTTTACCGGGGCACAATTCTGGCCGGACTCCGGCTGGCCGTGGGCTGCAAAATGTTTGAGGGTCGCGATCAACCGATTCTTGTTTTTGAAAGTCGCGTCGCCCTGGAAGCCACGGACAGCCGCCATGCCCAATTGCGTGTTGAGATGGGGATCTTCGCCGTAGGTTTCCTCCACCCTGCCCCAACGCGGGTCGCGCGCCACGTCCACGACGGGCGTGAGCGCCTGATGCGCGCCGCGCAGCCGAGTTTCTTTGGCGGTCATCGTGAACAGTTGCTCGACCAATTCGGGATTGAACGTGGCGCCGAGGCCGATTGGCTGGGGAAAGCTCGTGCCATCTTTCGCCGCGTGGCCATGCAGGCATTCCTCATGAAACATCACGGGAATGCCAAGGCGTGTGTTCTCGAGGAAGAATTTTTGGATGGCGTTGGTCAATTCCGCCATGCCGCGGGCGGTTTTTCCGTTCGCGGGTGTGGCCGGATCAGCGCCTGAATCGCTGGGGCGTCCGACCTGTCCGATGCCGCGGCCGTTTTTGAAGGCCGCTTTCGCTTTCGCGAAATCGAAGTTACCTTTCGCATCCAGCAGCTTCGCCGCTTTTTCCTGCCAGACGCACATCATTTGCGCGGCTTTCTCTTCCAGGGTCATCCGCGAGAGCAAATCTTTGGTGCGACTTGCCGGAGAAGCATTTCGGTCTTTGTAGACGGGACTTTTCCCGCGCGCTGAGGGGCTCTTCTTCGGCATACGATAATGCTCAGTTCGGAAACGTGCCGTCAGGTCTGCGGAATAATTTCGATGGCGTTGATTTCCGGATTCTCAACCTGCGTTGTGAACGTGATCTGCAATTTCCCGTTTGTGACATCCACCGGGACCGTTTCGATATAGGCGCGATTCGCTCCTCCTGCTGTCTTGAAAACGTCAAAATCCTTGAAGTCACGGCCCTGGACGTTATACGAAAAAACGCGCTGACCGGCGCCAGTGATGTCCTCGTAGGTTTCAGCAAAATGAAGTTTCACCGTGTAATGGCCGTTCGGCAGCGGGTATGAAAATGAATCCATGGAGTAATGTTCGGTGCGATAGAGCATCGGGTCGGTGGTGTTCGCGATTTGCAAACCGGGATCGCGCTCGATGGTATCGCCGCCCGAGAAGCCTTTTTCAGGCTGCCAGACGTTCCCTTCTGTATCAGTAACCGGCGTGTCGATTCCGGCTTTGATGCGGATAATGGAACCGGCGGTGGCCGGAGTCGTCGGGACGCTGATTGGCGCGGTGGATACGGCAGCAACGGGCGTGGCAACGGCCGGCGCGGGAGCGGCTGCTGATACGGCTGGTTTCGCCGGCTCGGACGATTTTTCAGATTGGTTTGCGCAACCGGCGATTAAAGCCGAACAGGCCAAAATCAATCCGAGAGAAGCGAATGAGCAATTTTTTTGCATTGGCTTCCATTATCCGTAAATCCGCTCCTGGAACAATCAGCAAAACGTCGTATGCCACCCCTCGGAATGCCGCATTAATTGGGCTTTTCGGCCCAATTATCCGTTCGGAACGGCACCGCAGGCAGGCCCGCGCCGTTGTATAAATTGGCCACGGGAAACGACTGCCAGGCGTAACGCACAGCAACGGGCTCCGGAACGTTTGGCGAGGAAACAATAATCGCGTCACCGTCTATCTTCGCCTCGGCCCAGTACCATTTGTGGTCCTTGCCGGCGACCGCAAATTCCTTGGGCTCGCCTCCTTTGGTGACCAAACCATCGTCCGTGTGATCGAAGTGGATTTTCAGCGCCCCGTGAATCGGTTCGACTGACTTCATTGTGGGGCCCTGGTAGGGAATTTTCTTTCCATAATTCCGCGCGAGCGCGCAATAGGCCAGACGTTCGCCGACAATTTCCTTGTCCTTCGGATGAATATTGTCCGGGTCGCCTGTATCGATCGTGACCACCAGCGCGGAATTTTTCACGGTTCGCGCGGTCATCGCTTGCGCCTCGCGCAATTCCGCCCACGAAGATTCCACGGGATGATCCTGGTGATGCATGAACGCGGGCAGGCTCACGATGTAGAACGGAAAATCGCCCTGGCCAAAAAGCTTCCGCCAATCGCCGATCAAGGCGGGAAGCAATTTCTGATATTGCCGGGCGCGGTCGGCATTCTGCTCGCCCTGATACCAAATGGCGCCGGTAATCGCGAGCGGCGCGACGGGTTCAAGCATGCCATTATACAATACGGCGGGCATCACCGGCCAGTTTTCGTAACTGTACGGCAGCGGATGCGGCGGCCTGGCGTCGACGCTCAACCTGCCTTTCCATTCTCCCGCGAGCGGAATGGAGGTGCCGTCGCCGAGTTTGATTCGCAGGGTTTCCGGTTTGGACATGAATCCGCCGTCGGGCTTGGTCTTGAAAACGCGAACAGCGACGAGATTTTTCCCGGGCTTCAAAATTCCATCCTTCAAGAAATACACGCGCGGGTTTTCGACCCAGGCGCTGGCGCCAACCCATTGGCCGTTGACGTAGGCCGTATCCATGCGTTCGATCACTCCCAGAAAAATCGCGGCTCTGCCGGCCGGCAACGGATCCGGCAGCGTGACTTCCTTGCGAAACCAGCAAACGCTCGGCGCATCCGGCACGCCCAATGCCTGAAAGCCACCGGGAATCGGCACCGTTTTCCAGCCCGCATCATCGGTATTCGTCGCGAACCAATTTTCCTTCAGGCCGATGTCGTAGTCGTCATACCAGTGCATGACGTAATTGCCATATTCAGGTCCGCCTTTGGCCCTCAATCGGTCCAACTCTGCGAGTGGTGCGTCAAAATCCTTCAACGTGCGCAAGGTTTCGGCGCTGGTCCACGCTTCCGCCGACGTGCCGCCCAGGCAATCTTCCACCAGGCCGATGGGGACGTGAATTTCGTTTTGAATTTTTCGCGCGAAAAAATACGCCACAGCGGAAAAGCCGCCGTCTTCCGCGACTGTGGTTGGCGAACAAATTTTCCATTTTCCCTGCGGCGTTGCCACGGGCGAATACGCCGTGTGGGATTGCACAATAAAAAAGCGAATTTCCGGATGGTTGGCCGCGGCGATCTCGTTCTTGCCATTTCGGGCGGCGCCCAACCCGAGTTGCATGTTGGATTGTCCGCCGCACAACCACACGTCGCCCACCAATACTTCGTGCAGTTCCACGTGTTGCGCGCCGTTAATGTTCACGGTGTACGGACCGCCGGGCTCCGGCGGATCGATTTTGACCTGCCAGCGGCCGTCTGCCGCGGCGACGGCTTTGGCGCTGTGACCGGCAATTTCCACGCGCACGGTGTCGCCGGGTGTTGACCAGCCCCAAATGGTATTTGGTTTGCCGCGTTGCAGAACCATGTTGTCGCCAAACATCGGGCTGACAAAGGGCTTCGAGGATTCTTCCGCGCCTGCAGCAATCGCCGAGGCGAAAGCGAGGCACACGAGCGCATAAAGTGATGCTAGACGCATATGGTTGCGAAACAACGAGACGGCGGAACGAGGGGCAGCGCCTTATTTTGGCGGAGCGCGGCTGTGTTGAAAACCAGCCGCAGCGTTTTCGCACTGCTGCGGCTGACGCTTCGCGCACAGCCGCGCTCCGGAAATTACGACACTACCGAACGAGGCGGACCCGTCAGGATTTGGTGGCCGGTCGCGGCAACGCGCCGGCTGGATTCGAACGCAAATATTTCGCGGCGGCCTCCGTGCGGCAACGGACATGCAGCTTTTCGTAGATGTGCATCAGGTGCGTTCGCACCGTGGCGCTGCTGATATGGAGGCGTGAAGCGATTTCCTTGTTTGGACATCCCTCCGCGACCAGGGCGAGGATTTCCAACTCACGCGCGGACAATTGGGCCGTATCCGGCGGTTCCGTGGCTGCGGGCGCTTCCAGGAATGAACGCACGACCATGCGGGCAATTTCGCTGGTCATGGGAGCGCCGCCGCCGCGCACTTCGGCGATGGCCTCGATGATTTCCTTTTCGTCCGCGCGCTTCAGGACGTAGCCGCAGGCGCCCGCTTTGAGCGCCTGAAAAATCATTTTGATGTCCTTGTAGACGGTCAGCATGATGACCTGCAGCTCGGGCATTTTTTGGCGCAGCCGCGCCGTGCAGGCGATGCCCGATTCCCCCGGCAGATGGATGTCCATCAGGACGACGTGAGGGGAACTGGCGGGAATTTTTTGCACCGCCTCCTCCGCGGAGCCGCAGGTGCAAACGCAACGGTGGCCCGGTGTGTCACCGATCAGTTGCGCGAGATAATTGCGTAACGTCGCGTTGTCTTCGACGATTGCTACTTTCGTCATCAGGTCTTCACCCACACTCTGCAACAACTGAGTCGCCATGTCATCTCTTTCTCGTCAAAACAGGGGACTATTTATTCGATGACAGTATAGAAACGCCCTTCCCTGCGCAGTATCCACCAAATGTCGTATTTTACGCCTCGTCTTGCGGGACGTGCGTTTCGTCGGACGTGGACAGCGGGAAACGAATGGCAACAATCGTTCCGCCGCCGACATGGGATTCGACCGAGCACTTGCCGCCAATTTTTTCGAGCCGCGCGGGAAGATTCTTGAGTCCATGCCCATCGCGAACCAAAGCCGGGTCGAAACCTTTTCCGTTGTCGGCAATCACAATTTCCAAGTCATCCCCGGCGACGCCCATGCTAAAAACGACTTCGGAGGCATCCGAATGCCGGACGATATTGTTCAACGTCTCCTTAACAGCCATCAACA
>Ga0134126_10013622_pt1 | contig 10268 bp, 8 predicted proteins | sample KB31752_FD_96881 | JGI IMG/M metagenome (GOLD analysis project Ga0134126, IMG submission 96881) | Terrestrial soil microbial communities with excess Nitrogen fertilizer from Kellogg Biological Station, Michigan, USA - KB3-175-2 | ecosystem: Environmental > Terrestrial > Soil > Unclassified ...
AACATCGGCCTCGTAGATGTTGATTCCGGTCATCTGGAATCCTTCGAGTCCCTGGCCAGTCGCCGTAAAGTCATCGTTGGCAGCGGTATCCGGAATCATGTTCGTCGGGCCCGGGGTCGTTTCTCCTATATCGTTCACGTAGGTTTCAAAGACATAAACATCGCGGCCTGCTGGAAAAGTCCCTCCTGCTGTCACGCGCGAAAGGATCGGAGAAATCACCGGAGCCGGGAGTTGCCCGGGAGTGATTCTGGCGGTATTGCTGGCGGCCGGTTGTACGCTGCCCGTTACCGCAGTAACGGAATAAGTCGTTCCCAAAGCCTGCGCGGCGCCGAACTGTTCATAAGCTGAAATTGGCGGATCTGGATCCCCGGTCGCCACCGAAGCCACATAGACTGTCGCCAGGTTGGGGATGTACTGCGAGGGAAGTCCGCGAATCCATCCCGCCATTGAAGCCAGAGAGGGAATGGTCACGTTGACAGCCGAACTGCCGGCAACGGTCGTCACCTTCGAAGCAACTGAAGGAACGGTGACGCCCTGATTATTGTTGAGCGCCAGGACGATATAAACGTCCAACCCGGAAGCAATCGACCCTCCGCTGGCCAGCGTCAACAGCGGCGCGCCCGGCGCGGGAATCCTGTTGGCCAGTACGGCCGTCAGCTCTTCCCAGGTCACGGCGCCATCGACTACCGTACCGTTCTCCGTCGTCGGCCATGCTGGTTCTGTGACCGCTGAAATCCCGGCAACGGTACAGCGGTAGGTGTGGCCGTTCGATACCGTCGGCGTGACCACTTCACCCACTCCATAGCTGGTCTGGGCCTGCCATGTGCCGCCGAAAATCTTCAATCCGTAAGGATCGAGATTCTTCGAATTCAGGCTATAAACCGCCATTGGTGCTGTCGGCGTGATCAGGTTCGAAAAGGCCAGGTAGCCGCGGTTGTAGGCTTGGCGGCCGATCATGTGGGAGTTTTCCGGCAGGCTTACTAGTGGCCCGGTAATGGCGTAGGCATGCCCGGTTCCGACAGGATTCTCTCCCATCAGCGAGCCCATCATGTCGAACAGCAGTGGAAGCTGGAAGGAAGTTTCGGGTGCTGTTTCCGGGTTATAGACCAGCCCCATCAAGCCAGTAATCGGTGCTTGATTGAGGCCGGTAATTGCAGTCTGGATTCCGTCTCGACAGCGCACGCTGGTTTGTTCAAACTTGCAGTTGCGCACCAGCGCAGCCATTCCGACCGCTATATTGGTCGGGTCATCCTGATCCATCTGCCCCAACCAACGATTGACCTCGCTTGGGGTAGCACCATTGAAATTCGGAATCGGGGAATCTCCGCAAGGCGATTAGTCGTCGAAGAGGACAGAAAGAATCGTTTGGCCGGAAGTGATCTGCGACGGATAGGCACCGGCAGAAACCTGCGTTCCGCCCGGTGCGTACCACTGCACTTTATAGTTTGCGAGCGTTGTCCCTGGAATAACCTGGGCATAGTAGCCCGAGGAATTATCCGAGAACACACCGACCAGCAAATTGGTGACGCTGTTGGTAGGGCCGGTCACGTCCAGACCTTTCGGGTTGGCAATGGCGCCGAGGTTGAGGGTGTCTCCACCGGTCACATAGTTCCCGGAGGGCTTAGGGTCGATGAACAGCGAATTGGAGTTGACTTCGCGGTTCTGCTTCAGTGCTGTGGGAGCTAATGACATGATGGAGTTCTCCTTTATCGGTTGGAAAAGTTTCCCCGACGCGAAGACGTTCTCTGCGAACGCCGCGTCAAGCCATTTGTCGAGCGAGTCAACTGCCCGGCGATTTCGTCGAGGGTCGCAGTAGCCTGCGGCCCATATGCCTGTTGCCATCCCGGGTTGCCACGTTCTGCCGCCATCAGCGCCGCAGTGCCATAGGCCAGAGAATGACAAAGATGTGGATGGACCTGGATGAGGTCACTATCTTTCACCAGCGCGGGAGGGTCAAATTCCCCGCGGACAAGAAGATCCACATTGAAGTTCTGCGGCGTGATGCTTAGGATATAGGACTCCCATTTGTATGCCATGCCGCCTGCCGGCCACCAGGCGCCCTGCGGGTAGGCTTGTTCAGCGTCCAAGAGAACCTCAAATTCCTTGACCGGCATGTACTGAATCACCGGAGCGCCGGCAATCTTCCACCACATTTGCAGTGGATCAACCAAATCCTTCAGCGGCCCATCTTCCTGAAGTTCTGTTAGGTCGGAAATCCCCGCGTCGATCCCAGGGCAGGGAACGCTTTTGGTCAGATAAGCGCTCCCCGTCTGTTCCAGAAAGCTCAACTGCTGTTCGTAAATCTGGTTGATCAGCGGTACGGCGTAGTCATCCGTAATCCATTGACCATCCGGGTCGCCAAGCAGCGAACGAACGCGAGCCTTCACGTCTTCCAGGTTGCGCATCTACTCTCCGCGATTCTTCTTGCGTTCTTCGTTTAAGGCCTTCGCCTTCTTCCACTCCTCGGCTGTCATGCGATCCATCTGCACGTTGCCAAATTCGATATAGGCATTTTTGTAGGCTTCGAAAACATCGAAGGCATGGCCGCATTTGCACATGATCGAACCAACCTTGAATTGCTCTTTGCAGCGCGGACAGAAGTTCGCAACCGTTGTCTGCTGCATCACGTAGCTGGGCAAAGCGGGAATCCAGCTCTTGGCAAAAGCCCAGCGCGCGGCAATGCGGTGCGGGTTCTGGATGAAGGAAAACTGTGCAGGATCATCCTGATATTCCAGACCTTGCTGCACCTTGGCCATGATGCTGCGCTTCTGCTGCACCAGCGCGTCTCCAATCGCCTGAGCCAGCAAAACTTCTTTCAGCGACACGTAAGGCAGTCCGTCTTCGGCAACCTGCAGGTAGGGAACGTTGACGCTCAAATCCTTTTTTGTAATGTCGTGCTTCGTTCCTTCAAAGACCACCACGCCACCCATATCGCCGCGGCTCTCATCGGCATAGGCGTTGTAGAATTCAAATGCCTGGATGACAGGCAAAATCTCCTGCACCTGGTAGTTCTTGCGGGAAACCCGGTTGTCCTTCAGTTCCGTCGTTTTGTAGATGAAGGAAAATCTCGGCTCCGTGATCACATATTTTGTGACTGGATTTTCAATCGACGCAGACTTGACCCGATGAGGGATCAGGTTTCCGGACTCGACGTACAGCGGAAACGGGTTGAAATTCAGGATCGTGGCCGGCTGAAGTCTTCCCGAGGCTTTCAAATCGCGAATCAACTGCCGCTTCTGCTGTGCCAGTTTCTGCATGCTTGGATCGAGCGCTGCCGGAGTCGGACCGGCGGATAAACCTGCTTGGATTTCCATGATGTGTTTCTCCTTTTGCTTCACTCCGCTCGCCCCACAATCCCCGGTGCGAGTCAGCCTTTAGGGTGTTTCCCTTTACTATCCCTGCAGCACAGCGTCTCTCTGTGCCAACATCTTCACCATCTGCTCGTGCGCATCCATCAAGCCCAAAGACCTCAGTTTTGGCAGGCTTTCGTGCTTGAAGATGTAGTCGGCTTCGCGCTGGTAAGCGATTGATTTCTGTTGCTTGGCGCGCTCCATCTCGTACATCGAGGTCATCAGCCGAAATCCCATCGTCGCAATCGCATCCTCTTCGTTTTGCACCCCGGCGAAGTTCGCTTCGTAATCGCGGATGAACTGTTCAACAGTCGCAATCGGCGGAATCTTTTCCCAGGGACCGTCGAGCATCCAGTAGTCGCCATTCTTCGGGTATGGGCCCATCAGCGGGGTAAATCCGTCTTCGCCTTTCTGGTTGTTCCAGTCCTCTTCCGAGCCAAACATCCACCGCGGCATCAGGCGCTCAAGAATCCAGCCTTCGCAGGGATACATCGGCACTTCCTGAATGCAGGTCTTGGCCGAATCAGGCCGAAGCGGCTGGTAGCGATAGCGGTTCTGCTCGTCAAACTGAAACTGCTCCTGGTTCTCGCCAAATTCATAGAAGGTTCCGCCCCGCAAAGCCGTCCTGCGCTCGGCCAGAACAATTCTCCAGAGAGGCAGTCCTGCAAGGTTCTTTCCACCCAGCACGAAAAGCCGGTCGCGAATGTCTTTTGGTGTTTCTAAATTCGGGTCTGTCATAAGGTGCCTCAAAAAAGAACGGAGCCCCCGCGAAGAGGCTCCGTATGTCACAAGGAGGAAGACTAGTTACTTAGAACGCCCTGCAGGCCCAGCCCGTACATCACGCCATTGGCCCAGCAATTCTTCGTGGCATAGTTCACGCCGTCGATGAAATGTACGTCCATGGTCGTGTTCCAGGTGTTGCCCGAGTTGCGCGGCCAGTAAATTCCTTCGTAGAGACCCGGCAGGAAGCGCGGTCCTTTTCCGAAGCGGCAACGAACCAGGGTGGTCTGATCGAGGAAGTAAATCTTGTCGATCGCAGCCGTCGAATCTTCAACGTACTCAAAGCCGCCCAGCATTTTCGTGCTGGTAATATCCGGCAGGCCGTCGAAGTTCGATGCCTTTCCGTCCGACATGATGTTCTGCTGTTTGGCAAAACCCAGTGTCTGAATGGAGAGCCACTGCGCTCCGTGACCGTACCAGAAGTTCTTGGAGCGCTTCGCCTTGAAGTTCTTCACGCCGTTGTTCTGCACCATGCGCACTAGGAATGCCTGCGCCAGGCCCAGAGTAAACAGCGAGCCGTTGGCGTTCATCGAAGGCGACTGCACGTAGCTGTTCGCCCGCGAAATGCCCAGATACTCGCCCGTGATCGCCGGATTGACAATGTACTGCAATCCGTTGAAGAACAGGGGAGTGCCGGCAGCAACGCCAGGAATCAGGATGCAATAGTTCGCAGCCGTTCCGGTCGGAACCGTGTCCACCGTGATTGAATCCGTGCCGCCGACGCTCTTGTTATAGACGTCGACAACGTTTGCCGGTCCGATCAGGTTGAAGTTAGTGTCCGTGATCTGCACGCCATCGCCGCGGTTGATCAGCCGGCCGCCAAAGCTGGTCGACTGCAAGGTGATGGGGTTGGCATTGGTCGAGTACCCAGCGTTGATGGTTGCTACCTGGCCGTTGTTGCTGGTCTGCAACAACTGATTCCGCTTGATGCTCATCTTTTCTTTCAGTTGGGCGATCATCTTGGCAACTGGATCCATGATCGTTACCGTCGGGCCGGAGTCGGAGATGGTCTTCTCCAACACCGTTGCAGCCGCGGCGATGTCCAGTTCGTACGGGGTCATCTGGCCCTGGTCGTACTCAAAGCCAACGCCCTGGTTCAGGTTGCCGCCGTCCGTTGAAAACGCGGACAAACGACCGCCCATCTCCACTTCCATCGGGATACGGAAATCGAGGAGCGAGGTTTTGGTTTCGGAACCCTTGTCGCTGAATCGGCTATCGAGTTCACTGTCGGTGTTCTCAAGCAGATCCACATCTTTGTTGATGGTCTGCAACATCAGCTGGGTAGACTGGGCTGCAGAACCATAGGCAGGCAATGCCATAGAAGTTCTCCTCGACCGCTCTTGCGGCCTGTTGACACACGGGGGATGTCGCGCACTGCGGATCGCCGCAGGCGGTGAGCGAGCTTGTATCGAAGTCTCTTGTGCGACCCTGACGCCTTCGGGAGAGGCGATACGCCGATGAGTCGAGCCTTCTCTACCTGCCCATTAACTGGTGCACTAAAGTCAAAATCTCGGCATTCTTGTCTGCGTAGCTGACATAGCCGTCTTTGTATTTCGCATTGACCGTTTCGCGCGCCTTCGCATGCGCTTCTTCCTGGGTCAAAGCCTTTGGCCTGGCCGGGGAACCGCTGGGCTCAACCGATGCATTACCGGCTTGCTTCTCCGCGCGGTCCGCCGCTTTCTTGATTCCGTCGGCCGTATCGCCCAGCACCTTGCGAACCTCTTCATCCACGATCTTTGGAAGGATCGCGGCCAGAGCCTTGTCGTGGAATTCCAAGCGTGAGGTCAACGCTTTCTCCGAGGGTGGTAGCAGTTCGTATCGAACCGCATCCTCGTTGTACTTGGCGTTGCCCTTCATCTTGTTTCTTACGGCTGCCACGACATTCGAGAACAGAACTGGAATCCCATCCTGCCCTTTGGCTTCCAAAACATAGCGCGGAATCGTGACGCCGCCTTTTTCCAGAAACTCAATGCGGCTGCGAACCTGATTGATCAGCCTCGTTCCCAGTCCGGTTTCGAACTGGGTCTGATACTGTTTCTTCTCCGCCGTGCGCGCCTCTTTCGTCTGGCCTTTGGTCTTTTCCTCCAAAGCGTTCTCGCGCGCTTCCAAATCCTTTTTGATCTGCTCGAGCCGTGTCCGCGCTTCACCTTCGGGAACGCTCATCAGGTCGATCTTGGAGGACTCTGGAGCCTTTAGTCCGTCTTCGTATTCCTTCACCATCTGGAAAGCCAGCAGGTAACCTTCGGCCTGCTCTTTCTCGGCATCCGTCCGGTAGACTCCGGTGGCCAAAGACTCTTCCAGCGTTTTTACGGAAGACTCCACATACCGGCTAGTGATCCCATCCATGAAGCTGTAGAGATCGTCGGCGTACTTCGGTGATCCATCCTCGTCAAGGACCGGCTGGCCTTTGTCGTCCACCACTTTCCACTGATCGATAAAACTGTCGACGGCTCCATTGACCGCCTCCGGGGTGTCCGCGCGCATGATCTGCGTCTTCAGGCCGACGAATTCATTGGCAGTGGCGGATGCGAATTTGGCGCTGTCAACATCGGGAAATAGTTCTGCGATCGGCTCAATCTCAGCCAGCTTGCGCGCCATCGAGAAAATCTGCCCTTTGGCCTTCGGGTTTGCATCGAGCGCAGCTTTCAGACCGGCATCCGTGCCCAGAATTTCGTTCAATGCCTGGGGAGTCAGCGTCTCTTCTTTGGCCAACGGATTCTGGATTTCTTCGGCTGGTTTTTCCTCGGGCTTGGCCTCTTCCGTCTTCAATTCCTCGGGCTTGGTTTCGACCGTCTCTTCCGGCTTGGCTTCCTGTTCGTTCTCCCACAGCCTGTGCTCGGTCAGGAACTGGCCGGCATCGTCGTAGTCCGCCTGCTTGGGCTCGGGCTTGCCGGTTGGCGTGGCTGTGGTTTCAGCGGCAGGAGTTGCTACTGCAGGCGTCTCGGGAGTAGCAACGGCAGGGGTAGCTACGGGTGTCGCTTCGGGAGTTGCGGCTGCTGGTGTCGCTGGTGCGGGCGCTTCGGATGTAATCGTCGGGGTGGCCATGTTTTCCTTTCAAAATAAAAGGCCGCGCTTTGGCGGCCCGGTCTGGGTGTTGCGAATTCTGGAATAAAAAATGGAATAATCTGAGTCGGTTTTTATGATTTAGTCAGAAGGGCGGTGGCTTTCTCTACCTGCTGGCGGAACTCGGCGGCCCGTAGCTCTTCGGGATCAATGTCGATTCGTTGCCATCCCTGGTTTGCCCCTTCAACGAAAGGCTTCACATCGAACGCCGTCGCGATAGCCCGCGAAATGCCGTTGCCGGAAAACTGTGGGTCCGCGTAGGCAATGATCAAATGCTCGCCTTCGTCTACCTGTTGAGAATGTAAAACCAGCGCATTCAGCGCCACGCCGTTCCGAACGTACTTCACTACCTCGCCGTATTTCATAGATTCTCCTTTGGATTACCCTTGTGTTGCCGCTTGCGCTTTCAATGCCGCGTCTACAATTTCCTTGTTGGCCGAAACCTGTGCCTGCAGGCTCGATCCCTTCGGCAGCGGGGGAGTGGCGCCGATCGATGCCAGGTTCTGTACCGCGGCAGAAGCATCCTGCAAAATTACCTGCAAAGCCTCTTTCTCCTGCGGACTCGGTTGCGGTCCGGGAGGAGTCGAGGCCTGCTTCACCTTCAGCCCTCTTTGGCCAACTTCCATGCCAATCTCGGTTTCAAACTGGTAGGAAAGCCTCAAGTAGGCCATCAGGTTCGCCCAGCCCTTCGGATTCTGGGTCTGGTAGTCGCTGTTGGTCTGGCAGAATCTTTTCACGGTCTGCTGCTGAATCTTGAAATCGTCCGTATCTTTATTCGGAGAGACGGTGGGCTGCCAAACCACATTTCCTTGCTGGTCTTTGGTCGGAATCGGCTCCGCGCCCAGCAGATTTTTAATGTCCTCCAGAGTCTTTGAACGCATAGCTGCATTCGGCGTAACCAGCCCTTCCACTCCCACCGCCGCAATCGCCTGCTCCTGGTTCTCGGGAATATCGAGAATCGCTTGATACACCGGATTCTTTTCCGCGTTGTCGATGGCGTTCGTCCACCACTCGCGAACCTGCGACGCGGAACGGGGCAGTCCCTGATCGATTGCCGGATAGACTCTGACCCGCCCCTGCATGTCCTGCATGCGCACGTAGTTGTTGCGGAACTCGCTGCCCTCGTCCTCAATGACCGAGTAGATGTCGCCCACGTACTGCATCGAAGCCTGTAAGCATTCAATGGCGTTCTGCGCCGCCTCCGCCTGCTCCGTCTTCATTGCATCCCAGTAGATATCCAGAACTCCAAGGGCCTGATCGAGCATCTGCTGCTGGCCTTTCGCTGTCTCCACTCCCGGCAAAGTTCCGGTTCCAGGCACTTGCGGCGGGATGCCGGCAATCAACTGCGCTTCGGTGATCAGCTGCTGGCGGTACTGGAAAATCTGCGGGTCCAACTTATATTCGAACTGGTAGATCGCGTTCGAAAGAGGTTCACTGGCCTCGCCGCGCTTGGTGTACACCGTGTTCCACACGCCGGAAAGAATTCTCTTGCCCGACATCTTTCTCGCATCGAGCTTCGATCCATCGCAGAGAACGACTCCAGTTGCGCAGCGTTCCATCCAATCGTCCACCGTGTCTGAAATGTCATTCAGTCGGACATTGTAGGAAACAATGCTGTCGGCAATCGACGGCGGATAAGCCCCCACGCCGGTTCTCAGCTTGGCGCCCGTCCACTCCGAGCCCAAAGTCGCAGAACGAACGATCAGAACTTCCTCGCCGCACATTCCCACCATGCAGCCCTCGGGGAAGTTCTGCTTCATCTTCTGAAGGAAAGGTGAATTCGCATCCGTCTCCAGCCGGTAATACGCTCGCGGCTGAATCCACGCCTGCGTGTAGGTCGGCTTCTTGGTCGAAAGGCTGGTGTCTGTGTTTCCCTTGGCGTAAATCAGCGTTCGTACCAGCCGCTCGTACGCACTGTTGCCGCTGGTCGCGCTGGTCGAGCCTTCCAGAATCAGTTCGATGTCTTCAGGGAAAGTAGCGCGCAGGTCCGCGATATCCACTTCCATGTCGAGCGCTAGAACCGGGCTGTCAGCCGGCGTTTCCACCTGGGGATCGATATCCACGTCTAATGGCCCGTAGACATCCCACTTCACCATTCCCTTGGGAACTTTCTTCGAGACGTTGACGCTCATCTGCGTCTCTTCCGGCGGATAGTAGTCCGACGCTCCCAAAGCCTTGCCGCATTGTGCGCATTCACCCGGTACGCCCGGGTTATCCGTTCCGCATCCAGAGCAATGCATTCTTTCCGGAATGGAAATGACCTTCGCCTGCAATTCAGGAACTTCTTTGTATCCGGCCCATTGGCCAATCTTCAGGCGCGTCCACTTGAAATAAGCCCCGTAGAGGAACATGTAAAGGGCCTGCTTTTGCACCATCTCTTTGACTTTGTTGAAGCGCTCGATAATCTCAATGGCGGTCTCAGAAGCTTTTGCCGTCGTCGTATCGGCCAGGTTCTCGGCATTCTCCGGCTTCATGATGGTCGGAGGAACGCCGCGCGCTACCGAAGCGATGAAGCTGGTCGCGTACATCTGCGTGATGTTGTTGTCATGCCGTTCGAGGCCAATATCGTCTGTCTGGTTGGTCTGGCGATACCATGCCATGGAATCGAAATAGGTGTTGGTCGCGGGGTCCAGCACCAAATCCTGCGAGCCCTTGTACATCATGGCGTTGCGCATCCATCCGGGTAGTCTCAAAGTACGGTCGGCAGACCATTCCGTTCTGTAGGAGCGAACGATATCGACCAGCTTGGCTTTCTCTGCTGGCAAGAGATTCACAGATTGCTGTTGCTCGGCGGCTGATTCCTGTTGCGGATGTTCTGGGCTTGGTTGAACGCTCGACTGCTGATCCGGTGAATCATGGGGGGCTTGTTGAGCGACAGCCAACGAGTTATCCACGCGCAGCCTTTCTTCCTTCAATCTCGGCTTGCTCTAAATCCGCCATCACAGACGGAGAAGGCGGTACGGGGAAGCCAGCCTTCTTTCTGACGGCGACAGATGCCAGAGCTCTGATATCCGCGCGCGTCACTTTGCCGGGGACTTCAAACGGTTCTTCCGGCTTCTCGACATCCTCCTGCAC
>Ga0134126_10013624_pt1 | contig 10266 bp, 5 predicted proteins | sample KB31752_FD_96881 | JGI IMG/M metagenome (GOLD analysis project Ga0134126, IMG submission 96881) | Terrestrial soil microbial communities with excess Nitrogen fertilizer from Kellogg Biological Station, Michigan, USA - KB3-175-2 | ecosystem: Environmental > Terrestrial > Soil > Unclassified ...
TGATCATGCAGCCCTCGATGGGTGGCTACGTTCGCCGGATGTCTCGTCCGTGCTCGCGATGCGCGCTCGAATCGTCTTGGCGAGCGGAAACGGGGAAAGTGTTCGCGAAATTGCCAGGCGACTTGGCACCACGGTGCCGACCGTCTGTGCGTGGAGGAAACGCTACCGAACGGAAGGAATCGCCGGTTTGAAGGCGCGGAAGATCCCAGGTCGGCCGAAGGAGCTATCTCCGGAGGTGGAGTACCGGATCGTGGATCTGACGCGCAATCCACCTCCGGAGATCGCGCGTTGGAGCGCGGCTCGGCTGGGCCGGAAGGTGAGCGTGAGCGAATCGACCATTCTCCGTATCTGGCGTCGCCATGGGCTTCGACCTCATGAAATGGAGCACTCCACTTCCGCCGTGGATTAGGAAGGAGGCGCACACGGTACACCAGGGCCGCACGCTTCGTGTCTGTCCCAGGTACCCCAGCCGGTGCTGCAGGAGGGGGAAGTGGCGCATAATGGTGCCGGCGAAACTGCTATGAATTCTCTCTTGGACCGGAAGCTGAGCCGTGTGGTCATCGTGCTGCTGGCCGGGGTCGGATGCGGCGGACAAATGGGAGGCGGTTCGCCGGGTGTCGGCGGCACCGGACGTCCGGGAAGCCGAGACGCGGGACGCGATTCGGCCGGAGGGAGCCCAACAGACGCGACCTCCAGTGGTGGGGCGCGCGCCGGGGCGGGTGGTGCGGCGACCGGCGGCGAGCCCGCGGGAGCTGGCGGCGAGGCGGCCGGCGGTGTGGCAGGTGGCGGTGCGGCAGGGGGCGCGGGCAGCCGGGGCGGCGCAGGCGGACAAGGCGGAGGCGCGGGCTCGGGGGCACATGGCGGCGCCGGCGGAATCGCCGGCGCGGGACGGTGTACGGTATTCCAGTTCCAGCCCAGTCATCCGTGCCCCGATCAGATTCTGGTCGACGTGGACGGCGACGGGCGGCTCGATGTCGTGTCCGGCTGGGGAGACGTCTCCACCGCCTTCCACGTGACGATCTATCGCCAGACGGCTCCGCGCGTCTTCGCCGCTCCGGAGGATCACGTGCTGGCGGGCGGGTACGATCTGTCACGGATGGCGGCCGCGGATCTCGATCAAGACGGTGTTCCGGATGTCGCCATGACCGATGGCTACGGAGACGTCGCGCTGATGCTCAGTGGCGGCGCCGCGGGATATTCGTTCGCTCCGTTCCTCGGGCCAGCGCCAGGGGTTTTCCGGGAGCCGCTCGTCGACGTGGCGCTCGCCGACCTCGACGGTGACGGCTATCGGGACATCGCCGTCGGGATCAATAATACGAGCGAGAACCTGGGCCTCTACTGGGCGACGGGCAAAGGTGCCTTTCTGGCGCGGGCCGATCAGGAATTGTGCAGCCAAGCCTCCCGCCTGGCAGTGGTCGATGCCAACGAGGATGGGCTTACCGATCTGGCGCTCTCTTGTTTGCAGGGCGGAGCACACGTCCTCATCAACCAAGGGGGAAGATCGTTCACGTCGGTTCTGCTCCCTGGAGGCACTCAGAGTCTCGGCCTCGCGGCGGGCGATCTCAACCACGACGGCCACGTGGACTTCGTGACGCCGGAGAGGGTTCTCAAACAGCTGATCGTCTCTCTCGGCGACGGTCACGGAAACTTCGCCGTCCCGACGGGCACGGTGGCGGCGACGGGCGCGAGTCCCTGGGTTGTCGCGATGGGTGACCTGGACGGCGACGGCAACGCGGACGTGCTGCTGACGGACGCAGTCCAGCAGACCTCGATCGCCTTTTACGGTGGGACCGGGGACGGACACTTTCGAGCCCCGCAGACGTTCCCGATGGCGAGCGATAGCAGCAACATGACCATCGGCGACATCGACGGCGACGGCTTTCAGGACCTCATGGTCGGCGACGGGCCGCAGATCATCTACGGGCCGTGTCCGTGAGAAACGAGCGGGCGTGATTACAGCGAATCTGCTGTGGACGCCCCTCGTGCTCCGCAGGCTGGGCGGTCCGGTGGTCGTTCTTTTCGCCGGTCTCGGATGATGCTGAGGAGCGGGGCGGCGTTCCTGCGGGACCTGCGGCGCCGCCTGCGGGCGGGCGCCGCAGGTGGTCAAGCGGGGCACGACGCCGGCCGCGGCGCGTCCGAGGGGAGCCTGGTGGACGCCCGCGCCGACTCTGGCCAGGGCGGTCAGGCTGACAGGGGAGCGGGTGGGGCCGTGACCGGCGGCTCTGCGCCACACGTGCGTGTGCCAAGCCCGGTCGGGGATACTGGGGTAAACCCCAGTATCCCGGATCATGCTCGCCTCGTATCCTTCGTGGCATGAGGGGAGGAACGACCGGTCCAGAGGCGCTCGGGCGGGAGGGGGCGGACGCCTGGGCCGCTCGGCGCGAATCCCCGCACCGTGTTGCCCCACGGATGGAACATACGTCGGTGGTGGACGGGGTGATAGCCGAGCTCCGGGAGATCGACCGTCGCACAGGAGTCGACCGCGTGTTGGCGATAGGTGGGCTGATCTTGAATCGCTTCTTTGGAGGGGATCCCGTTACCTGGCGCGATCGGCGGAAAAACAAGAACAATTCGATTCGCAGATTGGCGAGCCGAGCCGACTGCCCGTTCTGTCGTTCGGCGCTCAACGAGGCCGTTGGCGTCTACGTCGCGGTGCTCGAGATGCCATCTGTCCGGACGTTCGGTCACATCCACGCGAGCCACGTCGCCTGCGTGCTCGCTCTCCGTCCCTCGGAGCGGGAGGAGATCCTCCAACGTGCGGAGCGAGAGGGCTGGAGCGTGCGCGAGCTTCGGCAAGAAGTCGTGCGGATGCGGCGGGAAAGAGGCGAGCGTCGGGGCCGCCCGAGTGCGGGGCCGGACGGACATGCCCTGTCCGCCCTTTTCGGTTCCATACGCCAACTCCGAAACGCCGTCGTCGCGCTACAGAGCGCGGGGGGAATCCCTTCCGACGTGAATCCCGGGGCTCGCGAGCTTGGCCGAGAGGTCAGTCAGCTCGGCTGGCAGATCGGCCGTCTCGGTCGAGAGGGTGCGCAGCCGCAGGCTGTCGACGGCGCGCAGGGGACTGCGGTTCGGCAGCGTATGGCTTGACCCGGGCCAGGGTCAGGGGGCGGTCGAGGCGTCGGGATCGGCCCGTGTCACGCACAGAACGGAAACCTCCAAACGAGCGGCTCCGAAGTTGTCCCAATGTCGCTCTGCTTGGGTAACCACGTCATCCAAGCCGAAGGTGCCATGAGGTTGGAAGATTCCTGCCTGACCCATCCACGCCTCGGCGGCGCGGTCGTCCACCTGGAGTGCGCTGGCGAACGCGACGAGCAACCGCTGGTCGTCTGACCAAGAGGACAGCTCCAACCCGCGCACCGACAGGTCGGCGCCAGCAGGGATCCGCAGGGCGCGAAAGGCGCGGTCGCCCGAGAACCTCCAAACGTACGCCTGCGGAGCCGCCATGGACTTCGACAGGCTCATATCGGCGACGGCGGTCGGGAGCGTGCGACCCCCGAGCCGGTAAAGCAGCCAGACCGGTGTGTCGAGCGGGTTTTGTATGCGCGCGTCCATCATTGCAATCCGGAGGGGGGGCTTTGCGGGCGAGGTCGGTGCCGCGGTCATCTGAATCATCGGACCGAGCGGGCCGCACGGAGGGCCGTCCAGCGACTTCGTCTGCGGCTCGGCCGCGTCGGCTGCCGCAGAGTGCGCGCTCCGCGAAGATTCCGAGTCATGGCGATCGACCCTTTGCCGGCCCGCGCAGCCGAGCGCTGCGGCGATCGCAAGGGAGACGCAGCAGTTGGTCGCGGCTCTTCTCGTTGTCGTCGACCTCGCGGCCCCTTCTATCGGTATTTGGCGGTGGCGAAATACATTCATCGCGATCGAGTTTACTCGCCTTGACCGTCGACGTCGCGTCACGAAAGCTGGCTGTATTGGCGCGGTGGAGAGCGATGCGAGCGACCACAGAGCGGACGCGTTTCTCGGGGCGGGCGGTTGGGGCGCTGCTCCTGGCGCTGTTGCTCGGTGCCGGGTGCGGGAGCGATCAGCCGTATGCGATCTCGAAAGTCATCCTGCTCGCGGTTCTGGCGAGCCTGAAGACCAAGAAGAAGCTTCAGTTCAGCGACGCCGAGACGCTCGCTCCGGGTGATAGCCGGAAGACTCCCTCCGATCAACTCGAAGACCGACACAAAGCGTGGTTCATCTTCCGGCGGGCCGAGATCATCGGGAAGCGCCACGCGGACTTCGGCGCCACCCAGCTGAGCCCCCTGGTCGAAGCTCAATTCGACCAGGTGGTCACGTACATCGACAACAAGATCAGTCTGGGCGCACCGCTCAACGATTTCGCCGAGCCGGGCGGGACGTCGTCGGCGAGCAATATGCAGCCGTTCTCGTGGGACCCGAACTTTCACTTCGATCTCTCAAATATCGCCGTAACCACCGTTGGCCAGACCTCCGCAAAACGCGAGGAGCTCTTCCGCAGTGAGCGGTGGAGGGCGGTGCGCTCCATCGTGTGGCACGCCGCGGGACTGTACGACGGCCTGTGGAGCGGTAACGGCGATGGTGCGGTGCTGAACGAGACCGCGATGGACGAGATCCTCGATCGCCGTTTGCGCTCCGTGGAGAGAATGCATCTGCAGGTGAACGCCGGCAAAGGCCTGGGCCTCCCCAGGAATCCCGACAGCAGCGGGCGCGGGCCTTGGTTCGACGATTCCCGCGTGCGTGTCTTCGAGTATCCGAACTTCCCCAGGGTGCTCGTCGACAACGCCGATGTGGGCCCGATCTGGACGACATATGGGGGCAAGATCGCCATCTATGTGGCGTCGGTCGACACTTTCGTCGGCCTCCCGACCCGTTTCGACCTCGAGCCCGATTCCCTGTCGACCAGCTGGGTGCCGTCCGATTCGCCCTTGCCCAACAACACCTTCTACAGTCGGTTCCCCGGCACGGGACCGGCCAATCCCTCGCTGGCGCTCGCCCTGGATGCGCTCTTTGGATCCGAGCTCGATATCTGGCAACGGGCCTGGTTGTTCTGTGATCACTCCATCGCAGCGATGCACATGGAGGCGCTCCTCTTTGCGATGGGGCGTCGCGGGCAAGACGCGGCCGCGTTCGATGCGCTGGTCGGCGCGAAATCGCCCAAGCTGGGAGCGATCATTCCTAGCGTCACGTTCGACTCGAACGACAAACCGCAACTGACGTCCGACGGGACGCTGTTTACAAGTGGCCTGAGCACGGGTCCCTCGGATACCGGCGTGTTCGACAGCTTGCTGTCCGACTACCGAGACCTGCAGGTCGGCGATCACGTCGTGCTGTGGAACCATCACCTGTACCAGTTCTGCGTCACCGGTGACTGGAAGCTCGAAAACGCGCTCGTCATCGAGATCGATCCGTCCACCACCAACTGGGACGAGAAGCACGGCCCGATCGATCCGGGGGTGTTCCTGAAGCCCGAGCGATCCAAGTTGCGGCTGGACGGGTTCGGATTACAGGGAAACCAATATTCGGACTACCTGGACGATCTGTTGGGCGCGTTCACCACGGGGTTCAACAAGATCCAGAGCCAGACCTCGATGGAGACCGGCGATTTCTTCGTGGCCAAGTTTCGAGTGAGCGCCACCGTCTTCTCCGAAACGCTGGTCGTCCGCTGGGCTCCATACTCGACCGGGCTCGCCACCACACCGTGGTGGATTTTCCTCGACCGCATTCCCCCTACCGCGGATACGAGCCCGTATCCCACCGTGGCCAAGATGACGGAGATCATCAAGGAATCGGTCGTCGACGGGTCCGGTCGTGGGTCGGGTTACCAGTCTCCGCCGACCAGCATCAATGTGAGCGACACTGAGACACGCAGTCTGCAGGACGGTGTGTTCTATCCGCTGTCGGCCCCAGTCGTAGCGGATCCAAACGGCATCAATGTGCCCATGAGCTGGGCGGACTACTTCACGTTGCGGAAGAACGGGTCGGCCGCCACGACGTTGCAGAACTTCGTGCCGCTGAGCAGCATGCTTCCGGGACTCTTCGTCCGCGGCTCAGACCAGCCGATAGTGACGATTCGCCCGCGGGTCCGACCATGATCGCGATCAGCGTCGACTCGATCGCGGAGTTCGTTGGCACTGCTGCGGCCCCGCTGGTCGATCAGTTGGCCACCGATGCAGGGGTGATTGGCTTCGTGGCCGAGCTGGGCTGGGATTTGCCCAGCGCGCCGCCGGTCTTCACCGACATTCACGATTCCGCCCAGGCGCTCGTGGAGCAACTCGGCACGCTCACGAAGGCGCGCCTGATGGCCACCGATCCGAACGACTCTTCGATCGGCTCGGCGGCGGCGGCAGTGACCGGCGCGATGGTCGCGCTGATCGCGGAGATCGAGGGCCTCCCGAACGCGCTCCAGAGTCAGCTTCCGCCGACCTTCTTGACCGAATCCGGGATCGCCGGCGCGATCAAGGGTCGCCTTCTCGATTTTCTCATCATCGAGGCGCTGAGCTCGTCGTCACGAGCTGGGCGGGCAGTGTTGGTCGTACTCGGTATCATCGAGGAGACCGATCTCGATGTCGATCCGACGACGCATCAATCTGAGTTCACGCTGCGGGAGTTTCGTCTCGATCGGTTGAAGACGTTCCTCACCAGTCCGCGCGACGCCATGGCCGACGTTTACGGGTGGGGGACACCGCAGATCAACGTTCAGCGACTGGTCACCAGCCTGAATCAGCTGTCGCTGGGTTTGATGTCGCCGGCGGAGATCGCGTACCCGTCGGCCGCGCTGGTGGCGTCGATGTTCGGTGGGCTTCCGGCCGGGACGATGATGCCAACCTTGGTCAACATCCCGATCGGGAGCCTCGACGCGGTCGCGTTCGAGGTGGCGGTGTTCCCCGCGCCGACAGCGACGGCGACGGAGGCGCAGGGACTGGCGTTCCGTCTGATCGGTGTGCCGCAGGGTTCGATCAGCTTCGGTATCGGAAGGGGCCTCACCCTGGTCCTCACCGTCACGGCGGCGTTGGACACCGGCATTGGCTTGGTTCTGAAACCGGCCACCGATCCCGACCTCAAGGTCGGGATCGAGGGGAGCGGCAACCCGTTGCTTTCGGGCGGGATCAACCTCGCGCTCACGCGCGACGATATCGATTCGCCCATTCACGTGTTCGACCTCGGTGGCGGCGGAGGGCTCGATCTTCAGGGGTACCACATCACTCTCGATCTGACGGCCGCGCCAATCGATGTGTCGATCAGCGCGGGCGTCGACGGCGGAAAGTTCAGCTTTTCATTGGCGGACGCCGACGGGTTCATCAAGGGAGTCGTGCCTTCCTCGAAGGTGACGCTCGACTTCAACCTCGGGATCGGGTGGTCGACCTCGCGTGGCTTCTTCCTCACCGGATCGGCCGGGCTCGAGACGACCGTCCCTATCAATGCCACGTTCGGTCCGATTTCGATAAGCAAGCTGACGCTCGCGATTCAGGTGAGCGGCGACGGTATCCTGATCGGGGCCGGTGCCGACCTGGGCGTGTCGCTCGGCCCTGTACAGGCGACGATCCAGGGCATCGGTGCGGCTCCCCAGCTCGCGTTCAAGTCTGGAAACATGGGCCCGATGGATTTCGAGCTCGGGTTCAAAGCCCCGACCGGCCTCGGCCTCTCTATCGACGCCGGCTCGGTCCACGGCGGCGGCTTCATCTCCTTCGAGTCGACGGCTGGCCGCTATTCCGGCGCGCTACAGCTCTCGATCTACGACATCGCGGTCAGCGCCTTCGGTCTCGTCGATACCAAGGTCCCGGGTGTCAGCTACTCCTTCGTCCTCATCATCTCCGCCCAGTTCACGCCCATCCAGCTCGGCTTCGGCTTCACCCTCAACGGCGTCGGCGGGATGGTCGGGATCAACCGGGCCATCGACACCACCGCGCTCGCCAACCTGGTCCGCGCCGGCCAGTCCGAGGACCTGCTGTTCCCGCAGAACGTCGTCGCCGACGCGCCGACGATCGTGCGCGATCTGACGTCGGTGTTCCCGGCGACGCAGGGGCACTACGTGTTCGGGCCACTCGGGAAGCTGGGGTGGGGGACGCCGACGATCATTACCGGGGAGATCGGGGTGATTCTCGAGATCCCGGGGCCGGTCGTCGCCATTCTCGGCGAGGTGAAGTGCGTTCTGCCGAAGCCGGAAGCGCCGCTGGTCAAGCTGAACGTGTCGGTCGACGGGGAGCTCGATTTTCCGAACAAGAGCTTCTCGATGGACGCGACGCTGCACGATTCGGTGATCAACGGGTACCCGGTGTCCGGGCAGATGGCGATGCGGGTGAGCTGGGGGGACCAGCCGAACTTCATCTTCTCGATCGGCGGTTTTCACCCGGCGTATACGCCGCCGCCGGATTTCCCCAAGCTGCAGCCGCTGGCGATCGATCTGGCGAGCCACGGGCCGGCGAAGCTGACGGTGAGCGGATTTTTCGCGGTCACGCCGAACACGGTGCAGGTGGGGGGGACGGCGTCGCTGCACGCGAGCGGGAGCGGGATTTCGATGGACGCCTCGGTGAGCGTGAAGGCGCTGTTCGTGTTTTCGCCGTTCGCGTTCGAGGCGGACATCGACGCCAGCGTGAAGATCTCGTTCCACGGCTACGGGCCGAGCGTCCACCTCTCGGGCGTGCTCGACGGCCCGTCGCCCTGGCACGTCAAGGGGGAGGTCTGCGTCAGCATCATCTGGTGGGACGCCTGCCTGGGGTTCGACGTCACGTTCGGCGGCAATCAGCAGGTCACGCAGCCCTCGATCGATCCCTGGCTGGGCGCCGCGGCGATCGATTCGACCCCGGCCGTCTTCGGGCTGCACGACGCGCTCTCGGATCCGGGCAACTGGTCGGGCGCGCTGGTTCCTGGGACGGTCAGCTCGGTGACGCGGGCGCAGGGGACGGACACACTGATCGATCCGGTCGGCGGGCTGACGGTGCGCCAGAAGACGGCGCCGGTCGAGACGCCGAACCCGCTGACCAAGTTCGGCGTGGCGAAGGTGCCGGCGCCGATCTCGTTCAGCGGCGTCCAGGCGACACTGGGGAGCCCCGGAAACACCGTGGCGCTGACGGCGGTCGAGAAGGTGAACGAGTTCTTCGCGCCGGCGCAGTTCTTCGATATGGACGACGGCAAGAAGCTGTCGTCGGCGGCGTTCGAGTCGTACCAGGCGGGTTACCTGTTCGCGACGGCCAACGGGAACGTCCACGGGGGCACGTCGGTCACGTCCCAGCCGCAGCTGCAGACCATCGTCATCAACAGCGACGGGAGCGACACTGTGGTCGACACCCCCTTCACACCGACGGACAACGCGGTGAGCGCGGCCAACACGCGCAGCGCGGTCGCCAAAGGGGGGCTGACGCAGGCGGGGACGCGGCGGTTCATCAACCGGCTGTTCACGCAGCCGTTCACCGAGCAGGTGTCGACCTTCGTCATCGCCACCAGCGCGACGTTGATCAAGGCCGACCAGACGCCGGACGCGGCGGTGCGCTCGGCGACGCTGATCGCGCTGGACACATACCGCGCCCAGAACATCGACAACGCGGCGGCGGTCGAGGTCGCGGCGAGCTTCGAGCTCCCACCGAGTGGGTAACCCATGGCTGATCTGACGTTCTATTCATCGATCCGGCAAGGTGCGGCGCTGGCGATCACGCGTCCGGATGGGCCTCCAATCACTCCGGCGGTTGCGCACGTCCAGCTCCCGGTGAACCTGAGTTACCCGGCGGAGGCCAGCCAGCCGGGCAGCACCCCGGCCAGCGCCACGCTGTCGCTGCTCGGGCCGGGCGACATCGTCGGGCTCGACACGCGCACCATCGTGCGCACGTTCCCGCAGCCCAACGACAACAACGCCGAGGCGGGGTTCCTCTGCTACCTCGACTTCGACCAGGTCGATCTGCCGTGGCGGTACACGCCGGCGACCAACGCCGCGGGCACGGACCAGCTCCGTCCCTGGCTGACGCTGGTGGTGCTCGCCGAGGGGACGGAGTTCGATCCGACCAACGACGTTCGTCCCCCGCAGGGCGACGAGAAGTTGCCCCAGTTGAACATCGGGCACGCTGGCCTCTTGCCGGATCTAACGCAGGTCTGGGCCTGGGCGCACGTCCAGGGGCAACAGGCGCAGACCGACTCGGATCTGGCCAAGACGATCTCCGGCGCGCCGGGCGCGCTGGTCGCACGGCTGATGTCACCGCGAAACCTCATGCAGAAGACCGCCTACACGGCGTTCCTGGTCCCGACGTTCCGGGGCGGCGTCCTGGCCGGGCAGGGGCAGGACACGAGCGGGACCGACGGCTTGGCGCTCGCCTGGCA
>Ga0134126_10013625_pt1 | contig 10265 bp, 10 predicted proteins | sample KB31752_FD_96881 | JGI IMG/M metagenome (GOLD analysis project Ga0134126, IMG submission 96881) | Terrestrial soil microbial communities with excess Nitrogen fertilizer from Kellogg Biological Station, Michigan, USA - KB3-175-2 | ecosystem: Environmental > Terrestrial > Soil > Unclassified ...
CCATTCCGCTCGCGAGCGATTACGCACATGTGAGGCATCGCGGAGCAGCTCGATGCTCTGCAGGAAGGTATCGACGAGCGGGTCGTCCTCCCCGAGCGTGTCGATGACCAGCGTGTGCCCTCCGGGCGCCAGCACACGCGCCACCTCCCGGACAGCCGCTTCGAGCCGCGTCCAGTGATGGGCGCTGTAGCGGGTGCATACCAGATGGAAACGGGAATCGGTGAAGGGCAGCGACTCCGCATTTCCCTGCTGTGTCTCGATTTGGCTCAGGCTCTTGGCCGCGGCTGCCGTCGCCGCCGCGCCGAGCATGCCTGGCGAGGGATCGAGCGCGATCATGCGGCCGACGTACGGTGCCAGCGCAAAACTGAGGTGTCCGGCGCCACAGCCTATATCGAGCGCCTGCGCGGCGGTTGGCACCGCCTGCGAGACCAGCGTCCTTGCGTGCTGCAGATCGGGCCCGCCGGCATGCACCGCACTGGTCAGGTACGCGTGGGCACGAGGGTCGAATTGGCTCTGGACGGTCTGCTCGTGGGTGCGCATCGACTGGCTCCATGGGATCGCTGGATTAGGTCAACGCTAGACGCCTTGCTATCCTGGTACAAGATGGTTAGTTATCCTATTACACATGACACCACCGAGAGGCCCGAGGTCGCATGCGCGCGCATGATTCGAGTGAGTCTGCCGCCGGGGAAGGGCCGCGGCCTTCGCTCGGTGACTTCCTGCGGGCACGACGGGACCGGCTACTTCCCGAGGACTTCGGTTTCCCGCGCGGTCGCCGACGGGCGCCAGGCTTGCGGCGCGAGGAGGTGGCTCAGCTCTGCGGTGTCAGTCCCACCTGGTATACGTGGATCGAGCAGGGCCGCACCACGGCGATCTCGATCGAGACTTTGAGCGCGATCGCCGCGGGGTTGCGCCTATCGCGCGCCGAGCGCGCCTATCTTTTCGAGCTCAGCGCGCGGGCCGATCCCGCGCCGCCGCGCGCCGAGGGCTCCGATCCGCGGCAGCTCTCGGCCCTGGTGCGCGCGGTAGGATCGCCGGCCTATATCCTCGACAGGCATTGGGATGCGATCGCCTGGAACAGTCCGGCCGCGGAGCTGTTCGTGCATTGGCTGGGAAGCGGCGCCGGTCCGCCCGGTGGGCATGCCGGGGCCGGCGACGGCACCGCCGAGCGGAATCTGCTGCGATACGTGTTCCTCGACGAGCGCGCGGCTGACTTCATCGTGGATTGGGGTGAACGGGCGCGCCGCCTGGTGGCGGAGTACCGCGCGGATACGGCGAGCTGGCGCGACGACCCGGTGCGCAAAGCCTTCGTCCATGAGCTCTGCGCTGCAAGCTCTGCTTTCGAGGCGGCATGGCGTTCCCAGCAAGTGCTGTCGCGCGAAGGCGGCCTGCGGGCCTTTCAACATCCGAAACGCGGCCCCTGCGCCTACGAGCAATATACATTGCGTGTGGCGCAGCGGCCGGAGTTGAAACTGACGATACTGCTGCCGAGCGACGCCGGTCGCCCGACGCACACGCTGTAAGCCGGGCTCCAGGGGCCAGCGTCTCAGGCCGGCAAGAAATTGCGGCTCAGTCGTCGCTGCGGTGCACGGTAACCGCCGAGAGCCCGCCCGCGGCGTCGACCTCGAGCATGAACTGAATCGGCTGGCAGCAGACCTGGCAGTCCTCTACGTAGCTGGTCGCGCCTGCGGAGGCATCGATCTGCGTCTCGAAGCACTCGCCGCAGTAGGGGCACTCTACCCGCTCGAATTGCACGCCTTGCCCGGCACTCATGCCGCTCGCGACAGCTCCCGGCTCGAGCACCGGCTCGAGCCCGTAGATCTCGTCGATGCTCCGGTCATCATTCCGGACCTCACCCGGGGCGTTGTTCCGAGCGTTCCGTGCGGTTCCGGAGCCGCGGGTTCGATTACGAGACATCACAGCCGTTCCACGGTCAGAGGATCCTCCTCACCACCGAAGTACTTGCGCAGCGCGTCGAGGAAGATCTGATTGTCGGCGGCAGCATGGGCGAAGAGCGTCATGGAAGAGCGGAACTTCAGATAGTCCGGATGACCGAAGATCTCTTCGACACTGCGCCCATCGACCGCGTTCACGAGCCGCGTGCACTCGCGCAGCCGCGCGCCCAGTACCACGTGGCGCAGGTAGGCCTCCGCTTCGGCGCGGGACGAGATGGCGAAGCGCTGCGCCGTCGGACTGCGGCCGAGCCCCTGAATCTGCGGAAACACGAACCACATCCAGTGGCTCGCCTTGTGCCCGGCGCTCAGCTCGGCGAGCACCCGATCGATGACGGGATCCTGCGCCTGAACGAATCGCTCGAGGCCGTCAGCAGTCATGCCACTGCGGCTCCGTAGCGACCCCGAGCTCATCCGTCCTGCTCATTCGGCTCACGACCCCAATCATGCCCTACAGCCGGTCACCCCGCGAGCGTCCTCCGAAACTCTGCCGGCGAGTGTCCAAGCTCGCGCCGGAAGATGCGCCGGAACGAAGCCACATCGCTCACGCCGACATCCGCCAGGATCTGATCGACGCTGCGCCGGCTCTCGGCGAGGAGCCGCCGCACCGCTTCGACCCGTTTCAACTGCAGATACTTTCGCGGCGTGACGCCGTAGGCCGCGCGGAACTTGCGGTGGAACGAGCGCAGGCTCATGTTGCAGTGCGTGGCCATGTCGGCGGCCGTCGGCGCGGCGCGCAGGCGGCCTTCGATCCAGGAGTCGATCTGCCGCAACTCGCCCTGTGCCGCGGGCTGCGCCAGCCGCAGCGCGTAGACGGATTGGTGTTGACGCGCGCTGTCGGCCAGCATCATGCGGGCGAGCGTGCGGGCAAGCTCCCGCGAGCCCGTAGCCGCAATGATGTGCAGCGCGAGGTCGACCGTCGCGAGATAGCCCCCGGCCGTGATGATCCGGCCCTGATCGCACACGATCCGCCGGGTGTTCCAGGCGACAGCCGGATAACGGCTGCGCGCGTGCGCGGTCCAGCTCCAATGGGTGGTGGCCTCGATGCCATCCAGCACGCCTGCCTCGGCGAGCGTGAGCGCCCCGAGACATGCCGAGGCGACGATGCCTCCCCGACGATGTTGCTTCCGGACCAGGGCGACATCCTCGGCAACGGGGCGCCAACCCGCATCGATCGCATCGTAGGGCGTCACGATCAGGTAGTCGTATCGGCCCCGTGGAGTACGGGTGTTGATCGCGACATCCGTCGCCGCGAGCTTCCCGGATGCTCCCGTGCTGACGAGCTCCACGGAGTAGCGCCGCTGCCCGAGGGCACGATCGGCGCGCTCGAATACGGCTCGAAAGAGGAGCGCCATTGCGAGCGAGGAGGAGGGGTTCAGCAGCACCGCGATGCGCAGCGCGGGAATCGGCCGCAGGGTGGGAATTGGCACAGATGACCTCATAAGTGGCAATCATGCCAATATCGCCGCAGGCTGTGAAGGACTACTCTGTGTTCCATGGCCCGACTGGCGACAGCCAGGCGGCGCAATACGGAGGAGCGATCACATGTCCGACAGCATCCCGCCCATTCAGGAGCCGGTGACCGGCCACGAGCACATCGCCGATCCGGCGCAGCCCCAATTCGCGCTCGCGCAGTTCTATCGCGCTCTCGGCGCGCGCGATCTCGCCCTGATGGAGCGCAACTGGGATGACTCGCCCGAGGCCGTGATGGACAACCCTCTCGGCGGGATCAGGCGTGGCTGGGCCGAGATCCGGCAGACGTACGAGGCTCTCTTCAACGCGGCCTGGGCCTACTCCTTCGAATTCTGGGATTACACGCTGCACCGCAGTGGAGAGGTGTTCTGGGCGGTCGGCCGCGAGCGCGGACGCCTGTCGAAGGAAGGCGAAACGCTCGATCTGGCCATACGTACGACCCGGCTCTTCCGGTGGCGCGAGGGATGTTGGCGCCAGGTCCACCATCATGGCTCGATCGAAGATCCTGAAATGCTGGCGCGTTACGTGGCGGCGGTGCGCCGAGGGCGGCAATGATGGCCACCGAAATCGCCCTCACCTACATTGGCGGACCGACGGCAGTGCTGTCGATCGACGGCCTGAAATTCATCACCGATCCGACTTTCGATCCGGCCGGCGGCGATTACCCCTCAGGCACCGTTTCGCTGCATAAGACTCGGGGCCCCGCGCTCTCGCCCGAGCGGCTCGGTCCCATCGATGTGGCGCTGGTGAGCCATGATCAGCATCCGGACAACCTCGATACCTCGGGGCGGGCATTGCTGCGCGGCGCGCGCCACGTGCTGACCACGGCCGCCGGCGCCGCGCGCCTCGGCAACGGAGCGGTCGGCTTGCAGCCCTGGCAGAACTGGTCGATCGAGACCCCGCGAGGATCGACCCTGGTGGTGACTGCGACGCCGGCCCGTCACGGACCCGTCGGCATCGAGCCGATCACGGGCGACGTGATCGGGTTCGTGATCAGCGCCGTGGGGAGCGGCACCGATCTCGCCTATGTGACGGGCGATACGGTCTGGTACGAAGGCACGCGGGAAGTTGCGGCGCGGTTCCGGCCGAAGGTCGTGGTGCTGTTCGGCGGCGGCGCCCAGGTGCGGGGGCCGTTCTATCTCACCATGGATACGAACGATGCGGTCGAAGCGGCCGCGGCTTTTCGCGACGCCGTGATCGTCCCCGTGCACCACGACGGCTGGGCGCACTTCACCCAGTCGCAGGACGATCTGGCCAGGACGTTTCAGGCACTCGGCATCGCCGAGCGCCTGCGTCGGGTTACGGGCGGCGAGACTATGCGGCTCGGGTGAGCCGCGGCGGAGCGATCAGGCGCGGCTCGCCACCTGTCGGACCACCGGACGGCGCGTGAGCTGCGCCTCGGTCCACTGCCGGACCCTGCGCGCATCCGCCACACGCGTGTACCTGCCCCAGGAATTGAGCAGGACCATGACGACGGTGCGGTGATCGATCACCGCCTGCATCACCAGGCAGTGGCCTGCGGGATTGGTGAAGCCCGTCTTCTGCACGACGATGTGCCAGGACCGCCGGTCCACCAGCATATCGGTGTTGTGATAGGCGACCATCCGGCGGCCGGAGCGGATCGTGTAACCGCGGCTGGTGGAATAGAGCCGGATGACCGGGCTCTGCGATGCCGCCATGACGAGCTTCGCGAGGTCTTCCGGAGTCGAGGTATCTTCGCTCGAAAGGCCCGTCGGCTCGACAAAATGGGTGTGGGTCATGCCGAGCGCCCGGGCCCTGGCATTCATGGCGCTGATGCAGGCTTCCACCCCGCCCGGATAGTTGCGCGCCAGCGCGTGCGCGGCCCGGTTCTCCGATGCCATCAGCGCCAGGTGAAAGAGCTCGGCGCGCGTCAACCGGGTGCCGACGGCAAGCCGGGAGGGCTCACGGGACCGGTCGGCGTCGGTGACCTGCAGTACCTGATCGAGTGGCTGCCTCGCCTCGGAGACCACGAGGGTCGTCATCAGCTTGGTGATCGAGGCGATGGGCCGCTGGCCGTCGGCCTTGCGCGCGTACAGCACCTTGTGATCGGTGACGTCCATCACCAGCGCCTCGCTGGACCGCAGATTCGGCTGCACGCCGGATCCACGATGGCGGCGATGCAGGTGGTGATGATGGTGGTAGCGGGAAATCGAGGCCAGATGGATTGGCGCCGCGGCGCAGACTGCCGAGGCGGCGACAATCACGCACCCCCACGCGAGTGACAGGAAACGAGACCCCATTTTTCAGTCTTCTCCGCGGTCGGACGCAGGATTCCAGAGTAGCAGAACACGTTCCGCGCACCCGGCGCCGTGACGCACGGCGTGTTTCGGCGCGACTTTGCGCGAAGCCTACAACAATGTTGCGGGGTCAGGCTACGCCGCGAGTGCGATTGCGACCTGCACGCGATTGCGGCCGAGCCGCTTGGCCGCATAAACGGCGGTGTCGGCCTGTGCGATCAGCGCCTCGCCCCAGACACCGAGGGGCTCGCTGCTCGCCACTCCGATGCTGCAGGTCAGCTGGATCGGAGCCCCGCGCGCGTCGATGCGCTCCTCGGAAATCCGCTGCCGGATGCGCTCCGCGATCAACTGTGCCGCGGTGGCGTCGGCGCCGTTCAACACCACCACGAACTCTTCGCCCCCGTAGCGGCCGATGATGTCCGATTGGCGCAGCTCCGCCTCGATCGGCGGGATGATTGCCGCGAGGCAGGCATCGCCCGTGGCGTGCCCATACGAGTCGTTGATGGCTTTGAAGAAGTCCAGATCGAGGAAGAGCACCGCCACGGGAAGGTGGTTCGTGCGAGCGTCGTGACAGGCGGCTTCCAGCTGCTCCAGCAGCGAGCGGCGGTTCAAGACGCCCGTGAGTGGGTCGGTCTTTGCGCGGCGCTCTGCATCTGTCAGGGCATGGCGCTGCTGGCGCAGGCTGTCGGCAACCCCCAGGGACGTGAGGATGGCTGAGGCGACCATCGATCCGGGCAGGCCGTAATAGAAGAGCGCCTCACTGCTCACCGCGCGGGTGACGAGGAGCCGCGCCGACGTCACGATCGCAAACGTCTCGAGCAGTATCCAGGCGAAGAGGAACCAGCCGGCTGCACGATTGCCGCGCCGCCAGGCAAGGAAGGCCACGACCAGCACGAAGACGCCGGCGCCGAGGAACATGAGGTTGCCGATCGCAACCACGATCTGTCCGAGGCCGACGGCTATTCCGACGTTTGCCACCGCGAGCACGGCGAATGCCGCGGCCATCCAGCCGAAAGCGGTGTAGACCCGCGGGAAGGCATGGCGCAGGTCGGCGATTTCCCGGGCGAAGAGGCTGGCCATGGCGCCGCTCAGGGCGACTGGAACATCCCAGACATAGGGCACCCACGCACTGCCGGCGGCGAGCAGGGGCCAGCGAAAGCCCTGGCCCGAGAAGTAGGCGAGGTAAAGCGCCTGCAGGCCCGTCATGCCGGCATAGAGGAGAAAGAGGTGGTCCTTCAGTACGAGCCACATCGCCGCGGTCGCGAGCGCCAGCGCCGCCAGCGCACCGCAGGCGAGCGAGATCATCAGCGCGTGGTGGGTCTCTCGCGCCAGGACCTGCTCCAGGCTGCCGGCGGCGAAATACACCGGGTCGGCGCCCGCGGTGTCCGCCTGGAGGCGCGCGTAGAAGACCTGGCCGGCCTGCAAGCCGTTCCCCGGTACGAAAAACGCCGCCTCGCGCGTTGCGCCGAACTCCGGCAGCGCCGTCGCCTGAACGAGGGGAAAGGGCGGCCCGGCTGTCTGAGGATAGAGGGAGACGCGCAGATCGCGCGCGGAGCCCACCACCAGCACCGGAAGTGCCGAGGCGGCAATGTTTCGCGCCGCCTGCAGCCGCACCCAATGGATACCCGGGAGCTGATGAATCGCAGTGCGCGGTTTCATGGCCGTAAAGCTCTGATCGAGCGCGCCACTGGTTACCTGTACCGTGGACGGTGCAGTGGCCGCACCCGCCCCGACGCGCGGTCCGACGCCGGCCCCGCCGCTGGCCCCGCCGCTGGCCCCAATGCTGGCAAGAGTCCGCACCTCGAGCGGGGAGTCGTCGCCCGCCGCAACGGCAGCACCGGGCGGTAGCCATAGGCAGGCACCGAGCAGCAGCACCCAGGCTGTGAGCCCGGACGGGCGGCGTGCGTCATTCGAAGAAGGAGAGAGAGCTCGTGGCACGGGCGGGGAGAGCAGCTCCGTGCCGCCGCTCAGCGTGGGTGCAGATACGTGGTATGTTACATGGCATCGTGGCAGGGATTCGGCGGGGGCGCAATCTCGGCGGCCGGATGCATGCGGGCGAGCATTCGCGGGAGGTGGGGGCCTCCGGCAGCCGGTGGGCATCGGTACGGTTGACACTCCACGCCCCCCTACCTAGAATCGCCGGCCTTTCTCGGTCCGGCCCGTTCACGCCGGCACCGGAAACAGTGAGATACACCACCGGGCCGCCGAGCGACCAGCAGGCGGCCCGGTCTTTCTTCAGCCGCTTACCGCACGGGCGTTACTGACAGGCTCAGGGCGCACAGTGCGCTCGAACGCAGGATTTTGGAGACAGAATGGCGACCACGGGTCAGCTCATCCGGCAGCCGCGCCGGACGAAAGCAGAAAAAACGAAGGTGCCCGCGCTTGGGGCTTCACCCCAGAAGCGAGGCGTCTGCACGCGCGTGTACACCACGACGCCGAAGAAGCCCAACTCCGCCCTCCGCAAGGTTTGCCGCGTTCGGCTGACGAATGGGTATGAAGTCACCAGCTACATCGGTGGCGAAGGGCACAACCTCCAGGAGCACTCTGTGGTGCTGATCCGCGGGGGTCGTGTGAAGGACTTGCCGGGCGTCCGCTACCACACCGTCCGCGGGACGCTGGACTGTGCTGGCGTGGGTGAGCGCAAGCAAGGTCGCTCCAAGTACGGCGCGAAGCGCCCCAAGAAGTAAGAGGCCTCAGGTATGTCTCGTCGAGCGCAAGCGCCGGTCCGCACCATTCTTCCGGACCCGAAATTCAACAGCGACATGCTGGCCAAGTTCATGAACGTCGTCATGAAAGACGGCAAGAAGTCAGCCGCCGAGCGCATCATCTATGGCGCGCTCGACCGCATTACGGAGAAGACCGGAAAGAAAGGTCCGGAGGCGATCGAGGTGCTCTCGACCGCTCTCGACAACGTGAAGCCCGTCGTCGAGGTCAAATCGCGCCGCGTCGGTGGTGCGACGTACCAGGTGCCGGTCGAAGTCCGTGCCACGCGCCGTCAGACACTGGCCATGCGCTGGATGATCGAGGCTGCCCGCGACCGCAGCGAGAAGTCCATGGCGTTTCGTCTCGCTCATGAATTGATGGATGCGGCGGAGAATCGCGGCGCTGCGGTGAGGAAGCGCGAGGACACCCATCGCATGGCGGAGGCCAACAAGGCCTTCGCGCACTACCGCTGGTAACAACCGGCGCAGCACACGGCCGGAAGGCGTTAAGAGGACAGGTTACCGTGGCACGCGCGACGCCCATCGAGCGCTATCGGAACATCGGCATCTCTGCGCACATCGACGCGGGGAAGACGACGACCACCGAGCGCATCCTGTTCTACACGGGGGTCTCGCACAAGATCGGCGAAGTTCATGACGGCGCGGCCGTGATGGACTACATGGAGCAGGAGCAGGAGCGCGGCATCACCATCACCGCCGCAGCCACGACCTGTTTCTGGAAGGGGATGGACAACAGCTTCCCCGAGCACCGCGTCAACATCATCGATACGCCCGGACACGTCGACTTCACGATCGAAGTCGAGCGCAGCCTGCGCGTTCTCGATTCCGCGGTGGCGCTGTTCGATTCGGTCGCCGGCGTGCAGCCGCAATCCGAAACGGTCTGGCGCCAGATGAACAAGTATCAGGTGCCGCGGCTCGCGTTCGTCAACAAGATGGATCGCGCCGGCGCGAACTTCCTGCGCGTCGTCGACATGATTCGCAGCCGCCTGCGCGCCAACCCGGTGCCCATCCAGATCCCGATCGGCGCCGAGGACAAGTTCGAAGGCGTGGTCGACCTCGTCCGCATGAAGGCCATCTACTGGGACATGGAGACCCAGGGCATGCGCTTCGAGTACCGCGACATCCCGGCGGATCTCCAGGCGCTGGCCGAGGAGTACCGGTCGAAGATGATCGAGGCGGCCGCCGAAGCCAACGACGCGCTGATGCAAAAGTACCTCGAAAGCGAGACGCTCACGGACGACGAGTTGCGCAAAGGCCTGCGCGAGCGGTCACTGCGCAACGAGATCGTGCTGTGCCTCTGCGGCTCGGCGTTCAAGAACAAGGGCGTGCAGGCGCTGCTCGACGCCATCATCGACTACATGCCGTCGCCCATCGAGATGCCGGCCGTCAAGGGCATCAACGATCGCGACGCGCCTGACACACGCAAGGCCACCGACGAGGAGCCGTTCTCCGCGCTCGCCTTCAAGCTCCTCAACGATCCGTTCGTCGGCAACCTGACGTTCTTCCGCGTCTACTCCGGCGTCCTCAATTCCGGCGACACGGTGTTCGTGCCGACCAAATCCAGGAAGGAGCGCATTGGCCGCCTGCTGCAGATGCACGCGGCCGAGCGTAACGAGATCAAGGAAGTGCGCGCGGGCGACATCGCGGCGGCCGTGGGCCTCAAGGATGTCATTACCGGCGACACACTGTGCGATCTCGAGAAGGTCATCACCCTCGAGAAGATGGAGTTCCCGGATCCGGTGATCTCCGTCGCGGTGGAGCCGAAGACCAAGGCCGACCAGGAGAAGATGGGTGTCGCTCTGCAGCGCCTCGCGAAGGAGGATCCTTCGTTCCGCGTGCACACCGACCAGGAGTCGGGC
>Ga0134126_10013627_pt1 | contig 10265 bp, 7 predicted proteins | sample KB31752_FD_96881 | JGI IMG/M metagenome (GOLD analysis project Ga0134126, IMG submission 96881) | Terrestrial soil microbial communities with excess Nitrogen fertilizer from Kellogg Biological Station, Michigan, USA - KB3-175-2 | ecosystem: Environmental > Terrestrial > Soil > Unclassified ...
CGGATGGCGGCAGGCGGCGCCATTAACACGCGGGACACAGCCGCCCCGCTAACAGCAGACTTCAACCGGCTGCACGAGCGGAGTACGCATGTGGAAGAGGCCGTACTGCTGCTGGGGTTGGGGACGGTGATCCTGGTGGCATACGCGGAGACGGCCAGGGCGTGACGGCCGTTGTCAGTTGTCAGTGAAATTCACCAGATTTCGGATGGTCGGGTGGTCGAGTGACGTGTCGCGCGATTTGCCGACTACTAGACCGCTTGATCACCTGACCGCTCGATCACTTTTGCGCAACATCCCCGTTCTCTTAGGATGTACCTATGTTTACCGGCATCATTGAGCAGACCGGCACGCTGGTTGGAGTGGAGAGCCGCGGCGGCGTGCGGCGGATCACGGTGGAAGCGCCGGGGATCGCAGGCCGGATGCGCGAGGGCGATTCCCTGGGCGTGAGCGGCGTGTGCCTGACGGCGCTGGACGTTGACCCGACGTACTTTCATGCAGATCTGGCGCAGGAGACGATGGACCGCACGTCCCTGGGGGCGCTGAAGTCCGGCTCTAAGGTCAACCTGGAACTGCCCACGGCGGCGGGGAGTCCTCTGGGCGGCCACGTGGTTCAGGGACACGTGGACGGAACCGGCGTTCTGACATCGCTTGAACCGGTAAATGATCGCAGCCGACCCGATTTCGATGATCAAACGACGGACTGGGCGCTGAAGGTGCGCGTTCCGGAAAGCGTTCGCCAGTGGATGGTACCCAAAGGGTCGATTGCCGTGGAGGGGATCAGCCTGACGATTGCTGGATGGGACGGCGAGGTGGTGACAATCGCCATTTTGCCGTTGACCTACTGGCGGACGAACCTGCATACGCTGGAGGCGGGCGCGCCGGTGAATATCGAGGCGGATGTGCTGGTGAAGCTTGCCCTGGAGCAGATGCATGCGGCTAAGAAGACGGCATTCGAACTGACGGAGAGCTGGCTGGTGGCCAACGGGTTTTGAAACCGCGCGAGTCGCCACCTGGCAGGGTTGAGCCGCAGGATCACGGGGCTACTGAACTGGCGTAAATCCGACGATCTTCATATTCGAACCAAAGTGGCGGTAGTCGCGGAATTCCATGGTATTCAGAACTGCCTCGTGGCGTCCCTGGAGGAGGCGCATTTCCGCGCTTACGGGAACCAGGTAATCGCGGTCGCTGATCGCCACATAATCGTAATCGACATCAATGCGCGTGGAGTGGGTAGGAAAACCCTTGGGCAGATCGTCGGCGATCAGGGTGAGGCGCCGTACGCTGTGCGTAAGGCTGTCGATGAACACCTGACCGTGAAAGCCGGCGAAGATCTCCCTGCCGTTCGATCCCACGACAGTGAAGGAAGAGTGCGCCTTGGGCACCGAATAGGTGAACACCTGCACCGTGCCGTTGTTCAGCGCGTCGGTTTCCTTCCACGCGAAAGCGGCCTGGGACGAGGGGCTGAAGATGGCCTGCAATACGCCGCCGAACTCGCCTGCCGAGAGGGAGCCCTTCATCGCCCCTCGATCGGTGCCGCTGCTCTTTCCATTGACCGCGAGGGTGGTGCGGGTCTCCGCGTTGTTGCGATACCGCAGAAGCTCTGCGATGCTGTCGCGCAGCTTCCAGTGTCCCGTGCCGGACGGATCGAAGGAGCGGTTGGTGACCTGCACGCACATGAAGTTCGGCAGAGAGTGACTGTATTCGAGGGAGTTCTGCCGTGCATCTTCGAGGAGCAGCCTGGCGGTTTCGGGAGCGAGAGACGGGGTGGGGTTGGCGATGGGCACAATGGCAAGCTGGCCAGGGGTGTGCACGCCGGCTAGGACAGTGAGCTCAGGCTGCGGGGGCGTATTTGCGCCTAGCTTTGGACCCGGGTCGATGTGGGCTAACTCGGTGGATGCGCCGGCGACGTGGAACGCCACCTGCTGCACGCTCGTTTTGCCGCCCTGATTGAGGTATGCGGTGACCTTGTAGTCGCCCGGGGCGAGAGCGGCCGAGCCAAAGCTCGCCAGGTAGGGAATGGGCAAGCCCGCGGCGCTCCTTTTCAGCGGCAACGGGATGCGGCGGCCCGGGTTTCCGTCGCGGACCACCTGCATTTCGAGGGTGGGATCTTCCTTGACTTTGGGGTCTGGATGCAAGACGAAGAACAGCGATACGCCTTTGGAGTCCTGCGGCAATTCGCCCAGAATGTTGGGCGTCACGGTGGTAGTCTCATAGCGCAGCGGGTTCTCCGGATCGTCGTCTTCGGCCGGAATGGCATCGAGCTTGCGGACCAGCGTCACGTCACTGAGCGTGGCGCCCTGAGCGGCAATCGGCACGTCGAACTCGGATCGTTTGGCTCCCGTCTTTCTGCCGAACTGATCCTCGACGGCGACCTCAAGGGTGTAGTGGCCGGGTGCGGAGATGAAATGCCGCACAACGGAAATGCTGAGTGTGTTATCACGGTCAAGCGATGCCAGCGCCCCCCTTCGCGTGATGTCCTCGCCCACCCGCTCCACTTCCACGCCGCGGCTGTCACGGATTCGAGCCACAATGGAGGCGTGCGCGGAGAAGAGGTTTGTATGCGCGTCTTCCTTGATCTGCAGCTCCCGTACGGGCACCTCGATGGCGAGGGCGCTTGCCGCGCCGTCGGGCATTTCGCCGAAGTGGAGCACCGCGGCCTTGAATCGCACGTCCGCCGGCAGAGCGTCGGCGTCCAGGAGCTTGAGCAAGGGGGCTTCGAAGGGGCGGATGTTGCCTTCTGAGCCCGGGGGCACGGCGTAATAGCCGGTCTTGGCCTGCACCTTGAGGTCTTTGCGCACGGGTTTGACCGAGATGGTGCGATAGCTTCCGTCGTAGTTCTTGATGGGAGGCGTGTAGGTGGCCTCGTAATAGGTGTTGAGATCTTCAATCATGCGCTGCAGGGGTTTTTTGATGTTGCCCTGGGCGTCGATGTAGATGCCGCCGGACTCATGCGCGAGCTCGATCATGGGGCTTTGCTTGCCCTCGAACATAGCGTAATCGCCAGAGAACCGATGGATGTCGGTGATGACTTCGATGTCCTGCGTGGAACCCCAAACCGGTCCTTTGCCGTAGTCTGGTCCGGCGATTGGCGTTCCGGGTTCCTGCTGCATGGGCGGAGTCAGTGGCGGGCCATGCACATCCGGAGGCGGAATCTCAGCATTGGCAACGTCATGGCGAATTCGGCGGTCGGCAGGGTTGAATTGCGGAGGCGCATTGAAGTGCGCGTTGCTCATGTCGTATTGATGCGCATCGTTCATCGCATCCAGATCGAACAGGTAGAACACGACGTTGGCTCGTGTGGCGGCAGCCGCAATGTCCTTGATCATCCGCCTGCCCGAGGAATCGAGCTGCCGGTTCTGAGTGAAGTAGACGATGGCCTTGCGCTCTGGCGCCCGCTCCTGAGCCTTGACCAGCGCGAGCAGGCCAGCTAGCGTGCGATATGCATGCTGTTCCTGGACGATCTTTTGCGCATCCAGCAAGGCATTGAGCAGCAGTTGGGCATGTGCACGGCCTGTGGGATCGATGTTGGAGCCGCTGGAGTCCACGCCGGTGCGGGCGACAGCCATCAGATCCTTTTCGGCTTTTGCGACGTAAGCTGCGCGGGTACCTTCGGCCTTCTCCGTGGTGATGCTCACATCTTCAGAGAGCGTGCTCTCAAGGAAGACGACGTTGCTTGCGGTGGTGACCTCGATGGCGCGCTCAATGAGCGCCCGGTCGGCGGTAAACGGCTGGACGAGGCGAAGCCGGCTGCTCAGGTTCAGCACGGAGATGGAGTAGCCGTCGGTGGGAACCGCCTTCAGCACTTTCTCTGAGACGACCCGCGCCTCTTTCGCCATCGGTCCGGAAAAAGTATCGAAGACGAAAGTGACCAGGTGGCCAGTGGCGGCATGCCCGCGGACAAGGTGAAGCCCATTCAGCTTCACGATGGTGCCGTTATCCGCGACGAGCAGATCCTCCGGCTTGAGATCGAGGACCGCCCTGCTGCGCTTATCGTGTACGGCAAAGTCGAGCGCTACCTCGTTGACCTGGGCAGTCACCACAGGCGACGAGGGGTTCTGGCTTGACGCGCCGGTGGGCGAAACAGAAGCCTGTGGGTAGGCGCACGCTGCGGAGATGAGCATCGATGCGACGGCGAGGCCGCCGGTTGCGAGCAGGCTGGGCGGGACTGCGGTGTTCCGCACGACGGCTGCAGAGGACCATGGTGTGCTCTTCATGGCTAGGGACTCCCCCCGATTTCCAGCGGGCACATGCGCCCGCCCCAACCCAATCCCGCAGTGCTTGCGGAAAGGAATGCAAACCCAGTTAAGGGCTGGTTTCCCAGCGAACTCCTGCAACTGTTCGGGCAATTAGATGGCTTCGGAGCTCGGCGGGTTTGTTTCCGATCTGGTAGGCTGCCGTGGAATGGCCGGGGACTCCGAGTCATTTGCGGGAATTGGGGGCTTCGAGATTCGCTAGCCCCGGGTGAACGCTGGCGGACCCCCTCGCGTCTATAGGTCAGCAGGACTGATAGGCTTGGAAGCAAGGGAGTTGCCGGAGTCCGGGCCGGGCGGAATTGCCGCCTTTGGGCCCCCGGGAAGCGCATGGCGGAATTCGTAATCAGGATGGCCGACGAGCGTGGCCGGGTGCAGGAGCAGGTGCAGACCGCGGCCTCCGCGGAGGAGCTGCGCGCCCGCTTCGCGCACGCCGGCTTTCACGTCTTTTCTGTGACGGTGCGCGGGGCTGGGCTGGGAATTTTCGCCCGCCGCAAGGTCAAGCTCGAGCCATTTCTCATCTTCAACCAGCAGTTTCTGACGCTGATCCGGGCAGGGCTGCCCATTCTGGGATCGCTGCAGATGCTGGGAAAGATCCAGAAAAATGCCAGGTTCGCCGGGCAGCTCGACGATGTGGCGACCCGCGTCAAGACCGGCGAGGCGCTTTCGGCGGCGTTTGAAGCACAGGGCGGATTTCCGCTGATGTACACCACCACGCTGGTGGCGGGCGAGCGATCGGGGAACCTGCAGGAGGTGCTGGAGCGCTATGTCGGCTTTCAGCGGATTTCGCTGACGTTCCGCAAGAAGCTGATCTCTTCGCTGATCTATCCGGGGGTGCTGCTAACGCTGGTATCGGCGCTGATGACGTTCATGTTCACGGTGGTGATTCCACAGTTTGCCACGCTCTACGACCAGATGGGCAACAAGCTGCCGGCGATCACCATGGACCTGCTGAATTTTGGCAAGTGGGCGCAACACAGCATCGGATACATTGCCGCGGCCGTGGTGATTCTAGCGATAGCGGCGTGGCGTTTTGCGCTGAGCGACCGCGGGCGCGACACGGTGGACACGATACGCGTGAAGGCTCCGGTAGTGGGCAAGATCTGGCTGAAGTACCAGGTGGCGCTGTTTGCGCGGACGTTGTCGACCTTGTTGACGGGCGGACTGCCGCTGGTGCCGTCGCTCGAGACAGCGGCCAGGTCGATTTCGTCGCGCCGGGTATCGAAAGCCGTGCTGACGTCGATTACGACAGTGCGGGAGGGCAAGTCGCTGGCGGAGTCGCTGACAAAGACTGCGGTGTTCCCGGGGCTCGCGACGGAGATGATCCAGGTGGGCGAGCAGACTGGCGCGCTGCCGCAGATGCTGAATTCAGTGGCCGAGTTTTTCGAGGAGGATGTGCAGACGGCGCTGACCGCGGCGCTGGCGCTGATTGAGCCTGCCATTCTGATCGTGATGGGCGTGGTGGTGGTATTTATCCTCATCTCTCTTTATCTGCCCATCTTTTCGATGGGCCAGTCCCCGGCGGGACAGGTATAGGCGTATATGGCTGATACCACAATTTTGACCGTTCCCCTGGCGAGCGGCGACGACGAAAAGGCGAAAGCGGAAGCCCTGGCGAAGCGCTATCGCGCGGAGTTTGTCGACCTGAAAAATTTCCGCATCCAGCACGATCTGCTGCGCACGGTGCCGGTGGAGCTGATGTTCCGCTACAACTTCGTGCCCATTGAGCAGCAGGGCGAAGGGCTGGTGATCGCGGTATCGGACCCATCGCAGTTAATGATCCTCGATGAGATTTCGGGGCTGCTCGGGCACCGCGTGGTCCCGCGCGTCGCTACGCTGTCGCAGATCACCGAGGTGCTGAAGAAGACCGAGCAGTCACAGCGCGTCCTTGAGGAGGCGAGCGAAGGGCTGACCTTCGACGTGCTGACCGGCGATGACAACGCGGACGAGAACATCTCGATCGAGAAGCTCACGCGCGAAGAAGACATCAGCCCCATCATCCGCCTGGTGGATACGACGATCTTCACCGCGCTGGAGCGGCGGGCGTCGGACATCCACGTGGAGACGATGGACGACTCGGTGGTGATCAAGTACCGCATCGACGGGGTGCTGCAGATGGCGATGGCTCCGATTGCGCGCGAGCATCACACCACGATTCTGTCGCGCATCAAGATCATGTCGGAGCTCGACATTGCCGAGCGGAGGGTGCCGCAGGACGGGCGATTCCGCGTGCGCTACAAGGGCAGGCTGATCGACTTCCGCGTGTCGATCATGCCAACGGTGCACGGCGAAAACGCGGTGCTGCGCGTGCTGGACAAGGAATCGATGAGCGAGAAGTTCAGCAACCTCACGCTGGACGTGGTGGGATTCGCGGAGGCGGACCTGAGGCGGTTCCGGCGGTACATCCGGGAGCCCTACGGGATGGTGCTGGTGACCGGGCCGACGGGGTCGGGCAAGACGACAACGCTTTACGCGGCCTTGAACGAGATCAAGAGCGACGAAGACAAGATCATCACGATTGAAGACCCGGTGGAGTACCAGATTCGCGGCATCACGCAGATTCCTGTGAACGAGAAGAAGGGATTGACGTTCGCGCGCGGGCTGCGCTCGATTCTGCGCCACGACCCGGACAAGATTCTGGTCGGCGAAATCCGCGACCAGGAGACGGCGCAGATCGCGATTAATTCGGCGCTGACCGGCCACCTGGTGTTCACCACGGTGCACGCGAATAACGTGGTCGATGTGCTGGGGCGCTTCCTGAACATGGGCGTCGAAGCCTACAACTTTGTCTCGGCGCTGAACTGCATTCTGGCGCAGCGGCTGGTGCGCACCATCTGCGAGTATTGCGGCCGTACGGTGCAGTACGACGAAGAGACGTTGCTGACGTCGGGGCTGGATCCGGCGGAGTGGCTTGGCTTCGGCTTCCGCGAGGGGCAGGGGTGCATGGAATGCGGCGGGACGGGCTATCGCGGGCGAACGGCGATCCACGAACTGCTGGACCTGACGGACCCGATCCGCGAATTGATTCTGGAGAAGAAGCCGACGTCGGAGGTGCGCAAGCTGGCGCAGAAGGAAGGCATGACGTTTTTGCGCGAGTCGGCGCTGGACCGGGTTCGTCGCGGGATTACCACCCTGAAGGAAATCAACAAGGTTACGTTCATCGAGGCATCGCGATAGTGGCGCTACGGGGAAAGATGCTGCAAATGAGATTGGCGGGGCCGGCGATGGGGCGTCCCAAGACGGCGGTGGAGATTACGCCGGAAGGAGCGCTGGCCGCTTCCCTTCCCGGCGGAGGCGCGGCGCCGGTGTATGCGTTTGCGGGGCTGCGGCCGGGAGAGTTGAGCCCCGGCGTGAGCGGCACGAACGTGATGGTGGCGGACGCGGTGGCGGAGTCGCTGCGCTCGGCCATCGAGCAGGTTTCGCCGCGCAGCCGGTCGGTGACGCTGATTGTTCCGGATATGGCGGTGCGGGTATTCGTGCTCGATTTCGACAGCTTTCCGGCCAAGGCAGCGGAAGCGATGCCGGTGCTGCGGTTTCGACTGCGCAAGATGGTGCCGTTCGACGCCGAGCATGCGGCGCTCAGCTACGAGGTGCTGCCGCAGTCGTCAGGACAACCGCTCAAGGTGCTGGTGACGGTGATGCCGGGGCCGGTTCTGGCCGAGTACGAGGCGTCGGTGCGAACAGCCGGGTTTGAGCCGGGAGCGGTGCTGCCGTCGGGCCTAGCGGCGTTGGCGGCATTCAGCCCGGCGGAAGCGGCGCTGGCGGCAAATCTGAGCAGCGCGGCGCTGACCACATCGATTACCCGCGGAGACGACCTGCTGCTCTATCGCACGATCGATCTGCCCGAGGACAACGCTGGCCGCGTGGCCGAGGTGCAGCGCAGCGTGGCGGTGGCCGCGGCGTACTTCGAAGACAAAGTTGGATCGCGCCCGCGGCAACTGCACTATGCCGGAGCGGTGCCGGCGCTGGAATTTGCGCGCGCGGTGAGCGACGGGGAGTTCGAAGTGGTGGAGATTGCTCCCACACCGGCTACGGGAGCGACGACCGCGGGCGGTCCTATTGGATTCGCCGGAGTGGCCGGCGCACTGACGGGGGTGGCCTGAGATGCGGGTCACGATCAACCTTGCCACGCGGCCGTATACAGATCTTGGCCCCGCGCTGCGTCGCCTGCGCATGGGCATTGGCGGACTTGCGGTGGTTGCCATCGCGCTGGGGCTGGGACTGCACTTCATGCATAACGCGGCAGAGGCGGCGCGCGCGCGGGAGCACTCGGTGGATCAGTCGATCGCGAAGGTGAACCAGGAGCGGCAGCAGTACATCAACCTGGCGGAGCAGCCGGACAATTCGAAGGTGCTGGCGCACGTGAGTTCGCTGAACAAGCTGATCGACGCCAAGGCGTTCAGTTGGACCCTGGCGGCGGAAGACCTGGAGACGGTGCTGCCGGGCGGGGTGCAGGTGACCACGCTGGAGCCGGTGGTGGACAAGAAGGATGGACACATCACGGTGCGCATGCGGGTGGTGGGTCCGCGCGACAAGGCGGTGGACCTGGTGGCCAACCTGGAGCACTCGAAGCGCTTTCTGCTGCCGCGCATCGTGAATGAAACCGCGGAGTCGGCGGGGAACGGCAACCAGCAGGATTTGCAGCCGGTGAGCGCATCGAGCCGGGTGAACTTCGATCTACTCGCCGACTACAATCCGGCGACGCCGGAGGAGCGAAAGGCGGGCAACCGCAAGGCGCAGTCCGATGCGCAGGCGCAGTCCGCAGGCGAGCAGGGACAGCCGGCAGCAGCGCACCCGAACGTGAATCTGCGGACCGCTCGACCGGGGCAGGTACGCGCACCCAAGACATTTCAGGCGCAGCCGAGACCAACGCGGCCCAAGCCGGCAGCTCGGCCTAGACCGCCACAGCCAGATCCGACAGGGGGTGCGCGATGAACGGGACTCCGGCGCCGGCATGGCGCGAGCGTCTGGCTTCGCCGCTTACCTGGCATTACGTGGTATTTGTGATTCTGCTGGTTACAGTGATCGTGCTGGCCACGCGCTATGCCATGGACTGGGCGGTAACGAGTTCACGCACGGCAGATGCGGTGGCGAATAAGCAGGTGCAGTTACACGCGCTCGAGATCCAGACGGCTCCGCTGCGCGGCCTGGATAAGCGCCTCGACGTGGCGCGCGACGAAGTGAAGTCGTTTATCGCGGATCGCATTCCAGCAAGCTACTCATCCATTTCGGCAGAGATGGGCGACCTGGAAGTGAAATCCGGCGTACGGCAGACTCGCCTGAGTTACGCGCAAAAGCCGCCTGAGAACAACCTGACCGAGGTCACCCTCGATGCAGGCATCACGGGCGAATATCCGCAGATCATGAAGTTCATCAACTCGCTGGAGCGGGACAGGATTTTCTTTGTGATTCGTGGAATGGGCCTGACAGGACAGCAGGGTGGAACGGTGAACCTGCGGCTGCAGCTCTCCACGTGGCTGCGTCCTGAGGATGCTGCTACGAGCGGATTACCGCAGGCGGGAGCAAACCCTTCGCCCGGCGATAACGGGATCACTCCCCCAGCGGCAAACGGGGGTGAGACGCAATGAAGCTTGGGACGGAAGACAAGAAGAAGGTCGCCATTCTCGTGGTCATGCTCGCCATCATCATTCCCGCAACGGTCTGGGAACTGCACGGGTACTTTGCCGCTCCGTCGGTGCCCCGGCCCGCAGCTCCGGCAACGACCGCACAGCGCACGCCGGCGCGACCGGCGACAAGGGCGGCCGCGCCATCTTCGGCTGCAGACGCACCGGAGGCGGAAAAGGTCGACAATGGGCTGATCGACCCCACGCTCCACCTGGCAAAGCTGGCGCAGAGCGAGGACGTGGAATATGCCGGGACAGGGAGGAACATCTTCTCAGCGGATTCAGCTCCGGCAATTCCGGAGCCGGCCACAAACCCGCGTAACAACAATGCCGATCTGTCGGTGCCTGCAGCGCCCACCGGGCCGCCGCAGCCTCCACCGATAGACCTGAA
>Ga0134126_10013628_pt1 | contig 10264 bp, 7 predicted proteins | sample KB31752_FD_96881 | JGI IMG/M metagenome (GOLD analysis project Ga0134126, IMG submission 96881) | Terrestrial soil microbial communities with excess Nitrogen fertilizer from Kellogg Biological Station, Michigan, USA - KB3-175-2 | ecosystem: Environmental > Terrestrial > Soil > Unclassified ...
GCCGGCGCCGCAAATCCCAGAAATGGAGCTTGTGGCCGTATTTGCCGCCGAGCAGCAGCTCCGGCACGATGCCACTCTCGATCATGTTGGGCGTGCCCCACTCGCTGGTGACCAGCGTGTCGTAGCCGAGATGCCACCAGAGATCGTAGGCCAGGAATTGCGGCCCGCGCTCGACCTCCCAACGGCCGAGCACGTCGAAGCTCTCGTGGTCCATCATGAAGATGCCGCCGGGACCGTCGCCATTGGGCGCGCCGAGCGCGCTCACATAAATGCCCTCGGGGCCGCAATGCAGCGTATGCGGCCGCGAGTATCCGGCGCGCATCGCCAGCTCCTCGGGCTCGATCATCTTGACGATCGAGGGGTTGCGCGGATCCGGCTTGGTGTCGATGACATGGATGCGCGACGAGCGCAGCCCCGGCACGATCAGATAGCGCCGCTCGATATGCGGATGGGGCGCGTAGGGGCAGAGCGATGCGCTGCAGGCGTTCCACCCGAAGTGGTGGAGCTCATCGCCCGGTTTGGGCATATCGAGCCGGCCGACGATGCGCGCATAGCTCGGTGACACCGGGTCGAGATCAACGACCGCAAGCGCGTCGGGGCGCGGCTGGTCTTCGACATTGAGCATGGCCACATAAGCCAGCTTTTCCGGTGCGGCCTGCATTGCCATGCGTGCCGACGGATAGAAGGTCGGGTCTGGTTTCCAGGTTGCCATGTCGCAGTACCTCCCTGTGGATCGAGGTGAGCCGACGGCACATCGACGCGGCCAGCCGCAGCAATGTGCTCGGTCGCGCTTTTCATTTTCTTGTTGGAACCCGAGCAGGATATGTGCTTGGAGGTCTTCCGTCTATGGCTGTCCGTTGCGACCTGGGGTCGCCTTGCCCGAAACCCGTCACTCCGCCTCGCGCTTGAACGGCGACATCTCCTGCTCGAGCTGCTCCATCTCGCTTTCCAAGGCGATACGCTCGCGCCGCACGAAATCGGCCACGGCGCGGGCGAAGCCCGGATCGCGGATCCAATGGGCGCTGTAGGTCGGCGATGGCAGGTATCCGCGCTGAATCTTGTGCGGCCCCTGGGCTCCGGCCTCGACCCGCTTCAGCCCGCGCGCGATGGCGAAATCGATGGCGCGGTAGTAGCACGCCTCGAAATGGAGGAACGGGAAATCGCCGGTGCAGCCCCAATTGCGGCCATAGAGCGTGTCGCGGCCGAGCAGGTTGAGGGCGCCGGCGACGTAGCGCCCGCCCTTCCTGGCCATGATCAGCACGATGCGGTCGGCCATGCGCTGGCCGATGAGATCGAAGAAGGCGCGGGTGAGGTAGGCGTCGCCCCATTTGCGGTCGGAGGTTGAGCGGTAGAAACGATAGAACGCGTCCCAGTGGCGCGTCTCGATGACGCCGCCGGTGAGCGTCTCGATCTCGATGCCGCCGTCGAGCGCATCGCGCCGCTCGCGCCGTATCTGCTTGCGCTTGCGCGAACTGAGCGCCTCGAGGAAATCGTCGAAGCTACCGTAGCCGTTATTCTGCCAATGGAATTGCTGGCCGACGCGCTGCAGGAAACCGGCGGCGCCGAGCCGCTCCCAGTCCTCTTGTGTCGGGAAGGTGACATGAAGGGACGAGACCTTGTGCTGCCGTGCGAGTTCGACCATCGCCGCGATGAGGCTGTCGGCCGTGGCTCGGGCGGCATCGGGACGCAGCAGCAGCCGAGGTCCGGTCACCGGGGTGAATGGCACCGAGCATTGCAGCTTCGGATAGTACTGGCCGCCGGCACGCTCGTAAGCCGACGCCCAGCCCCAGTCGAAGACATATTCGCCGTAGGAATGGCTCTTGAGATAGAGCGGTACCGCGCCGAGCAGGCGGCCGCCCTCGTCCTCGAGGGCGAGGTGTTGCGGCTGCCAGCCGGACGCGCGCGTCGCCGAGCCGCTCGCCTCGAGCGCCTCGAGGAAGGCGTGACAGAGGAACGGGTTGTCGTCACCCGCGCAAGCGTCCCACTCAGCCGCCGGGATATCGGCAAGCCGCGGAACGACCTTGACCGTGACGCCCTCGCCGCCGTCCGCCATTTCCGGGCTAGCGTACCTCGAAGATCGCGTCTATCTCGACCGCGACGTTGGCCGGGAGGACGTTGACGCCGATCGCGGTGCGCGCGTGGCGCCCGGCATCGCCGAGCAACTGCACCATGAGATCCGAGGCGCCGTTTGCCACCTGCGGCTGCTGCGTGAAATCGTCGACCGAGTTGACGAAGGCGCCGAGACGGACGCAACGCAGAATGCGGTCGAGATCGCCGCCGAGCGCATTTTTTGCCGCGGCGAGGAGGTTGAGGGCGCAGAGCCGCGCTGCCTGCTGACCCTGTTCGAGAGTGACTTCGCGGCCGAGCTTGCCGATGAAGCGGCGCTCGCCATTCCACTGGCAGATCTGCCCAGCGATGAACAAAAGGTCGCCGCTGCGCACGAAGGGAACGTAATTTGCCACCGGGGTGCTCGGCTGTGGCAGCTCGATCTTGAGCTCCGTGAGACGTGCCTCGATCCGTCCCGCCATCTTTCCGCCCTTTCAGGTGTTGGTATGGCGGGCAGGATAGCGCGGCCGCCGCCCGGTGATCCACCCCGCCGCGAAGCCGCCGCAATCGGCGGCTAAAAACAACGGATTGCGCCGGAGGCACGATGCGTCGCTCGAAGATGCTGATGATGCTTGTTGTCGTCCTCAATGTGCTGCCGGCGGGCAGGGCGAGCGCGACGCTGCTCGGCGACGCCGCGGTCTCGTACAGCGCGAAAAGCACCGTCACCGTCAATGGCCGCAGCTACGCCGGTATGGTGTTCCACATCCCCGGGCGCGATCGGCACGAGCAGGAGATCCAGGGCATCGCCGAAGTGGTGATCCTCGACGGCACAGCGATGCGCGGCTGGCTGATGCTGCCGCGGCTCAGCAGCTACGTCGAATTCAAGTTCCCGCAACTCATGGCCGAGCTCAATGCCCAGACGCTGCTGCGCTCCCCGGTGGGCCACGAGACGGTCAACGGTGTGCGCACCACCAAGTACCGCATCGACCATACGGCCGCCGACGGCATGCACGCCAAAGGCTTCGCCTGGGTGAGTGCTGACGGCGTGCTGATGCGGCTTGCCGGCGATGTCACGCGCGCTGGGGCAAGTCGGCCGACGGCGATCCAATTGGAGTTGGACAATGTTCGGCTCGGAAAGCAGGACCGCGCCCTGTTCGAGCTGCCGCCCGGCCTTACCAGGCTGCCTGGCGACGCGCTGGCCCCGCTGCTTGGCGGCCGCGCCGGGTGAGCTGCCATAAAAAAGCCGGCCATCCGAGGATGGCCGGCCAGTCAACTGCGCGTGGCCCCTCGTCACAATGACGAGGGTATGGCGTGATAGGACGGCAATGCGCGGCTCATCCCCGGGCTGATGAGAATTTTTTCACTTACGGCGAAATTTTTCAGCCGACCAGTTCGGCCAGCGCCCGGGTCAGCACACCGTCGGGACGGGCAAGCTCCTCGACCGCCGTATAATGATTGCGGCCAGGCAGCGGCACGAACCTGCCCGGCAACCCTTGCCCGCGCCAAGCGGCGTGGTACGTCTCCGACTGGCGCCGCAACTCCGGCAGCTCGTCGCCACCCACCGTCATAAGGAGAGGGGCAGCTTGCGCCGGCAGATGGAGAAGGGGGCTGTTGCGCCGCGCCTCTGCGTCATCCAGTCGCAGTTTGTCATTGAGGTAATTGAGGCGGATCGGCTCGAGGTCGTAGATCCCGCTGATGGCGAGCGCGCCCTTGACCGCCTCTTCCTCGATCAACATTGCCGTGAGGTGCCCGCCGGCGGACCAGCCGGCGACATAAAGCCGGGCAGGATCGCCGCCGAGCTCGGCGACATGGGCGGCGAGCCACGAAAACGCCTGGCGGCACTCGCCGACGATGCGGTCGACGCGCGCCTCGGGCGCCAGCGTATAGCTGATGAGCGCCACATTCATGCCGAGCGCCAGCGGACCCTCGGCGACGAAGCTGAAAAGCTCCTTGGCGCGGCTCTGCCAATAGCCGCCATGGATGAACAGCAGGGTCGGCGCCCCACGCCCGCCGGCCGCGAAGAAGTCGAGCCGATTGCGTGGCGCGTCGCCATAGCGGAAATCGAGGCGGCAGGGCCGCTCGGCGCGAAGTTTCGCGCTCGCCCGCTCCCATTTGGCGATGAAACGGTCACTATCGGCGACGGCGGCGCCATTGTTGTAGGCGGCGTCGAGCGCCGGCCGGTCCATGCCGCGGTAGAGGTTTGTCATGCCGCCCATTCTGCCTCCGCGGCGAGCAACTGGCGAGCCCGGCGAATTCCGACCATAATCGCCGGCAACGCCGTTGGGAGAAGCGAGATGGGTGATCTCGAGCGCTTGGGGCGGCCGCTTGGCTTACCGTTTCGCATCGCCAAGCTCGGTCACGTCGTGCTCAACGTCACCGACCTTGAGCGTGCTGTGATGTTCTACACGCAAGTACTTGGTTTCTCGGTCTCGGACATCTATCCGCCGGAAATGGTGCCGGGCGGCATGGTGTTCATGCGTTGCAATGCCGACCATCACGGCGTCGCCCTCGTCGGGTCGCTGACACGCGCATCGGAAAGCCTGGAGCTCAATCACTTGGCCTTCGAGGTTGCCACACTCGACGAGGTGGTGCGCGCGGGCCATCACTTGCGGCGGCACGGCGTTGCGATCGATTTCGAGGGCCGGCGCCGCGCCGGCTGCCAGATCGCCATCGAGTTCCGCGATCCGGATGGACACCGGCTGGAGATCTATTGGGGTGTCGATCAGGTCGGCAGCGACGGCACGGTGCGCCCGGCGACTGAATGGAAAGGGGTGAACAGCCTCGCCGCTGCCATCGCCGATCCGGTGCGTGGTCAGGATACGACACTGCAAGACCCGACCCTGCTCGACACATGAGCGGGAGAGAGAAGGTGCCCATGCTCGACCCACGACGCATCGCGATCATCGGCCTCGGTGAGGTTGGCGGCATCTTCGCTCGCGACCTGATCGCCTCCGGCCGCCATGACGTTGCCGCCTATGACATCCTCTTGGACGATGCGGAGAGCGCGCCGCGCCTGCGCGACAAGGCACGGAAGCTGCGTGCCACCGCGTGCGCCTCGGCCGCCGAGGCAGCATCCGGCGCGTTCGTCGTGATCTCTGCGGTCACCGCCGCGTCGGCGCTTGCCGTCGCCGAGGGGGCGGCGCGCTTCCTCGTCCCGGGCCAGTTCTTCCTCGACGTCAATTCCGTCTCGCCGGACACCAAGCGTGCCGCCGGCACGGCGGTCGAGCGCTCGGGCGCTCACTATGTCGAGGCCGCCGTCATGGCGGCGGTGGCGCCCTACGGGCTCAAGGTGCCGATCCTGCTCGGGGGACGGCAGGCGAGCACGATCAAGGACATACTCACGCCGGCGGGGATGATGCTTGAAGTGGGCGCGGCCGAGATCGGCAAGGCGTCCGCCACCAAGATGAGCCGGAGCATCATGATGAAGGGGCTCGAGGCGCTGATCGTCGAGTGCCTCTACACGGCGCGGCACTACGGCGTCGAGGATGCGGTGCTCGCCTCGCTCGCCAAGACCTATCCCGGCATGGATTGGGAGAAGCTCGGTGGCTATTGGCTCGGCCGTGTCATCGAGCATGGCCGGCGGCGGGCGGCCGAGATGCGGGAGTCGGCGGCGACGGTCGCCGAGACCGGCCTCGCGCCCTTGATGGCGATGGCCATCGCCGGGCGCCAGGACTGGCTCGCCGACCGTGCCGCGGAGCAGCCAGCGCTCAAATCCGCCAAGGACGAGGACTGGCGCGCGACGCTCGATGCAATCGCCGGACGCCGGTGACGAACGAGAAAGATAAAGGGAAGGGGAGGAATCGCATGCCGCAGGCCAAGACGGATGACGGGATCCGCCTCCATTACGAGGAGACCGGTGCTGGCACGCCGGTCATATTCGTCCACGAATTCGCCGGCGATGCCAGGAGCTGGGAGCCCCAGCTCCGGCATTTCGGCCAGCGGTATCGCTGCATCGCCTTCAACGCCCGCGGCTACCCACCCTCCGACGTCCCCGAGAGTCCGGCCGCCTATTCCCAGGCGCGTGCCGCCGACGACATCGCCGCGGTGCTCGACCATCTGCGCATCGACCGCGCGCATATCGTGGGCCTGTCGATGGGCGGCTTTGCCACGCTGCATTTCGGCCTGCGCCATGCCGGGCGAGCCCGCTCGCTCTGCGTCGCCGGTTGCGGCTACGGCGCCGAGAGGGATCAGCGCGAGCGCTTCCGCGCCGAAGCAGCGACCATCGCCGAATTCATCAAATCCAAGGGCATGGCGGCGTTTGCCGAGAAATACGCTTACGGGCCCACACGGGTGCAGTTCGAGAACAAAGACCCGCGCGGCTTCGCCGAATTCCAGCGCATGCTGGCGGAGCATTCGGCGCTCGGCTCGGCCAACACCCAGCTCGGCGTGCAGCGTGAGCGCCCGTCACTCTATGACTTGGTCGAGCCGATGCAGCGCCTCACGGTGCCGACACTGGTGCTGCATGGCGATGAGGATTGGCCCTGTCTCCTGCCCGGCGTGCTGATGAAGCAATCGATTCCGGCGGCGGCGCTGGCCGTGATGCCGAATTGTGGCCATGCCGTCAATCTCGAGGCGCCCGGCGAGTTCAACCGCCTGGTCGGCGATTTCATCGCCCAGGTCGATGCCGGCCGTTGGCCGATGCGCGACCCGCGCGCGGTGACGACGTCGATCACCGGCATGCGAAACTGAGGCGCCGACCTCAGGCGCATCTGGTAAGCGGCTGAATTTACAAAAAAAGGGGGTGCGGCTTGCGCCGCACCCCTAATTTCTGCCTTAATACCGTGATCTGGCCGGGAGGCTTAGAGCCAGTATCGCGCCGCGATCAGCTGCAGCCGCTAGTGCCGCCGCACGTGTCGCATTTAAGGCAGGTTCCGTTGCGTACGAGGGTGAAGTTGCCGCATTCGCCGCAGCTGTCACCCTCGTAGCCTTTCATACGCGCGGCGCGGATCTGCTCGATCCGCACGTCCGGCTGGGTGAGCGCCGTGCTCGCCTGCAACCCTGCCGCATAAGACACCGTCTGCGAGACCGGCGCGCCCATGGTGATAGGCACCGTGCCGTCGCTTGCCTGCGCGACGCGGGCGCCGCCTTGCAGCACCTTGAGCTTGCTCCGGACATAGCCGGTCGAGGCGACGCGCTGCATCACCGCGGCGACGTCACTGCGGCCGCCGCCATCGGGCAGGCTCGACTCGGCGACACCCTTGCCCAGCGTGTCCGGCATGAGGTCAGCCGGTTGGACATGGGCGAGGTCGTTGCGCCCGAGATAGGACACCGCGAGCTCACGGAAGATGTAATCGACGATCGAGGTCGCCATCTTGATGGCGTCGTTGCCTTCGACCATGCCCGACGGCTCGAAGCGGGTGAAGGTGAAGGCCTCGACGAACTCCTCGAGCGGCACGCCGTACTGCATCCCGATCGAGATTGCGATGGCGAAGTTGTTCATCAGCGAGCGGAAGGCGGATCCTTCCTTGTGCATATCGATGAATACCTCGGCGAGCTTGCCGTCCTCGTATTCGCCGGTGCGCAGATAAACCTTGTGGCCGCCAACGATCGCCTTCTGGGTATAGCCCTTGCGGCGCTGCGGCAGCTTGCGCCGCTCATTGCGCTGGACGAAGCGCTCGACGACCCGCTCGACGACACGCTCGGCCACGAGCGGCACCCGCTCGGCCGGCGCCTTCTCCATGAGCTCGGCGACGGCGTCCTCGTCCTCGTCGTCGGTGACGAGCGAGGCCTGGAGCGGCTGCGACAGCTTCGAGCCGTCGCGATAGAGCGCATTGGCCTTGAGCCCGAGGCGCCAGGACAGCATATAGGCGTCCTTGCACTCCTCGACCGTCGCCGCGTTCGGCATGTTGATGGTCTTGGAGATAGCGCCGGAGATGAACGGCTGCGCCGCCGCCATCATGCGGATATGGCTCTCGACCGAGAGGAAGCGCTTGCCGATGCGGCCGCAGGGATTGGCGCAGTCGAACACCGCTAGATGCTCTTCCTTGAGGAAGGGCGCGCCTTCCAGCGTCATGGCGCCGCAGCAATAGGTATTGGCCGCCTCGACATCGGCCTTGCTGAAGCCCAGCGCCGTCAACATGTCGAAGGAGACGTCGTCGAGCTGCGCGTCGGTGACACCGAAGGCCGCCTTGCAGAACTCCTCGCCCAGCGTCCATTTGTTGAAGGCGAACTTGATGTCGAAGGCGGCAGCGAGTGCGCCCTCGACCTTCTCGAGTGCACCCTCGGTAAAGCCCTTGGCCTTGAGCGCCTCGTGATTGACGCCCGGTGCGTCGGCGAGGGTCGCGTGGCCCACGGCGTAGCGCGTGATCTCCTCGATCTCGTCGGCCTCGTAGCCCAGCACCCGCAACGCCTCGGGCACCATGCGATTGATGATCTTGAAGTAGCCGCCCCCCGCAAGCTTCTTGAACTTGACCAGCGCAAAGTCGGGCTCGATGCCGGTGGTGTCGCAATCCATGACGAGGCCGATCGTGCCGGTGGGCGCGATCACGGTCGCCTGGGCATTGCGGTAGCCGTTGAGCTCGCCGAGCGCCAGCGCCGCGTCCCAGGCATGGACTGCCGCCTCGACGATGGTCTGATCCGGGCAGTTCAGGGCGTCGAGCGGGACCGGAAGGATGGCAAGGCCTTCATAGCCGGAGGATTCGCCGTGCGCGGCGCGGCGATGGTTGCGGATGACGCGCAGCATCGCCTCGCGATTCTTGGCGAAGCCGGGGAAGGGGCCAAGCTCGCCCGCCATCTCTGCCGATGTGGCGTAGGCGATGCCGGTCATGACGGCACTGATGGCGGCGCAGAGGGCGCGTCCCTCATCACTGTCGTAGGGGAGGCCCGCCGCCATCAGGAGCCCGCCGATATTGGCGTAGCCCAGGCCCAGCGTGCGGAACTCATAGGACAGGCGGGCGATCTCGCTCGACGGGAACTGCGCCATCAGCACGGCGATCTCGAGCGTGATGGTCCAGAGCCGGGTCGCATGCTCGAAGGCCGGGGTGTCGAAGCTGCCGTCACCGCGGCGGAACGCCATCAGGTTGAGCGAGGCGAGATTGCACGCGGTGTCATCGAGGAACATGTACTCCGAGCACGGGTTGGACGCATTGATGCGACCGCTCTCGGGGCAGGTGTGCCACTCGTTGATGGTGGTGTCGTATTGCAGGCCGGGATCGGCGCTCGCCCAGGCGGCGTAGGAGATCTTCTCCCACAACTCGCGTGCGGGCAGCGTCTTGTGAACCTTGCCGTCGATCCGGCGGGTGAGCGACCATTCGCCGTCCGTCTCGACCTTGTGCAGGAACTCGTTGGTGACGCGCACGGAGTTGTTTGAGTTCTGGCCGGAGACCGTGAGGTAGGCCTCGCTGTCCCAGTCGGTGTCGTAGGCACGGAAGTCGATCTCGGTGTAGCCCTGCTGCGCGAACTGGATGACGCGCTGAACGTAGTTCTCCGGGATCATCGCGCGCCGCGCCGCCTTGATCTCGCGCTTGAGCGCCGCGTTCTTGGCCGGATCGAAGCGACCGTCCTTGAGCGCCTGCGCTTCCGGCTGATGGCACGCCGTCATGATGAGGTTGAGGTGCTTCTGCGCCAGCTTGGAGCCGGCGACGAGAGCCGCAACCTTCTGTTCCTCGCGCACTTTCCAGTCGATATAGGCCTCGATATCGGGGTGATCGATGTCGACGGTCACCATCTTGGCCGCGCGCCGGGTCGTGCCGCCGGACTTGATCGCGCCAGCGGCCCGGTCACCGATCTTGAGGAAGCTCATCAGGCCGGAGGAGCGTCCGCCGCCCGACAGCTTCTCGTTCTCGCCACGCAGCTTGGAGAAATTGGAGCCGGTGCCGGAGCCGTATTTGAAGAGGCGCGCCTCGCGCACCCAGAGATCCATGATGCCGCCCTCGTTGACGAGGTCGTCGGCGACCGACTGGATGAAGCAGGCATGCGGCTGCGGATGCTCGTAGGCGCTCTCCGACGCCTTGAGCTCACCGGTCTTGAAATCGACGTAGTAGTGGCCTTGCGAGGGCCCGTCGATGCCATAGGCCCAGTGCAGCCCGGTGTTGAACCACTGCGGCGAATTGGGTGCCGCCATCTGGCGGCACAGCATATAGCGCATCTCGTCGTAATAGGCGCGGGCGTCGGCGTCGCTGTCGAAATAGCCGCCCTTCCAGCCCCAGTAGGTCCAGGTGCCGGCGAGACGGTCGAAGACCTGACGCGCGCTCTTCTCCGAGCCGAAGCGGTCGCTCGC
>Ga0134126_10013630_pt1 | contig 10261 bp, 14 predicted proteins | sample KB31752_FD_96881 | JGI IMG/M metagenome (GOLD analysis project Ga0134126, IMG submission 96881) | Terrestrial soil microbial communities with excess Nitrogen fertilizer from Kellogg Biological Station, Michigan, USA - KB3-175-2 | ecosystem: Environmental > Terrestrial > Soil > Unclassified ...
CAGGGCGGCGCCGCACCTGATGACGCCGGCAATGCGGCAGGCCGCAGCCGACTCGGCGCTTGATGCAGCCTATCGCGCGGGTGTCATGGCGCGTCGTATCCTGCCACGAGGGCTTGTCGGCTAAGTGGCCGCCTGAGCCTGAGCCGGTCGAAGCCGGAAGACGGGACGCACCCCCCCGAGCGCACGTCAAGCTGCACGGAGGAGAGGGGTCCGGCTCTGGTGTCCGGCCGGCCTCACCCGCCCGCGCTGATCTCCTTGCCTGCCATTTCCCGCCGAAAGCCACTTATGCCGGTTGACCTCAAGCCCCTCGTTCGCTCGATCCAGGATTACCCCAGGAAGGGCATCCTGTTCCGCGACATCACCACCCTGATCGAAGATCCGGAGGGCTTTCGGGAGAGCGTCGAGCAACTCGCGGCGGCGCATCGCGGGCTGGGAATTACCCATGTCGTCGGGATCGAGGCGCGCGGCTTCATCTTCGGGGCGGGAGTCGCGATCGCGCTCGGCGTCGGGTTCGTGCCGATCCGCAAGAGCGGCAAGCTGCCAGGGCAGACGCTTGGGCAGAATTACGCACTCGAATACGGTGTCGATACCATCGAGATTCATGCCGACGTGCTCGATGCCACGCACAACGTGCTGCTGATCGACGACCTCATCGCCACCGGCGGCACGGCCTTGGCGGCTGTGGCGCTGCTGCGGCGCACCGGGGCAAGGGTCGGGCACGCCGGCTTCGTGATCGACCTCTTCGATCTCGGGGGAGCGGCGAAGCTGCGCGAGGCGGGCGTCGAGGTGTTCAAGCTCATCGATTTCGAGGGGCATTAGGCGAAACGCACCGATTATTGTGGAGTTGGTTATCGCGCCGCCGATCTCATTGTTGTACGCCAAGGCATCATCAAGGAGATTTCATGTCTGACTTTGTGGGCTCGCTGAAACAGGTCGAGCAGAATTCGTGGCAGGCGGCGGGCCTGCTCTCGGCGAATGGCGGCCGCCAGATGTTCGACACGGTGTGCAAGCCGCGCCGGTTTGCCAACGAGGCGGCCGGCCAGGCGTTTCTCGCTGCATGGGCGCTGAAGCACAACGCGCAGGAAGTGGCGATCAGCGTCGAGCGACTGGGCTGACCCGCAAACGGCAGGCAAGGACCCAACGCGACAATTGCCGCGACGCCTGCTAGCCTCGCATCAAACAGCCACTGCCGATCCCGGCCGAGATGCCCGCACCCACCGCTTCTGCCGACCGGCTGCTTCGGCAATCCGGCTTCATGAAATTCGTGACATCGCGCATTCTGTCCTCGCTGGCTTTCCAGAGCACGGCGATCGCGCTCGGCTGGCTGGTCTACGACAAGACGCAGAATGCCTTTGATCTTGGGTTCATTGGCCTGGCGCAGTTCCTGCCAATGGCGGTGCTGACGTTCCTCGTCGGTCATGTCGCCGATCGCTTCGACCGACGGCGCATCGGGCTTTGTTGCCAACTCATCGAAGCGGTGACGGTGGGGTTTCTCGGTGCGGGGGTGGCGTTTGGCTGGTTGAGCGTGCCGCTGATCTTTGCGGCGGTAGCGGTGCTCGGTGCGGCACAAGCATTCGAGCGGCCGACCATGGCGGCGCTGCTGCCGGCGATCCTGCCCAACCGCCTGCTGCAGCAGGCCATCGCTGCCTCAACCTCGATGATGCAGACGGCGCTGGTGATCGGCCCGTCGATGGGTGGCCTGCTCTACGGCATCAATCCGGTAGTGCCGTTCGCGGTTGCCGCGGTGCTGTTCGCCGCCGCGAGCGTCGCCGTGATCGGCATCGAAAAACTGCAACGCGTGGAAAAACGCGAGCCAGTCAGCCTCAGTTCGGTATTTGCCGGGGTGAACTTCATCCGCGGCCGGCCGGTGATGCTGGGGACGATATCGCTCGACCTGTTTGCGGTGTTGCTTGGTGGCGCCACGGCGCTGCTGCCGATCTATGCGCGCGACATCCTGCATGCCGGGCCGTCGAGCCTCGGGCTGCTCAGGGCTGCACCCGCGGTTGGCGCCGTGGCGATGTCGCTGCTACTGACGCGATTGCCGCTCAAGCGGCGGGTCGGGATGACCATGCTGACCGCCGTCGCCATCTTCGGCGGTGCGACCATCGTGTTCGCCCTTTCGACCAATATTGCGCTGTCGATTGTGGCGCTGATGACGCTCGGCGCGGCCGACACGATCAGCGTGGTGATCCGCTCGTCGCTGGTGCAGCTATTGACACCGGATGCGATGCGCGGCCGGGTCAACGCGGTCAACTCGCTGTTCATCGGCACCTCCAACCAGCTCGGCGAGTTCGAATCGGGGATCGTGGCGGGCCTGATCGGTGCGGTGCCGGCCTGTGTCGTCGGCGGAGTCGGCACGCTGCTGGTGGTACTGCTGTGGACGCGGCTGTTCCCGGCGCTGCCGAAGGTTGAGACGCTGAAAGGCTGAGGTGCCGTCGGTCGCGGTGCCTTACCGGTCGAAAATGCTGCGGTAGAAAGACAGGACGCGGCCGCCCTGCACCCCGATGCAGATGGTCTGCAGGGGGCGGTCGTCCCAGGCGCCGGGTGGAAAATTCCGGCCTTCCGGCAGGCTGATGGTCTGGCCCTTGGCGATGCCTTCGGAGACCACGCGGATCCGGCCGCGCTCGGTGGCAAAGTATTCCGGATGCAGGGCGTAGGTCACGGCGCTGGCGTCGTGGACGTAGAAGCCGTCGATGCCCTCGCGACTGCGGTAGAAGGCGGCGTAGTAGGCGGCGATATCGCGCACGAATTCGCCGTCGGTGCCGGTCGCGGCCAGCGCATCGACATAGGCCGGCGTCATGGTCACTTCCTTGGTGACGTCGAGGCCGACAATCACCACCGGCCAGGTCGCGCCGAAGGCGATATCGGCGGCCACGGGATCGCCAAAGATGTTGGCCTCGGCCACCGGCGTGACATTGCCGGTGTGACCGTTGCGGCCGAAGGCGCCGCCCATCACAACCACTTCCTTGACCAGTCCGGCGATATCGGGTGCGGCGCGCAGCGCCAGCGCCAGATTGGTCATGCGGCCGACGGCGATGAGGGTGATCTCGCCCGGTCGCTGGCGGATGAGGTCGATGATGAGCTGATGCGCCGGCCGCGGGTCGAGGGTGGCGTGGATGGTCGCCGGGAGGGCGATGCCGCCGAGTCCATTGTCGCCATGCACGAGGTGCGCCGCGTGCGGCACTGCCATATCGTCAATGGCGCCTGCCGCCCCCTGTGCGACAGGCGCCGTGAAGCCGAAGCGATCCTTGAGGTGGAGGGCATTGCGGGTCACCGTCTCGATGCCGCCATTGCCGAACACCGTGGTGACGCCGAGCAACTCCACCTCGGGATGACGGGCGAGCAGCAGTAGCGCCATGGCATCGTCGATGCCCGGATCGGTGTCGAATACGACTTGCAGCTTCGGCATGGCGGGGGGTCCGGGTCGGATGGGTGGGGCGCGGGTGGCGGCGCGCCGCTACATGGCGAGACAGGTGAGCAGTGTGCCGTTGGCGCCGGCCAGGTTCATCGCCACCGTGCCGGCACCGGTGTCGATCTGGCCGGTCTCGATGCCACCCTTTTCGGCCAGCGGCCCGTCGGTAAAGGCGATGCCGGATTCCTGCTGCTCGATGTCGCCGTCGCCGGAGAGGGGATCCTCATAGACCGCGGAGGCATAGGTGTAGCTCTGCCCGAAGATGGCGAGCAGGCCGTAAGGCGCCACCTGGGTCGGGTCGGCCGGGGCGGCGCCGTGGCATTCCCAGCGCCCCTGCGTCGACTGCGCCAGCGCCGGACCGGCGGTCACGAGGGCAACCGCGACGGCGAGCATGGACAAAAGGCGCATGTGCGGAGCCTCGAGGTGATTCTGTTCCCGGCGCAGTCTTGCACAAGGCCCCGGCAAATTCATGCCCGTTGGCAGTCCCCGGACGATGCGTCGCGGTCAGGCCGGCTGGCGGAGCTTGGAGAATGCGGCAAACTCGGCGCGATAGACGATTTCGCCCCGCTGGTTGGTGCTTTCGACGGTGTTGAACAGCAGGCCCCAGCCGGGCAGGGACCCCGATAGACGCTTGCCGGTGACGACCATCGAGTAGGTGACGGTATCGCCGGGCCGGACGGGAACGAGAAACGCCAGCTTATCGACGCCGGGCGATGGGCCCGAGATACCTGGCTCCTCGCCCAGCTCGCGCAAGCGCTGCGCTTCGGCATCGAGGGCGTCGACCATCTTGCGGTGCCCGACCGCCGCGGTGTGCCAGCCGGAGGCGACCAGTCCGCCGAACGGGCCGGCCTTGGCGGCCTCCGGGTCGATGTGAAAATATTGGGGATCGTAGAGTTTGCCGAAGCGGATGATCTCGGCCTCGGTGAAGGTGTGCTGACCGAGCGGGAAGGTCTCGCCGACGACGATGTCCTCGAACCAGCGGGTCATGGCTGGTCTCCCGGGGCGCGTGTTTCGACCAGATTGGCGAGGGTCATGGTCATCACCTCGGCGCCATGCTGGTTGGTGGCCACGAGGTCAAGGGCAATGATGCCGCGATCCGGACGGCTCGCCGAGCGGCGTAGCGTCGCGATGGTTGCGGTCGGAAAAATGGTGTCATCGACCATGACCGGCTTTTTCCACTTGAGGTTGGAAAAGCCGAGCCCGCCGGCCGAAGCGATACGGGTGAGAAAGTGCTCGCCCAGCAGCCTGAGGGTCAGCGCCCCGGTCTGCCAGCCGCTCGCCGCGAGGCCGCCAAGCAGGGAGCGCTTGGCCGCCTCATCGTCGAGATGGAAGGGAAGGGGATCGAACTCGCGTGCAAAGCCGAGGATCATGTCGCGGGTGATGGTCTGGCTGCCGAGGGGAATAACTTCCCCGATCTTGAGGTCTTCGAAATAGCGGCGGGCAGCAGTGGGAGGCATGGGCAATCTCTTACAGTGCCGGGCTGGTCAGGGCCATGAGGCCATAGATCAGGGCGGTATAGGCAAAGAGCAGGCAAAAGCAGGCGATCGCCAGTGCCGACCACAAAGTATTGCGGGTGCGCCAGACGCAGAACGCGAGCAGCAGCGATTGTGCCACGCCGAAAATCAGCACCGGCGCGCCGCTGCCCTCGGTGCTCAAAGCGCCGGGGACCACGCCGCCGGCGCCGACGAATGCTTCGCTGAGGACAATCGACAAGGCAAACCACCAGAGCCGCCGATTGCCGGCGCGCATACCGCCGATCACGCCCAGCACCAGCAAGGCAAGGCCGATCCCTGGGATCAGCGCCGCATCGAAGCCGAGCGTCAGCGGCACGAGCAGGGCCGACGGCACTGCCAGCAGCATGGCGAGGAGGCCGTTCATCGGCAGCTTTCGCGCGGCGTCCGCATCAAGTGTTGAATTTGAACAGCATCACGTCGCCGTCCTTGACCACATATTCCTTGCCTTCGTCGCGGGCCTTGCCGGCTTCCTTGGCTGGCACTTCGCCGCCCAGGGCCACGTAATCGTCGTAGGCGATGGTCTGGGCCCTGATGAAGCCGCGCTCGAAATCGGTATGGATGACTCCGGCGGCCTGCGGGGCGCGGTCGCCGCGGTGGATGGTCCAGGCGCGTGCCTCTTTCGGGCCGGCGGTGAAATAGGTCTGCAGGCCAAGCAGTTGGTAGGCTTCCCGAATCAATCGATTCAAGCCCGGCTCGCTCAGTCCGAGGGTTTCGAGATATTCCTTCTGCTCGGCATCCGGGAGCTGGGCGAGCTGGCTCTCGATCTCGGCCGAAATGACGATCACCGCGGCATTGTGCTGCTTGGCATAGGCCTCGACCTGCCGGGTCATGGCGTTGCCGGTTGCCGCCGACGCTTCATCGACGTTGCAGACATAGAGCGCCGGCTTGCTGGTAAGGAGCTGGAGTTCGCGGAACGGCTTTTCCTCGTCGGCCGAGCGCTCGACGAGACGCGCCGACTTGCCGTCGCGCAGCAGCGCCAGCGCCCGGTCGATGAGGGTGAGGACGAGCTTGCTGTCCTTGTCACCGCCCTTGGCCTTCTTCTCGACCCCGTTGCGGCGCTTTTCCAGGCTTTCGAGGTCGGCGAGCATCAGCTCGGTTTCCACCACCTCGGCGTCGGAGATCGGGTCGATCTTGTTGGCGACGTGGATGATGTTGTCGTCGACAAAGCAGCGCAGCACATAGGCGATGGCGTCGCATTCGCGAATATTGGCGAGGAACTGGTTGCCGAGGCCTTCGCCCTTGCTGGCGCCCTTCACCAGCCCGGCGATATCGACGAAGCTCATGCGGGCGGGAATGATCTGGTGCGATTTGGCGATCGTTGCCAGCTTGTCGAGGCGGGCGTCCGGCACCGCGACCTCGCCGATATTGGGCTCGATGGTGCAGAAGGGAAAATTCGCCGCCTGAGCCGCGGCGGTGCGGGTCAGGGCGTTGAAAAGCGTGGATTTGCCGACATTGGGCAAACCGACGATGCCCATCTTGAATGCCATGGAAGCTGTCCTTCGCGGGGAGTTGGCTCCAGATGGTTCGGATCGGCGCGGCTGTCAATGCATGCCGATCCTGAACGGCGGCTGAATTCGGGTGCGCCGGCGTTGCGTCTGTTGGCCACAGCGTCAAGGCAGGGCCGACGGACTAGCATCCGGCCGGTTTGGGGAGTCCAGTCCAGCAAGGAGTAGGATTGATGACCGAAGCCAGTATTTCCCGCCGTGACAGCCTGCGCAACCTTGTTGCCATCGGGGTTGGGGGCGCCGCCATGGCCCTTGGTGCCAGCACGCTCGCCGCGACCCCCGCGGAAGCCGCCCAGCCGCTGATGGCGTCGGCGCTGCATGATCTGCAAGCGGCGCGGGACGAACTCGATCGGGCCTTGCGCGACAAGGGTGGCCACCGCGTCAAGGCGATCAGGTTTATCGATGACGCCATGGCTGAGGTGCGGGCCGGTATGGTCGCTGGCGCCATGTGAGCGTGTCGGGTTGGCGCCGACGGCTTCGCCGGCGCCTAGTCCTTCTTGCCCAGCAGCTTTTTCAGCATTTCGGCCATCGGGCCGGTCTCGGGCAGTTTGGCCGGCGGCGCTTTCGGCCGCGCGGTCCGGATGTGGCTTTGTGCCTTGGGCCGGGCGGGATCGGCGGTCGCGGGGCGCTGGGGGCGCGAGGCCGCGTCGCCGCCCACCGCGATGGCGAGGCGATTCATGAAACTGTTGTCATCGCCTTTGAGCAGCAGGCCGGCGCTGTCCGCGATGGCCGCGAGCAGCGGATCGAGCCATTCGTGGTCGAGCTTGCTGAAATCGCCGAGCACATGCGGCATCACCCGGCCCTTGTGGCCGGGGTGGCCGACCCCGATGCGCACCCGCCGGTAGTCGGCGCCCAGCTGAGGGTCGATGGAGCGGATGCCGTTGTGGCCGCCGGAGCTGCCGCCGCGCTTCACCCGGACCTTGCCGGGGACCAGGTCGATCTCGTCGTAGAACACGGTGACGTCGGGCGGGCCGAGCTTGAAGAACTTCGCGGCGGCGCCGACGCTGTCCCCCGAGGCGTTCATGAAGGTTTCGGGCTTGAGGATCAGCACGCGTTCGCCCTCGATCGTGCCCTCGGAGACGAGGCCGGAGAATTTCTGCCGGAACGGGGGGAAATTGTGGTGGCGGGCGATGGCGTCGGCGGCCATGAAGCCGACATTGTGACGATTGCCGCGGTATTTCTCGCCGGGATTGCCGAGGCCGACAAACAGCTGCATGGCCGGAAACTTTCGGGCGGCCGGCACGATCGCGGGCGGCGGCGCCAGGCAAGAGTGGGGCAGGGCGGCGCGGGCGCCGCCCTGAGAGGTCTATTCCTTCTTCGGCTCGGCGGCAGGCGCAGCGGTCGCCGGGGCCTCCGGCGTGGCCGCCGCAGCGGCTTCCGCTTCGTCGGAACGCAGGGCCGAAGGGGCTGCAATGGTCGCGATGGTGAAGTCGCGATCGCGGATCACCGGGGTAACGCCAGCCGGCAGCTTCACCATGGAGATGTGCAGCGAATCGCCGATGTCCTTGTCGGCGAGGTCGACGATGAGCTCCTCGGGAATGGCATCGCCGGGGCACGACAGTTCCACCGTGTGGCGGACAATGTTGAGCACGCCGCCGCGCTTCAGGCCGGGCGAGGATTCCTCGTTGATGAAACGCACGTGCACATCAACGGTGAGCTTGGTGCCGGCGCCGACACGCAGGAAATCGACGTGGATCGGGAAATCCTTCACCGGGTCGAGCTGGTAGTCGCGCGGAATGACGCGGTGCTTTTCGCCGTCCACATCAAGGGTCATGATGTGGGACAGGAAACCACCGGCATAAATCTGCTTGTGGGCTTCCTTGTAGGGGATGGCGATTGGCAGGGGAGCCTTGTTGTCGCCGTAGATCACGGCGGGAACCAAACCTTGACGACGCACAGCCCGGGCGGCCCCCTTGCCCACCCCGGTGCGCGCCTGAGCCTTGAGCTCGATAGCAGCAGCCATGGAAATTATCCATTCTGGTTGGTGCGGACCATGATGTCATGCGTCCGCGCGCCCGTCCTCCAGGGGTGACGAGCGCTTCATGCGCGCGCTATAGCGGAAAGGACGGAGGGCGGCAAGGGACGAGGCCCCGCGCGCCGCCGTGGGCTCAGGCGGCGGGCGGGGCGTAACCCTTCGGGGCTTCCATCATCAACCCGATGAGATGCCCGTCGGGATCGCGGCAGAAGGCGATCCAAAGGTCGTGGTCGGGCATCGGGGCGGTAAGCTGCGGGCCGGAGACCATATCGACGCCGACGGCCTCGAGTTGACGGATGGCGAGGGCGAGGTCCGCGACGCGGAAATAGAGCGCGCCCTGACCCGGCTGCACCGGCGCTCCGTCTTCCGGGGGCGACAGCATTAGCCGGACGCCGGCGCAGTCGAAAAAGCAAAGGTTGCCGTAGCGATAGAGCTTCCTCAGGCCGAGCTTGCCATAGAACGCTTCACTCACGTCGGTGTTGCTCACTGCGAGGGCAATCTGGCCGATCTGATTGAGGGGCATGACATCATCTCCCGCGGAAACGATAGACGCGGCGCGGGCTGGCTTTCAGGGTTGCCCGTAATGCGCGAAGGGACGGACCTCGATCTTGCCCCACAGAGCCCCCGGGCACCGCGCCGCCCAACGCTGCGCGGCTGCCATGTCGGGCGCCTCGATGATGTAGAAGCCGCCGAGCTGGTCGCGCGTCTCGGCGTAGGGGCCGTTGCGGACTTTCATCTCGCCATGATCGAGGTGCACGGTCGTCGCTTCGTGGCTGCGCGCCAGCCCGGCAGTCGAAACGAATGCGCCGGCCTCGCTCAGTGCCTCCTGATACGCATGCATCTTGTCTATCCACTTGGCCATTTCGGCGGGCGGGACGGCATCGCCCGCGATCTCGTCGGCATAGAGCATCAGCAGGTATTTCATCGTGGCTCTCCCTCTCTTGCCGGCATCGCCCGGCGTGACTATGACGCATGAAATTGGCCGATTTCGGCACTTGGCGCCCGAATAAAATTGGCTGGCCGGATTCGGCTGCTAGGATCGGGCGGCCCAAAGGAGACAACCATGACTGAGCTTGCCACCCGCCCGCAGCCGATCGACATCGGCGCCGATACCACCGCGGTGATCGTCGTCGACATGCAGAACGCCTTTGCCAGCAAGGGCGGCATGTTTGACCTCGCCGGGCTCGATATTTCGGGCGCGGCGCCGGCTGTGGCGGCGACGGAGGAGTTGCTGGAGGCCGCCCGCGCGGCGGGTGTCGAGGTCATCTACCTGCAGATGGGCTTTCGGCCCGACCTCAGCGATGCGGGCGATATTGCCTCACCCGCCTACCACAAGGAGCTGGCGCTGCGGCTGATGCGCGACCGGCCGGCGCTGGCGGGAAAACTGCTGATCAATGGCAGTTGGGACTGGCAGATCGTCGATTCCCTCAGCCCGCAGCCGGGTGAACTGGTAGTGGCCAAGGCACGCTATGACGGGTTTACCCGCACCGGGCTCAAGCAGCACCTCAGCGAGCGCGGGATCCGTACCCTGCTGCTGTGTGGCATCGCCGCCAACATCTGTGTCGAAAGCACGGGGCGGCATGCCTTCTTCGAGGAGTTCTGGCCGGTGCTGGTCGAGGACGCGGTCAACCACGCCGGTCCCGATTTCAACCGCCAGGCGACGGTCTGGGCGTTCGAGAATGTCTTCGGCTGGGTGACCAACACCGCTGCAGTGGTCGAGGCGCTGGCCGAGGGTGGAAAAGCCCGCAAGCTGGCGAGGCCGCCCGGCGCGCCGGGAATGCCGGCCGGTTTCAGTCCAGCAGGCTCGAGACGCTCTGCTCGCTCGCCGTGCGGGCGATGGCCTCGCCCATCAGCG
>Ga0134126_10013631_pt1 | contig 10261 bp, 5 predicted proteins | sample KB31752_FD_96881 | JGI IMG/M metagenome (GOLD analysis project Ga0134126, IMG submission 96881) | Terrestrial soil microbial communities with excess Nitrogen fertilizer from Kellogg Biological Station, Michigan, USA - KB3-175-2 | ecosystem: Environmental > Terrestrial > Soil > Unclassified ...
CTGGGAGGAATGTGGGAGATCATCTTCTGAATGACCCTGCCTGAACCGCTCCCAGCCGAGCCGAAACAAGCCTCTGAACTGGCCTTTTACCATTCAGCCTGATCGGCGGGCCGAGCGGGCTCTCTTTGCAACGAAGGAATCAGGTGTTCAGCTGGATACGGAATTCTGGCGGTATGCGCTCGGCGATTCCGTTATGAGATAAGGCTACGGGGCAACGAACGCTGGCCGCCCGAACCAACCGGCCAGCGGTGGCGAGCAGGATGCACTGAGAGCGCTCGACGGTGACCGCACAGGCGGGATTGCTTGCCCTGAGGCCTTTAGGGTTGTGCCTGGAACTCTTTCCCGTGTCGTGGGCGATAACGGTGACTGGCCCGGCTGGTGATGTCGCTGAGGGGGTGGCGATGCCGGATGAGCCTGTGGTGGGTTTCGGTGGCCTGCTGAGACGGCTGCGCGCGCGGGCGGGACTGACCCAGGAGGAGTTGGCCGAGGCCGCAGGCCTGAGCGCCCGGTCGGTGAGTGACCTGGAGCGTGGGGTCACACTTACGGCCCGCAAGGACACCGCCCGGCTGCTCGCGGACGCGCTGGGGCTGGAAGGCGCAGGCAGGGCGGAGTTCGAGGCGCACGCTCGCGGGCGCTCTCCCGCCGGGAGACTGCCAGTCGGCGCAGGGGTCGGCGCGACCCGGACGCTGCCCCGTGATGTCGCCCTCTTCACCGGCCGAGAAAGCGAGTTGCGCCAGTTGGTGGGAGCGGTCGGGCTGAGCAAGGTGGTACGGATCCATGCCATTGGCGGAATGGCCGGGGTTGGCAAGACGGCACTGGCCGTGCACGCGGCGTACAAGCTGGCGCCGCAGTTCCCGGACGGACAGGTCTTCCTGCCGCTGCACGGGCACACCCCGGGGCAGCGGCCGGTGGATCCAGCGGAGGCGCTGGCCAGCCTGCTCCGGACGGCCGGGGTCACCCCGCAACAGATCCCGCCGGACCTGGAAGCGCGGATGGGCCTGTGGCGGCATCACCTGGCCGACAAGAAGCTGCTGCTGCTGTTGGATGACGCGGTCGGCAGCGAGCAGGTCCGGCCGCTGCTGCCGGGCGCGCCGGGGAGCCTGGTGCTGGTCACCAGCCGGCGGCACCTAATCGCACTGGAGGACTCCCAAGCCATCAGCCTCGATACCCTTCCGCCGGATGAGGCACATCTGCTGTTCGCCCGGCTCGCTGCCAGGCCGGATCTGGAACCCACCGATCCGGCCGTTGAGCAGGTCGCCCGCCTCTGCGGGTACTTGCCGCTTGCCTTGGGGATGATGGCCCGCCAGTTGCACCACCACCCGGCCTGGACCACCGCCGATCTGGCGGCGGACCTGGCGACGGCGCGGGACCGGCTGGAACTGATGGCTACGGAGAACCTCTCGGTCGCCGCCGCCTTCGACCTGTCCTATCAGGTCCTGCCCGAAGAACAGCAACGGCTCTTCCGGGGGCTGGGACTGCACCCGGGCACGGACATCGATGGTTACGCCGCCGCCGCCCTGGATGACAGCGGGCTGGCAGCGGCCCGGCGCAACCTCGCGAGCCTCTATGATCATTACCTGCTGGCGGAGCCTTCGCGAGGACGCTACCGTTTGCACGACCTGCTCCGGGAGCATGCCCGCGCGCTCGCCGGTGTCGACCCGGCGGCCGGTCATACCGCAGCCATAGACCGCTTGCTCGGTTACTACCTGCACACCGCTCGTGCGGCTGACACGTACCTGGCGCGCCGCGCGCCCGCCGCCGTGCCGACCGTGACCGCCGCCGCCCCCGCACATGCTCCCGTCCTCTCGGCGATGGAGGACGCGGCCGCTTGGATGACGGCCGAGCGCCTCAACCTGCGCGCCGCCGCTACCGCGGCCGCGGTGCTCGGCCACCCCGGCTGTGCCGTGGCAATCCCGGCCGCCATGCACGGCTTCCTGCGCACGCAGGGCTACTGGGATGACGCTCTCGCCCTGCACCGCGCCGCTTTGGACGCAGCGCGCCGACAGGGGGACAGCCTCGCTGAAGCCGGAGCTCTTGCCGACCTGGGCGATATGCAGTTCATGACCGGCGCTTACCCGGCAGCCACCGCTAGCCTTAACCGGGCGCTGGAGATATTCCATGGCCACGGAAACCGCCTCGGAGAGGCGGTAGCACTCAAATGCCTCGGCTTCGTGCAGTACGAGACCGGCGAAAATGCCGCAGCCATCGCCAGCCTCAGCCGTGCGCTGGAGTGCTTCCGCGAGGTGGGGAACCGGACCGAGGAGGCCAGCACCCGCGGCTCCCTTGCCGTCGTGCAGCAGGTGACCGGGGATTACCCGGCAGCCATCGCCAATCAGACGCTGGCCCTGGAACTGAACCGGGCCCTGGGCAACACGTTCGGTGAGGCGAACGCGCTCAACTTCCTGGGCGTCGTGCAGGAGGCCACCGGGGACCACGCGGCAGCCGCCGCCAGCCAGACGCTGGCGCTGGAACTGAACCAGGCCCTGGGCAACCGGTTCGGTGAGGCGAACGCGCTCAACCATCTGGGCGTCGTGCAGGAGGCCACCGGGGACTATGCGGCAGCCGCCGCCAGCCAGGCAAAGGCGCTGGAACTGTATCGAGGCCTCGGCCACCGCATGGGCGAGGCCAACGCCCTCAACAGCCTGGGCGCGCTGGCGCGGGCAACCGGAGACTACCCCGCGGGTGCCGCACACCTGGAGCAGGCCCTGAAGCTGTTTCGGGACCTCGGGATCTTGCAGGGGGAAGCGGAAGTCCTCAACACCATGGGCGAGCTGTCGCTGGCGGCCTCCCAGCCGGCCGAAGCCCAGGCACGCCACGAACAGGCCGCCGCGATCGCCGACCGGATCGGGCATCCCGCCGAGCAAGCGCGTGCTCTAGAGGGCATTGGCCGCTGCCATCTCCACAACGGCCGTCCGGAGGACGCCGTGGAGGCCCTGCGGCAGGCCCTGGCTATCTACCGGCGGATCGAGCTTCCTCGTGCCCAGGACGTAGCGGCCGCGCTCCGCGAACTTGGCCAGTAACGCCCACCGGCGGCGCTCCAGCCAGGCGCTGCGCCATGGCCCGGCCTGAAGCTGTGGGTCAACTGTGAGTTCTTCTTCATGGTGCCTCCGCCTAAGCGCTCCTTACTGTCGTCCCAGGCCGTTACCGCAGGCAGGGGAGTTCCAGATGGCCACCGAGGGATCGATGCGAATACCGCAGAAGACAGCAGTGGAGTGCGGCAGGAGGTCAATCATGATGTCTGCAAAGCGTATGAGGCTCGCATGCAAGGTGGCAGTACCTGGTTCATGCCTGCTGATCATCGCGGGCGCCCTTTCAGTCGGGCCATGGTCCACACAAACCGCCGCCGCCAAGACCATTACCACCACCTGCCAGGACAGCAGCGCGGATGCCGCCAAGCTCAATGCGGCGATCGCCAGCAGTCACCCTGGCGACCAGATTCTCATCTCCGGGCAGTGCCTGCTGACGAGCCCGGTCACCTTGCTGGGTGACCGCAGTTACCAGGGGGGAAGCCGCACGGGCACCGTGCTGCAGCAGGCCAGCGGCGCCAATCTTCCTTACCTGCTGGCCTCGGACACCTACGTCAGCAACAGCAACGTCACCGGCGACCCATTCAAGATCCATCAGTTCACCATCGACTGCAACAGCGGCCACAACACGGCCGCCACCAACGGACTGGTCCTGCATTCGTGGCAAACCCAGGCCGAAGATCTGCAGATCGAGAACTGCCGGGGATCGGGGATCCTGGTGACCAACACCACCCCCAATGGCACCACGCTCACTAACACACAGGTCAATGGCTCCATCGACAATAACTTCATTACCAACTCCGGCAAGTACGGGGTGTACGTGCAGGACAGCGGCAACTCCGTAACGGACTGGCGCCTCACCGGCAACTACATTGCCTCCTCCGGGCAAGACGCTATCCACCTGGAGAACGCCGCCGGGTGGTACATCGATGGCAATCATGTGTACGGAATCGGTAATAACGCCATCTACGTCAACCGCCTTTTCGGGACCAGTCTAGCGAATAACTACATCGAAGACTTCGGGGATGCTGGCGGGAATACAACGTGGTATGGCATCAACGGGACCGTGCAGGGAGACGCTGCTTCCACGATCGCCGGCAACCGGGTATTCATGTTCACCTCTGAGAAAAGCGGTACCACATACCGCTACATTGCGCTCACCCGTGTGAACTATGGCACCGGGTATGTGGCGGTCACAGGCAATGTCATACGAGGAGCCGGCACCGCCGCCGACACCGGTTTTTATTACAACGCCGGGTCAGGAGTGTCGCTGAACGTCACGTCAAGCGGCAACGCGGCCGCTGCGGTGGGAACCACCCGGACCATCGGCACCGGCGTGACGCTGTCCGCCGGCCTGTAGCTCCTGCGTTAGCTAATGCCCGGTCACTGGGCCAGCCCGTTATCGGGCGGAGGCCCGGCTCAGCTCCGCAACATCGAGAACTGCGAGAAAAGCGAGGGGAAACGATGATCAAAGGCATGCGTAAGTGGTGTCGCAAGGGACTGCCCGGATTGGTGGTAATACTGGGAGCCACCGTGCCGGCGACGCTGGCGATGCCGGCGGCTACCGCTGCCGCCAGCACCTACCCCAGCAGTGCGCCGATCGTCGGCCTGGCGGCGACCCCGGATGGGGGCGGCTACTGGGAAGTGGCGGCGGACGGTGGTGTGTTCTCCTTCGGTGACGCCGGCTTCTACGGTTCCATGGGCGGCCATCCGCTCAACGCCCCGGTGGTCGGCATTGCCGCGACTCCCGACGGGCGTGGTTACTGGGAAGTGGCGGCGGACGGCGGTGTGTTCGCCTTCGGTGACGCGGGCTTCTACGGTTCCATGGGCGGCCATCCGCTCAACGCGGGGGTCGTGGGCCTGGCGGCGACCCCGGATGGGGGCGGTTACTGGGAAGTGGCGGCGGACGGCGGTGTGTTCGCCTTCGGTGACGCGGGCTTCTACGGTTCCATGGGCGGTCATCCGCTCAACGCCCCGGTGGTCGGCATGACCGCGACCCGCGACGGGCATGGTTACTGGCTCGCCGCAGCGGACGGCGGCGTGTTCGCCTTCGGTGACGCGGGCTTCTACGGTTCCATGGGCGGCAAGAAGCTGGTGGGGTCGGTCGATGGGATCACCGCCACGCCGAGCGGGACCGGCTACTGGCTCACCGCGGTCGACGGTGGCGTTTTCGCCTTCGGCAACGCCACCTTCGACGGGCGGGCGAGCTACACACCTCCCGCACCAGCACCATCGACGGCCGGGCAGCGTGCGGCCAACCTGGCAAGTGGCTGGGTCCATTACAACTACACGGGCGTCAACTACGACTACTGGCACGCGCCGGCACATCCGCAGTACTGGTGCAGCGATTTCGCCACGTATGTCTGGCAGCACGCTGGCATAGGGGTCCCCACGTTCCCGGGAGTGGCTGGGTTCGAGAACTGGGCTCAGGCGAACGGCCGGTTCACGACCAGCACCGCCGGCCTGCAGGTCGGGGACGTCATCTTCTACGCAAGTCACGTCGGGGTGGTCGTGCAGGTCTCCGCCAACGGCTCAGTCACCACGGCGGACGGTGACTTCGCCGGGCGGGCTGGATCTCAGGCCACGTTCGCGTCCACATCTCACGTCGAACTCAATGTCTTCGATCCGATTTACGGGAACGGAGCCGCCGGGAAGATCGTGGGCGTCGGGCTCATCGGCTAATCGCCGGAATACCGGGGGCGGATGCCGGGGCAGGAGTTCCTGCCCCGGCATCCGCCCGATGCAGTTCCGGGAGCGCGAAGCCGACGGGCAGAGTCATGAGCTCGCGGTCGGCGGGTCCGCCTCGGCGAGGGCCTCTAGTTCGGCGGAGACATCACCTGTCTCGGCCGCCTCGATTCGCTGGAAGATCGCCAGCGCCTGCCCCAGGCTCGCCCGTGCCCCGGTTCTGCGGCCGGCGGCCAGGGCGCACCGGCCCAGCCCAGCGAGAGCATGAGCCTCATCCCACGGGCTGGGGATCTCCCGGGCAAGCTCCAGGGCCTGCCGGTGCCAGGACTCCGCCCCCGCAAGATCCCCCCGGGCCAGGTGCAGTTTGCCCACCTCGTTAAGCGCCTCGACCTCGCCGCCCCGGTCGCCGAGGTCGCGGTAGATGTCCAGCGCTGCGGTCAGCGCGTCGGCCGCGCCCGCGTGGTCTTCCGTCAGCAGCAGCACCGCCCCTAGAAAATGGAGGGCGTTGGCCTCACCCTGCCGGTCGCCGAGAGCGCGGTTGATATCCAGCGCCGCCGCCAGAGCGCCTGCCGCGTCCTGGTGGTTGCCCGTCAGCCGCCGGACGATCCCAAGATTGACCAAGGCGTTGGCCTGCCCCTCGCGGTCGCCGAGGTCGCGGTAAATGGTGAGTGCCGCCGCCAGGGCGGCGGCCGCGTCCGGGTACCTACCGGTCAGCCGCCGGACGTTGCCCACGTTGTTCAGGGCGTTGGCCTCTCCCTGCCGGTCGCCGAGGTTTCGGTAGATATCCAGCGCCGCCGCTTGGGCCTCGGTCGCGGCGGCATACTCGGCTGTCAGGTAGCGCAGGCTCCCGAGAAGGTTGAGGGCGTTGGCCTGTCCCTGCCAGTCGCCGAGGTCCCGGTAGAAGTCCAGCGCCCGTGTGATGGCGTCCGCCGCCCCCGCGTAGTCACCGGTACCAAGAAGCACATTTCCCAGGTGGTTGAGGGCGTTGGCCTGTCCCTGCTGGTCAGCGAGATCGCGATAGATATTCAGCGCGGCTGTCACGGTCTGGGCCGCACCCGTGCTGTCCCCGGTCAGATACCGCAGGAGGGCCAGGTCATTGAGGGCGTTGGCTTCGCCCAGCCGGTCACCGAGGTGCCGTGCCGCCGCCGCCGCCGTGACATGGAGGTCCAAAGCTTCGCTCCAGGGGCCGTCGTGCCGCAGGACGGACGCCATCGCCGCGGTGAGGGAGACGACCCGGGCATGCTGGCCGGTATCCGTGGCGTAGTCCAGGCAGGCCAGCAGGTTGGCACGTTCCGCCCGTGCCCATGAAAGCGCCTGTGGGCTGCCCGCTATGGCAGGGGCCAGGTCCGCGGCTCCCGTCCGGGCATCCACGGGAGATCCGCTGCTGAGCCGGTCGGCCGGCGCAGGCAGGGGAGCCGCCGTCGCGGCCGGGAGGCGCGGGCGGGTGTAGCGGGCGAGCTTCCGGTCGGCTATTGCGGCGGTGAGCTGGTAGTAATCCAGCAGTCGGCTGACCGCTTGGTCCCGCACGCCGACCGGGTCGTCGCGGGCCGCAAGGGCGCGCGCGTGCTCGCGGATCAGGTCGTGCAGGCGGTAACGGCCGCGGACCGGTTCAGTGAGCAGGTACTGGTCATAGAGTGCCGCCAAATGACGGCGGGCGCGGGTCGGACCGGTCTCATCGAGAGCGGCGGCAGCGTAAGCGTCGATGTCTGGGCCGGGGTGCAGCCCGAGGCGCCGGAACAGCCGTTGCTGGTCCTGCGTGAGGTCCGCGTAGGACAGGTTGAAGGCTGCGGCCACCGAAAAGTTCTCCGAGGCCATCAGCTCCAGCCGGTCATGCGCGGCGGACAGCTCAGCGAGCATGTCGGCGGTGATCCAAGCTGTGTGGTGGTGCAACTGGCGGGCGAGCAGCCCTACAGCGAGCGGGAGGTAGCCGCACAGGCGGGTGATCGACGTCACCGCTGGATCGCCCGGTATCAGGCCGGGCCGGCCCGCGAGCCGCACAAACAACTCGGCGGCCGCCCCGGCTCCGAGAGCGTCAAGGCTGATGGCGCGGGCTTCCTCCAGCGCCGTCAGGTGCCTGCGGCTCGTGACAATGACGAGGCTCCGCGTTGAACTGGGCACCAGCGGCCGGATCTGCTCACTGCTGGCAGCGTCGTCCAGCAGCAGCAACAACTGCATTCCGGCAAGCCGGTCACGCCATAGCGCCGTCCTCGCCTCCAGGCCGGAGGGGACTTGCGCGGGCGGGATTCCGGTTATCTGCAGCAGGCTGGCCAGTGCATCGGCCGGCTCCACGGGCCGCCGCCCCGGCGCGTGCCCGTGCAGCGGGAGAAAGATCTGCCCATCCGGGAACTGCGGCGCGAGCCGATGCGCGGCGTGGACCGCTAACGCCGTCTTGCCGACCCCGGCCATCCCACCGATCGCGTATATCCCCACCATGCTGCCGGTCCCGATAGCACTTCCCGCACTGACCAGCTCGTGCAACTCGTGACCCCGGCCGGTGAAACTGGCGATATCGCGAGGCAACGCCCGGATCGCCGTGCTCCCGGCCAGCCCGAACCCATCAGCCGGGGCGCGCCCTATGGCAACCGCCTCGAACGCTTCCTTTGCCGCACCCACGAGGCCCAGCGCGTCAGCCAGCAGTCCTGCGGTGTCCTTTCGGGCCGTCCGGCTGACGCCCCGCTCCAGATCACTAACCGACCGCGTACTCACCCGCGCCGCACTCGCCAACTCCTCTTGGGTCAGCCCGGCGCTAGCGCGCAGGCGCCGCAGAAGGCCCGCGAACGTTAGGGGCGTGTCGGCATCCGCCGGCGACGGTGTGCCATTCCCCAGCTCGCTCACCGTCTGGAATCTCCCGGAAACTCTCGGCACTGGCCTATTGGCTCAAGGTAGCGGAGTCATCGTGCCCAGCCCGACCAGAGCCAGCATACTGCGCCATGTAGAGACGTGGCGACCGCCAACGCGTTCTTTGCCAGCGGGCGGCAGGAATGAATGTCCAGTTCGAAGAATGTACGAACCTGTATCCAAACGCAAGTACATACCCCTGTGGGATCGAACCAGTACCCGAGAACGTCTGAGGACAGTTCACAGACGTCGGTGGACTGCGAAGTACTGGCGACGTCACCATGACCTTAGTTATTGGCCGCTCCGACGGGGCCGGCGCAGCGGCAGTGAGCGCATATACGAGTGCAGTCGCGCCGCAAGCACACAGGTCGCCTACTCCAATGAGATTAATGAAATCTTGGCGGGACAGGTGCTGCTTCTTCCAGGACAGCGAGACGTGCCCGTTGACTGAACGATTCAGGCAGGCCACGCCCTCCATTCGACATGACCTCATGTTGGCGGCGCACCGGCGATCACGCTGCTGCGTGCATGGCCTGACTAGGCGGTCCTGGTGGTGATGGGTGTGCCGGTCTCTACGGTGCGCCCGACCGTGCACAGCCGGTCATGCGATTTCCTCACCGCATCGGGCAAGACAGCCCGGGCCTCGTCGCCGTCCGCGCCGCCTGGAAACGCGATCTGGAAGGTGACCACGATGCCGGTCAGCCGGTTACCGTGAGCATCGCGGATCTTGTCCGCTTCGGCCCGCACCTGAAAGCTGTCCGGTTCGGCCCGGCGCGAGGTGAGGATGTCGACATCGATCGCGGTGCAACCGGCGATTGCGGCCAGTAGCAGTTCGGTCGGTGTGAAGTCGCTATCGCTCCCTGTGCCGAACCTGAACTGGCCGCCGTGAGTGTTGGTTGCCATGAACACGCCCTGGGCGACGCGCTCGACGGTCACGCTACGGTGCACAGAACCATCAGCCATACCCCCATACCTTGCCAGGCAACGGGATAGCCGGCCCAAGCGGTCAGGCAGAAGCCCTATACGCGACCTCAAGGCGGCAGACGAGTGTGGGCGCCCGGGGTGATGACACCTGGCCGTTCTTGGTGAGGAGATGCCCCGTGAGCAGGAAGAGCGGGTCCCTCCACCAGGGGCACACAACCTGCCGTCGCTCGGACCGTATCGGGCCCCGAGGTAATAACGCAATCAAGGCAGCCCCTCAGAAAGGCAATGCGTGGCACTGGGTGGGAGGGCTGGTAGCTCGTACGCTGGCGGTGTGAGGCAGGAGCCGGTGAGCCTGCCGGTGTCGCAGCGACGTTGGGTGCGCGCCGGGAATGTGCTGCTGGTCGTGCTGGTCACGGTGCTGCAGCTGGTAGGCCCGCGTGCCGGTAGCCCGGTGCGGGCGCCGGTCTTGCTGACTGGGGCGGCCGGCGTGGCCTTGGGGGCGGCGGCCGCGCTGATCGGCGGTGTGGCGTTGGTGTGGCGCCGCTCCCGGCCGGCCAGTGTGCTGGCGGTGAGTGTGGCAGCGTACGGGGTCAATGCGGCGATGGTTCCGGGTGTGCCGCCGTATGCGGGATGGTTCGCGGTGTACGCCGCCGGGGTCTACGGCCGCCCGGCGGCCCGGGCGGCATATGTGGCAGCGGCGGGCGCGGCGGCGCTGGCCGCCGTGTTCGCGTCGTGCGTCTTGATATATCCGAAGACGGCCGGTGAGCTGGTGCTGCTGGTCGCGGTCA
>Ga0134126_10013632_pt1 | contig 10261 bp, 6 predicted proteins | sample KB31752_FD_96881 | JGI IMG/M metagenome (GOLD analysis project Ga0134126, IMG submission 96881) | Terrestrial soil microbial communities with excess Nitrogen fertilizer from Kellogg Biological Station, Michigan, USA - KB3-175-2 | ecosystem: Environmental > Terrestrial > Soil > Unclassified ...
ATGGGTGCGTTTGCGGCGCACCTTGCTCGGCTGGTACGTACGTTTCATGACTTCGGGCCTTGAAAGCTCACGGAAAAATGGGCCGGCAGGGTACGCAGTGGCCCCGGCGGTGTCAACACGGGGGTCCGATTGGCGCGCCGTGACCGGCTTCCGCGCGCTTCTGTCCAGGGTATAGACTCCCGCCCCCCCTCACGCGGAAGTCCTCAGATTGGAAGCGTCGGTCTGGTCTCGCTGCCTGCGGGTGCTCGAGCACGAGCTGCCTGAACAGCAGTTCAACACCTGGGTCAGACCGCTCCAAGCCATGGAGAGCGACGGCGGGCTGAAGCTGCTGGCGCCCAATCGCTTCGCGGTGGACTGGGTGCGCGCGCAGTTGCTGCCGCGGCTGAGCGCGCTGCTGCCGGAGCTGGGAATCCGCGCGACGGATATTCTGGTGGAGGTCGGCTCGCGACCCGCCGAGCCGGCGCGCAATGGCCCTGCGCTCAATGGTACCAACGCGGCGCTGAGAGGCGGCAAGGTGCAGCAAGCCAAGGCCGTGGGCGTGCCTCTGAATGCGGAGTTCACCTTCGATCGTTTCGTCGAGGGCAAGAGTAATAATCTCGCCAAGGCGGCCGCGCTGCAGGTCGCGGGTAACCCGGGCAAGGCCTACAACCCGCTGTTCATCTACGGCGGTGTGGGCCTGGGCAAGACGCACCTCATGCACGCGATCGGCCACGCGATGATGGCGCGCGATCGCGAGGTACGCGTCGCCTATGTGCACTCCGAGCGCTTCGTCAGCGACATGGTGCGCGCGCTCCAGCACAATCAGATCAACGAATTCAAGAACGCCTATCGCTCGCTGCATGCGCTGCTGATCGATGACATCCAGTTCTTCGCCGGCAAGGAGCACTCGCAGGAAGAGTTTTTCCATACTTTCAACGCGCTGCTGGAGGGCCAGAACCAGATCATCCTGACCTGCGATCGCTATCCGCGCGAGGTCGATGGCCTGGAGGAGCGACTGAAATCCCGCTTCGGCTGGGGCCTCACGGTGGCGGTGGAGCCGCCGGAGCTGGAGACCTCGGTGGCCATCCTGATCGCCAAGGCGGCCGCGGCTCACGTGGAGCTGCCCGAGGAGGTGGCCTTCTTCATCGCCAAGCGCATTCGCTCCAATGTGCGCGAACTCGAGGGCGCGCTGCGCCGGGTCATCGCCAATGCCAATTTCACCGGGCGACCCATCACCATCGAATTCACCAAGGAAGCACTGAAGGATCTGCTGTCGCTACAGGCACGTCTGATCACAGTCGAGAATATTCAGAAAACGGTCGCCGATTATTTCAAGGTGCGCGTGGCGGATCTGCTCTCCAAACGACGCAGTCGCTCGGTCGCGCGTCCCAGGCAGGTGGCGATGGCGCTGGCCAAAGAGCTGACCACGCATTCGCTGCCCGAGATCGGCGATGCCTTCGGCGGGCGCGATCACACTACGGTGATGCACGCCTGCAAACGCATCAAGCAGTTGCGTGACACCGAGCAGCGCATGCAGGAAGACTATTCAAACCTGTTGAGAACCCTGACTGGATAACGGTGCGTAGGCTGTGGAATAAATTGTGGGTAAGGTTACCCACAGTCCACGCACAGCCATTCACTGCGGTTATGACGGATCGTGAGTGGCTGTGCCAGGCTGCATTTGCGCAGTAAAAGCCCTCAATCGCGCTGTCATTCCCGCTCTTCACAGGCTTAGTATTGATCATTGGCTTCTCTAAGAAAGAATATTCATTTAGAGATCGTGTAGATCCCCAGCGCCCAAAAGGAAACCCTGGCACATGAAAGTCTCCGCGACCCGTGAGCACCTGCTCGAGGCCCTGCAGAGTGTCATCGGCGTGGTCGAGCGCCGGCAAACGATGCCGATTCTGTCGAACGTGCTGCTCTCGGCGCGGGAGAATCGCCTGCGCATCACGGCGACGGATCTGGAGGTGGAGCTGGTTGCAGCCGCGGAGATCACGCTGCAACAGGCCGGGGACATCACCGTGCCCGGGCGCAAGCTCTACGACATCGTGCGCACCTTGCCCGAGCGCACGACGATCACCCTGACGCGCGAGTCCGACAAGGTGGTGCTGCGCGGCGGGCGCAGCCGCTTCACGCTCTCGAGCCTGCCGGCCAGCGAGTTTCCGGTCATCGAGCAGATCAGCGCCCAGCACCGCCTGTCGCTGGCGGCCAAGGACTGTCGACGGCTCATCGACAAGACGCACTTTGCGATGGCGCAGCAGGACGTGCGCTACTACCTCAACGGCACGCTGCTGGAGACCAATGGGCAGATGCTGCGCGCGGTCGCGACGGACGGCCATCGGCTCTCCCTGTGCGAGCTGACGATGGGCGGACCGGCGGGCGAGCAGCAACAGATCATCGTTCCGCGCAAGGGGGTGCTGGAGCTGCAACGTCTACTCGATGGCGAGGGGGAGATCACGATCGAGCTAGGATCGAACCATATTCGCATCCAGATCGGCGAAGTTCGCCTAACTTCTAAGTTAATTGATGGTAAGTTCCCGGAATATTCGCGCGTCATTCCGGTCAATCCGCCGCGTGTCATGACCGGCCCGCGTGAGGCATTGCGTGCGGCCTTGCAGCGCACCGCCATCCTGTCCAATGAGAAATATCGCGGTGTGCGCCTGACCTTCGCGAGTGGCCTGTTGACCGTGCAGGCGCATAACCCCGAGCACGAAGAGGCCGAGGACCAAGTCGAAGTGGAGTTTGCTGGCGAGCCGGTCGAGATCGGCTTCAATGTTGGCTACCTGCTCGATGCCTTGGGGGCAATCGAGACCGACTCCGTCGAAGTGTGTCTGACAGGTCCGGACAGCAGCTGTCTCATTCGCGCGCCGGGTGATACCACGGTGAAATACGTGGTCATGCCCATGCGCCTGTAGCGCGGGGAGCGGCGCGACTCCCGTGCCGCTGAGTGAGCTGCGGCTGCAGGACCTGCGCTGCCTGCCTGCCGCAGAGTTGCAGCTGCATCCGCGCATCAATCTCATCACCGGCGAGAACGGGACCGGCAAGACCACGCTGCTCGAGGCCGTTTATCTACTCGGCCGTGGCCGTTCGTTCCGCACGCGGCAGGTCGCCCAACTGATACGGCAAGGACAGCCGAGCTGTTGGGTGGCGGGTCGCGTGGCGGCGTTGGCGGTCGGCGCTGGCACATCGCTGCCAATTGACAGCCTGACGGATGCATCGGGGGCGTTGGTATCGACCTCGACAGCGACATCGACCACGCCCCAAAGACGCGTCGATGTCACCTGCGATCCCGGGGAGGTGCGGGCCCGCATCGACGGGCAAGCGGTGCAGTCGTTGGCGGAGCTATCGCACCTGTTGCCTGTCCAGGTCATTGATCCAGGCATTCACCGACTCGTAGAGGAGGGGCCGGCCCTGCGCCGCCGCTGGCTGGACTGGGCGGTGTTCCACGTGGAACCTGGCTTCATGCTGCAATGGCAGGGCTACATGCGCGCGCTGCGTCAGCGGAATGCAGCTTTGCGCAGCGGCGGCAACCCCCTGCCGTGGGAGACGGAGCTCGTTCGCCTGGGCGAGGCTTTGACGAGGGCGCGGGAGACCGTGATGTCTGAACTCCGGCCGGTCTGGGACGGTACGGTAGCGGACCTCGGCGCCGCCACGACCACGCTTCAGCTGAGCCGGGGGTGGTCCCGGGACGAAACGCTGGCCGAGGCGTTGATGCGCCATCGCGAGCGCGACCGGGAGCGGGGGCTGACCGGACAGGGGCCGCATCGCTGCGATGTGGTGCTACGAGTGGACGGGCGGCCCGCACGCGAGGTGGTGTCGCGGGGACAGCAGAAGGTCCTCGGCGCCGCCATGGCGCTGGCGGTCATGCGCTACCTGGCCGCCCGCCGTGGAACGGTACCGATGCTGCTGTTAGATGATCCGGCGGCCGAGCTCGATGCCACGCACACGCAGGCATTGCTGCGCTTGGCGGGCGCGCTGGGCGGCCAGTGCGTGGTGACTGCCCTGCATCCGGAGATGCTGGCCGCTGCCCCGGCCGACCGGGTGTTTCACGTGGAACGAGGGGGGGTCAAACAGCTATAATGCAGCCAGGAGGATACACCACTGGCAACACCAGCATCGGACGTCTACGATTCCAGCAAAATCAAAGTCTTAAAGGGACTTGATGCGGTGCGAAAAAGACCCGGAATGTACATCGGTGACACCGATGACGGCACGGGTCTGCACCACATGGTTTTCGAGGTCGTCGACAACTCCATCGACGAGGCGCTGGCCGGTCACTGCGACCGGATTATCGTCACCGTCCACGCCGACGAGTCGGTCACCGTGCAGGACAATGGTCGAGGCATCCCGGTGGATATCCACCCCGAGGAGGGCCGCTCGGCCGCCGAAGTCATCATGACCGTGCTGCACTCGGGCGGAAAGTTCGATGACAGCTCGTACAAGGTGTCGGGTGGTCTGCATGGCGTGGGCGTCTCGGTGGTCAACGCCCTCTCCGCATACCTGCAGCTGACGGTTTGCCGCGATGCGCAGATCTATCGGCAGGAATATCACCTGGGCGAGCCGGCGGCCCCGCTGATGCCCTTCGGCGCGACGGCCGAGCGCGGCACCACCATTCGCTTCAAGCCCTCCGCGGAGATCTTTACCAATATCCAGTTTGACTACGACCTGCTCGCCAAGCGGTTGCGCGAGCTGTCCTTCCTGAACTCCGGCGTGCGCATCGAGCTCATCGACGAGCGCGAGAACCGCTCGGACGTCTTCCAGCACGATGGCGGTCTGCGAGTATTCGTGCAGCACCTGAATCGCACGCGCACGCCTATTCACGAATCGGTGCTGTGGTTTCGCGTCCAAGAGGGCGACACCACCGTGGAGGTCGCGATGCAGTGGAACGATTCCTACCAGGAGTCGATGTACTGCTACACGAACAACATCCCGCAGAAGGACGGCGGTACGCACCTGTCCGGTTTCCGCGCCGCGCTCACCCGCACCCTGAACGACTACATCGAGCGCGAAGGGCTGGCGAAGAAGGAGAAGATCGCCACCACCGGGGACGACGCCCGCGAGGGACTCACGGCCATCCTGTCGGTGAAGCTGCCGGACCCGAAATTTTCCTCGCAGACCAAGGACAAGCTGGTCTCCTCCGAGGTCAAGGCCGTAGTCGAGACCGTCGTCGCGCAGAAGCTGGGTGAGTTCCTGCTCGAGCGTCCGCAGGAAGCACGCGCGATCGTGCAGAAGATCGTCGAGGCGGCACGCGCTCGCGAGGCGGCCCGTAAGGCGCGCGAGATGACCCGGCGCAAGGGCGCGCTGGACATCGCGGGCCTGCCGGGCAAGCTCGCCGATTGTCAGGAGAAGGATCCAGCACTCTCCGAGATTTTCATAGTCGAGGGCGACTCGGCCGGCGGCTCGGCCAAGCAGGGACGGGATCGGCGCACGCAGGCGATCCTGCCGCTGAAGGGCAAGATCCTGAACGTGGAGCGCGCGCGCTTCGACAAGATGTTGGGCTCGGCCGAGGTCGGCACGCTGATCACGGCGCTGGGTTGCGGCATCGGACGTGAGGATTTTGATATATCAAAACTGCGATATCACCGCATCATTCTCATGACCGACGCGGATGTTGACGGGGCCCACATCCGCACCTTGCTGCTGACTTTTTTCTACCGTCAGATTCCGATGTTGATCGAGCGTGGCTTCGTCTACATCGCTCAGCCGCCGCTTTACAAGGTAAAGCGAGCCAAGCAGGAGATCTACGTCAAGGACGATAACGAGCTCAATGCGCTGCTCCTGAACAGCGCGCTGGAGAGCGCCTCGCTGGTCGTGAACGCAGGTGCCGAGCCGCTCAGCGGCTCTGCGCTCGAGATGCTGGCGCGCCGCTATATGGAAGTGCAGGCAATCATCCGTCGCTGGTCGCGTCGCTACGATCAGCGGCTTCTCGAAGAGCTCATATATGTCCCCCAGGTCTCGCCGGAAGACTTCAGCAATCTTGACTACATGCGGGAATGGACCGGGACACTGGAGACTCGTCTCAACGTGCGTAGCGAGGGTCGCGGACAGTACAAGCTAATTCCGCGGCCCGGCACGGATGGGCAACCACTGCGCGTTGCTGTTCGGAAGACGGAGCACGGCTTCACCGGCGAAAAGCTGCTGCACAAGGAGTTTTTTGAATCGGCGGAATACCGCCGCATCGCCGAACTGGCTCGTACCTTGGCAGGATTGATAGGAGAAGGCGCTCACGTCACACGAGGCGAGGCGCGCGAAGAGATCAACTCTTTCAAACAAGCAATGACCTGGCTGTTTGATCAGGCTCGTAAGGGGCAGACCATCCAGCGCTACAAGGGACTGGGTGAGATGAATCCCGAGCAGCTGTGGGAGACGACCATCAATCCGCAGACGCGCCGGCTGATGCAGGTGCGCATCGAGGATGCGGTCGCCTCGGATGAGATCTTCACCACGCTCATGGGCGATCAGGTCGAGCCGCGGCGCGAATTCATCGAGAAGAATGCGCTGACGGTGGCCAACCTCGACGTGTGAGCAACTGACGCGGGCGCAGACGGCTGGGTATTGCAGTGGCAGCCGAGGTCGTGACAGAACCCACAAGCATAGCGCCGCAGGGAGATTTCGTTGGCACGCTCGGGCTGCTGACGCTGCGCCTGCACCTGAGCGTCGGCGCGGACGGCAATCCCAGTGGGACGCTCGACAGCCCCAACCAGGGCGCCTTTGGTATTCAGTGCACGGATATCCAGCTGCAGGAAGGCAGCCTCTCGTTCACGGTGCCTGCCGTGGGCGGGCGCTGGAGTGGCACGGTCGAAAGCGATGGGACGCTGGCGGGCACGTGGAATCAAGGCTCGCCGATCGCATTGACTTTTTCGCCGGAGAAAAGCTTCGTTGCCGCCCAGACGCCCTCTGCGGTGGATGGCCATTGGCTTGGGACATTGGCCACGCCGACGCGAACCCTGCGAATTCAACTGTCCATTCGCAGTGACCAATTAGGGCAGGAGTATTGTTCGCTGGACAGCCTGGATCAGCATGCGTTCGGGCTGACCTGCACGAATGTCACGCTGTCCGGCGAGCAGTTCTCCTTCGATGTGCCGACGGTGCGTGGACAATGGAGCGGTACGCTGTCCGCGGATCGCCAGACGCTCACCGGCATCTGGACTCAGCGTCAGCCCCTGCCACTGACGTTGCAGCGGCAAGCGGCCGCGATCCCGCCACCGCAGCCGCTGAAGGTTTCGTACGATCCGGCCACTGCCCCGCTGGATGCGGCAGCCCTGAAGGCGTCGCTCGATCGGGAGCTGGCGTCAGCCGTTCAAGGGGGTGCGTTGGCTGTCGGCAAGCCGATCGGTATCGCCGTGGGCATCGTGCGCCAGGGTGTGCGACGCTTCTTCTGCTACGGCAGTGCGCATTGGAATTCAATCTTCGAGATCGGCTCGATCACGAAGACCTTCACGGGGCTGGCACTCGCGCAGCTGGTGACGCAGCGGAAGGTGCGGCTGGATGAGCCGGTGCGTGAGCTGCTGCCAGCCGGCACGGTCGAGAAGCCCGAGGGGGCCGAGATCACGCTGCGCGATCTGGTCACCCAGCACTCCGGCCTGCCTCGCTTGCCGAGCAATTTCCGGCCTGCGAACCCCGACAATCCCTATGCGGACTATCACGTGGCAGATCTGTATGCGTATCTGCGCGAACATGGCGTGTCCAAACCGGCGGATGCGTCATTTCTTTACAGCAATCTGGGCATGGGCCTGCTGGGGCACGCGCTCGCCAATCGTTTCGAGCGTCCGTATGCCGATCTCGTGCAGGCACAAATCCTCGAGCCTCTGGATCTGCACGATACGGCGGTATCGCTGTCCGATGCGCAGTTGGAAAGATTCATTCCCGGTCATACCGCAAGCGGCCAACCTGCACCCGCGTGGGATCAGGATGTCCTGGCGGGCGCAGGAGCGCTGCGCTCCACCGTCGATGACATGCTGAGCTACCTCGAGGCACAGCTTCATCCCGACAGAGCTGTGCGTGGCATCGAGCCCGACGCGGCCACGCTGCCCAGCGCGCTGGTTTTCTCACAGCAGTTACAGGCCTCCGCAGGTCCGGCGCAAATCGCTTTTGCGTGGCTGTACCTGCCAGAGGAGGGCGACTATTGGCACAACGGCGGCACGGGCGGCTATACGGCTTACGCCTTCTTCAATCCACGAGGTGATTACGCTGGAGTCGTACTCATGAACGTGGGCCCCGATCCACGCGGCAGCTTCGCCGATCTGCTGGGTAGGCATATCAGCCAGCGCTTCGCTGGCAAGCCGGCCGTGTCGCTATCGAATGCGCTCTCGCTGCTGACGCCCGCCTAGCGAGTACGAGCGGCATCGGGGTCGGCCGTCTGCGCACCCAGGACGGCCGCGCGTATCGCGGCCGTATCGGCCATGCTCCACGCGCCGCAGCGGATGAGTGGCACACCGGCGGATCTGAGCGCATGCGCCTTGCGTGCATCGGCCCACGGCCGAGCGCGGCCGCCATCGTCGAGCTCGATCGCCGCAACGACGCTGCTATCCGCATTCAGGACCAGAAAACCGATCGACAGCTGGCTGATACGGTTGAACAGCGCCTGTGTGCGGGCGCCCGGCCAGAACTCCAAGACCTGCGCAAGGTGCACGCGGGCGAGGACGATATGCTCCGGGAGGCTCTGAGTGAGACGCTGGAACAGGGCCAGCTCGCGCTCACTGAGCAGCTGGCGGCGGACCTGCAGTGGCCAGGGTCCGGAAAGCAGGTCGGCACGGCGCTGCCGACGACGCTTGCGCGCTGCGATTACGATCGCGGCAAACACGACGGCGGCACAGACAAGAACGAACAGTGCGGTCCTGGTGGCTCTCTGCATGCGTTGCCATCCTGCGCCAGCCGCGCAAGGTGGTCGCTGCACCCGGTCTCATCGTGCCGATCCGGGAGCCGGTTGCCGTCGCGCGGCTGAGGTGTTGCGCCTCAAGCCGGCGTCAAGCCGGCATCAAGCCGCGCCCACACTATTGCGCGCAGCGCGGATATAGCCGTAGGCGCGGTTGCTGCGCGTATAGCCCTGCGCGTGATAGGCGAGGCGGTGGTGCTCCAGCGCATCGTCGCTCTGCCAGCGCGCGGTCAGGGGCAGCTGCTGTATACGCGCGGCGTTCATGCCGAAGATGGCCGTCTTGGTCGGGCCGTCGGCAGGGCCGAGGGGCGCAAAGCCATGTCGACGCTGCATCTCGGCGGGGATCTCCAGGCGCCGCAGGGCCTCGATTTGCCACTGCGGGGAGCCGAACCAGATCGAGTCGGTGCCCCAGAGAACGTGATCGACGCCCAGGCCCTTGGTCAAAATCCCGAGCATGGCCGCCGCGGTGCGCGGCTCGCTGACACAGCAAGCGGCGAAGCTTGCGCCGATATCCGCATAGACGTTGCTGACGCCATATTTGGCCGGGATCTCGGCCAGATCGCTCACCCATTCCATCCGGCCGGTGCGCTCGAATTCCGCCAGGGCAATCGCCGGCTCCCCCTCTCCGGTATAGCGATAAGCGGCGTGATAGATGAGGAAATTGAGCTGTGGCCAATCGCGCGCGGCTTTGCCGACATCCCCGACCTGGGCAAATTGCTTGAGACGCGGATAGCGCCGTTCGTCGCTGCGCGTGTAGAGACCCTTGTGGACAGCCACGCTGCGGATGCCGGCCTTGGCGAATTTCTCATAGCCGCGGTAAGCAAGCTGCTCGTCGTCCATACGCCAGGGGTAGCGGCTGAGATCCTTGTGGGTATTGTCACCGATCGTATAGCCTTTCCAGGCATCAGGATGCAGCTCCTCGATACCGCGGTCGATCTCCTCGAGCCAGCCGGGTTGCCCGGGCGTGAAGATGAAGTGCGACAACAGCCGTCGCGAGCCGGCGAAGCGATTGATGCTGTCGCGCGTCTCGGCGATGCTTTGGTTAGGCAGCAGCCAGTCAGGGCCGAGGTCCGAGGGCGCGCCGGACAGCGCGGCGATCTTGGTATCGCTGTCGAACCAAATCTCGCGCACATAAGTACCCAGGTGCAGATCGGCGAGCGTCGCGGGCCGGTCGGGTAGCTCGGGATTCTGGTGCGTCTGGCGCATCTTCTCGCGCAGCTCGGCGAAGTATTGCAGGCCGGGCCCGGAGTCATCGCGCAGAAAATGCGTATGCAGATCGATGATCGTCTGACTGGCCAGCGAGTCGGCGCGCGCCGCGGCCACGCCCGGCTCGGAGGCCTCGGCGGTATCGACTGCGAATACTGCGCCGTACACCTCGTTCATGGCGACGAAAGCCGTCGCCATGCC
>Ga0134126_10013633_pt1 | contig 10260 bp, 11 predicted proteins | sample KB31752_FD_96881 | JGI IMG/M metagenome (GOLD analysis project Ga0134126, IMG submission 96881) | Terrestrial soil microbial communities with excess Nitrogen fertilizer from Kellogg Biological Station, Michigan, USA - KB3-175-2 | ecosystem: Environmental > Terrestrial > Soil > Unclassified ...
CACTGGTTCACCAGCCGACCGTCGCGATGGCTGTAGGTCAGGATCACCCAGCCGGAGCCGCCGCCCAGCGCCTTGCCCATGGCAACGAACTCGGCACGCCAGCGCTCCGGCGAGCCGAAGTCGCGCGCTAGGGCGTCGCGCATGGTGGTGTCGGGCGCGCTCTCGGCGCCGAGCGAGGCGAAATAGATCTCGTGCAAGATCATCGAGTTGGTGGCGATCAGCTCCTCGCGCTTCAGCCCGTTCAAGGTGAAGACCGGCGCGGCGGCGACATCGAGCGCGGCGAGCTGCGCGGCGATCGCATTCAAGCGCTTCACCGCGCCGCCGTAATTGTTCTCGTAATGGCTGAGGAGGAGCTTCTCCGACAGGCCTTTGATGGCCCGCGCATCGCAGGCGAGCGGCATCATGTCATAGCTCATAGGCGGCCCTCTCCGTCCCCACGCGATCGGGTGTGAGCCAGCGCGGCTCGGCTGCGCGCCACAGCGACGCCGCGCCGAGGCGGCGATGAAGCATTTCGAGAATACGCGTTCCGTCCATGCGCTCAGCCCTCGAGACTTCGAGTGGCGAGCAGAGCTTGGACGGGAGAGCCGTCTTGGAGACGCCGGGAGTCTGCTGGTCCCGACACACAGAATCTAGCGCGGCCACCGGACCGGAGCAAGCCGGCGACCACGGCGCGCTTTGGTCAGAACCGGGACAAGCGGAACCGGGCGCACGGCGGGGTTCCGCTGAGGTTCTGCCGCACGCCCGCAGACCGTGAAAACGCCGGCCGCAGCAATCCCTATTTGCTTTGGCCGGTAGGCACGCTGGCGCTACTCGGCGCGCCCGAACTCCCGGCGGTGCCTTTCTGCGCCATCTCCTCGCGGATTTGTCGCGCCAGCGCCTGCGCTTCCATGTCCTTGCCTGAGTTGCACAAGCGCTGGGCTTCCTGGAATTGCTTGGCCTCGGCGGATTGGGCGAGTTGCTCGCTCGACAATTGTCCCTTGATCTGCGCGAGCTGATCACCGCAATTCGGGCCGACGGCGAGCGCTGGGTTAGCTGCGAGCACGGCCAGGGCACCGGCTCCGATCAAGTATCTGATCACCGTTTCCTCCTCGGCTATGGCGGGCGACGATGCCTGCGATAAACCTTAAAGGTGCGCAGCCGATGTTTGGTTCCAGGAACCGGAAAATGCTGGTCATGCCGCGTGGGAGTGGAGCGGCAGATCGTCATGGCTGTGCTGCTCGATCGCGTGGAACCGTTCTCCCGATCGCTCCGCCGGATCGACGTGAATCACCACCAGGGACAGGAACCTCAGGTGATGGAGCAGTCGATGGCGGACCTCTGCCGCGATCTCGTGCGCCTCGCGGATCGTCAGCTCCGACGGCACGGCAATGTTGACTTCGGCGTGCAGCCGGTGGCCGAGCCACCGGGCGCGAACGTCCGTCACTTCCTGAACGGCCGCAACGTGTTGTGCGGCGTGCCGAATCTCGTCGATGTTTGCGGGCTCGACACCGTCGAGCACGCGCAAGAATACCGCTTTGACCGATTGCCACACGATCCCGAAGATGGCGGCGGTGATGAGCGCGCCGACGATCGGATCAGCCATCGGATATCCGAGCCAAACGCCGGCAGCACCGACCAGGACGGCCAAGCTCGTCCAGCCGTCGATGCGCGCATGCCGACCGTCGGCGATGAGGGCCGCGCTGGCGATCTCTCTGCCGACCCTGATGCGGAAGAGTGCCACTCCCTCGTTGCCGATGAAGCCGACGATCGAGGCTGCCATCACCGCCGCGAGATGCGTGATCGCCTGTGGATGAAGGAAGCGCTGAACCGTCTCATTGCCCGCAACCAGCGCGCTCGCGAGTATCGTCAGCACGACGGCGATGCCGGCGAGATCCTCGACGCGGCCATAGCCGAAGGTGAAGCGCCGACTGGGTCGGCGCCGGCTGAAGATGAAGGCGACGGCCAGGGGGATGGCGGTTGCCGCGTCGCCCAGATTGTGAATCGTATCCGCCAGAAGCCCGATACTGCCGGACAGAGCAACCACCACGAGCTGGACCGACGCCGTGAGCACCAGCCCGATGAAGCTCCACTTTACCGCCCAGATGCCTTTGGCCGAGCTGGTAACCTCGGGATCTACGATGCCGTGCGCGTGGCCACGACCGCGCTCGTGATCATGCGCATGGTCATGAGGCGCATCAGCCGGATCATGCGAGTGGCCGTCCGTCTGCATGTCTGTAAACTCCAGTCAGCCGCTCTTGGTCACCTCGTCTGGCCATCTAGGCATATGTGGCGCGAGCCGCCTGGCGCCAAGGCCATGGCGCGTCCAGCGGCATTGAAGGAGAGACCATGGACAGGCAACACGCCAACCTCGCTGCATCGCTGATGGCAATGGTGCTGGGAGCGTGGCCGCTCGGCGCTGCCGCGGCTCAGCAATCCGCAGCCGGTGACGCAGGCGCGCCATTGGCGCTGGTGCAGCGGATTGCGATGCCTGGTGTGAGCGGGCGCATGGATCACCTTGGCATCGATCTCGATGGTCACCGGCTGTTCGCCGCCGCGCTCGGCGCCAACCAGAACACGGTGGAGGTCATCGACCTCGACGCGGGCAGACGGGTTTTCAGCATCAGGGGCCAGAGCAAGCCGCAGGGCGTGTTCTACTCCGCGGAATTCAACAGACTGTTTGTCGCCAATGGCGGCGACGGCACCTACAAGGTATTCAGCGGCGCCGATTTGAAGCTTCTCTCCAGCGTCCCGCTCGGGATCAACCCGAACCACGTCGGCTACGATCCGGCGACCAAATACCTCTATGTGGGATTTCGCGATGCGAGTTCCGGCCGCCTTGCCGTTATTGATACATCGACGGGTAAGAGCATCGGCGACATCCGGACGGATGCCTTGCCGGGCGGCATCAAGATCGAGACCGCAGGCCCGCGCATTTTCGTGACGCTGCTGGGGCAAAGAAAGCTCGGCGTCATCGATCGCAACCAGCGCGAGCAAATCGCCACCTGGCCGATCGAGCATCCGGTCGCGGCATTGGCGCTCGACGAAAGTCATCATCGGCTCTTCGCCGGCGCGCGCAATCCGCCGACGCTCGCCGTCTTCGACACAGACTCAGGCAGACAGATTGCGGAACTCGGTTGTGTCTCGGGCATCGACGACCTTTGGTACGATGCCGCCCATCGGCGCATTTACGCGACGGGCACCGACGGTATTGCCGTCTATGCCCAAACGGACGCCGATCGCTACGCGCCGATGGTGAAGGTCGCCAGCGCGCCGGGCGCGGCGACATCGATCTGGGTCCCGGCCCTCGATCGGCTGTTTGTGTCCGCTCCGAAAGCCGGAAACAACGAGGCGGCGATCCTGAGCTTCGAAGCGCGGCCTTGAATCATGGCGCCCCTGGCGTCGGCCGGCGCCTCCGGCAGCCGGCGTTTTCACCGCGACGAGCGCGGCCGAGGTCAGTGCGGCGTAGGCGCAAAACCCGATGGCGACTGCTGCAAAGAAGCCGAGCGCGCCAAGATCGCGCCAATGGATGGCGGCCGCCGCACATCCGGTGTTTGCCGGCAGGCGGACGACATTCGCTGCCACTGTCCAGAGCACGCTGCCAAAGCCTTGGGTTGCGAAATAAAGCGCCATGCCGAGGGCGTATTGGATCAGCATCACGAACGGGAAGGCCAGCGACACGCCGGCCAGCGCATCCGCGCCGAGCCGGCCGACGAACAACCCGTCGAAGGTGATCATGCCGGCGATCGCCGGCAGGTTCAGGATGTTGGGCGCCGAGAGCCGCAGCAGCGTCGGGAGGATCGCGCCTTCGAGCAGCAGCCTGGTGCGCGCGGCTATCGGACGAGCAGTGGCACCGGACGCGCGACCGGACGAAGAATCTGAAAGGGCGTTCGCAATGTTCGGTCGCTCATGGGCGCTCCGCCCCTTGGGGCTGGAGCAGCGCTTGAGACGACGTCGTCCTTCAAGAAACCGGGCGGCTGCATCAAATGCCCGATGGTGCTTCCTGTCTCGGCTTACCTCATGACGAGTGACGGCTGTGCAAATGTTCAGTGCGCCGGACCTCTCGCGCTGCTGCACGGCACCGCATGGTGATCATTTGACGAAGACCCATGCCGGCTGCAGCAGTGGAAAAGCCACCAGGCCGATCACCGCGGTCGCCGCCATCAGCAGCAAATTGCTCACCTTCCAGCGGAACAGGACGCCGAGACTTGCGACGGTGATGAGCGCGGTCAGCCAATCGCCGATCGCGATCTTGCCGAGCAGCACCGAGGCGCCGAGGATCGTGCCGATGGCGGCGGCGTAGGCGCCCTTGACGAAGCCCTGCACGTTGCAATTGGCGCGATGGCGCATGAGGATCGGCGCGACGATGAGAATCAGCAGGAACGAGGGCAGGAAAATACCGACGGTGGAGACCGCCGCCCCCCCGAAACCGGCGACGAGGTAGCCGACGAAAGTGGCGGTGATCACCACCGGCCCGGGGCTGATCATGCCGATGGCGACGGCAACGAGGAACTCGCGTCCGCTGAGCCAGCCGGTCTGCTGCACCAGCCCCTTCTCGAGAAATGGCACGATGACCAGGCCGCTGCCGAAGGTGAGCGCGCCCGCCTTGAGAAAGAAGGCGAAAAGCTGGCCGAGCGTCGACGCCGTCGCCGCCTTGGCCATGCCGATGCTCGCGGGCGCCGCCGCCAGCAGCATCTGCGGCGGCCTGCCGTTGCGGAAGAGAGAGCCGTAATAGGCGATGCCGACGATGCCGGCGCCAATGAACAGAATGGCGACCTCGGCTTCGAGCATCACGGTAATGACGAAGCACGCCGCGGCAATCAGCCACTGCAGCCGATCCTCCATGCCGAGCTTCGCAAGCCGCCAGCAGGAATGCAGGATGAGCGCGATCACCGCCGGGCTGACGCCGTAGAAGATGGCCGTCATCCAGGAGAGTCCGCCGAAGTGCACGTAGAGCGCGCCGAGCGCCGTGACGATGAGGAAATTGGGCAGGATGAAGGCCCAACCGCCGACCCAAGCCCCCCAGAAGCCGCCGCGCAGATAAGAGATGAAGATGCCGACCTGGATGGCGAGCGGGCCTGGCAGCGACTGCGAGACGGCGATGGCCTCGCGCATCTCCTCTTTGGTGAGCCAGCCGCGCTCCTGAACGAGCTCCTTTTCCATGAGGCCGACCAGCGCCACCGGACCGCCGAAGCCGAGCGTGCCGAGGCGGAGGAAGTAACCCACGATCTCGCGCAGCGATCGGCGCGGCAATCCAGCATCACGGTGCAATGCCGTCATCCAATCCCCCAACGTGCCCAAAAGCTCCGACCGTCACCATCAGGCCTGGCTCACCTGCGCCCGGCACCAGGCATAGAGCGCATCGTACATCACCATGCCCTGCGCCAGCATCGCGTGATCGTCGGCGAAATTCGCCGACAGGCCTTGCGACAGCGCGACCAGGCCCGGCGATTGCGGCGTCAGATCCGGCCGGCCGGTGTCGGCGCCGCGCACGATGAGCGCAAGCCGATCGAGCGCGCGGTCGGCGACGCCGTAGATGCGGATGAAGGCGTCGAAACTGCAGCGCTCGCCGACATGGCCGAACTCGGCATCGGCGACATCATAGGGTACGGCGCCGGTGCGCGTGGCGACATCGCGCACCTGGTCGGTCGGCACGTACAGAAATTCCGCCTCGGGATCGATGAAGCGCCGGACGAGCCACGGGCAGGCGATGCGATCGACCTTGGGCCGCTCGCGCGTCACCCATTTGCCCGGCGCGGCGCCGATGCGGCGGCGCGTCGGCAGGCGGCGCCGGCGCCATTCGGCGATGCCACCCGCGAGGAAGGCCGCGTCGACGCCCGTCGCGCGCAGCGCCGCCGCCGCGTCCTGGCTCACGTCGCGGCCGTGGGCGCAGTAGACGACGACCGGGCGGCCGGCCGGCAGCGCGCGCCGCCATTCGGCGGTCGTTTCCGGTAGGCGGCGGATCGCGCCGGCGATGAGCGCGTCGTCACCGTCGAACGCCGCGGCGCGGCGCACATCGATGATCAGCGGCGCGGCCGCCGTGCCGATATGGCGATAAAGATCCTGGGGAGATTGAATTCCGTCCATGCGCTCAGCCCTCGACACTCGAGCGGGTGAGCAGAGCTTGGACGACGAGCGTCTTGGGAAAGCCGGGAGTCTGCGGGTCCCGACCAGGGGCAATCTAGCGCCGCGATGCCGCCGGGGCAAGCGCCCCGACAATGGCGCGCGACCGGCGACGGGTCCTAGTATCCGATGAAATGCGTGGGAGACACCGATGACCAATCGCCCAGTCGACAGGCTCCGCTTCGTCAATCCGCCGGAGCTGGCATCGCCGCCGGGTTATTCGCATGTCGCGGAGGTTAGCGGCGGGCGCCTCGTCTATATCGCCGGACAGACCGCGAGCGACCGGAGCGGCGCGCTGGTCGGCGGCGACGACATGGAGGGACAAGCCGAGCAGGCGTTCCGCAATCTCGGCACCGCGCTCGCCGCGGTCGGCTGCACGCCGCGCCACCTCGTCAAGCTCACCGTGTTCGTGCGCGACATGAGCCGGCTCTCGTCCTATCGCAAGGCGCGCGACCGCTTCCTCGGCAGCGTGAGTCCGCCGGCCGCGCCGGCGATCACGCTGGTCGAAGTGTCCCGCCTGTTCGCCGACGAGTACCTGATCGAGATCGAGGCGGTTGCTGCCGCGCCGTCGCAGGGCAACTTGCCGTCGCCTGGATCGACCGCGACCTAACCGCGGCGCGCATGCAATTGTGAAGGGGCCGCGCCGTGATCGGTGCTACAGTGAGCGGATCGCCCTCGATGCCAGGGGCATTTCATGAAGGCATGTGCGTTATTGATCGCGATCGCGGCGCTGGCCGTGGCCGTGACGCCGTCCCGCGCTGTCGCGGGCGGCACCATCCGGGTCACCAGCGGCAATGTCGTCGCGGCGCGGCCGGTCGGGCCGCAGCCCTCGGTCGTCGTCGTCCGCCCGACCGTGGTGCCGCTGGCCGTCGGCCGGCCTTTCACTTTGGCGCAGCCGCTCCTCGTCGCGCGCCCCTTTGCCGTCACGCAACCCTTCGCCGCGACGCAGCCGATCGTCATCGGCCAGCCTTTCGTGATCACGCAGCCCGGCATCGTGCAGCAACAGATCGTCGTGCCGAGCAACGGCGTGTTCTTCACCAGCCAGGGACTGATGGTCGTCGTCCAGTAGGTTTTTCACCACCGCGGCAGGACCAGACTCACCCACGGCCGTCGCCATCGCGTCATTGCAGCGGGAGCCACTCATGAAGATCATCGCATCGCTCATCGCGCTCGCGACGCTCGCCGCTCTCGCCGCGCCGCCGGCGGCGTTTGCCGGCGACAGGGCGCGCGCGGCTCTGATCCGCGGCCGCCCCGTCGTGGTCGCACGGCCGTTCGCCCTCCACCGCCAGGTCGTGGTCACGCGGCCATTCGTCGGGCAATCGGTCATCGTGGCGCGTCCGTTCTTCGGCGCGCCGCCGGTGGTCGTCGCGCGCCCGCTCTTTCCGCAAGGGCCGCTCATCGTGCAACCCTCGTTCGTGCCGCTGCAGCCGATTATCGTGCAGCGACAGGTCGTGGTGCCGCGCAGCCGCGTCTTCTTCACCGCACCGGGGACGCTCGTCATCGTCCGCTAGCCGCGATAGGCAACGCGCAGTCCGGCGAGCGCCGGCGCTTTTTCTTCCCGCTTGCCCTACCTCGTAGCGCGGCCCGTGTGCCGCGCAGCGCAGAACTAGAAGTTGCGGCCGGCGATGATCATGGCGCAGATGATCATCGGCCACGCGGCAACGACCAGGGCGAAGGTCTTGAGCCCGCCGACATGGCGTTTCGCCGAATCACCGCTCCACAACGTCGCCAAAAGCAGACCGATCAGAACATAAATGCTCAGCACTGTCAGCACGGCGACACGAATCCTCGAAAATCGCTGGTTGTATGTAGAACGGACGACGGCGGCGTTCTGTTCCGCTTTTCGCCTGCGGCGTCACGACGCGCCGGCGATTATCTGCTTAACTGGGTAGCCCCGTAGGAGAACTGTCCGGCAATAAGGAGTTCCGGCATGACCCGTTCGGCCGTCCGCGCGCCCCTTCCGTTGCGCCTCCTCCTCGTCCTCCTGGCGCCGCTCCTCGCTGCGCAGGCGCCCGCCAAGGACGCCACCGCGCCGACGCGCGACGCCAATGCCGCGATACTGACGGAGCTGCCCTTCGCCGACCGCCGAGATTTCGCCGATGCGCAACGCGGTTTCGTCGCGGCGCTGCCGGACGGCGTCATCGCCGGCAGCGGCCCGCGCCCGGTATGGAATATGAAGGCCTATGATTTCCTCGCCAAGGAGGAGGCGCCGCCGACCGTCAATCCGAGCCTGTGGCGGCAGGCGCGGCTCGACGCCATCCACGGGTTGTTCAAAGTCGCCGACCGCATCTATCAGCTGCGCGGCCTCGACATCTCCAACATGACCATCGTGGAGGGCGACAGCGGCCTCATCGTCATCGACACGCTGCTCACGGCGGAGACCGCGCATGCCGCGCTGGAGCTCTACTACCAGCATCGGCCGCGGAAGCCGGTGGTCGCAGTCATCTACAGTCACAGCCATGTCGACCATTTCGGCGGCGTCAAAGGCGTCGTCGACGAGGCAGAGGTGCGGGCCGGCCGCGTCAAGATTTACGCGCCGGACGGATTCATGGCGCATGCGGTGGCCGAGAACATCATCGCCGGCAACGCCATGAGCCGGCGCGCGCAATACATGTACGGACCGCTGCTGCCGCCGGGCGAGCGCGGCCAGGTCGACACCGGCCTCGGCAAGGCGCTCGCCCGCGGCACGCAGACGCTGCTGGCGCCGACCGATATCGTCGTCAAGGCCGAGGACGAGCGCGTGATCGACGGCGTCGACATCGTCTTTGAGCTCACGCCGGGCACCGAGGCGCCGTCGGAGATGAACCTCTATTTCCCGCAATTCCGCGTGCTCGACATGGCCGAGAACGCGACACACACCATGCACAACCTCTACACGCTGCGCGGCGCCGAGATCCGCGACGGCAATGCCTGGGCGCGCTATCTCGACGACGCGTTGGCGCGCTTCGGCGACAAGAGCGACGTGCTGATCGCGCAGCATCACTGGCCGGTCTGGGGCGGCGACAAGCTCCAGGCCTATCTGGCGAAGCAGCGCGACCTCTATAAATTCATCAACGACCAGTCGCTGCGCCTGTTGAACCAGGGCTATACGCCCGGCGAGATCGCCGAGCAGCTCGAGCTGCCGAAGAGCCTGGCGCAGGAATGGGCGCTGCGCGGCTATTACGGCACGCTCCGCCACAACGCCCGCGCCGTCTATCAGAAATACCTCGGCTGGTACGATTCGAATCCGGCCGATCTCGATCCGCTGCCACCGGTCGCGGCGGCGCGCAAGCAGGTCGAGTATATGGGCGGCGCAGCGGCGGTCATCGCCCATGCGCGCGCCGACTTCGCCAAGGGCGAGTACCGCTGGGTGGCGAGCGTGATGAAGGAGGTGGTGTTCGCCGAGCCCGAGAACGCCGAGGCGCGCGCGCTCGAAGCCGACGCGCTGGAGCAGCTCGGCTATCAGCAGGAATCGGCGCCCTGGCGCAACGAGTACCTGGTCGGCGCGCAAGAGCTGCGCCAGGGGCCGCCCAAGCTCGCCGGCCCGACCACCCTCACCGCCGACGCGCTCAAGGCGGTGTCGACCGAGCTCTTCTTCGACTTCCTCGGCGTGCGCCTCAACGCCAAGCGCGCCGAGGGCAAGCACATCGTGCTCAACTGGAGCTTCAGCGATCTCGGCGAGACGCATGTAATAACGCTGGAGAATTCGGCGCTGACCCACCGCATCGGCGCTGCCGCCGCCACGGCCGACGCATCGCTCACGCTGACGCGCGCCACGCTCGACGCCGTCGTGCTGAAGCAGCTCTCCTTCGCCGATGCGGTCAGCTCGGGCCGCATCGCCATCGCCGGCGACGCGACGAAGCCGGCGGAGCTTCTGGGCCTGCTCGACAGCTTCGAGCCACGCTTCGCCATCGTCACGCCGCCCGAGGCGTGATTGAACGCGGTGTATTGGAGCGGATGCAGCCGGATCATGTCGCTGACCGGCAGCGCGATGCCGGCGATTAATATCGCCGCCGCCGCGCCCAACGCAGGTTTGATTTGCCGGCGTGGCAGCGCTCGAATCCGGTCGAGCGCCCAGCCCCCGGCCAGTCCGCCAAGCACGGCGAAGGGCGGCACGACGAGCTCGCCCTGCTCGATCACCGGCGGCCGCGTCACCAGCTCGTCCTTCCACGGCACGTCGTC
>Ga0134126_10013635_pt1 | contig 10259 bp, 6 predicted proteins | sample KB31752_FD_96881 | JGI IMG/M metagenome (GOLD analysis project Ga0134126, IMG submission 96881) | Terrestrial soil microbial communities with excess Nitrogen fertilizer from Kellogg Biological Station, Michigan, USA - KB3-175-2 | ecosystem: Environmental > Terrestrial > Soil > Unclassified ...
ACCATCAATGACGTGGTGCAGGCCACCGGCACCATCAATGCGGTGACCACGGTGCAGGTGGGCTCGCAGGCTTCCGGCACCATCTCCAAGCTCAACGTTGATTTCAATTCACGCGTGCACAAAGGAGAGGTGATCGCGGAACTGGATCCTTCGCTGTTCCAGGGGGCGCTGCTGCAGGCGCAGGCGGACCTGCAGAACTCGCGGGCTACGCTGGCTTCCAGCCAGGCGGACGTGACCAAGGCGGAAGCGGCCGCCGCGCAAACCAAGGCAGACTACGTGCGCAATCAAGAGCTGGTGAAAGAGGGAATTGTGAGCGCCCAGCAGTTCGACCTGGCCAAGGCCAGCGCCGATACCAACAACGCCGCCGTGGTCGCCGCCCAGGCGCAGGTGAAGCAAGCCGCCGCCCAGGTGAATCTGAAAGCAGCTGCCGTGCAGGTGGCCAAAACCAATTTGGACCACACCATTATCCGTTCGCCCATTGATGGCATTGTGGTGGCTCGCAACGTGGATGTAGGCCAGACCGTGGCGGCGTCCCTGCAGGCGCCCACCCTTTTCAATATTGCCCAGGACCTGACCAAAATGCAGGTGGACACGCAGACCGACGAGTCTGATGTAGGCAACATCAAGGTGGGCCAGGAGTCCACGTTTACGGTGGACGCGTATCCCAACCAGACCTTCCGCGGCAAGGTGGTGCAGATCCGTCTGAACCCAACCACGGTGCAGAACGTGGTCACCTACGACACGGTGATCGCGTTCGATAACCCGCAGATGAAACTTTTCCCGGGTATGACTGCCTACGTGAACATTCCCGTGGCCACCGCCCAGAATGTGCTGGAAGTGCCCAACACGGCGCTGCGCTTCAAGCCCGACCTGAAGCCGGAGGAGCTGCGGGCGACGTATGAGAAGTATGGAATCAACCAGCCGGGTAGTGCGGCGCCGAGCGGCTCCACCAGTGGCAGCCAGCCGGCGAAGAGCGGGAAGCCGGCGGCGGCGCGCGTACCGCGCCACGATGTGAGCGTGGTGTGGAAGCTGGCGGCTGATAAATCGCTGCAGCCGGTGCTGATCCGCACTGGAATTACCGATCACACCGATACGGAAGTAGCCGAGCTGCTCAAAGGCAGCCTGCAGCCGGGAGAGGAACTGGTGACTGGCTCGATGAACATCACTCAGAAGTCCGGCGGGCTTGCCGGCGGAATGACGAGGATGCACTGATGGCAACCATCACCCAAAGCGAACTGACTAACCAGGCTGAGCTGGGGGAGCTGAGCCAGCCGGTGATCCGAGTGGAGGATGTGCACAAGTACTACGACCTGGGGGAAAACAGGGTGCACGCCCTGCGCGGGGTTAGCGTGGAGATTGCCGGCGGCGAGTTCGTGGCCATCATGGGAGCCAGCGGCAGCGGCAAGTCCACCTTCATGAACCTGCTGGGGTGTCTGGATAAACCCAGCAGCGGGCGCTACCTGCTGGAAGGCACCGACGTTTCTCAGCTCAATAAGAAGGCGCTGGCCGCCATCCGCAACCGCAAGCTGGGCTTCGTGTTCCAGGGTTTCAACCTGCTGGCGCGCACCACGGCGCTGGAAAATGTGGAGCTGCCCACGCTGTATGCGCGACTGCCGAAAGAAGAACGGCAACAGCGCGCCAAGGAGGCGCTGGAACTGGTGGGGCTGGGGGAGCGCATGGAGCATTTTCCCTCGCAGCTTTCCGGCGGGCAGCAGCAGCGTGTGGCTATTGCCCGTGCCCTGGTGAACCGGCCATCCATCCTGCTGGCCGACGAGCCCACCGGCAACCTGGACAGCCGCACCTCGGTGGAGATCATGCAAATTTTTCAGACGCTGAACGAGAGCGGGCTCACCATTGTGCTGGTGACGCACGAGCCCGACATCGCCCGCTTCGCCAAGCGCACCATCGTGTTCCGCGACGGCAAAATCCGCCGCGATGAGCCGGTGAAGGACCGTCCCCGCGCGGCCGAGATGCTGAAGACCATGCCCACGGTGGAGGAAGACTGAGAGGACGTTATGGACCTGCTATCCATTCTGCGAATCGCGATCCGGGCGCTGTCGCGCAACAAGATGCGCTCCGCGCTCACTATGCTGGGCATCATCATCGGCGTGGGCGCGGTCATCGCCATGGTGGGCGTGGGCCAGGGCGCCAGCAAGCAGGTGCAGGACCAGATTTCCGCCATGGGCTCCAACATGCTCTTTGTCTCCAGTGGAACCGTGAACCGCGGCGGCCTGCGCCTGGGCTGGGGGCAGACCAAAACTCTGGTGTATGACGACATGAAGGCCATTGTGCAGCAGGCCCCGGCGGTGAAGGAAGCCGCTCCCGGCAGCCAGACTACCTCCCAGGTCGTCTTTGGCGCCGACAACTGGTTCACCAATATCCAGGGCACCGAACCGCAGTATTTCGATATCCGCTCCTGGCCGCTTCAGGAAGGCGTTTCCTTTACGGAAAGCGACGTGAATTCCGCCGCCGATGTGGCTGTGATCGGCGCCACCGTGCAACAGAACCTCTTTGGCGCTGAAGACCCCGTGGGCCAGACGGTGCGCATCTCCAACCTGCCTTTTAAGGTAGTGGGTGTGCTCACCGCCAAGGGGCAGTCCGCGGCCATGGGGCAGGATCAGGATGACGTCATCTTCGTGCCCATCACCACCCTGCAGAAAAAGCTCACGGGCGAGCCCTGGCTGCGCTACATCGTGGTGTCGGCGGTTTCCAAGGACGCCACTTACGCGGCGCAAGAGGAAATTACGTCCATATTGCGCGACCGGCACCGCATCCGGTCCGGGCAGGATGACGACTTCATGGTGCGCAACCTGGCGGACGTGGCCCAGCTCGCCGACCAGTCGTCGCGGGTAATGACCATGCTGCTGGCCTCGATTGCCGGGGTTTCGCTGATCGTGGGCGGCATTGGCATCATGAACATCATGCTGGTCTCGGTTACCGAACGCACCCGCGAAATCGGCGTACGCATGGCCATTGGCGCCACCGAAGAAGACGTGCAGCATCAGTTTCTGATTGAAGCTGTGGTGCTCAGCCTGATGGGCGGCGCCGCCGGCATTTTCTTCGGCATAGGTTCTTCGCTGATTATCAGCAAACTGCTGGGCTGGGCGGTGCTGGTCTCGCCCCTGGCCATTGTGGCTGCGGTGATCTTTTCCGCGGGCGTGGGCGTGTTTTTCGGCTTCTATCCCGCGCGCAAAGCGGCGCGCCTGGATCCCATCGAAGCCCTGCGCTTTGAATAGCTCGCACCGCGATAAGGGACGAGACTACAGCTACATGCGGGGAGTCGGGCAAGGCGTCTGGCGGGCCGGCATTTTCCCTCAGGTGTCGAACACTACCCCGACACTTTTAGAAGCTTTCCACAGGGTCTGCGCATCACATCCCTCGTAACCAGGCTCTTCTTTGAGGCTGGTTGGCTGGAGAAGGCCGGTTTGGGCCCCCTTAACCGCTAGAAATTTGGGAAGGATAGATGTTCATGGCTACGGCAGCATCAGTCTTCCCCAGGGTGGAAGAAGAGCGATACCTGGCATTACTGCGCGCCGCCAACGCGATCGCCACCTGCAGCGACTGCCACGGCGCCTCAGAAACGCTGATCCGGCAACTGCACGAGGTCACCCCGTTCGATTCTCTTCACCTGGTGGCTTTTGATAAGGAGACCAACGCGCCCGCGTGGTCTTTGTTGGAAGCTAATGGGGAGAGAAGGAGCGACTCGTTCGCCAACGATGCGGCTTGTGAAGACTCCCCTATTTACTGGGTGCACGCCTCCGGCCAGCCGCTGGTAACGGCCGATTGGAGCCAGGAGACACGATTCCAGAAGTATGGAACTCTGCTGGCTCAACTCGGTATCGCTTCCACCTGCACCTTGCCCCTGATCCGAGGACCCCGCCGGCTGGGGGTACTCAGTTTGGGCAGGTTTTATCCCAATGCCTATGACGAGGAGGAAATCCGTTTTCTCGGCCTGGTTGCCGGGCAGATTGGCCTGGCGATTGACGCGGCCGTGAACTTCTACGTCTCCCAACAGGTGCAGGACCAGTTGCGGCTGATTCTCGACCTTACCAACCAAGTGGTATCGAATCTGGAGTTTCATGAGCTCTTGCACGCCGCCTCCGCGAGTGTGCGCCGGGTGATGGGTTGCGATGCGGCGGCTATCATGCTGGCGGATGCCGAAGGCAAGCACTTACGTGTCCATGCGCTCGACTATCCGGAGAGTCGGGGAATATTTGCTGAGGGAGCTCTCGTCCCCATTGAAGGCACTCTGCCCGGAGATTCGTTTAAAAGCGGAAAGCCAATGGTGGTGAATCGCCTGGATCCGGCGGAGATGCCGCCGGAGATGTACAGCAAGGCGAGCGCGGAGGGTTTGCACTCGTTCTGCGACGTGCCCCTGATCAGCAAAAACCGCTTGCTCGGGGTGTTGGCGGTTGCCAGGCGCGAGGAGAACGCCTTCGACGAAGACGAGGTCGCCTTCCTGACTCAGGTTGCGAACCAGGTGGCAATCGGCGTGGAGAATGCGCTTTCCTACAGCGAAATAGCCGATTTGAAAAACCGGCTGGCGCAGGAGAAGTTGTATCTGGAAGACGAAATTCGCGGGGAGATGGACTTCGAAGGCATTGTGGGCCAGAGTTCCGCTCTGCGCCATGTGCTGAATCTGGTAGACACAGTAGCCCCCAGCGACTCCACGGTGCTGCTGCTGGGCGAAACCGGTACCGGAAAAGAACTGATTGCCCGGGCCATCCATGAGCGCAGCCGGCGCAAGGACCGGACCTTCGTGAAGCTCAATTGTGCCGCCATTCCCACCGGCCTGCTGGAGAGCGAACTTTTTGGGCATGAGCGCGGCGCCTTCACCGGAGCCATCTCACAAAAGATTGGCCGCCTCGAACTCGCTGACCAGGGAACGCTCTTCCTCGATGAGGTCGGCGATATTCCCCTTGAGATCCAGCCCAAACTCTTGCGTGCTTTGCAAGAGCGCGAGTTTGAGCGGCTGGGCAGCACTCAAACCAAAAAAGTAAACGTCCGCCTGGTAGCTGCCACCAACCGCGACCTGGAGAAAATGATCGAGGGCCGCGAGTTTCGCAGCGACTTGTATTACCGGCTGAACGTGTTTCCCATCCGCATCCCGCCTTTGCGGGAACGTCCCGAGGACATTCCGCTCCTGGTGCGTTACTTCGCCCAAAAATATGGCCGCCGCATGGAAAAACAGATCGAGTCTATCCCCGCCGCCGCCATGAAGAAGCTTTCCCTCTCCCAGTGGCCGGGGAACATTCGCGAGCTGGAGAACTTCATCGAGCGCTCGGTGATCTTGACCCACGGCTCTGCGCTCCAGGTGCCCATCGGCGAGATCGGCAGTAACGGCAAAGCCGCTCCCGGGCCACGCACGCGGGAAGGCGATGAGCGCATCGAGATTCTTCGCATCCTCAAGGACACGAAGGGCCGTGTCGCCGGACCCAAGGGCGCTGCCGCTCTGATGGGTATTAAACGCACCACACTGATATCGCGCATGAAGAAGCTGGGCATCAATCCTCGCGCTGTCTCCTGATTTCGCAAACAAGCGGTGCTCGTACCGCTGATCTGCACTTCCTGAGTTTTTCTAACTCCATTCATCTGCTGTCATTGGCTTCGACAGATGTCGAAATGGGAATCGACATTTCTCGACACACAAATAAAGACACCCTCTTCTTCTCCATTCTGTTCAGTGCGTTACCGGAAATGGCCGCCGAGTTCGACTTGGCAACTGCGTTGCTCTCCTCCCTGGCGTGAGACGTTCGCGCAATGTTCAAAATCTCCATCGTTGAGACGCACGGCCAGCGAAGGCTGATTCTGGAAGGCAAGCTGATCAGTCCCTGGACAGCCGAGGTGGAAGCGGCCTGGAAAACCGCTGGACAGCAGCTGCAGGGCCGGAAATTAGTCATTGACCTGGCAAACGTCACCCTTATTAGTCCGGATGGGGAGAACATCCTGCTGAAATTGATGAGTGACGGCGCGAAATTCTCCTGCGGAGACGTCCTCACCAAACATGTGTTGAGAAAGCTGGCGCGAAGATGCCGGTGCCGGCCGTAAATCGTCTTTTGGGCCCCCCAAAAAAGAGATAGAAGCTGTCGATTTCCCCCAGGTTGAAACGTCGTTGGATTGGAGGACGAACGTGAAGATGCTCGGCATACGACCAATCGCAAGCCAGAAACCGACTCCCTATGCAACGGCCGCAGATTTCTGCCGGATCTTCAGGGAAGACATGAACCGTTTGTATCTGCTCGCGTACTTGCTGACCGGCGACCAATTACTGGCGGAAAAGTGCTTTGTGCGCGGGCTGGAGGACGCGGGAAAGGGCAATCCCGTGTTCACGGAGTGGGCTCATTCCTGGGCCCGGCGGACGGTTATTCAGAAGGCGATTGAAATAATCCAGCCGCGGCCGGCAGAGGGCGTTGGCTCCAAGGTTGGAGATGCGGGCCCTGCTGGAAGGCAGCCAGCCGAAGTTGCCGGCATTGTCGAGCTTCCGGCGTTCGAGCGCTTTGCCTTTGTGATGTCGGTGCTGGAACACATTTCTGATCAGGAGTGCTCGCTTCTACTGGACTGCAGCCGCGGCGAGGTGAGCGCAGCGCGGAGTCGCGCCCTGCAGCAGATGGGCAAGGCGGCGAGCCTTCGGCGCAAGCGGGCGCCCATTGGCGCGGGCGACCAAGATCTGCGCGACGACCCGGGAGCGGCACTCCAGTTGGAAGTTCCACCCCTGGCAGCTTCGGCGTAATTCCAAACATTTCCAAGATGAGGATGGCAATGAAGACGTTGAGGACCAATGTGAATCTTCGCAAAAAACATCTCGCGGTGGCTGCCGTTCTGCTGGCTCTGCTGGCGACGGCGGCATGCGGCAGGAGCAGCGTTCAGGCAGCGGCGCCTGCCATGCCGCCGCCGCTGGTCAGCGTGGTGACCGCAACCGCGCAGGATGTTCCCAAATACCTGGAGGAAATCGGCAGGAATACCGCCTTCGAGTCGGTCACGGTGACGCCGCAAGTCGGCGGTCGCATCGTGGAGCGGCATTTTCAGGACGGGGAGAACCTTCGCAAGGGACAGCTTCTGTTCGTAATTGATCCCCGTCCTTATAAAGCGCAGGTTGACTCAGCGCAAGCTGCGCTGGCGCAGGCCAAGGCGGCGCTCGATTTTGCCAGAATCCAATTGGCTCGCGACCAGGAAGTCATCGGAACCAGAGCCATTTCGCAGCAGGATTACGACACCAAGAAGAATGCGGTTGATGTGGACCAGGCCCAGGTGGAGGCTGCGAAAGCGACCCTCGAAACGGCGCAGCTCAACCTGGACTACTGCTACATTCACTCTCCCATTGGCGGTCGAGCGGGCGCCCGCATGGTGGACGTGGGCAATGTGGTGCAGGCCAACGCCACCTCACTTCTTTTAATCCAGCGCCTCGACCCCATTTACGCGAATTTCACGGTCACGGAGAGGGATCTGCCCGAGGTGCAAAAGCAAATGGCGCGTGGCGCTCTCAGGGCAGCAGTTCGGCTTCCTTCGGATGCGGAGAGTGCAGCCCGGACCGGCCGCGTTGAATTCCTCGATAACTCGGTGCAGAACGGCAGCGGCACGGTCAACCTGCGGGCCACCATGAGCAATTCCGACCATCACTTCTGGCCCGGCCAATTCGTGAACGTAAAGCTGGTTTTGAGCACAGAGAAGGGAGCGGTGTTGATCCCTAATCAGGCGACGGAGATCAGCCAGCAAGGGCCGTTTGTTTACGTGGTGAAAGCCGACGACACGGCCGAATTCAGGCCGGTAACTCTGGGCCAGCGCCAGGGCGACCAGGTGGTCGTCACCCGCGGAGTCTCCGCCAATGAGCGGGTGGTGTTTGCGGGCCAGATGCTGGTGCGGCCTGGCGGCAAGGTGCGGGTGGACGCCGCCTCTGCTGCCGGCCCGGTTTCCAACGCCGACAGAAAGACTAAGCGCGCTCCAGGAGGCCAGTCATGAATCTTTCCGAAGTTTTCATTCGTCGCCCAGTAATGACGGTAGCGCTGACCGTCTCCGTAATCCTGTTCGGAGTGCTGGCCTATTTCCGGCTGCCGGTGAGCGATCTGCCGGCCATTGACTACCCCGTGATCCAGGTGCAGGTGAACTATCCCGGGGCGACGCCGGAGACGATGGCCAACAACGTGGCCACCCCGCTGGAGCGCCAGTTCATGCAGATTCCGGGACTGGAACTGGTCACCTCCAATAACGGGCAGGGGCATTCCAGCTTTGTACTGCAATTTGATCTGAGCAAGAGCCTCGACGCCGCTGCCACCGACGTTCAGGCCGCGATTACCCGGGCGCAGGGGCAACTCCCCGTGGACCTGCCCAGCCCGCCCACGTTTACCAAGACGAACCCCAACGATCAGCCGATCATGTATATAGCGCTGGTCAGCGACACCGCCACGGAAGGCCAGCTCTATGACTACGCCAATACCCAGGTGGGAGAGCGGCTCAGCATTCTGCCCGGGGTCAGCCAGGTGGCGGTGTATGGCACGCAATCGGCGGTGCGGATCAAGGCGGACCCGTCCGCCATGGCGATCCGCAATATCACTCTCGAAGACCTGACCAATGCCATTAAGAACGGCACCAGCTACACCGGCGCCGGCCAGTTCGACGGTCCGCATCGCAGCTTTCTTCTGCAGCCCCAAGGACAGCTCATCACCGCTGACCAATACAACGGGCTCATTGTCGGGCAGAGCAACGGCGCTCCGGTTTATCTGAAGGACGTTGCTACCGCCAAACAAAGTGTGCAGGACGAGCGCATTGATATGCGCTTCTGGGTGCGCGGCTACAAGCAGCCTTCCGCCACCGTGGTAGTCGCCGTGTTTCGCCGCGCGGGCGTCAATGCCGTGGCGGTGGCCAAATCGGTGCGCGGCCAGCTTCCCGTCATTCAATCGCAGCTGCCCAGTTCGGTCTTGCTGGTGGGAGCTTACGACCGCTCGCAAACTATCGTCGGCAGCATAAAAGACGTGCAAGCCACCCTCTACATCGCCTTTGTGCTGGTGGTGATGGTGATTTTCGTCTTTCTGGGACGGGCCACCGACACCCTGATTCCCGCCGTGGCCCTGCCCCTGTCGCTGCTGCTGACTTTCATAGCCATGAGCGTGCTCGGCTACAGCCTCGACAACCTCTCTTTGATGGCGCTGACCCTGGCCATTGGCTTTCTGGTGGATGATGCCATCGTGTTTCTGGAAAACACGGTGCGGCTGATGGAAGAAGGGCAGAACGCCTTCCTGGCTTCGCTGAACTCGGCTAAGGAAATCAGTTTCACCATTCTGGCCATGACCCTTTCCCTGGCCGCGGTTTTCATCCCGCTGGTTTTTATGAGCGGCCTGATGGGGCGCATCTTCCGTGAGTTCTCCATCACCATCGTGGTCTCGATTCTGGCCAGCGGCCTGGTTTCACTCACGCTCACGCCGCTGATGACCTCCAGGTTGCTGAGCAATCGCGGAGTTGGAGCGAAGAAAACCTGGATGGAGCGCGTGTTCGGAGCCTTCGAGCGCCGCGTGCTGGATGTTTACGGGCGGTCGCTGTGGTTCTTCCTCCGTCACCGCTGGATCTCGGCCGTAACCTGGACAGTCTGCCTGGCCGGAACCGCATACCTGTTTTACGTCGTCCCGAAATCGTTCCTTCCGGTGGGGGACAGTTCCTTCATCCGCGGCGTGATGGTGGCCCAGGAAGGATCATCGCCGGACCAGATGCACGCCTATCAAACGCAAGCAGAAAAGATCATGAAGGCGAACCCCGCGGTGCGCAGCACGTTCAGCATGAGCGGCAATGGAGCGTTCCTGGGGTCGAATCAGGTGTTCCTGATCGCCTTTCTCAAGGATCCTTCGCTGCGTCCTCCGATTACGCAAGTGGCGGGACAGTTGATGGGCGGAATCAGCGGCGCAATCCCCGGGGTGGTTGCTTTTCTCCAACCCAATCCGGCGCTGGAAATCAGCACCGGCGCCACCGCCAACGCGCAGGGCCAATTCGCGTACGCGCTTTCCGGAATTGACCCCAAGCAGGTTTACGACACTGCCGCCAGGATGATGGCGAAAATGTACCAATACCCCGGATTCCTGTTTGTGAATTCCGACCTCTACAACCACACTCCCAGCCTGCAGGTTGATATTCTGCGCGACCAGGCGAAACTCTATGGCGTGTCAGAGAGCCGCATTCTCGCGCTCCTGCACGATGCCTACTCCCAGAATTACAGCTACCTGATCAAGAAAGCCACGGATCAGTACCAGGTAATCCTGGAAGTCGCCGATGATCAG
>Ga0134126_10013636_pt1 | contig 10259 bp, 7 predicted proteins | sample KB31752_FD_96881 | JGI IMG/M metagenome (GOLD analysis project Ga0134126, IMG submission 96881) | Terrestrial soil microbial communities with excess Nitrogen fertilizer from Kellogg Biological Station, Michigan, USA - KB3-175-2 | ecosystem: Environmental > Terrestrial > Soil > Unclassified ...
ACTGTATCCGATTCGCCGGCAAGACAAGTCGGCTCCCAGTTGCGGTAATCGAGCACGCCGAACCGCGACCATGTGCTCACGCGCACAGCGCCTGAGTCCTGTTGCGGCCCAACGAGCCAATAAGGATTGCCAGTCGTGGCGCCAAGGCGATAAAGTTCCGCCGTCGGCTGGTTGTACCATGTGCTCCAGCTCTTTGCGCCATCCACACTGACCACTGTGCCCTGATCGCTCGAAAGCACCATGCGGTTTCCGTCCTTCGGGTTGATCCAGAGCTGGTGATAATCGTCGCCGCCTGGAGCACCCTTTGCCGGAGCCCATGTCTTGCCCCCGTCGAGCGACATATAGGTTGCAGTGTTGATGTCGTAAACGCGGTCGGGATTGGCGGGATCAACCGCGATCTGGCCGAAGTACCAGCCGCGCCCCCAAAGACGCCGTTCGTTATTCACCATCCGCCATGTCTTGCCCGCATCATCAGAGACATAAATGCCGCCGGGCGCCTTGGGAGCTCGCGCTTCTTCGAAGCGCAGTGGGCGTGCAATGGCTGTGCCCAGATCGTCCACCACAGCATAAAGGCGATTGGAATTGGACGGCGCGATGGAGATGCCGATTTTGCCGACGAATCCATCGTTGGGCAAGCCGCCCGTGAGCTGATGCCACGTGTCGCCGCCATCAATTGACTTGTACAGTCCGCCGCCGGGAAGATTCGCGGGTGCGTAAACCGACCATGGCGGACGCCGCGTGGCCCAGAGGGATGCGTAAAGCGTCCGGGGATGGTTGGGATCGATGGCGAGATCGATAGCGCCCACGTCGTCCGGATCCTTGGCGTCAAACAGGATCTTGCTCCAATGCGCACCGCCGTCAGTCGAGCGGAAAACGCCGCGTTCCGCATTGCTATCGTAGACGTGGCCGAGTGCCGCCACATAAACGCGATTCGGATCGGCGGGATCGACGGCGATCTTGCCGATCTGTCGCGTGTCTTTGAGCCCGACGAAGCGCCATATCTTTCCGGCGTCCGTTGATTTGAAGATTCCGATGCCATACGAATGCTGACTGCGAATGTCGGCCTCGCCAGTGCCCACATAGATGATGTCAGGATTCGAGGGCGCCACCGCAATCGCGCCGATGGAGCCGATGGGGATGCCGGTGCGCGCATCGTCCGCGATGGGAAACCAGGTGCGTCCGGCGTTTTCCGTCTTCCAAACGCCGCCGCCTACCGAGCCCATGTAAAACGTATCGGGCTCGGAAGCGCTACCGGCCACAGCATAGCTGCGTCCGCCGCGCATGGGACCTACATCGCGCCAGTGCAGGCCATCGAGCATGCTTTCCGGATATTGGCCAGCAGCGTCCGGCTGCTGAGCTGCGATCGAAAGTCCAAAGAAAGCTCCGAGACAAAGTGCAATCGCAGAGAGTGGCCAGCTACGTTCCAGATGCATGGGAATTACTCCTTAAATACTTCTGGTACGGCTCGAATGTGGGCACAACGGAATAATTCATGCTAACGCGCCCAGGGCGGATCGCGAGAAATTCTGTGGTGGAGCATCCTAGTTGTGGATTTAGCCCGGCTCGTCCGGCTGCTAAGATTCGCAACAGTGACTCCCGTGAAAACTCCCGCCCTCTTCCGCATTCTCTTTCCGATTTTTGTGCTTGTGGCCTTTAGCGGCCCGGCTACGGCGCAGTACGCGCGGTCTGTCGATCCGCTACTGGGCGCGGCTGGCGGTGGCAATGTTTTTCCCGGGCCGGTTGTACCGTTCGGCATGATAAAGCCGGGGCCCGACATGTTCCGCGGAGACGGCCGTGACCCAAATGCGGGGTGGGATGAATCGGCGCCTATCCGCGGCTTCAGCCAGACGCACGTGAGCGGCACCGGCGGCGGCGACAAGTACGGCAATATCCTGGTGATGCCCACGACCGGCGAGGTTACTCCGGCGGACATCGATTCGCCGCGCTCCGGCGAGCGAGCGTCGGCTGGTTATTACTCTGTCGCACTGGCGCGCTATGGCGTAAACCTTGAGATCACCGCCGCGCGCCGGAGCGCGATTTACCGCATCCGTTACCCACAGGGCGCCTCTCAAAATCTTCTGTTCGACGTGAGCCACTGCCTGCTCTCCGGCGCGAAGCAAGGCGAGCAGCAGTCCCTCGCGGGCGCACAGGTGCGGATTCTTTCGCCAACCGAAATTGCCGGATCGACAACCGTGACCGGCGGCTGGAACAAGCAGCCCAACACTTACACTGTCTACTTTGACGCGCGGCTCGATACACCCGCAGTGCACTGGGGAACATGGAGTGAAGACAAGCTTGAGCCGGACAGCAGAGAAGTAGCCGGCGGTGCAACATCGCGCGAAGGCGCATGGGTGAGCTTCGCCTCCGGCGCGCGGACGGTGCAGATGAAGATCGCCATCTCGTTCATCAGCGTGGCACAGGCGCGTCGCAACCTTGCAGCAGAGATTCCCGCCTTCGACTTCAACAGTGTTCATGCTGCGGCCGTTGCCAAGTGGAACCGCGCGCTCGACCGAGTAGAGATCGAGGGCGCGACCCCGGAGCAACGGCAGGAGTTTTATACAGCCCTGTATCACACCATGCTGATGCCGACCGACCGCACAGGAGAAAATCCGCTGTGGCAGGCGACGAAATTGAACCCCGAGCCCTACTACGACGAATTCTACGCCATCTGGGACATCTTTCGCACCTCCGGCCCATTGCTCACGCTGATTGCGCCTGAGCGGCAAACTGCGATTGTGCGTGCGCTCGTTGATCTCTACCGGCATGAAAGCGCGATGCCCGACGCGCGCAGCGGCAACTACAACGGGCGCACCCAGGGCGGCAGCAACGCCGAGGTCCTGATCACCGATGCATACCTGAAGGGGCTGAAGGGCATCGACTGGAAAACCGCGCTAGCCGCCGAGGAGCACGATGCCGAAGTAGCCCCTGCCGATCCGCTGAAGGAGGGCCGCGGCGGCCTGGCGGATTGGCTCAAACTAGGCTATGTCTCGGTGGAGCACTACGGCCGACCTGCGTCCGTAAGCATGGAATATGCCGCCGATGATTTCGAAGTTGCGCTGCTTGCAAAGGGGCTGGGCGACGAAACGGCCTACCGCAAATATCTCAAGCGCTCGGCGAACTGGAAGAACCTGTGGGACGCGTCGTTCAGCGTAGACGGTTTTACCGGCTTCATTCGTCCACGTCACGACGATGGCTCATGGGTTGCACCATTCACTGCAATGGATCACGGAAGCTGGAATGATCACACGTTCTACGAAGGCAACTCGTGGACGTATTCATTCTTCGTGCCGCAGGACACGGCTTCGCTGATTGCGATGATGGGCGGACCGCAGAAGTTCGTCGATCGGCTCGACGCTTTCTTCGCCGTCCCGGGGCGCTATGACGTGGGCAACGAGCCCGGCTTTCTCGCTCCGTACCTCTATAACTGGGCGGGCCGCCCCGACAAGACCGACGAGCACGTGCGCGCCATTATCGCCGCCAGCTATCACGTCGGCACGAACGGCCTGCCGGGCAATGACGACTCCGGCGCGATGTCATCGTGGTTTGCCTTCGGTCAGATGGGAGTTTTCCCGAACGCAGGCCAGGATGTGTATCTCATCGGTAGCCCCGCGTTCCGGCAAACAACGCTGCACCTGGCTGGCGGCCGAACGTTCACGATCGAGGCACGCAATGTGTCGCAGGAGAATATTTATGTGACCGCGGCCACGCTGAATGGCCGGCCGCTCAACCGCTCCTGGCTGCATCACAGCGAAATCGTAAACGGCGGTCGCCTTGTGCTCACCATGGCCCCTGCGCCCAGCCACTGGGCTGAGAGTGATCCACCGCCGTCAACTTCCGTTGCGCAGAAGAGATAGCGTTCAAGCAGGCAAAAATCTTCATTACCCAAGGTGTTAGCATCAAATGTGAAACCATGCGCATGAACAAGCTTCAAATCATACCTTTAGGCGGCCTTGGCGAGTTTGGCATGAACTGCCTCGCTCTTCGCTGGCAGGACGACATTCTCGTCATCGATGCCGGCCTCATGTTTCCGGAAACCGAACTGCTCGGCGTCGACATCGTCGTTCCGGATATCACGTACCTCATCGAAAACAAGCAGCACGTGCGCGGCATTGTGCTCACTCACGGCCATGAGGACCACATCGGCGGGCTGCCGTGGATCCTGAGCGAGCTGAAGGTGCCGGTGTATGCCACCGAGTTCACGCTGGCCTACGTTGAAGGAAAGCTCGAAGAGCATAGGATCCTTGACGAGACCGAGCTTATCGAAATAGCGCCGCGCGAGAAGTTCACCGTAGGTCCATTTACCGTCGATCCGATCCGCGTGACGCACTCGCTGGTGGACTGCGTGGCTCTGGCCATCGAAACGCCGGTCGGCGTCATCATCCATACGGGCGATTTCAAGATCGACCTTGCGCCGCTCGACGACAAGGCCTTCGACCTGCACGCCTTTGCCGAGTACGGCAAGCGCGGCGTTCTGGCGCTGCTGCAGGACTCAACTAACGTGGAGCGCCCGGGTTACACGCCCAGCGAGCGCGCCGTCGTGCCGCGCCTGGATGAAATCTTCACCCAGACGAAGAAGAAGCTTTTCTTCAGTTGCTTTTCGTCATCGATTTATCGCATCCGCATTGCCATGGAGCTGGCGCGCAAGCATGGCCGCAAAGTTGTGACGATTGGCCGCTCGATGATGGAGAGCACCGAGATCGCGCAGGATCTGGGATACATCGAAGTGCCGAACGGGCTGATCATCAACCCCGGCCAGATGCGCGACTACTCGCCCGAGCAGTTGATGGTGCTGATCAGCGGTACGCAGGGCGAGCCATTGAGCGCGCTCAGCCGCGCCGCAGTCGACAATCACAAGCACGCCAAGATCGATCCGGGCGACACAGTGATTCTCAGCTCGCGCATTATTCCCGGCAATGAGCGCGGCATCTTTCGCGTCATCGACCACTTGAGCCGCCGCGAGGCCAATGTGATTTACGATGACGGCCAGCACGGGCTCATTCACGTCAGCGGTCACGGCAGCCAAGAGGAGTTGCGCCTGCTCATCAACCTGGTGCGGCCCAAGTTCTTTATCCCCGTACACGGCGATTACCGTTACCTGCGCCGCCACGCGCAGATAGCAATGGAGACCGGGGCCGTGGATCACGCGATGGTCATTGAAGACGGAGATGTCCTGGAACTGGACCGCGACGACGCGCGCGTGCAGGAGAAGGTGACGGCGGGCCGGATTCTGATCGATTCAGGTTCCTCGATTGACGTCGTAGAGGATCTCGTAATCCGCGACCGGCGCATTCTCTCCGAGGACGGCGTGGTGCTGGCCGTGCTGGCCATCAACAAAAAGACGGGCAAAGTGGAGCGCGAGCCCGAGATGGTGATGCGCGGCTTTGGCGGCGGCGACATCGCCGATCAGTGTCGCGAAACCATTCTCAAGACACTCGATGGCTTGACCACCGAGCAGAAGTCCGACTATGGCATGGTGAATGAAAAGGTGCGCGTGGAGCTCAAACGTCTGATCCAGAAAACCACCGGACGCCGGCCGATGATTATGCCCGTAATCCTGGAGATATAAGCGTCAGCGGAGTTGGTGCTCTACTTATGCTGGCGGTTGACTGCAGACGGCGGGCCAATGCGAGTCATCGCGTTGGTAGAAGCCGCCGGCAGCGTGTAAGGCAGCACGCGGAAAGAGTTCTTACCCAGCGGGACCATGGTGACCGGTACCGGCGTGCGTTTTGCCTTGCCGTGAAACAGACGTGATACCAGCCAGTCGGCAAGCCGTGGGTCGGTGATCTCGGGCTTTTGCCAGAACTCTGGTGACAAATCACAGTGGATGTGCAGATGACCGAGCTGCAGTTCCGCGTGAGCAATGGAACGGTCAAAGTAGCGGCGAGCATTGCGCACGCCAACATTCAATCCAGCTACATCGCGCCCATTGCCGATCGTTTTGACCACCATGGCCAGTCTCCGCGATCTGCCGGCTTCCGGGATCGGGCTGAAGCGCAACGGACGCCGGCAATCAGCGGGCCGCCCGAGCCGGAACTTTTGCTTGGATGGTGCGCTGATCAAAACGGTTTGTCAAGCGCAAGCATTGACCAGGACATTGACCGGGAATTGAATTCGGCATCGCCAGGCGGGCAATCGGGTAAGTGGCCAAAAACGGTTACGCCGGACGCAAAGACCGGCGTAACCGAGGAGAAACAATCGAAATTGGAAGAGGGTCCGACGGCCCTGTTCATTCACCGGGCTAAACGGCAGCGCTGCGTCCGGCGGGCGTTGTGGAGCGCGACGGCGGAAGACGCCGCAAAGCGTTTGTGCTGGTGGGGCGGTTCGCGGAGCGGTGAGGCGAACACGAGGTTAGCGCGCGCTTGCCGATGAAGAACTCACCCAGCGCCAGCCGTGCATTGCCCTGCAGGTCGAGGAATCCAGCGTCGCATTCCTTGCACACGGCCTGGGCTTCCGGCGAGAGGTATGGCGCGATCAGAATGGGAGTCGCAGCCCCGTCATATTGCCGGGCGCCGTCATGTAACTCGCGCAGGTGGGCGCGCAGCGTGTCGGGTTGGCCATTGGGTTCAATGTCGCAGGCCAGCGTGTGACTGTGGCCCAGCACATCCACGCGCGCCAGCATAGGACCACGCGGATCGCGCTTGATTTCCTTCAGCTTGATAACCGAAACCTGCCCAAGCAAAGCCCGCAGAGCTTCGATGGCACGCAGCTCCAGATCGTCCATCGGAGGTGTATTCATACTGTTCGTCTTCATCGCATTCTCCCTTGTGCTAGACGTGCGCTTTAAACGAGGCAATCAAAATGAAGCAAGACGTGCGGCACTGCGGCCGCAGTCAAAGCTTAAGCGGAGCCGCTCGGAATCATCGCGGCCTGCCGAATCTTACCGCCGCGCAATGATGCGAACCCGAGCTTGAATGAGTTTGTGCCGGAAGGGATCATATCCAGCGGAATAGGCGTGCGGCAGGACTTCTGCGACTGTTTGGACTGCAGCCAAGCACAAAGCCGTGGGTCATGAATCTCCGGCTGCCCTTTCCAGAAATCGGGCGGCAATCCGCATTCAATGCGCAGATGATCGAGCTCAAGCTCAATCGCGGAGATGTTTTTTGGAAAATAACGTCGGGCGTTACTTGCGCCCACATGCAGCCCAGTCACTTCGCGCCCTTTGCACTGAGTTTTTACTACCATAACCAATCCTCCGCTCATCTCAGTTTCGGAACCTTCGGGAGTTGCGGCCATGCGGCCACTCATCGCAAAACGAGCAAACCAATCAGATCTTTGGGTATGTGGTCGTTGTGCGTTCGCATACTTGATCCGACTCTTCATCACCTCCAAATTTACTTTTCGGGCGGAGGAATCCATGCTCCCCTGGCGAACCACTCGCGGGGGAGAAGCCGTTTGTTCTGGAACGTTCTGCGCCCTGGGAACGTAGGGCCCACCGGCGCACACAAGAGTTGTCTTTCCGTAAGTTAGGGGGAGAAGGATGGCCAAGACTGAGAAGAATCTCGCGCTCTTGCGATCAGCCCGACCGCGTGCGTCTTTTCCCAATCATCTGTGGAAATATTGGCGCGATTTGAATTTGCTGTCAAGCTTGGAACGGTGAATAACACAAAAAAAACGGCGCTTCATGACAGCGCAAAAGTCCGCGCACACACCATCTCACAGCACAGCAGGAAGGGCGTTTGGGAGCATCTCGTTTTGAAAACCGGTTTATCGGCGCCGACGCGACGGCTCGTCGGAGAAAATCTGCCCGTCGCGGATATGAACCACGCGATGCGCGAACTCGGCGATGTCCGGCTCGTGGGTGACCAGCACGATTGTGTTGCCTTCGGAGTGCAGGTGATCGAAGAGCGACATTATTTCGAGGCCGGTTTTTGAATCAAGGTTGCCTGTAGGCTCGTCAGCCAGGATGATCGACGGATGGTTTACCAGAGCGCGGGCAATAGCCACACGCTGCCGCTGTCCACCGGAGAGCTCGTTCGGCTTATGGAGCATGCGTGATTCAAGCCCCACGGCGCCCAGCGCCTCCTTTGCCCGTTCCAGCCGCACTGTCGCCGGCGTGCCGTTGTAGATGAGCGGCAACTCCACGTTGTGAAGGGCAGTGGCCCGCGCCAGCAGGTTGAAGGTCTGGAAGACGAAGCCGATTTCCTTATTGCGAATGCGGGCCAGCTCGTCGTCGTTCAGCTCGCTTACCAGCTGGCCGTTCAGCCAGTACTGTCCTTTTGACGGCGTATCGAGGCAGCCGATCAGGTTCATCAGCGTGGACTTGCCGGAGCCCGACGGGCCCATGATGGCCACATACTCGTTTTGCCGGATGCGCAGACTCACCCCACGCAGCGCCTGTACCTGCTGCTCGGATCCCATGTCGTAAGTGCGCCACAGGTCGTCGACGACAATCACGTCGCCCGCGTGGTTCACCCCGGGTCGCGCAAGCTCCTCAGTGCCGATGCCGTTCAGCGCCATCCGATCTTTTCCTACTCCCTTGACTGCATTGTAGAGGTGCTGTGCGAGGATCCGCCCCGTAGCCCACAGATGTTGCTATCAGGAAGCGGGTGTAACCGACAGTGCCGGCATTGAGGTATCGCGTTTGAGCAGGGAACCGTCCTTGAGCGTGCGCAGGATCCGATATGGCCCGGTGACAATCTCATCGTCCGGCTTGAGTCAGGTCAGCACTTCGATGTCCGTCGTCCCCGTGATACCCGTCGCCACCGGAATAAATTTGGCCCGCAGCCGCCCACTTTTGTCCTTCTGCGCCAGGAAGACCCCCTGCACTGGATTCAATTTTGCCGGAGCCTCCGTGGCTGCCTGTACTCCGCCACTGTGAGCCGTCTTGTCGGCAGCAGGATCGTGCATCGTAAGCGCCTGAATGGGTAGCGATACCACGTTGTTCTTCTGCGCCGTCGTGATCTTGGCCGTGCATGAGAGCCCCGGCCGCAGCTCGTTCGACGGATCACTCAGCGTGACGACAACTTTGAAATCCTTCGCCTCTTCAGTCCCCGTAGTCGACTGTGAGGTGGCGATTCCAGTGGAGCGAAGCAGCGCTTGGTCGCCCACCAGCGTCACCGTGCCTTTGAAGACTTTGCCGGGCAGCGCGTCTACCGTTACATCCGCCGGCTGGCCGAGCTGTACATTCACAATGTCAGTCTCGTCGACTTTCACCTCGGCGGTCACAACGCTCATGTCTGCGAGCGTCATCAGCGTGGAGCCTTCGGTGTTCTGGATACCCTCGACTACCGTCTCGCCTTCGCGCACCGGTTCGTTGGTTACAATCCCATCGAACGGCGCCGTTGCGATGGTTTTGGACAGCAGGTCCTTATCTGCCTGCAGCGTGGCTACGGCCGTAGCCATGTGCCCCCGCGCCGACTCTGTCTGCGCCTTGGCCTGATTCAGTCCGGCCACAGCCTGCGCCTGCGAGGCCACGTCGATATCGTAGGCAGCCTTCTTGGAGTCATAGTCCTGCTTGGCCATGATGCCGGCTTTGTAGAGCTCTTGCGCGCGTTGCCAGTCCAGTTTCTTTTGCTCGAGGTCGGCCTCTGCGTGTTCAACATTGGCCTGGGCGGTTTTTTCCGCAGCGATATAGGACGCAATGTCAGTCTTGGCTGCGTCGATCGCCGCTTGCTGCCCGCTGACCGATGACTCCTGCTGTACGTTCTCGATCGTCGCCAGGATCTGCCCCTTCTTCACGTGATCGCCTTCCTTCACGTAGAAGTGGGTGATGCGTCCGAACGCGTTAGCGCCCACGTTCATATATGTCTTGGGTTTGACTTGGCCTGTTCCGCTGACAATCGTGGTAAGGTCCTGGCGGACAATCTTAGCGGTGTAGACCTTCGTATAGCCGGACTGCTGCTTGACGACCATGAAGGTCACAAGCCCTGCTGCGGCCAAGATGGCAAGACCGATCAGGAGAATCTTTTTCATGAAATCAAAAGGCTCCGAGGTGGTGCTTAATAGTGTACGCAAATTGGGGCGCAGGCGGTTCCTTGCAGGCCGCGAAAATCTACCTCAGGTCTACCAGCAGATAAGGCGTCGGAGTGCGGACGCTGAACGGTTGGTGCGGGAAGTAGAATTGGGATCCCAGTTTCCTCAGAGTGCTGTTGTTTTGCAAGGGTACCGTGTATAGGACGCAATCCACTTCAAAAAAGTTCTAAGCGTTCGGCTGCCACAAAAGGGGCAGCTAAATCGTTGTAGAACCCTCATTCCTACGGCAAACCTTATCTACGTTTCAGTCTACCCTATCCGGACAGGGACCCTCCACGGCTTACCTC
>Ga0134126_10013638_pt1 | contig 10259 bp, 8 predicted proteins | sample KB31752_FD_96881 | JGI IMG/M metagenome (GOLD analysis project Ga0134126, IMG submission 96881) | Terrestrial soil microbial communities with excess Nitrogen fertilizer from Kellogg Biological Station, Michigan, USA - KB3-175-2 | ecosystem: Environmental > Terrestrial > Soil > Unclassified ...
ACAAAACGCGCCAGCACGCGATTGGTCCAGCCGGGTAGTGCATTCGACTCCATCACCAACGTTGGCACCTTCAACACGGCCGCGGTCAAGACCACCGGACCTGAAACGTAGCCGCCCGCGCCGATCACCACGTCAGGCTGGAACGTCCTAATCAGCCTTCGTGCCGCCCAAAAACTCTTGGGCAACACCAGTAGTCCACGCGCGCGCGCTACGGACCCAACATTCTTAAGACCGGCACTGTCAATGAGCGATAGTTCAAAACCAGCCTGGGGAACAAGTTTGTTTTCGAGGCCATGTGCCGTGCCAACAAACCTGACTTTCGATTCGGGCGAGCGTCGCAAGATTTCTTTCGCGACCGCAATGCCCGGATAAATGTGTCCGCCAGTTCCTCCGGCGGCTATCAGTACGCGCATCGGATTACTCAGCGCGCGAAGAACCCCTCGCATGTTGCGAGATGTTCAGCAAAATTCCGACCGCAGCGAGCGTTGGCACCAGTGACGAGCCACCGTAGGAAATAAACGGCAAGGGAATACCTTTCGTCGGCACCATCGAGAGCACCACGCTCATATTAAATAAGGCCTGGGCTACGATTCCCGTGACGATGCCGATCGCCAACAATCTCCCAAAGCGATCAGGCGCCAGAAACGAAATACGAATCCCGCGCCATAGAAACAACGCAAACGCCGCCAGCACGGCGAGCGTGCCTAACAAGCCGAGTTCCTCACCGATTACGGCAAAGATAAAATCAGAATGGGCGAACGGAAGAAACATCATCTTCTGTTTGCCTTGAGCGAACCCGAGTCCATTCGTACCGCCAGACCCCACCGCAATCAGTGATTGAACCACCTGAAAGCCGCTCTTTTGCGGATCGGCCCAGGGATCCCAAAATGTCACTAAACGTGCCAGTCGCCACGGCACGAAGATCAATAATCCCGCCGCAACCAGAAACGCCGGCGCCGCAGCCATCGCAAGATGCGAGAGGCGAGCTCCGGCGGTATAGATAACGATGACAAAGGTAACTGCCAGCATCATCGATGTGCCGAAGTCGGGTTCCACCACGATCAATGCCGCAAGCACTGCGGTCACCACGCCACAGGGAACGAACGTTCGCCAAAATTCGTGTTCTTCACCAAAGCGCTTCTCGAGGAAATACGCCAGGAAGATCGCCAGCGCTAGTTTTGAAATCTCCGAAGGTTGAACGGAAAAGCCCTGGAACTTGATCCAACGCCGCGCCCCGTTTATGGCCGGGAAGGCGAAGACCGCGAGCAACATCAAAATCGTCAGAGTCAGTAATCCGTAAACGACCCGACGATCGCGCAGGCGGTGGTAATCGACCTGCATCGCGATGAGCAAGGCTGCCAACCCAATCAACGTCCAGATCGCCTGCTTGATGACGTAATAGAAGCTGCCGTGATGTTCGCTTTGCGCTAGAACCGCCGAAGCGCTGTAAACCATCACCACGCCAAACAGCGCCAACCCTATGGTTGCCACAAAAAGCCACGTGTCTGGGTACAACTTTCTCGCCATTCGTAAAAGTCTCAAGTTTCAAGTTTCAAGTTTCGAGTTTCGAGTTTGCGGTTCCAGGTCAGTGCCTTCTGAACTTGAAACTTGAAACTTGAGACCTGAAACTGCGTCTTTAAAGACGCTTCCCCGATGTTCAAAACTCCTGAACATGTCGAAACTCGCGCAGGCCGGGGCCAGCAAGACGATGTCGCCCGCTTGCGCCGCCTGAAAGGAAAGTGTGACCGCCTCGCGCATGTCTTTGGCTCGCTCGCTCGGAGCCAGGTCTCCCAATTCGCGTTCAATCGTTTCCGCGTCCTCGCCTAGCAAAACCAGCTTCCGAACCCGCTCGCGTACCAGCGATGCCAACGGTGCGTAGGGCGCTTTCTTTCCGCGGCCACCCAAAATCAAAACGATCTTCCCCGCTTCATCAGCGAATGCTTCCAGCGCTTTAACGGTCGCATCGACGCTGGTGGCTTTCGAGTCGTTGTAAAACTTTACGCCCTCAACTTCTGCAACAAACTCCAGCCGATGCTCGACCGGTTCGAAATTCCTGATCGTCTCTCGCATTGAATCAGGAGCGGCGCCGCAAGCCAGCCCGGCAGCGACTGCTGCCAGCACATTTTCGACATTGTGCAAGCCGCGGAGCTTCATCTCATCCGACTTCAGCAACACTCGCTCACCACCGGGCGCACGAGAAATGATCTCGTGGCCTCTCAGGAAGAATCCTTCTTCCAGTTCTCCCTTGACGCTGAACGGCGTGACATGCGCGCGCAAACCTTTCGCCCAACTGGAAATGATTTCATCATCAGCGTTAAGAATCGCGACATCCCCCGGACCTTGATTCATAAAAATGCGGTGCTTGGCCGCCGCATAGTCAGTAAAAGATTCGTAACGATCCATATGGTTTGGCGTAACGTTCAGCGCTACCGCAACTGTCGGATGAAACTCCTTGATCGTCTCTAATTGAAAACTGGACATCTCAACCACCGTCCAACCGTCATCGCGCGAACTTTCAACCAACGAAATAAGTGGCGTCCCGATGTTGCCGCCGACTAATGTTTGCAACCCCGCGTCCTTCAGTAGCCGGCCAATCAACGAAGTCGTAGTTGTCTTGCCATTCGAACCGGTGATTGCAACTATCCGCCCTTTCAAATACCGCGAAGCCAATTCCACTTCGCCGATCACTTCGGCCCCCGCGCGTTCCGCATACCGAAGCGGAATAGCGTTGGTTGGAACTCCCGGGCTGATGACAACCAGGTCGAGTTGATCGAGCAGCCACCCGGGCAATTCGCCACCCAGACAACCCACGCCTTCGTTCTTTAGCGCCAGCGCCTCCGCGTTCCATTTTTCAACCGGCTGCGCGTCGTTAAGCGCTACTGTCGCGCCTCGTGCTATCAAAAATCTCGCGCTGGCAATGCCGCTGCGCCCGGCGCCCATCACTAGGATCTTCTTGCCCGCGACGTTCATGCGGCAGCCAGTGGGCAGTGGGCAGTGGGCAGTGGGCAGTGGGCAGTGGGCAGTGGGCAGTGGGCAGTGGCCAGTGACCAGTGGCCAGTGGCCAGTGACCAGTGGCCAGTAGCCAGTGACCAGTGGCCAGTGGCCAGTGACCAGTGGCCAGTGGCCAGTGACCAGTGGCCAGTGGCCAGTAAACAAGTTGAAGCTCGCCGCCCGAAATACTGCAAACTAGTTCTCTTAACGTTCATAGAACACTTCCTACTGCACACTGCCCACTGCCCACTGGCCACTGCCAACTGCCCACTCCCCACTGCCCACTGACCACTGCCCACTGACCACTGCCCACTGACCACTGCTTCCCTACCTAAGCTTCAACGTCGACAGACTCAACAACGCAAACAGGATCGCCAGGATCAGAAATCGGAAAACTATCTTCGACTCCTTCCAGTCCTGCATTTCAAAGTGGTGATGCAATGGCGTCATCTTAAACAAGCGCCGCCCGGTGCCAGTCGTTCGCTTTGTCATCTTAAAAACGCCAACTTGCAGCGTCACTGACAACGCTTCGATCACAAACACACCGCCCACCATCAGCAGCATGAATTCCTGTTTTGTCAGCACCGCCACCGTGCCGAGTGCGCCGCCTATTGCCAGGCTGCCAACGTCGCCCATAAAAACTTCCGCCGGTGGCGCGTTGTACCAAAGAAATCCCAGACTCGCTCCCGCCATGGCGCCGCAGAATACAGTCAACTCAGCCGCTTCCGGACGATGTGTCAATTCCAAATAGGTCGCCCATCTCTTGTCACTGCTGAGATAAGTTAGGGCGGTTAGGGCGGTCATCGCGATGAAGGTCACGCTAATCGCCAGGCCGTCCAAACCGTCAGTCAAATTCACTCCGTTTGAGAATCCCAGCAAGACAACAATGATGAAGATCAGGTAAAGGTACGGTCCGATGAAACTGATGCCCTGAGGACTCGCATTCGCGGTGGCTTTGATAAACGGTAATACGAGGTTCCAGGAGTAGTCGCTGGCGAAATACTTGGTCAAGATGTACAGCACCGTCCAAACGCCAATTGCGATTACCAACTGACCCAGCAACTTTTGCTTGCCGGTAAGGCCGAGACTCTTCTGCCTCGCCATCTTGTAATAATCGTCGGCAAATCCGATTGCGCCGAATAGCAAGGTGGCGATCACCACCGTCCAAACGTAAACACTCGACAGCTTGGCCCACAGCAAAGTTGAAATCACCACCGAGCCTATTATCAGTACACCGCCCATCGTCGGCGTGCCGTGCTTGGCCTTGTGACCTTGTGGCCCTTCCTCTCGAATCTGTTGTCCTACGTTCCAACTCTTTAAGGCGCGAATTAGCCTGCCACCGAACAGCAGCGAAAGGAGCAGGGCCGTTATCGAGGCGTAGGCCGTGCGAAAGGTGACGTACTGAAAAACGTTTAGCGCCTTGATTAGAAACCAATCTTTCTCCTTAAAGTGGTTATAGAGCAGCTCGTATAGGACGTAATAAATCATTCGCTATTTGTAACTAAGAGCGCGGGCAAGCCCGCCTTCCTTACCTGAGAGATTTTCCTGGTTCTACCTGGATCCAGCTCGAAAGTCTTTCAATAAATAATTAGCCGCTCCACTATGTTCAGCTCATGGTCGGGAAGGTGGGCTTGCCCCCGCTTCTCCTGCCAGTGGGAAGCGTTCTCGAATAGCGGCAACTATTCTGTCTGTAGCCACTCCCCGCGAGCCCTTAACCAAAACCAGATCGCCTTCCCGCACTTCAGAAATCAGCGCTCGAGCCGCATCGTCCGAACTCTCGAAGAAGCGTGCCTCAGTTATCCCTGCTTCCCGAGCGCCGGCGACGATTGCAGATCCCAAACCTCGGACACCCCAAACGACGTTGACACCAGCACGGCCGATTTCCTGCCCCGCTTCGCGGTGAAGCGCGGCTTCGTCGGGCCCCAGTTCCAACATTTCACCGGCAATTACGATGCGCCGACGAGCGTTTACACCGCCCTCGGTAATCGTTCGTACCATATTTATCAGTGAACGCGGATTCGAGTTATACGAATCATCCACCACTGTAAAGCCTGCCGCAAAATCAAGCACCTCGCCACGCATATGAGGCGGTTTGGCTGTCTTCAAGGCCGTCGCAATCTGCCCAGGCTCGAGTTCGAAACAGGTTGCCACTGCCGCCGCGGCGAGTGCATTCATCAGGTTATGACGCCCGCTCATCGGCAGTGTCGCAGGCGCTTCACCCAACGGAGTCTGTAAACGAAACCTGATAGAGCCGAGGTGGCTGGTATCGATCTCACTCGCCGTAACATCAGCCTGATGTTCGATTCCGAAGGTAACGGTGCGACCCTTGTGCTTCTCGCGCATTCGTATAACCCACTCATCGTCGGCGTTGAGAACAGCAACGCCACCCGGCTTGAGGCCTTCGACCAGTTCGGCTTTGGCCGCTGCGATATTTTCTATGCTCCCCAGGTATTCCAGATGCACCGGCGCTACCATCAACTCCACCGCGATGTCCGGTGGCGTGATTTTGCAGAGCCGCTCGATCTCATGCGTGGGCGACGACATTCCCATTTCGAGTACGGCCACCTCAAATTGCTCGGGTGATCTGCCTTCGCTCACGAGGCGCAGGACCGACAGCGGCAGGCCCAGGCCGTTGTTGTAGTTGCGCTCACTCTTCAACACGCTGCGGCCATTCGCGCTTAAAAGATGAGCGGTCAATTCCTTGGCGGTGGTTTTCCCGGCGCTCCCGGTAATGCCAACCACAGGCTTGCCCCACGCTTCATAAACGCGATGCGCAAGCGTCTGTAACGCCGCGATAGCGTCCTCGACCAGGAGCAGCCGGCCTTTCAATGTCTGGAGACTCTGATCGGCCGCCACGCGATCCGTGCGAGCAACGGCAGCAACTGCACCTCTCTCAAACGCGCTCTCAATAAATTGATGCCCGTCGTGAAAAGCGCCGTTGAATCCGGCTCGCACATAGTCTTCCTGCGATAAAGCAAAAAATAACTCGCCTGGTCTGACCGATCTGGAATCGATTGAAAAGTCTGTTATTTCTTTGTCAAAGAACTCTGCGCCTGCGTCAGCAACGCCGGCGCTCATCAAAAGAGATGCTTCGCGAACATTCACGTGATTCCGACCTCTAGCTCCTCAGTTTGCTTACCGGCGAAATCCTTCGCAGCATAGTCGTGGAGTTCAATTAACGGAGCAGCCGCTTCCGAAAATTCCTCGACGACATTGATGTCGGCTTGAGCCTTGAGCACGCGACTTTCGCGCAAACGTTTTCGGCACGCCGTCACTCGGTCCTTGAGTCCACTGCCCGTTATCTCGTTACTAAGCATTCGATGGGGGATCATTTGCCTGGCTCCGTTTGATGGTGGTGTTGTGATCTATACGCCAACTGGGTTGGCATTTATTTCAATTAACTCTCCCAAAATCTACATAAACGACTTGTCCCGGGCGCAACTCGGACCCTGCTTCCGGAGCTTGCCCCACAACCCGTCCGCCCTCGCCTCGCGCTTCCACCTGCATCCCCAGCCTCGCACAGGCACGCGCGACATCACGCACGCTCCGGCCGCGCAAGTCCGGCATCAGGATGGCATTCTGCATGGCAACTGCGTAGACAATCTCGCCGCCTCTATTGTCAGCGGGGGCTACCGTGGGCATGGTTGCGTCCCTGGTCTGTTCCTGTTGTATCTCGCTTTCGCGACGCTTCTCTTCCCGCCGCAGCTGTGCAACTTGCGCCGGTGTCTCCGCCGCTTGCGCCACTAGTTGCGGTTCGTTGAAATCAGTGTCGGGCATTACGCCCATCTCCGGCAGGATCTGCTCGGCAATCTGGCGAAACACCGGCGCGGCTACATCGCCGCCGTGATAGGCTCCGCCCGGCTCGTCGATGACCACAATGATTACCACCGCCGGATTATTGACCGGCGCGAAACCGACGAAGGACGCAACAAATTTCGTCGCGGAGTAAGTTCTCGTCTTGGGGTCAATTTTCTGAGCGGTGCCGGTTTTGCCCGCTGCCGTGTAACCATCCAACTGCGCCTTCTTGGCGGTACCGTTTAAGGTGACGCCCTCGAGCATGCCTCTCAACGCAGTGGCGGTCTCCTTCTTGATGACGCGATGTTGTTCGGGATTTGGACGATAGGTTGTAACTCCATTCCCATTTCGAATCTCCCGAATAAGATGCGGAGCTATTCGCACGCCATCATTTGCCAACGCGCCGAAAGCTGCCACCATTTGCAATGGTGTAACTCCGACTTCCTGGCCGATTGCTACTGAACCAATCGAGGATGGCTGCCAACGACTGAGTGGCCGAATCAGACCGACGGTTTCGCCGGGCAATTCGATTCCGGTGCGCGCACCAAAGCCAAAGCGAGTGATGAAGTCGTACATCGTTGGGTCGCCAACGCGCAGCCCGAGTTTGATAGCCGCGACGTTGCTCGACTTGGCGAGCGCCTCGGCGATAGTAAGGTTGCCATAGGGATGGCCATCGTGGATCAAGCGCTTGGCAACGGTGATTGAACCCATTTGGCAGTCGATATGATCGTCGGGTTTCACCAGTCCTTTTTCGATGGCTGCTGAGTACGCGATGATCTTGAAGGTCGAACCCGGTTCGTAGATATTCTGGAGTGCCCAGTTAGCACGCGCGGCCGGCGGGGCCGCCCCGACGTCATTGGGGTCAAACGTGGGCGCGTTGGCCAGCGCCAGGATGTCGCCACTATGCGGGTCAAGCACGATGGCCGTCCCCGCCTTTGCATGAGAGTTTGTGATCGCAGCTTCCAGGGCTGCTTCCGCCTGATATTGAATCGACTGATCGATTGTTAGAATGACGGTCTGCCCGGGTCGTCCCAAAACTTCAGTGCTCTCGTAGGCCCTGCCAAGCGAATCTTTTTCGATGAAGATCTTCCCAGGTTCACCCACGATCTTTTCGTTGTAAACCTGTTCGATTCCAGCCAGGCCGTTGCCGTCAAGACCAACAAAGCCAAGCACGTTGGCAGCCAAAGATCCGTTTGGATAAAAGCGCTTCGGCTCTTTCCGGGTGTGAACTCCGGCGAGCTGCATTTTTTCCAGTAACGCCGCCTTTTCGGGATCGATGCGCCGAGCAAGCCAAATGAAACGGCGGCCGCTATTCTTTGCTTCATTAATTTGATCGACGACTGACTTTTTATTCAGGCCTAACACCGACGAAAGCCCCTGGGCCGTTGAATCGATTGAGGCGTTGACTTGAGCGTCAGTATCTTCTTTGTGCTGCCTGAATTCATCCGGAGCGACTGATACGGAAGTGGTATCGATCGTTCGAGCCAGCTCCCGTTCCTCTCGATCGAGTACGGGCCCGCGCGCAGGGCTGGTCTCAATGGCATCCTGTTGTTGCTGGCGGGCGCGTGCAACCAGCTTCTCGTGCCGGTTCACTTGCAAATAAACCAGTCGCGCCGTGATTCCGAGCATCCAAAAAGCGACGAAAGCCGCAACGAAAAGCGTGCGGCGAATCGAAACGTCTGGTTGTGACTTCGTCTGACGGGAAAGACGCGCCATCGAGGATGTATCCCTTCTCTGAGATCTCAAATCTCAATTTCAGATCTCAAACCTGGAATCTGAGACTGCTAGTTGCCAGCGCGCCCCGGTTAACGCTGCAGCGATGCGGAAGGAGTAAGCAGAGCCGGGGCCAGTGACAATTGGCTCGGCCTGCCGGCCTTCTGGGTTCCGACCTGACTGGCCAAAAGCGGTTTGAGGCCGAGTTCCCGCGCCTGTACCGCCAGCCGCGCCGGGGCAAAGGCCTGTTCCTTTTTCAACATCAAGTGCTGCTTTTCTTCGAGCAGCCGCGCGCGCTCACGCCGAAGGAGTTCGCTCTTGTAGCCGTAATCGACTGCTGCGAAATGCTGTTGCGCCGCGAATACAAAACCGCTGGCCAAAACCAGGCCGCAGATCAGCAATAGGATGAGACGGGAGAGGGCGCGCACGTCGCGATCACGGTGAACCTGCGAATTAAGATGCGTCGAAGGAACTCTTCTCATGGGAAACTCCGGATCTAGTAGGTTCTCAATCTAAGATCTGAGATCTCATATTAAAGCTTGCGACATGCACGCAGCTTTGCGCTGCGCGATCGGGGATTCACATCGATTTCAATGTCATCGGCAACTACGGGACGCTTTGTCAAAATTTCGACGACGTGGCTGGCGCCACAAGTACAAAGATCGGGCCGGCCACGGAAGTCGCATTGACAGTAGCCGGCGAGTCGCCGCATTTCCTGTTTCATTATCCGGTCTTCAAGGGAATGAAAGCTGATGACGACGAAGCGTCCGTCGGGTTGTAAAAGATCTACTGCGGTAGTGACGAATCGACCCAGGTCTTCAAGCTCTCGATTAACTGCGATGCGTAGAGCCTGAAAAGTTCGCGTTGCCGGATGAATGTGCCAGTTTTTTCTTTTTCCAGCAGCGCGGGCCACAAGATCGGCCAGTTCTTTTGTGGTCGTAATAGGTTTCCCTTGTTCGCGACTTTCAACAATCCATTTGGCGATGCGGCGTGAGTTTCGCTCTTCGCCATATTCAAAGATGACTGCTGCAATTTCCTCTTCCGACAATCGCAGCAGAAGATCCGCCGCGCTTTCCTCGCCGCTATCCGGATTCATGCGCATGTCGAGCGGAGCATCAAAGCGAAAACTGAAGCCTCTCGTTGGCGAATCAAGTTGAAGCGACGACACTCCAAGGTCAGCCAGGATTCCCGCTGGTTGGCCCTCTTCGAGTTCTCTTAATATCTGCCCCAGCTCGCGAAAGTCAGAATGAACCGCCCGAAAGCGATCACCAAAGTTCGCCAGACGCTCACGCGCAACGCCGAGCGCGGCCGCGTCGCGATCAATCCCAATGACTCGCGTTTGAGGCGAAGCTTCAAGCATTGCCTGGCTGTGTCCGCCCAGGCCCACCGTGCAATCGACAAAAAGACCTCCTCGCTCAGGAGCGAGGAACTGCATTGTCTCTCGTAGCAGCACGGGGCGATGGGGCGCGCTTCTGCCCCCCAAAAGCGCAGCCATCACCACCGCCCCGTGATCTTGTTCAAAGAACTATCCGTCAGTGAAAAGCGAAACGTGAAAAATGAAAAGTCAGAACTTGTGAATGTGGCTGTCTTGCTTCTCACTCTTCACTTTTCACTTTTTACCGCTCTTAGATGCCCAGCTTCGAAATCGCTGCTTCGTCGTCTTCCGTGTAAGCCTCTGAAAGTTTGCTGGCTTTGAAGACGTCGATCTCCCAAACCTCCAGGTAAGTCAGATATCCGAGGACGACAACATCTCCCATGAC
>Ga0134126_10013639_pt1 | contig 10258 bp, 7 predicted proteins | sample KB31752_FD_96881 | JGI IMG/M metagenome (GOLD analysis project Ga0134126, IMG submission 96881) | Terrestrial soil microbial communities with excess Nitrogen fertilizer from Kellogg Biological Station, Michigan, USA - KB3-175-2 | ecosystem: Environmental > Terrestrial > Soil > Unclassified ...
ATGCGGTTTGTGAGCGATACCTGGCGCAGTTACCAGAACAATCAGCTGGAGGTGATCCGCGCCAATGGCGATGCGCGGCAGTTCATCACCACCAACATGATGGGCTGGTTCGACGGCTTCGACCATTACACGGTGGCGCAGGACCTGGACCTGGCCGCGTGGGACGACTACGTGGGCCAAGGACACGTGGATCCGGCGAAGAACGGGGCGGCGCACGACCTGACCCGCGGCTTCAAGGGCAAGAATTTCTGGGTGATGGAAACCCAGCCCGGCTCGGTGAACTGGGCCGACATCAACAACTCTCTTGATAAAGGCGAGGTGCGGGCCATGGCTTGGCATGACGTCGGGCATGGCGCCGATACGGTGAGCTACTGGCAATGGCGCAGCGCCCTGAACGGCCAAGAGGAGTATCACGGCACGCTGGTGGGGCCGGATGGCACGCCTGTTCCTCTGTATTCAGAAGCGGAACAAATCGGGCGGGAGTTTGCCAAGGCTGGCCCGGCGCTGGCCGGAACCACGCCCAAGTCGGAAGTGGCAATCCTGCATTCCTACGACAGCCGATGGGCTATCAACTGGCAGCGGCATAACAAGGATTACGATCCGGTGAAGGAGATTATCAGCTACTACGGGCCGCTGCGCGCCATCAGCCAATCCATTGACATTGTGGCGCCCACCGCCTCGCTCAGCCAGTACAAGCTGGTGGTGGCGCCGGGGCTGAACGTGCTCTCCGAGGCTGCCGCCCGCAATCTGATCGTCTACGTGCGCCAGGGCGGGCACCTGGTGCTGGGCCAGCGCTCGGGTATGAAGAATAATGACAACGGCCTGCAGACAGAGCGCCAGCCCGGCCCGCTGGTGGAACTTCTGGGCGGCCGCGTAGAGCAGTACTACGCGCTGGTCCATCCTGTGCCGGTGGAGGGCGGGTGGGGTTCGGGCCAGGACCAGCTCTGGGCCGAACTGCTCAGCACCAAAGCCGCAGATGTACAGGTGCTGGAGCGTTATGGCAAGAGCAATGGCTGGTTAGACGGGCAGCCGGCCGCTATCACGCGCAAAATAGGCAAGGGGCGGATCACTTACATTGGCATTTGGCCGGATGACCAACTCATGAGCGCCGCCGCCAAGTGGATGGCGAATGTAAGCGGGGTCAAACCTGCTCTGGGCCCGGTGCCGCAAGGGGTTGAAGTCGACCCCCGGTATGGCAACCATCACACCGTCTTCATCCTGGTGAATTTTTCGAAATCGCAGCAGACGGTTTCCCTGGCTGCGGCTATGCAGGACGTGCTCAACGGAGGCTCCAGAACTTCCGTCAACTTGCCAGCGTATGGAGTAGCGGTGCTTTCGCAGCAACACTGAGGAAATGTGCGACGAAGAGAGCGCGCACATTTGGCGGAGGGCTTTAGCTCGACGAAGGCTCGCTCAGATCGCGCGCCAGTTCCACGCGGGCTTTTTGCAGGACGATCTTAGCCAAGGAAACCGACTGCTGGATGAGGTTGCGCATGGGCATGCTGTCGCGGAGTTCCAAGGCGGCCAAGCGCGGCGCCAGGATAATGGAGGCCGCGATAACCACAATCTCTTCCGAAACGCGCTGCTCCTGCGGATCGAGATGTTCATCGTTGCTGCGGCGTCCGCCCCGGCGGCGCCGATCTCCCGCCTGCCGCCGTTCTGCCAGCGCCGGTTTTGCTGCTGTCTGCGCCATAGATGGAATGCTCCCGTATTAAAACCGGGGGCAGGTAATGTTGCACGTTACGGAGGTCACATCGGATTTGCGTGCCGGCGCTATACCAGGCCTGGCAACCAGCGCCAGCGCACTCGCCGCATGTAGGCAGCGTACTTCGGATCCTGCGAGAGAAACGCTTCTTCCATGAAGGTTTTCACCACCCAGAGTCCACAACCCAGGGCAATGACCAAGACGTTAATCACGGAAAAGGAGCTCAGGGCAAAGCCAATTGAGCATAGAAAGTTAGCCGTGTAGATGGGATGACGCATGTACCGGTAGGCGCCGCCGGTCACAATCCGACGCTGCGCGGGCACCAGACCGATGTTCCGGCCCAGGCTAAGGCGAGCAAAGATGGCGATCCACAGCCCCAAAGCGCCCAGCGAATTGTTGACCCAACTCGGCGCAACCGTAATGCCTCCGCGTACCAGGGTGGCGGTCAAGAACCCATAGTAGCTGGCCACAAACGCTACCACCCAAAACCAGGGATTGGCGGTGATACGGACCGGATTCCTGCGAATAAGCATGGTGAGTACGAACAGCGAGACCTGGGCAAAGAACAGAGCGCGCGGAACGCTCATCAATCCCTCCCGGATGCAGGCATAGGTGAGCCAGGCACAGGGAATAGAGGCCAGGACGGCAATGGCCTTATCCACCCAGGAGCGGCCGAGAAACCGCAGTATATGTTCAGGAATGGAAAGCGATTCGGGCGCGAGCTGCGCCCCTACCCGGCTGCTGCCAGCAGCAGAAGGAGCGTTCCGCCACCTGGTCGAAGGGGACGCAGCAGTGTCCGCAATATTGACCGGCACCTGCCTGCTTTCAATCACAGTGGTATTCATTGGTGGTAGTGTGCCGACTTGAAGCGCAGTTGGAAATGGCACTCCAGTGCCATTACGTCATGTAATATATACACTTTGCGACCATTCTAGAGTGCCTGGAGAGGGGTGCTGCTCAGAGTTATCAGTAAGTCAGCGTGGCTCGTTTTGGCGTTTAGCGGATTTTCCAAAAGCATCGCCGCAACCGCGGTCTCTGTGTCGAGCGTTGCTGTCTCAGCCTAGCTGAAGATTGCCGTTTTGCTGCCGTACAGGAGAATACGGTTTTCGATGTGCCAGCGCACGGCGCGCGAGAGCACCATGCGTTCCAGATCCCGCCCCTTCTGGATCAGATCGTCTCGTGTATCGCGATGGGAAATGCGAATGATGTCTTGCTCGATGATCGGCCCTTCGTCCAACATTTCTGTGACGTAATGGCTGGTGGCCCCCACCAGCTTGACCCCGCGATTGTAGGACTGGTGGTAGGGCTTAGCACCGATGAAGGCCGGGAGAAACGAATGGTGAATGTTGATGATCTGGTTTGGATAACGGCCGATGAAATCCTGAGACAATATCTGCATGTAGCGGGCCAGCACCACCACTTGAATATCGTGTTCCGCCAGCAGCTTCAGCTGCTGCTTCTCTGCTTCCCGCTTGTTCTCAGGAGCTATTGGCGTGCAATAAAAGGGAATGTTGTAGAACTCCGCCAGCCGGCTGGCGTCGGGATGATTGCTAATGATGAGTGGAATATGGCAGCGCAACTCGCCTATGGACTGGCGATACAGCAGGTCCGCGAGGCAGTGGTCCAGGCGCGAAACGAGGATGGCGACTCGCGGCCGGTGAGTGGATTGGGCGACGCGCCAGCGCATCCCGAAGCGGTCCGCAATAGGAGCAAAGTGCTGGGCAAACTGCGCGAAGGCAATGTCAAAGCCGTCCAGGTCCCATTCCAAGCGCATGAGGAAAAGGTTGGAGTCAGGATCGGTATGTTCGTCGGCGTGCAGGATATTGGCGTGGTGGGCGTAAACAAAATCGGCCACCGTGGCCACCAGCCCCTGGCGATCGGGGCAAGTGATGAGCAAAACGGCCGTCGGTTTTTCCTTGGTGTGGGTCATAGGCCTTCTGCCCTCAGTTCGGCGCAGGCGGCTGCAGCTTCGCAGCGTCGCGCGAGTATATCCCAGCGCGAGCTCGATCCCCGCTCCAGCCTTAAGCGGGCAATACACGGCTCACTCAGCTGGTGCTGAACTCCATCTTTTAGGGACCGGCGAGACCCGCTGGTTGACATTGCCGGCGGGGTGATTCAGATTAGCTGGCGTACCGCTTCTGCGGGAGGTTCTATGCCGTTCCCGAAATTCGATTTGGGACCATGGCTGGCCTACGGGAGACGAGTAATACGGCTGACCTATGCGGGGGTGCGCTCGAAGCACACCAGCCAGCTGGCAGCGGGCCTGTCCTACTACTTCATCCTGTCGCTGTTTCCGTTGCTCATCGCCTTCGCGGCGGGGTTGGCGCTCGTGCCCCTGCCCCATTTATTCGACCAGATTCTCACTCTCATGGGCAGGTTCATACCTTCCGACAGCATGGGCCTGGTGCGCGGGGTGCTGCGGGACGTGATCAGCCCGCATGGCGGAAGCATCCTCTCGGTGGGAATTGTGCTTACCATCTGGGCAGCCTCGGGCGGGGTGGCGGCCCTGGTGGAGGCGGTAAATGTGGCCTACACCCTGCCCGATGCGCGCAGCTTCGTGCGCAAGCGGCTGCTGGCTATTGGCTTGATGTTTGCCGTGGGCGCGCTGGCGGTTGTGGCGCTGGCGCTGATGGTGGTGGGCCCGGGCTTCGGGAGATGGGTGGCGGAAAAGGCCGGGCTGGGCGCTGTGTTCGTGGCGCTATGGCCCTATTTGCGGTGGGGGCTCTCCATCGCGTGCGCCGTGCTTTCAATTGAGCTCATCTACATGTGGGCGCCCAGCGTACGGCGTCCGTTCCGCACCACCCTGCCGGGAGCAGTAATTGCGCTTATTACCTGGCTGCTGCTTTCCAGCGGGCTGGGCCTCTACCTGAGGAACTTCGGCAAGCTGAACAAGACCTACGGCACTCTGGCCGCCGCCGTCGCCCTGATGCTGTGGCTGTACTGGACAGCATTCGCCATCCTCGTGGGCGCGCAATTCAATGCGGAAACGATGAAGGCACAGGACGGCGCCACGCCGACTCACGAAGAAACGAAAACAACTCCTGCGACCGCGGCGTGACAAGCCAACAGCGCTTGAATAGGCCAACCCCTCCCGTCCACCCGCTATTGACGGGCGTGGAGCTTAATGACTAGCCGATAGGGATCGGGCGCGATCATGGCGGAATAATCCGCGTTCGGAGTTGTTTCCAGCACCACCCGGGTGACCTCCGGCCCACGTTCTGCCATGCGGATTTTTCGAACGAAAGTTTCTGCCACGTCCACCTGGATCAGCCTGCGCTGCAAGTCCAACGGCATTTGCGTGCTTTGCAGATCGAAGTAAACCCGGTCCGGGCCGGTGAGGCGATGCGCCTCAAAAAATACGAGTTTCTGCAAATCAATAGTTACGGTGGTGGAACTATCATCGGACCAATAATGAATCGTGCCGACCGTTTCCGGGCCGGCGCTGCCGGCCTCGGTTAAAAGCTGCGGCAGGGTCGCCGCCTGGGAGAGCGGCGGAGATTGCAGGCGTACACCTTGGGCCTGTGCACCCTCCGCCATAGTCCTGGCCGCCACCACTAGAGCGGCTGCTATCAGCGCCGCTGCCACCAGGCTGATGCGCAGCCACTCGTACCAGCCCCACACCCGCGCCGTTCTGCACATGTCACCGAACTCGGGGGAGGCGCTTGGCTGATGGATGTCGAAAGCACTAAACCGGCCATGGAATATCAGCCCGTCTGCCGCAGGAATTTGCTTGCGAGGCGGCGGGCAAAGTTCGGCAGGGTCGCTCGCGGGCATCCCATCCGGATTGACCGCAGGAACGCAGCTAAGATGGTACTTCATGCTTTTCCGACACCTGAGGCGATTTTTGGAGTAACGCAGACGATGGGCGCTAAATATTGCAGAAAGCTTGGGCTGGGTTGGGACCATTATAACCAAGGCCATGCTCAGCGCAGTGAAAAGTTTTGCACTGACAGCCCAACATACGGCTCATGAGAGCAGCACCTGGCAGTCGGTAAACAGGCAGGAACTTGCACTGTGAATTTGCAGCGCGCCGCTACCAGTGCACGCGTATCACCGTGTTTTTGACATGCCGAAAACGTACCGAGGCCCTATCCTGGGAACGTTCCAAAGTGGCATCCTCACCGTTAATCGTGACACTCCGAGGCGACTGGAAACGCCAGCGTAAGGTGACCTCGGCTGGTTTGCCGGATATTCCAATGTCCGCTCCTGTGCCACTCCCAATCTTCCGGCCTTCAAAGTCCGTAATGGTGCGCAACTTGCCAGGATAGATCTCGTAAATGCGGCGGTCATCCAGGGACTTTACGTTGGTATCGCTGTACTGGCCACGGGGAACCAGCGTCATGATGTCGTCAGGAATCTCAGGAAGAATCGCACCGGCGCGGACGTAGAGTGGAATGCGCGACATAGGGGCATCCGCCGATACGGTCTGGCCGCCTCGCAGCTTCGCTCCAGTCCAGTAGTCCAGCCAGTCACCTTCCGGCAAGTAGACGGATCTCTTTGTGGCCTGATTCAATACCGGGGCCACCAGAAGATCCGGTCCGTAGTAGTACTCGTCCGCAATGGCGCGCGCCCGTTCATCATCCTGGTTTTCCAAAGCCAGAGCCCGCATGATGGGCATTCCATCGCGGGCGCTTTCCTGCGCGGCAGCATAGAGGTAAGGAAATAAGCTCATATGCAGAACGGAATAGCGGCGGAATATGGCCAAAGCCTCGGGGCCGTAATCCCAGGGTCCAAGGTTCATCTGGGAATGGACCTCCATGACCGGAGAGAAGGCGGCGTACTCCGTCCAGCGGATGAAGAGTTTGTCGTCATCGGGCGTTCTCTCTGATTTGAGATATCCGCCCAGGTCGCTGGTCCAAAGCGGCTCGCCCGAAAGTCCTGCATTCAACCCGGCAATGACAACCGTCGGCAGACCATTGTCGAGACTGAAATCTGCTGCATTGTCGCCGCCCCAGGTAAAGGGGAGATTTTGCGTTCCCACGGAACCGCTCCTCATAAAGAGCACCCCATCACCGTGGAGGTCGTTCTGAACCACCTCTTCCATGGTTTGGTTATAAAGAACCGAGTAGCGGTTGCGCATCATGCGCGGGTCTTCCCCGCTGGCGAATTTCACATCTCCGAGGAAGCTACCTTCGCCATCGTCATCTTTGAAGGCATTGGCACCCAGCACAACCGCCCTATGGACCTGTTTTTTCCACCACTCCCGCGCGGCGGGGTTGGTGAAATCAATCAGCGATCCGGTGCCCTTCCACCATTGCCCGAGATAGGGCTTTCCCTTTTTGTCTTCTACGAAATAGCCCTTGGTGGCCGCTTCGGCGTAGTTGGAGGCTGGTCCGGTGGGGATTTTATCGGCAATACCCGGCTCGGTAGCGTGGGTGTGCACGTTGATAAAGGGAGTGAGCCAGAGGCATAGCTTGTAGCCTTCCTCATGAATACGCCGAACCATTTCGGAGGGATCGGAAAACTGCTTTTCATTCATGATGAAGGTGTTGTAATTCGTCTCCCACGGGCTGTCGATAACCAGAACAGATGCCGGCAAGCCGAGCTGCCGGTATTTATCGATGTCCTCATAAACATCGCGTTCACTGACGTGGTAGTCACGGCTCTTCCATGGCGCGAACGCCCAGTACGGGGGCAGCTTGGGCTTGCCCACCAAAGCCGTAAATCTATCGAGGATGAGAGGAAATTGAGGACCGTCAATCACGACAATGCGGAGCTTGCTGCTTTCCAATTTGACAATGATCTCCCCTGGGTCGGTCGCATTCAGATCGAAGGTCGCATCGGAGTAAGTGTCCAGCCATAGACCATATCCTTTCGTGCTCATGAAAAAGGGAATAGGAGCGTAGGTATTTCCCCCTTTAGCTTTCGCTGTGTCGCGAGAAGAATTCAGAATAATGTGGTGCTCCTGGTTCAGCGCATTGAAGCGCTCGCCAAAGCCATAGTAGCTACTCTTGTCCTGGATATGGAATTCGAATTCACCGACCGATGGTTCGGAATTACTTAACTCGTGAACGCCCGGCGCAAGTTCCCTGTTTGCGATCGCAGAAGCTGGAAGCGGCTTACCTTCAAAACTGAGGCAAGTGAGTTGCAAAGTGGCCGCGGCGAGAGGAACAGCAACGCCGGCTTTTGTATCAGCTGCCGTGGCACTCAACGGGCGCGACGCTGCTGCACTTGACACCAACCAAACGGCTACACATACGTACCTAATCATTCGCTGCGGAACTGTACCAGAATGGCGCAGCGCAGTCGAGATTGGGAATGTTCAAGTTCCGAATGGACCGCTGCGGACTACTGCTCTAGCTCCCGATAGAAGCGCTGCAAAACATAGAAGGCCTTCTTGCGCTGGCCGCGGTCAGAGATCAGTCCTTTGCGGTTGTGGTAATCCTGGATTCCCGGCAGGAGCCGGCGAGGCGAGCGGAAATCCATCAGCAGCCATGGCGACATCCCTGCCAGGAAAGGAATCCGCCGCAGCATTCTAATCTGTTGTTCATACACATTGGCTTGGTACTCCTCCGTCCAGCGGGCGAGCGGGCTGCCGTGGTTGCCGTAAGCGGCGCCGGCGCCAAATTCGCTGATGATGATGGGTTTGCCATAAGGCGTTTTCCATTGCGCCTGAGCGACATCTTCCGGGCTTCCCTCATACCAGCCCAGGTACTCGTTCACGCCAATCACATCGAGAAATTCTCCGAGCGGGTCATTGACGGTGCGAGTGAGTGGGGCCGAACGCTCCACGTGATCCGAGGCGGCGGTTATCAACCGGGTGGGGTCGAGTTCCCGAACCTCAGCGGCAAGTTTGCTCATGAACTCGGTGCGGGCAGGCAGCACGGGGGTCTCGTTGCCGATGGACCAAAGAATGACAGAGGCACGGTTGTGATCGCGGGTGATGTTTTCCCGAAGCTGGTCCTGCGCATTCTGGAGGGTCAACGGATTTGTCCAGGCATTACCCCAGTACACCGGAACCTCCGACCACACCAGCAATCCCATCTGGTCGGCCAGACGAACCATGCCTTCGTTATGGGGATAATGAGCCAAGCGAATAAAGTTGCAGCCCAATTCTCTCGCCCAAGCCAGCAGAGTGGCGTCATCCTCAGCATAAAAAGCACGGCCACCGCGATAGGGCGCCTCCTCATGCATGGCAATACCGCGCAAGAAGGTGGGTTGGCCATTCAGCACGATCTTCGTACCGCGGGTTTCGATCTGGCGAAAACCAATATCGTCTTGTATGCGATCGCCTCCGCCGGATAGCAGTATCCGGTAGAGCTTAGGGTTGCGCGGCGACCACAGTGTCAGGTGGGCTGGGAACCGGAACTGTGCGTACCCGGAAGGATCAGTGGTGACGGTGTGCCGAATGCCGGCTTCGGGAATCTCAATAGTCACCTGCTGCGACGGGGAGCCACCGTTGGTCCTGATCCAGCCAGCAATCTGGGTCGTCGACCCTTTCGCCAGCTGTATAAAGTAGTCTTGAACAAACGCCGGCGGCTCTTCGACGAGCATGACGTCCCGAGTCAGGCCTCCGTAGTTCCACCAATCGGTGCTGAGGGAGGGTATGGCTTCGGCACGCCTCCGGTTATTCACCTCAACAACCAGGAAGTTCGCTCCCTCACGAACCGTGTCCGTGATTTCGAAGTTGAATGGCGTGTAGCCACCCTCATGCGAACCCAGCTTTGTCCCGTTCAGATATACAGTGGCACGCAAAGCAGCCGCGCCGAAGTAGACGAACACTCGCGTATGTTCCCGCTTGTGATAGCGGAATGATTTCTTGTACCAGACGGTGCCTTCGTAGAACAACAGATCGTCTCGCTGCGAATTCCAATCACCGGGAACATCCAGGAGAGGCGAATTGTCGAAGTCATACTCGACCCGATCGCCCGGGTCGTGTGGCTTCGCGTTCAGGAAAAAGCGGGCCTCTTGCCCGATGTCATAGGGGTCAACAATGGTTCGCCACCTGCCATTGAGGCTTATCGTGGTCCGGTTTGCAATGTTGGTAATGAGCGGTGCAGGTTGGGGAGCGGCAACGGCCAGCGAGGCTAGGAAGAAAACCAGAACGGCAGTTCGCTTCATCCTGTCAGTTTAAACAAAACCATCGCCGGGTATGTGAAAATCGGCCACCGAAATACATGCGCCTTAAAGGTTTGGCCATCAAGGCATGGTACACTCCGTGCCCGGGATGGCGCTGCACTCCAGTTTATCGGCGGGCGAAAAAGAGTTCGTAACGCCCAGGAACAGCACGAAAACACCGGCTGTGCAGGGTAAGGAATGAGCGCCTCCCTTCCACGGCTGTCACGGCGCACATTGATGCGGATAAGCCGGCGCGGCACTGCCGCTGTAGCCCTTCCCCCGGCTCACATTCTGGACGCGCCTGAGCGAGTCCTTCAGGTCGGCTTTGGGAAATTTGTTCGCGGCTTCCTCGCCGATTTCCTGCAGCAAGCGGTCGCCGGCGGGCGTTTCCATGGCCGCATGTTGGCGGTGCAGCGTAAGGCCGACCGCCGCATGCAAGCCTTCCGCGAGCAGGATGGACTCTCCACCTTGGTCCTGCGCGGCCACGTTAATGGG
>Ga0134126_10013640_pt1 | contig 10258 bp, 4 predicted proteins | sample KB31752_FD_96881 | JGI IMG/M metagenome (GOLD analysis project Ga0134126, IMG submission 96881) | Terrestrial soil microbial communities with excess Nitrogen fertilizer from Kellogg Biological Station, Michigan, USA - KB3-175-2 | ecosystem: Environmental > Terrestrial > Soil > Unclassified ...
ACCTGCCCGGGGAGGCGCAGGTTATAGACGAACGTACCGGCGCCGGCGGGGTTCGTATTCGCCGCATCCGTCCCGAACGGATCAGAGAACCACGTCCACATCTGCGCGTTGTCAGAGGGACGGGTGACTTGGCGGGGAGTGTTCAGTTGATCGGTGTGCACGTAGTAGATCGCGACGGTCGAACCGTTGGGGCGTAGCGTAGCGACGGGGATGTCGCCGAGCCAGACGGTCTCCTCGATCAGATTTCCGGAGGCGTTGTATTCCCCGAGCAAGTGGCCCTGCTCGTCGTACGAGTATAGCATTGTACCGGCCGCGCCACCGCTGGTTTCGATGCGTTGGCCGAGAGCGTTGTAGACGAGGGTCTCGCTGAGAGAGCCGTTTGAGACGGTCTTGAGGCGGCCGGCGGCATTGTACGTAGCCACCATGCCGGCGTAGCCGGTGGTGTGGCCGGCGGTATCGTAGGTGTAGGTGCGCGCCAGCGTGCCTGTGACGCCAGTGATCTGGTTGCTGGTCGCAGAGATGCTGTAAGTCGTAGGCGAGGTTCCGGTCTCGGTGAGCCGATTGCCATTCCCATCATAGGTCCAGCCACGCGTGATCGAAGTATTGGCACCGCTCGTGATGCGATCCAGAGCATCGTACCCATAGGTCCAGTTGGAAGCTCCAGCACTGGTGTCGGAGATTCCGGTAGCCCGGAAAGCATTGTCGTAGCTGTAGGTTTTAGTCCCGTTGCTCGTGATCTGGGTAATCTTCCCATCGGTGTCGTAGCTCCGGGTGGTGGTCGTGCCATTACCCCAGCTCCAGCCATTGACCGGGCCCAAGGGTTCATAGGTCACATTGCTGAGAACGGTTGTGCCGTTCACAGCAACACTGGTCACCTGATGATTTGTGTTGTACCCATAGGCTACGGTCTGGCCGGAGGGCGTGGTGAGAGCGGTAAGATTGTCGTTCGTGTAGGCATAATTCGCCAGCAGGGAGACCGAACCTACAGTCTGCGTTTTACTCGTCACCGAGCCAGTGGGGTTATAGGTCCAGCTGAGAGAGTGGTAGGCATCGGAGGCCCCTGTCAGGTGTCCCTTGCCGTTTGTGCCTGCATCGTAACTGAAGCGGATCGTCTGATCCATTGAACCTCCCAGGCTGTAGGACACGGAACTCACGCGATTGAGTGCGTCGTACCCATAAGTTGCGACAGCCCCACGAGAATCGGTCGAAGTGGCCAAATTCCCGCCCGAGTCGTAAGTGCTCGTGTTCGTGCCGGTATCTGGACTGGTCTGACTGGCCAGATCCCCGAAACCGTTGTACGTGTAAGCGGTAACCAGATTACGCGGATCGGTGACGGAGGTCAGGTTGTCGTTCGCGTCATAACCGAGCAGCGTGATGCCGGATGCCGGGTCGGTGATCTGTTTGAGGCGATTGAGCTCGTCATAGGCGTTAGCTGTATTGCGCACAAGCGGCGCGGCAATCGAGGTCTGATTACCCTGGCCATCGTAGCCAAAGGTGGTGGTAACGGCCGCGGTGCCAGCGGCATTTACATCCTGGTGGAGCTGACTGAGGGTGTTGAATACCCGACTGTGAGTACGGTGCAGGACATTGGAGGGATCGTAGACGTACTCGGCGGTCCGGTTGCCCAACGCATCGAGGGTGTAATCGATCGAGTTCCCCGAACCATCACTGATTTGGGTGAGCCGATGTGCGCCGTCGTACGTATACAACACGTGGCTACCATCAGGCAGCGTTACTTTCTTCGGCAAGCCCGTCGGCCAATAGGCAAACGCCGTCGTTTCCGAGCTCACTTGGCGCGAGATCAGATGTCGGCGTGCATCGTAGGTCAAGGTAGTTACCACCCCATTCGGGTCGGTGATCGTGAGCGGCTGACCATAGGCATTGTAGGTGTTGTACGTGATCGTCTGGCCCGCAGCATTGGTCACCGTCTGAACTTGTCCGCACTGATAACCGGTCGTGCAGGTGTAATAGGTAAAAGTCGTGAGGTCCGAGACATCGGTACGGGGGCCGTCGGCTGTCAGTTTCTGACCATATGCGTTATAGGTGTAGGACCAAGTCCGGCTGACGTTCGGAGTTACCGAGGTGTCCGTGATCGTCTTGGTGAGCACGTTGCCGCTCGAATCGTAGCCAAAGCCAGTAGTCCGGTTTGACTCTGTGATCAATAGAGGCAACCGGAAACTCGAGTGCCAGGTCGTGGTGATCTTTCGCTGCCTTGTTCCGGAAGCGGGCGTGTAAGAAGTGAGATTACTCGGGCAGGTGCTACCCTGGGCGAACCCTTCCACTCGGACCAGCTCCAGTCCCCGGCCCGCATCGTTCACGTAACAGGTGAGGTTGCCGTTATAGTCCGTTCGGCTAGAGATCCAGCCAGCACTGTCATACGTCGTCGCGGTGGAATCCTGGCATGTCGGGCATTGGGAGCCACTGATTGAAGTTGTCTGATTGACATCGCCGCCGCGCGTATACGTGAATGTGCGCTGGGCACCCAGCGCATCGGTAACTTTTACAGAGCCATCAGCGTTGTAGACGAGGGTCGTCGCATAGGCCCCGGCCGCCTGAGAAGTGGAGGTGGCGCGTTCTTTGGAATCGTATTTCCAGGTTGACAGGGTGGTCCCGTTCTCATCGACCAATCCGGTCAATGCATTCATGGAGTTCGAGTCCCCATAGACATAACTGCGGGTCGTACTGTCCAAATTAGTCACGCGCGACAGCCGCTGGGTGGTGTCGTACGAATATTGAACCGTACCGCCGCCATTGACGGCGATGGCGCTGATGTTTCCCGCAGAGTTGCGAGTCACAGAGATCGAATTTCCGAAACTATCGTTGACGCCGCTCCAGAGCCCGCCGCTATAGGTGAGGGTTTCCACGACGTCCGAACGACTGGTAATCGACTGCAACACACCTGCCGCGTTGTAAGTCTCTACATTGTCTTGCTCATCAGTCACGGTGAAGCCTGATCCGGTGATGGACAACTGGATGGAGACGCCCGGTGGATTGCTGACCGTACCGTTGCTCATGACGGGAAATCGCAACGTTGTACCGTCATCGCGAATGACGTCGTATTCGCTGGCGGTCGCCGGAGGCGTCGAAGGCGGATAAGCTTGAATAGGCAATGTGCTGATGATCGTCGAACCATTGGCAATGACGCAGCCACCACCGCTATAGGTCGCTGTGGCCGCACTCCACGCGCTCACCGCACCTTGAATGGCGGCGAAACCGGAAGTGCAGGCAAGCGCTGGTGTCGAGTACTGCTGAGAGACGAGGGCACTCTGGCCGGGATAGAAAGCTGCAGTGGTTTGGTAAACCGTCTTAATGGATCGGTCGTAGGAATGACGCCAGCCGGGCACTCCGTCAATGCCTGCGGCATCCGCGCTGTTGTAAAACCGTTGGAATGCGAGCGCTCCGAGTTGTGCATCCGTTTCCGTTGTATAGACATTACCCAACGCCGGATTGATCGGCTCCGCGACCGGATCTGGCGACTTCACTTGGGATAAAGGCGGTGGGGGCGCTGATACATAGTACCCTGGCTGGCACTGAGCCGCCGTCGCCTGGCCAATAGTGCTGCAATTGTCAGGAGGAGCGCCGGCCGACTGATTGATACAAAAAGTCCCGCCGACCACCCCACTATCCACAGTTATTATTATTTTATTGGGGAAGCCCGGGGCGGATGGACCATTAAAAGCGCCCCAACCCGCCAGAATCTCCGCATTCATCTGCGAAACCACCGCCGCCGCGGTAGTGCCAGAGCCCCCAATCCCATAGGTGGCACTGTTGTGATACCAGAGCCCACAACTCTGAGCTTGCGCTCGCTGTGCGACCAAAAAAGCGAGCAGCACCGTGGCCATCGCGTAGGGCAATTTACGTACAATCGTCCAGTCCCGACGCCGGCCGAAAACCACCGCGATGACGGCTAGCAGTAGCTGAAGGTGCCGGAAACCCTGTGTATCACCTTGTAGCAACAATGGGTTTGCGCTCTGCTTAGAGCGAAAAGTTAGCGAAGTCATTCTGCTATCCTCCCGAATGTCCCAGAGCCGGTGTCCGGGCCTCCCTGGAGGAAGTCTTGCGGCGATCACCGTCCTTGGCGCTTTGACCTTGCCTCAAGCATGGCATCCGCGACGTCGATCCGGCAAGAGCCTTGGCTAAGAATTATTGGCACTCGCTGGTGAGATACTCGTCGTGGCGCAAGCAGTGTTGGTGTTTCAGTCTGCCGTTCTGCGTTTCCAGTTCGACGCAATGCAGAATCTGACTTTTGAGAACGAAACTTTGCTGAAGGACATTGGAGAAGGTGTCGGGGCAGGGCTTGCCAGAAAGTCGCCGTTCGTGTGCTTCGTGGAAAGTCATGCATTTCGGCGTCGGAGACGCCGTGGAGCTTCAGATAGGGGGCGAGGCGCTCGAGGATGAAGGCGCAGCCAGTACCGCCGTAGGTGTTGAGGCTGGTTTTGGCGCAGATGTCCTGGGAGAGCAGGAGTTGGTTCGTGTAGCCGCCTTGATCAGCTCGATGATAGTTTTTACTACGTCGACGTCGGGTACGCGTGTGCGCGTGAGGGTCGCGGATTTCGCGATCAGATCGAACTGTACTGTTGCGCCGCGCTGCGCCGTACTGCACTGCTGACAGAATGTCCATGGTCAGCGGCGCTTCATAGATCCGCAACGCTTCCCATTCGACCGGCTTGGTCCGTCCGGCGATCCGCCACCGGTGGGGCTCGTCGTCCGGTACGGAGAAGTCGATGAAAATGTGCTCGTGCATGAGCGTTTGGTCTAGCCGATCGGGAGAGATCGGGGCCGTTCACGGTCATCACCTGTCCGGCGATGTTTGGAATGGCTGGCGTCGTGGCACGGTGACTTGCGTTGGAATTCAAAGATCGTTTTTTGATGGTCTCCATACCGGGTGGGCATTACGAAGGCGGGCGGCAGCTATTGAGGTGCTTTTTGGGTTATGCATTGATGTTCTTTTATGATCTAATTTGGTCGTTGTAGATCATTTTATGCCGCGGGAGGCAGTACGCAGATGATCAGGACACAGCGCCATTTCTGGATCAGCTGGATTGTATGGGGGCTGCCGGGGGTCGCCTTTGGCGCATCCGCGCGGCTCACCAATGGCGCGTTGATCGTTTCGATCGACGACCGCAGCGGTGTTTACACGATTGCTGAGGCTCCCAGGGAAAGCCCGGTGATCGTGAGGGCGGAGGTTGCCGCGGAGATTGATCATCGTTGGGTCAAAGGCTCGCAGTACCCGCGGCATGAGGTGGTTGAGTCCGGCTTTACGGATGCGCTCGGCTCGGGACGACAGGCGACGGTCACTTCGAGTGGGTTGGGCGGCAAACCGGATCTTGTTTATACCATCCGGTTGTACGAGGACAGGACCTTCGGCGAGTTGCGATTGCAATTGCGGAACCGCTCGGATCAAGCGTACACGGTGCAGAGTTTGCGGCCTCTGCAGGCGACGGGTAAGGAGATCCTGAGCCTCGGCGGAACTCCCGCGTCGGATCGTGTGCTTTCGGATAGTTTCAGTGAGGATTGGCCGCCATTGCAGATCTACGATCTGGGCAAGGCGCCGCACGGGATGCACCGCGCCGTCGGCAGTCAGCTGGTGTTCAACCGCGAGACTCGACAGAGCGTGTTTTTTGGAGCGTTGACCGCGGACCGTCTGTTGACCATTTTCCACTTGCAGACGCAGACCGCAGCCCCGGGAGGGCCTGCTGTCACCGGGTTCACCGTTGATTCCACCGGGACGACGGAGATCCAGGCTACCGATGAGGAATCGGATTTACGTCACGGGCCCCGGGATAACCTGATTGAGCTGAGCTTAGCGCTTCCTGCCGGTGGATCGCTCGACGCGGAGCGGCTTATGTTTGCAGCCGGGGCGCAATACCACACCCTGCTGGAAACCTACGGGGCGGCGATCCGCCAGCTTCATCACAGCCGCATACCGGCCGAGAACATGCTCGGATGGTGGAGTTGGACTGCGTTCTATACGAAAGTGACTGACCGGGCGGCCCTGAAAAACGCTGACGTGCTGGCCGGGACGCTGAAACCATTCGGCTACGACTGGCTCCATATCGACCTGGGATACAGCTACGCACGTGGCGACTACGCGATCCCCAATCTCGAGCAGTTCCCGCATGGGATGCAACCGCTGACAGAGCGTGTCAAACGATTCGGATTGCGCCTGGGGGTTTGGACTGCTCCTTTTGAGGTTTCCGAGCGTAGCTCGGTCTATAAGGAGCATCGGGACTGGCTCGTTCACAACGCCAAGGGTGAGCCGATTCAGGTGACGACCGCGGAGGAGCACCCTGGAGAGCGGGTTTTTGTGCTGGATCCGACTCATCCGCAGGCGCAACGTCATCTGGAAGCGACCTATCGCACCCTGACGCACGATTGGGGCGTGAGTTACATCAAGCTCGATTTCATGGATAACACGGCCATTGAGGGCTACTACTTCCGGCCCGGCACGACCGCATTGGAGGCGCAGCGCATCGGGTTGCAGCTCATCCGCAGGGTCGTTGGGGACCAGGTGCTGTTGGACAAGGACGGTAGTCCGATGCTGACTCCGGTCGGGCTGGTCGACGACGGCCGCATATCGCAGGATACGGGTCATACCTTCGAGCGCAGTAAGGAGGCGGCTCCGGCCATTGCCGCGCGGTACTACATGCATCGCAACTTCTTCATCAACGATCCCGATGCGTTTACCGTATCGCGACAGGTGGTGGAGGAGCGGACGATCCGCGCGCCTCTGAGTCTGGATGAGGCGGAAGTCTCGATCGTGCTGTCGGCGGTATCGGGAGGCCTGTTTGAGATCGGCGACAACCTGCCAGACCTGGTCAAAGACGCCGATCGGCTTGCCCTGGTGGAGAATCCGACATTGCTGCGCATGGTAAAGCTCGGGCACGCGGCCGTGCCGCTCGATTTGCTCAGCTATGGCGCCGAGGATGAGCTGCCCAGTGTGTTTCTATTGCGCGATCTGCCGGGTGAAGCGATCGTGGCCGTGTTTAACTGGACTGACAAGCCAAGGGTGCGGCGCCTGTCGTTCGCAGACCTGCAGTTGCCGGCCAACGGCAAGTATGAGCTCAGGGACGCATTGCGGGCAGGGGTGCCGGTGGCGGCTGTCGCGGAGGGTCTGGAGCTCAAACTGGCCGCGCGCTCGGTGCGGTTGATTCGGATTCTGGACAGTGAGCGCCAACAGTCCGCTGACGCGTCAAAATGAGAGCGCGCCGCACGGCGAGTGTGCCCCGCGAGGCCGCTCCTCGCGGGGCTGGCAGCCAGCGCGCTAAAGCCGGGTGCAGACCGACTTGGTTTCCGTGTAAAGCTCGAGAACCGCGTGGCCCATCTCGCGACCCCAACCTGATTGCTTGTAGCCGCCGAAGGGCATGGCGGCATCAAACACGTTGTAGCAGTTGATCCAGACGGTGCCGGCGCGCAGTTGTGCCGCCAGGGTGTGCGCCTTGCTGATGTCGCGCGTCCAGATCGCGGCGGCCAGGCCATAGATGGAATCGTTGGCTGCCGGCAGTACCTCTTCAGGGTCGCTGAAGGGGATCGCAGTGACCACGGGCCCGAATATCTCCTCGCGTACGACTTTCATCTGCGGCTTGACGTCGACCAACACAGTCGGCTCGACGAAGTAGCCGGCGCCCGAGAGCTTGCGGCCCCCGGCGAGCGCTCTGGCACCTTCTTGCGATCCGGCCTCCAGGTAGCCGCAAACTCGGTCGAGCTGTTCCTGTGAGACCAGTGGGCCCATCTGGGTCTTCGGGTCCAGGCCGGGGCCGACGCGGATCTGTCGGGCGGCTTGCGCGACTCCTTCGACCACGCGATCGAAGAGGCTCTCGTGGACGAACAGGCGCGAGCCGGCCGTGCAACACTGTCCGTGATTGAAGAAGATCGCATTTGCGCTGCCGGCAATGGCGAGCTCGAGGTCAGCATCGGGGAGGATCACATTCGGGGACTTGCCGCCGAGCTCCAGGGAGACTCGCTTCAAGCTCCCGGATGCGGCGCGCACGATCAGCTTGCCGACCTCGGTCGAGCCTGTGAAAGCAACTTTGTCAACGTCGGGGTGTGCGGCCAGAGCCGCGCCGGCGGTTTGGCCGAAACCCGGTACGATGTTGACAACTCCAGGCGGAAATCCGGCCTCGTTGATGAGCTCGCCGAGGCGTAACGCAGACAGGGGTGTCTGCTCGGCGGGCTTCAGAACCACCGTGCAACCGGTGGCGAGGGCGGGTCCCAGCTTCCAGGCCGCCATGAGGAGTGGAAAGTTCCAGGGAATGATCTGGCCGATGACTCCGATCGGCTCGCGCAATGTATAGGCCAGATAGCGCGCGTCACGGGCCGATATCGGTATGGTGTTGCCTTCGATCTTGGTGGCCCATCCGGCCATGTACCGCAGCAGATCGACGGCCAGCGGCACATCCGCGACCTGTGCCACCGTGTAAGGTTTGCCGTTGTCCAGGCTCTCCAGCTCGGCGAATTCGTCGAGGTGCTGTTCAAGGAGGTCGGCGAGCCGCCACAGAAGGCGGCCGCGCTCCGAGGGTGTCATTTTCGGCCAGGGCCCGCTCGTGAATGCGCCTCGGGCTGCGGTGACGGCCCGATCCACGTCGACGCTGTCCGCCTCGGCAACGCGCGCCAGCAGCTCGCCAGTGGCAGGGTTGCAGGTCTCGAACACCTTGCCGGAGGCGCTCGGAGCCCATTGGCCACCGATCAGCAGTTGCAGTGGCTTGCGGAGGAAGGCCTGGGTTTTGTGGCTGGGCGCGATGGGCGCGTGTTGGGTTGCCATGTGCGATACCTCGAGGACGTCAAGTGGGGCGTTGGGTCAGGGCAGTACCGCTTTGATTCCTGTGAGCTCGCAGAAATCGATCAGGGCGGGATACAGACCGGTACCGTAGCCGAGACAGGCATATTCATTCGTCCAACTTTGCAGCAGCGCATCCACGTCGCAGTGCGCAGTGACAAAGCCATGGGGCCAGAAGGGAATCCCGCATTCGTCGAGCCTCTGCTGTATGTGCTCACGCGGTGGCTCGAAGACGGATGCGCGGGCAATCACCATCTGGAACTGGCCGTTCACGCGACCCAGTCGCGCCAGCACGCCTTCTCCGACTTTGCAGATGAGGCGGACAGAGAGGCCCCCGGCTTCGCCTTCTGTCGGAATACCATGTTCGGAGAAGCCTGCTGGCCCCAGCTTGCTGGCGAGCGAAGGAGGGCAGGCGCCGTCGCCGATGATCTTGATTTCCTTCTTGTCGCGATCGATATGTTGCAGATCGCCGTAGTAGACACGCTCTTTGCTGAGCTTCGTGAGCAGCAGCACGGTGAGCGCGGTGTTGGCATCGCCGAGGGTGGCGGTCCCGTAGCCGTCTTCGAGCATCATGCTTTGCGCGAAGCAGGTGGCCGCATAGTCGTTGCCGAGTCCCGGGAAAGACTGGATGGTGTAGAAATCCCAGTTCTCGCGGGCGACCAGTTTCTTGAGGGCGAGGTACAGCCGGATGGAGCGCTCATTCACGAGGTTGCTTTCCGGGCGGGTGCCAAAGAGCTTCGCGAGTCGAGGCTGCAGGCCTGCGATTTCCTGCGTCGTGATCGCCTCAGCGGTGCGGATGAGGTCGGTCGTATCACGGGAGTCGATGTCGACACCAAACATGCGCATCCACTGCGAGGGGTCGGCGACGCCGCAGGTCTGACCCATGCCGCGGCCACCAAAAGTGCCGAGGGTCGACATGTTGAGAAGATTCTTCAGGTGAGAGGCACGTGCATAGCTGACAACCTTGAGTACGGTCAGCGGATCGTCCGCGGCGCCATAAACAAATTTATGCGCAACGCCGATTTCCAGCAGACCGCCGTGCATAACCAGGCCCCCGACCGGACGCCAGCCTTGAGAGCCAGGATGGGTCCACAGGAGCACCGACTTGCCGCTCGCGACGAAGTCCCGGACGGCGCCCACCAGATGCGCAGCCCATACCCAGGTGCCGGAGAACAGCACCACGGAGTCGATCTGGTCGTCGTGCTTCATCTTCTTCAATGCGGCACGGGCTTCTTCCTTCGAAGCCACCACCACCGGATGCTCCACGACTTTGAGACCGGCAGTGGCGAGAGCGTCCTTGGAGCGTTTGACGATCTCTGCGTCAATAAAAGGGGCTCCCGCGGGATCGCGCAGGCCGTCCTTATGGACGCCGTACACGATGAAACCGATGGTCGGTTGGATCAACGTTCCTCCTACGCGGCACTCACTGGATACTCAATCCAGCGTTGCCGCCAGCGATCTGAGTTGTTGGTAGCGTGTTCT
>Ga0134126_10013641_pt1 | contig 10258 bp, 8 predicted proteins | sample KB31752_FD_96881 | JGI IMG/M metagenome (GOLD analysis project Ga0134126, IMG submission 96881) | Terrestrial soil microbial communities with excess Nitrogen fertilizer from Kellogg Biological Station, Michigan, USA - KB3-175-2 | ecosystem: Environmental > Terrestrial > Soil > Unclassified ...
ATCATCTGCTTGAGATCCGCCAGCAGTGTCGACCTCTTCGCCAATCAAGGGCTCGAAACCAATCGCAGGCCACATCAGCCACATCAAAACAACCCAACGGCATACGGCTAACCAAAGATCATCCTACTTTTTCAACGCTATCGACCCGTTTCGACGTTAGCTGCGGTACTTCGGTGCAATGCAACGTGTGCAGGGCGTTTAAATATCTAAGAAGCCGCCCGGCTGAGGCCGTTAGGCAGGACGGGCTTCTTCACCGGCCGATGTTCCGCCGCGCCGATTCGTCACTGTTTTCGGGTAGGCGGAGCTGGTATAGAATTGACCCTTAACGCTGCATCGGAGCTTTGGGGAGCAACCGCATGCAATGGTACTGGTAAATTTGCTTACTGCCTTCGGCAAGCACAAATCTCACGTTCGACATCTTACTTTGGATATACCGCGGAGGTCACGTCGGCCCCGCATTCGCCACGTCCTAATAGGGTGGCTCCATGAGGCGACGCGACTTTATCACTACGCTTGGCGGTGCAGCGGCGACCGTACCTTGGCCGCTTGCCATTGGAGCATCAACCGGCGTCCTGGCCGCCAACCCCAATTGGCCAAAGTCTCTCACGCTGGCGACGGCTTCGCCGGGCGGGATATATTACCCGTATGGCGAAGCGCTCGCACAGATTCTGACGGAAAAGCTCGGCATTACGGTCAACCACCTGCCGACCCAGGGCTCGATCTTTAATGTGAAGCTACTCGATAGCGGCGGCGCGCAGCTCGGATTTATTGTCATGGGGGTCGGTCTGCAGGGCTGGAACGGCACCGGCGATTGGACCAACGGGAAAAAATTCCGGAACATGCGCGCGCTGTTTCCGATGTACGACACGCCTGTTCAAGTCGTGGTCCTGCGGCGATCCGGCATTACGACCTTGGCGCAGCTCGACAAGAAGCGCGTCGGCATCGGACCAAAAGCGGCGAGCCAAGGCATCTATGTTCCAGCAATATTCAAGATTTTCGGGATTTCAGCCGACATACGCTATGGATCGTTCGACGATATGGCCACCGAACTTCTTGCCGGCGACCTTGACGCTTTCATGACCATGGCCGGAGCCCCCATACCTGCGTTTCAGCATGTAGACGCGAAGGCGCCGGTCACATTCATCGGTCTTTCTCCCGAACAAATTAACGCCGTCCGTAAAGCGATGCCGGAGTTCAGTCCCTCAAAGATTGCGGCCGGAACTTATCACTCCCTGGACAAGGACTCTGTCACCGTTGGACTGTATAATTTTGCGATCGGACGAGCCGATCTACCGGACGATTTGGTCTATCAATTGGTCAAAGCAGTTTTTGACAATCAGCCTCGCCTTGTAAAGGTTACACCGGCGGCTAGCGACACTCTCCCGAAGAATGCTGTGAAAGACACCTTCCTGCCGTTCCATCCCGGCGCAGTACGCTACTATCGCGAGATCGGCATCAACATTCCGGAGTCGCTCGTCCCAACAAATTGATTGGCCGGTCGCACAAACTGGAGAGTCCAATGTCCCGACTTATGGGTTTCGTGTTCGCGGCTTGCCTGCTCACCAGCGGAACATCCGCCAACGTCCTGGCCGCCAACCCCAATTGGCCAAAGTCTCTCACGCTAGCGACGGCTTCGCCGGGCGGGGTGTATTACGTTTATGGAGACGAACTCGCAAAAATACTGACGGAGAAGCTCGGCATCCCGGTGAACCCATTGCCGACGCAAGGTCCGGTCCACAATGTGAAGCTCCTTGATAGCGGCGGGGCGCAGCTCGGATTGATTACGATGGGGGTCGGCCTGCAGGGCTGGAAGGGCACCGGCGATTGGACTGGCGGGAAGCGTTACGGCAACATGCGTGCGCTGTTCCCGATGTACGATACGGCTTTCCAGATGGCTGCCTTGCGGCGATCCGGAATCTCTGACGCCGCGCAATTCGATAAAAAGCTTGTCGGGATCGGACCGCGCGCTGGAACAGGCGGCGAGTACGCTCCCCTAATCCTCAAGGCCTTAGGAATATCCGCGCAGATCGGCAACGCATCATGGGCGGATACCACGGCTAACCTGCTTAGCGGTCAATACGGTGCTGTCATAATGACTGGCGGCGTGCCTTTTCCTGCGATGAAGAAAGCGGAAGCAAAGGAACCGCTAACATTAATCGCTCTCACTCCGCAGCAGATCGAGTTGATTCGGAAAGCGCTGCCTGAGCTAAGCGTGTCGACTATCCCCAATGGGACCTATTCGTCACAAGACAAGGACGTCGTTACAATCGGCGTGTATAATTTTGCGGTCGGGCGAGCCGATCTCCCGGACGATCTGGTCTACCAATTGGTCAAGGCAGTCTTCGCGAGTCAGCCTCGCCTTGTGAAAGTCACTGCGACGGCAAGCGACACCATCCCGCAGAATGTGGTGAAAGACACCTTCCTGCCATTCCATCCCGGCGCGGCGCGCTACTACCGGGAGATCGGCATCAAAATTCCGGACTCGTTGGCACCTACAAATTGACGGTCCCCGTTATGAGGTGTTCGGCCATCGCGCGCGACGTTTTCGGCTGACGGGCGATTATGAAGATTCCGGAAAAGCTAAAACCGGTGCGGCTCGGGCATGGCCTGCGTGAACGACTGCTGTTGTCTTTCATCGGCATCAGCGGCTTTGCAGTGGCCGCCGCAGTCGTTGGAAATTACGCCTTCTATGCCATCGGTCAGTCGCTGCAACAGGTCACTGAGAGGTCGGTTCCGCCGGCGATCGCGACCTTGGAGCTGGCGCAACGTGCCGAGCGTATTATCGCTGCCGGGCCCGCGCTGCTCGGCGCGACCACGACGCAAGAATTCAATACAGATTCGTCAGCGCTCGCACGGGAACTTGAAGCAGCTGAGCGTCTGTTCGCCCAACTGCCGGATCAAGGTTTGTCATTTTCGCAACTCGCTGAAATCAACGGCGTGTACGATCGCGTCACAGCCAATCTCAAAAGCCTGCAATCGGCCGTGCAGGCTCGGAACGCCGCCGCGGATCGCAGGTCGGCGTTGGTTCGCGACACGATCGAAGCTTACAACCGGTTCCGTACCCTCTGGACCCCGAATTTCAACGAATTGAAGGGCCATATCCTCGCGCTGCAGCGGACCCTCGGCGACCCGCGCAGCACTCCGCAGGAGAAACTCGCGGCCTTCAACCGCCTTAATGCGGCGGTCGGCGACCTCACGCCGCTCGAACAGATTCAGCAGGAGGCTGCGATCGCGTTCGAAGCTCTGGTCCGCGCCGGCGACGCCGCTACGCCGGCCGACCTCGAGACGATACGGGTTCAAGCCGAAGCGCCGGTTCGGCACATCGACGATCTGGTATCGGGCCTCGATCCCGATGTTTCGTTCGCCTTGATCGTCCCGCTCAGCCGCTTGCGCAACAACGCGATCGGCAGCGCGAGTATCATAGCCGCGCGGCAGGTTGAGCTGAATGCCGCCGCGGAGGGTCGTCGTCTGACGGTCGAGAACGCCGCCCTCTCGGTTCAGTTAAGCAGCGCGGTTGAGTCACTTGTCGCCGCGTCGAAACAGGGCATCGCCACGGCGACCGCACGGACGCAGTCGGTGCAAAACCGCGGCCGGCTTGGCCTGGCCGTGGCCGTCGCGCTCAGCCTCATCAGCTCAGTCCTGATCGGATGGCTCTATGTCGGACGCAACGTAGTGGCCCGTCTGACCACCTTGTCAGATGGCATGCGCGCCATCGTGGGCGGCCGGCGCGACATTACTGTCCCAACGGGCGGCAGCGACGAAATCGCCGACATGGCGCATGCCGTCGAGGTGTTTCGCGATAACGCCATTGCGCTCGATGGGCTTTTGGCGGAGCGCGAGCAGGCGGCCGTTAAGCTCGAAAAAACAGTGCAAGAGCGGACCGCCGAGCTGGCGCGCTCGGTCGAGGAACTGCGCGCGCTCGGCGAGGTCAGTCGGACGGTGAACTCGACACTCGATCTGGAAGCAGTGCTGAGCGCGATTGTCGGCAAGGCGACCCAGCTTTCCGGCACCGAGGCGGGCACCATCTACGTGTTCAACGAAGCAAGGCGCGAGTTTCAGCTGCGCGCCACCTACGGCATGACCGAATCATTGATCGATGCGGTTAAAGACCAGCACGCCGAAATCTCCAAAGCCGTCGCGCTCGCCATCGAGAAGCGCCAGCCGATGCAGACGCCCGATTTGGGCACCGAACCGCCATCGGTGGCCCGCGATATCATGCTGCGGGCCGGCTATCGCGCGCGCCTCGTGGTGCCGCTGCTTGCTGCCGACGGCATCGTCGGGGCGCTTGTGGTGCGACGACAGGCACCGGGCGAATTCCCAAAAAATATTATCGAACTGTTGCAGACCTTCGCCGTGCAATCCGTGCTCGCCATCCAGAACGCACGGCTGTTCACCGAGATCGAGGAAAAAAGCCGACAGCTCGAAATCGCAAGCCAGCACAAGTCGCAATTCCTTGCCAACATGTCGCACGAGCTGCGCACGCCGCTTAACGCCATTATCGGCGTCACCGAAATGTTGTGTGAAGATGCCCAAGACCTCAATCGGGAGGATGAAATCGAGCCGCTCAACCGCGTCTTGAACGCCGGGCGGCAGCTTCTCGGATTGATCAACGACATTCTCGATCTGTCGAAGATCGAGGCTGGCAAGATGGAGGTCCACATCGAGGAGTTCGCGGTCGCTCCTTTAATTGACGATGCCGTCAAAACAATCGAAACGCTTGCGGCCAAGAACAGCAACCGGCTTGTAGTCGATTGCCCGCCGACGATCGGAGTCATGCAGGCCGACCAGACGCGGGTCAGGCAAGCGTTGCTAAACCTGTTGAGCAACGCCAATAAGTTCACCGAGCGCGGCACCGTCACGGTGCGGGCAGAACGCCATCGGGAATCCGGGCGCGATTGGATCACGATGGCGGTCGACGACACCGGCATCGGGATGACGCCGGAGCAGATGGGCAAGCTTTTCCATGATTTTTCCCAGGCCGACTCCTCAACGACGCGCAAATATGGCGGCACCGGCCTCGGGCTAGCGATCAGCCGTCGGTTTTGTCAAATGCTGGGCGGCGATATCACGGTCGAAAGCGAGCTTGGCCAGGGCTCGACCTTCACGATCCGCTTGCCGGCATCGGTCGCAGGCGAGGCGTCGACCGCCGTTCGACAAGCCGCTCCGGCACCGACCGTTAAGACCGGGGCGATCGATGCGCCGTTGATCTTGGTCATCGATGATGACGCAACGGTGCGCGAAGTGGTTGGCCGCTTCCTTGAGCGCGAAGGGTTTTCGGTCGCGGAAGCCGATGGCGGCAAAGAGGGACTGCGCATGGCGCGCGAGCTCCGTCCGGTGGCGGTGACGCTGGACATCATGATGCCCGATCTCGACGGCTGGACCGTACTCGCCGCGATCAAGGGCGATCCGGATTTGGTCGACCTGCCGGTCGTTCTGATGACCATCGTCGATGAGAAGAATCGCGGCTATGCGCTTGGCGCCACCGAGTATCTGGTGAAGCCCGTCGATCGGCAAAAGCTTATCGATGTGCTGCGCGCGTTGTGCGGCTCCGCCGGCCGTCCTCTTCTCATGGTGGATGACGACGACCTTGGACGGCGGCAGATGCGGGCGGCCCTTGAACAGCAAGGCTGGACGGTGACGGAGGCGAGCGATGGATGCGACGCGCTGACGAGATTGAGTGAAGCCCGGCCCGATGTGATCATCCTCGACTTGATGATGCCGGAGATGGACGGCTTCGAGTTCCTGGAGAAGATGCGTCGTACGGCCGAGTGGCGCGATATTCCCGTCGTCGTGGTAACCGCCAAGGACCTCACGGACGCGGAACGCATCCGTCTCAATGGCGGCGTCGAGCGCATCATACAGAAAACCGATCGTGACGACATGCTGCGCGAAGTGCGCAGCGTGCTGGCGAAATGCGTGGAGCGGCAGCGCAGCGCACTGGCGGCAGAGACGTAAATGAAAATCTTGTACGTCGAAGACAACGAAGACAATATCTTCATGCTGAAGAACCGTCTGACCCGCGCGGGTCATACGGTTGTCGTTGCCACCGACGGCGCGCAAGGCGTTGCCATGGCGTCGAGCGAGCGCCCTGACATGATTCTGATGGATTTGAGCCTGCCGGTGCTCGACGGCTGGCAGGCAACGCGTCAAATCAAGTCCGCCCCTGACACCAAGCACATTCCAGTCATCGCTCTTACCGCGCATGCCATGGCCGGCGACCGGGAGAAGGCGCTGTCCGCGGGCTGCGACGACTTCGACACGAAGCCCGTCGAACTGCCGCGCCTTCTGGGAAAGATCAACAATCTGGCCGAGAGGGCGGGATCGTGAGTGACGACGACCCAGCGCTGCTCGTCGTCGATGATAATGATGACAATCGCTACACCCTTACGCGCCGACTAGCGCGCGAGGGCTATCGCGATCTGACGACGGCGACAAACGGCCGTGAAGCGCTTGACCTGCTCCAAGCGAAGCCGTTCGATCTCGTCCTGCTCGACATCATGATGCCCGACATGAACGGCTATGAGGTGCTGGAGCGCATGAAGGCCGGCGCCGGATTGCGTGACATTCCGGTCATCATGATTTCGGCGCTCAGCGAGGTTGAAAGCGTCATCCGTTGCATCGAGCTCGGCGCCGAGGACTACCTGCCGAAGCCGTTCAATCCAACGTTGCTCCGCGCGCGTGTCGGCGCCAGCTTGGAAAAGAAGCGGCTGCGCGACGAGGTAAGGGCAAGCCTGGCGCGACTACAGCAGGAGATGGATGCGGCCCGCACGCTGCAACTCGGAATGCTGCCGCTGGATTTTCCGGCGTGCACGGCGGAGCAACCGGTCGAGATCCATGCGTTTATGGAACCGGCGCGCGAAGTGGGCGGCGATCTCTACGACTTCTTCTATGCTTCAGAACATCTATTTTGTTTCCTCGTCGGCGACGTCTCCGGAAAAGGAGCGGCGGCTGCGATGTTCATGGCGCGCACGCGCAGCCTCGTCCGGATGGCCACACAGCTTTGGCGGAAAACGAGCGGCGATCAGATCACTCCAAAGCGGATCGCCGAGGCGGTCAATCACGAACTTTGCCAAAACAATCGGGATCGCATGTTCGTCACGTTGTTCCTCGGCGTGCTCGATACCAAAACCGGCGTGCTCACTTACGTCAATGCGGGTCATCTCGCGCCGCGCGTACTGCATGCTTCGGGCAGAATCGAGCCCCTGAACGACAAACCGGCAATGCCGCTCGCCGTTCGCGCCAGCGCTGCGTACCAGGAGCGCACGGTGACGCTGCTGCCCGGTGACGCCGTATTCGTGTTCAGCGACGGCGTGACCGAGGCGATGAATGCCGCAGATGAGTTCTACGGTAACCAGCGCCTGCAAGTCGATTTGTGTGCCGCGTCCGCGATGACGCCGGAGGAAATCGTGCATGCTATCCAGGCGAAGGTCGATCTCTTCACGGGCGACGCGCCTAAGTTCGACGACGTGACGATGGTTGCGCTGCGCTGGCAGCCTGCCGAAGCTCGGACTACAAATGAGCGAATCTTGACGGTATTCGACACTTAGTAGCGAAACAGCCGATGCCCTTGCCGCAAACAACGCACATCGTCATTCGCAACGATGTTGCACAACTCGCTGCTGTGACTTCTGCGATGGAGCGTGTGGGCGCTGAGCACGGCGTGCCGGAAAAGTCGCTGTTTCAGTTGCAGATCTCGCTCGACGAGATGGTCAGTAACGTCATAAAGTACGCGTGGCCCGAAGGCGGCGCCCACGACATCGAGATTCGAATCACGGCATGGCACGACCGTGTCGAAGTGGAGATCATCGATGATGGGCAGATGTTCGACCCGCGCAAAGCGCCTAAACGCGACAAACCGTTGCCTGGCCAGAGACCGCAACTGGGCGGAGTGGGGGTGCAAATGACCATGCACCTCGTTGACACCATCGATTACGCAAGAATAGGGAACCACAACCACACCACGTTGACGAAACTCTGTGCCGTGTCCCCCGCAGTCTCGGGGAGGGAAAAAATATGAACAAAACCGCACTCAGGATGGAAAACAGTCATGCCGGCGCGGTATGTATTTTGTCGATAGGCGGCCGCATCGACAGCGGCAACGCCGCGGAACTCTTGGACCGGCTGAACGGTTTGCTTTCGTCGGGCGAGAAGACGATTTTGCTCGACTTGAAGGAGGTGCTTTATCTCACGAGTGCCGCATTCCGCGTGCTGCTTGTCGCCACCGACGAAGCGGAGCGCAATGCCGCGCGCGTGGTGCTGTGCGGTCTCGCGGGTCAAGTACGGGAGCTGTTCGAAATGGGCGGTCTACTCGATGCGTTTACGGTTCACGGTTCGCGCGAAGATGCGCTGGCCAGGCTCTGACGAGCCGAGCCCATTTCTCAAATGTCGCGCCCGCCTGGACTACTCTACTCGGTCGATGAAATGCCGCCGCGCGCGGTTTTCATTGTAGCGGGGCTCCAACAGGTAGCCCTGATGTCGAATTCGCTGGTCTATCCAATAATCCTCGGTCGAGAAGCGCACCTGTCCCCGGATCGGCTCCTCGATTTTGTCTCACTTTCGATGCTGGCGCTGGGAATAGCGACGCTGCTGCTCTGCGTAAAGAGCCGTTTTATCGGCTCTGGCTATCTGTGCCCCGCGGCTTACACGCAAATCTTCCTGGGTCCCTCCCTGTCCGCAGCGCAGATCGGAGGCTTACCGCTTGTGTTTGGCATGACCGCCATCGCGGGCATCCTGCAAACTGCCATAGCGCCCGCGTTGCGGCGGGTCCGTTTTTTGCTCCCGCCTGAGATAGCGGGGCTTGTCATCGCGATCGTTGGCCTGTCCATCGCGGTGCTGGGCGTGCGCTACAGCCTGGTCGGTGCCGCGAACGGTGCAACGACGTCTGAGTACCTCGCGATTGCCGCCGTTTCGCTGGCGACGATGGTGATCTTGAACGTTTGGACCAAAGGCTATTTGCGGATGTTTTGCGTTCTACTTGGCATGGCAATAGGTTACGCCGTCAGCGCCGCGCTGGGCATATTGGAATTTTCCTCCGCGCTTCCAAGCAAGGGACTGCCTCTTCTGCGCTTTCCCAGCTTACACCTCCTGCAATGGCGTTTTGACGCGAGCCTGATTGCACCGTTTGCAATCGTTGCTATCGCCGGGACACTGCATCTGATGGGCAACATATCGACTGCGCAACGCCTCAACGACGCAGACTGGGTACGTCCAAATTTCATGTCGCTGAGCGGGGGGCAGGTTGGCAACGGCTTAGCTTCGCTTATTTCCGCTATGATCGGGAGCCTGGGAATCAACAGCTATAGTTCCAGCATCGGTCTGTCGGCAGCGACGGGAATCACTAGCCGGTCCATCGCCTATATTATCAGCATCACTTTTGCTCTGCTTTCACTGGTACCGGCGGCAGCGGCCGTGTTTGCAACGATTCCCGCTCCCGTCATTGGTGCGGCGATGTTCTTCACTGCGGCCTTCGTCTTCACCAGCGGCTTGCAGATAATAACTGCGCGTCTTTTGGACTCCCGGAAGACCATCGTCATCGGTTTCTCATTTGCAATGGCGGTAATTGCCGACGTTAGCCATGATCTGATGGCACGGGCTCCGCTCCTGCTTCATCCGATTCTGGACAACGCGCTGGTACTCGGCACGGTTTCCGCCGTGCTCCTTAACTTGATCATGCGCATCGGCGTCGGGCAGCGCGTGATGATGAAACTCGATGCCGGCAACGTCAATCGGGACACGATCGAGCGATTTCTGACCGAACAGGGCGGACGATGGGGGGCACGGCGCGACATCATTAGCCGGGCCATCTTCGGCGCAGTGCAGGTGCTTGAGGTGATTGGCGATGTGCCCGAGGGGACTGAAATCGAAGCGATCTTCGACGAGTTCAACCTCGACGTCAGAGTAAGATACCAGGGCGCGCCTTTGATCATTCCCGAGCGGAGGCCAACGCCACGGGAAATCATCGCCAGCGAAGAAGGCGAGCAACTGCTCGCTGGCTATTTGTTGCGTCAAAGCGCGGATCGGATCAATTGCAAGGCATCCGACTCCATGGCCGAAGTGCAACTCCACTACGATCATTGAAGCAGATTCGGAGAACCTGACGGCAAGGACGGTACCCTCAATCCCGACGTTTTCGCTGCGCTGCACTGTGGTCGCTATTGGCACTGCACGTCTGTTCTCGACGTCGGTTGTCACGGCAGCTTTTAGGGCGTGAGCGGACCTGAAGGAGTGGGTCCAAATTGACCTGAATGACCCGGAACGG
>Ga0134126_10013643_pt1 | contig 10257 bp, 11 predicted proteins | sample KB31752_FD_96881 | JGI IMG/M metagenome (GOLD analysis project Ga0134126, IMG submission 96881) | Terrestrial soil microbial communities with excess Nitrogen fertilizer from Kellogg Biological Station, Michigan, USA - KB3-175-2 | ecosystem: Environmental > Terrestrial > Soil > Unclassified ...
CCGCCCCCTGCATTTCGCGCTTTCCGGCGGCGCGGATTTGCGCCTGCTCCGCGGGATTTTTCCGCAGCTCGATACGCAGGGCAGCGCCCAGGCAAACGTCGCCGTGGAAGGTACAATGGACCAGCCGCGGATCACGGGGCGCGCCAGCGTGCGCGATGCCTCCGCGCATTATGGCGATTTTCCCATTGGCCTGAATCACCTGAATGGCGATCTCGTCTTCGACCGCAATCGCCTCCTCTTCGACCGCGTCACCGCCGAATCCGGCGGCGGCGAGCTCACTCTCAGCGGCAGCGTCACCTACGGCGAGGGCCCATTGCGTTACGAGGTGAGCGCGACGACACCGATGGTGCGTATCCGTTATCCCTCCGGCATGAGCTGGATTGCGGGCGGGCGCCTGCAGCTTTCCGGTACCACCACGGCAGGGCTGCTCAGCGGCCAGGTCCAGCTCCAGCGGCTGCTCTTCGCACGCGGCGTGGACGTTGCCTCATTCTTCGCCGCCGCTTCGGAAACCACACCGGGGCCGCAATCAACGTCGGCATTTTTGCGAAACCTGGCGTTCGATATCGAGGGCCAGACGTCGCCCGGCGCGCAGATTGAATGGACGGGAGCGCATGTCGAAATGGATGGCGACGTTCGTTTGCGCGGCACTTGGGACCGTCCCGTGCTGCTCGGCAACGTGCACCTCCTGAGCGGCGAGATGCCTTTCCGCGGCAACACCTTCCAGCTCACGCGCGGCGACATCAACTTCGCCAATCCCTTCCGCCTCGATCCCGTCCTCAACGTCGAAGCGACTTCGACCATCAGCCAATATCAGGTGACGATCAATTTCACGGGACCGGCCAGCAATCTGGCGCTCAATTACCGCTCCGATCCGCCGCTGCCCGATAGCGACATCATCGCCCTGCTCGCCCTCGGCAGCCCTGGCGAAGCCGCCGGTCTGCGTTCACAGTCCGCCGCTTCGCAGAACTATGGCGCCACGGCCCTGCTCTCCGAAGCCATTTCCACGGGCATCGGCGGCCGCATCGAACATCTCTTCGGAATCAGCCAGTTTCGCGTGGATCCGTTCGTCGCCGGCGCGGCTACCGAGGCGAACGCCGCCGCGCGCGTCACCATTCAGGAGCAGGTGACGCACGACCTCACCATCACCTACTCATCGAACGCCGCCACCTCAAACCAGTACCATATGATTCAGGTCGAGTACAACGTGAAGCGCGACCTTTCCATCGTCTTCCTGCGCGACATCAACGGCACCAACGGCCTCGATATTAAGTGGGTGAAGCATTTCAGGTAGGCGAACACGCGGCGCCCTGGGCAGCCGTGAAGATTTTCCGAGCACTCTACTCCGGCAGAAGGAACACAGACTCCGGCGCGAGCCGCACCAGCCATGGAAACGGCCTGCCCTGAAATGCGCGCCATTTCTCCTTGAACATCTCGGCCTGTAGATGATGCTCGCCGGTACCCTTCGGCGGCTGATGTAGCTTCAAGTAGAGCGTAATTCGAAACGGTGTCTCGGACGTGCGCGCAACCCAGCACGGGAAGACGTTCTCCGCGCCCTCGCCTGGCGAAGATTCCAGAAATTCGATCTGGTGCGCGCGAATCCCCGCGTGCGCGGCGGGCCTTGCGATCGGGCGCGCCACCCGCAACTCGCAATCCCAATCCGCCGCCTCGATCCGGTTCTCCGCAATCGAGCGGGCGCGTGAAAAATTCTTGCAGCCCGTCAGCCGCGCCACTTCCATCGTTGGCGGATCGCGAAAGATCGCTTCCTTCGGGCCCATCGCGATCACTCGTCCTCGCGAAAGCACCAGCAACTGCTCGCCCAGCCGGTAGGCCTCCTCGATATTGTGTGTCACCAGCAGCGCAGGCTTGCTGTACGACGAAAAGGTTTCCTGAAGCTCCGCTTCCATTCGGCTGCGCAAATGCGTGTCCAGGGCCGAAAGCGGCTCGTCCAGCAGCAGCGCCTCCGGTTCCGTCCCGAGCGCCCTCGCCACCGCGGCCCGCTGCTGCTCGCCGCCGGAAAGCTCCCGCGGATAGCGCCGCCCAAGTCCGTCCAAGTGCACTCGTTCGATCAGCCGCTTGACGCGCGAATCGCGCTCGGCGCCAGGCAGGTGCGCGAGCCCGAATCCGACGTTCTGTTCGAGCGTCCGATGCGGAAAAAGCGCGTAATGCTGGAAGAGCATTCCGACGCGGCGCTCCCGCGCGGGCACGTGAATGCCCCGCGCGCTATCCAGCACCACCCGGCTTCCCAGCGCGATGCGACCTTGCACTCGCGCTTCAAGCCCGGCAATCGCGCGCAGCAGCATGGATTTGCCCGAGCCCGATGGCCCCAGCACGCTCAGCGGCGCATCAGGCGCGGCGAAAGCCACGTCCAGGCTGAACCCTGGCAGCGTCTTCACGACCTGAACCTCGAGCGGCACGTTAGCGGCTCACCCGCGGCGTCCGGCGATAATTCTGCGCGCGCGCCCAATTGTAAAGCGCCGCAAGCAGGCCCAGCGAGAGCGCCACGTCCACGGCGCTCCACACCGCAGCGCTCCGAAGATCGTTCGCCTCGACCGCGAAATAGATCGCGATCGGAATCGTTGCCGTGCGCCCCGGAATATTTCCCGCGAGCATGAGCGTGGCTCCGAATTCGCCAAAGGCCCGGGCAAAGGAAAGCGCAGCGCCCGCCAGCACGCCCGGCCAGGCAAGCGGCAGCGCCACTTCCCGGAACACGCGCCATTCCGATGCGCCCAGCGTCCGTGCGGCTTGCAGATAGTGCGCATCCACCTGCTCGAGCGCCGCCCGCACCGAAAGATACATCAGCGGAAAGGAGACCACGGCCGCCGCGATCACCGTCGCAGGCCACGAGAATACGACCGTCGCTCCAATCCCCAGCAGCAGCTTACCCAGCGGACCGTTGCGCCCAAAAATCAGCAGCAGGAAGAAACCAACCACCGTAGGGGGCAGCACCAGCGGCAGCATAAACAGGCCATCCGCCAGCGCCATCGCGGGACCGCTGCGGCGTTCGCGCCAGGCCGCCGCCGCGAGTCCTGCGATAAACGTAATGGCCGTCGCGCAGACGCTCGTCGCAACGGAAATCCATAGCGGAGACCAATTCATCGCACGGATTGTAGCCGTATCGCCGGTCTTTGCGGCTATTTTTCGGGCGCGACAAATCCGAATTTCGCGAATGCCGCGCGCCCTTGCGGACTCTCCATATAGTGGAGGAAAAGGCGCGCCGTTGCCCCATGTTTCGAGCCCTTCATCAGCGCCGCCGGATAGACGATCGGATCATGGGAATCCGGGGGCGCCTGGGCCGCAACGCGCACCCGCGAGGAAATCCGCGCGTCGGTTGCGTAGACGAAACCCGCGTCGGCGTTCCCCGTTTCAACGAAAGTCAGCGCCTGCCGCACGTCCTTCGCATACACGATTTTTCCCTGTATCGCGCTGAGCAGCCCCAGATGCCTCAACGTCTGCTGCGCGTACGCGCCCGCCGGAACCGTGGCCGGCTCCCCGAGCGCAACTGCCTTCACCTTCGCGCTCACCAGGTCCGCAAGGCCCTTCACTTCGCGGGACGTCGCGGGCACGATCAGCACCAGCGCGTTCGCGGCCACATCTTGCCGCGTGCCGGGCACGACCAATCCCTCGGCTGCGAGCGCGTCCATCTGCTTCGCCGCCGCCGAGACAAACACGTCCACGGGCGCGCCTTGTTCGATTTGATGCTCGAGCGTTCCGGACCCGGCGTAGTTGAACGTAATCGTCGCCCCCGGATGCTCGCCCTCAAAGCCGCGGCCGATTTCGTCGAGCGCGCCCTTCAGGCTGATCGCCGCCGAGACGATAATTTGTTCGCGCGGGGGCACTGCCTTAGCCCGTTGGCACGCAAACAAGGCCGCAACCAGCGGCGCTGCCAGGGCCCACGCAATCGCCCGCCGCACGGCGCTGCGATTCGCGCGGCTACGGCGGTTGACCGCGGATCGGGACACTCGCATCCGCCTATTGGTGTGGCTTAGCGGGAACGCCTGGGGCTGCGGGCCGCGGCGTGGCCGGCGGCTGCGCCCCGGGAGCGGGCCGTGCCGGCGCTCCCGGCGCAGGCTCCTGGTCCGGTAGCATCGGTTTCAGCTCAGGATATTCGTCGGACATGTCGTGCAGCGTTGCAAGCGCCGCGTCCCGCTCGTACCGCAGCCCGGCGTCCTGCGATTGCTCCGCCACCAGCGGCAGCGTCTTGACCACGCGCTGCCCCAGCGGCGATTGATAGAAGCGAATGAGTTCCTGAATGTCTTCTGCCGAAAAGTGCTGCGCGTAGATGGGAATGATCAGCTCCTCGATGCCGCCCTCGCTGGCGCGGGCGTGCAATTTCTGGTCGAATGCGGTCATGAACTCTTCCAGCCGGTCCTGCGGCATGCTCCGGCCGACAACCGAGCGCACCCGTGATGAAATCTCGCTCGAAATGCCCTCGGCCAATTTCGGGGTCTCGGTCAGGTCCATCAACTGCTTGATCGCCGCCCTTTTCGCGGGATCTATCGCGGCAGCGGTCGCGGACGTCCTTGGCTGGGCCGCCGGTGTTGCGGCGGATTTCGGGGCGGCCATCGCGGGCGTCTTTGGCGCCGCGGGCTCTTGCCCAAGGAGCGGCGCCGCGCAGCAGAGTGCGGCAATCGTCAGGGCGGTCTTAAACTTCACAAGCTCCTCCTAGATTTCGGTCGTGCTTCGGCTTGGGCCATGCCGCCCTGGGAAGCGAATTCGCCCATCGTAACCGACAACGTGGCCGCGGGCAATCTTTGGGGCGCGGGGAATGATGCGACAGGGGATTACCGTAGATTAGAACGAGATTTGTGGTGCAAATGCGGGGGTTAAGAGCATTTCTAATCCCCGTACCGTAGATTAGAAAACCACAGTGGCTAGCGGCTAGTGCTGAGTGGCTGGCATCGCGCCCGCTTTGCCGCGTTTCCAGGCCCATGTGTGTCCACCCTCCCTGTGGCGAGACAGCCGCCATCGTAATTTGTAGCATAGATTAACGAGAAAGTCAATAGAAATCGGGGATGGCGATGGGTGGCTGGCCTTTCGGAATCCCGGCGTGGTAGCTTGGGAACAGGATTTGGGCGGCGAACGCCGGGCTGGCGCTGGACGGGTGGGACGGCTGCATGAGCGGCAATGGCGATTCATTAGGGTCCGGCGAACGGAATTTCGAATCCGCGCGCCGCGAGATGGTTGCCCGCCAAATTCGCGGCCGAGGCATCACCGGCCCTCGCGTAATCGAAGCCCTTTCCGCGGTTCCGCGCCATCTTTTCGTTCCGTCCGAATTGGCTTCCCGCGCTTATGCCGATGAGCCCCTGTCGATAGGCGAGAAGCAGACGATTTCGCAGCCGTTCATCGTCGGCTCGATGACGGACTCGCTCGCGCTCGATGGCTCCGAACGCGTGCTGGAAATCGGGGCCGGATCGGGTTATCAGGCCGCGGTGCTCTCCCTGCTGGTCCGCGAGGTGATCGCCGTCGAGGCGATCCCGGCCCTCGCCGCTGCCGCGCGCGACCGCCTTTGCCGCCTCGGCTACGCAAACGTGCGCATCGTCGAAGGCGATGGCTCGATGGGTTGGCCGGACGAAGCTCCCTACGATGCCATTCTCGTCACTGCCGCCGCACCGGCCGTTCCGCCGCCGGTTCGCGAGCAGTTGGCCAACGGGGGCCGGCTGCTGATCCCCCTGGGCAAATCGGAACAGCAAGAACTGGTGCGCATGGTTCGCCGCGGCGAGCAGTTCGCAAGCGAAACGCTCTACGCTTGCCGCTTCGTCCCACTCACGGGCCGCTACGGATATCCCGGCAGCGCGATGAGGGCTTCCGGGGCATGAGCGCGCTCCCGGAGCTTTCGATCATCATCCCCGCCTATAACGAGGAGGGCCGCCTTCCGCGCGGCTTCGCGCAAATCCGCGACTACCTCGCGGCACGCGGCATGGATGGTCCGCGCACCGAAATTCTTGTGGTGGACGACGGCTCGACCGACGGCACGGCGCGCCTGGCGCTGGAATGGATGCGCGAAATGCCCGCATTGCGCCTGATCTCGAACGGCCAAAACCGCGGCAAGGGTTACAGCGTCCGCCACGGCATGCTCGAGGCGAAGGGCCGCATCGCCCTATTCACAGACGCGGACTTGTCGTCGCCTATCGAGGAATTGCAAAAGCTGCTCGCCGCGCTCAGCGGCGGCTGCGAAGTCGCCTTTGGCTCTCGCGCCCTCGACCGAACTCTGATCAGCGTCCGCCAATCGCGAATGCGGGAAGTGGCGGGGATGATCTTCAACGGCTTCGTGCGCTTGTTCACGGGCTTGCCCTTCTCCGATACCCAGTGCGGGTTCAAGGCGTTTCTGCGCGAGCCCTGCCGCGTGATTTTTGAACAGCAGCGCATCGAGCGATTCGGCTTCGATCCCGAAATTTTGTTTCTCGCCCGCCGCCACGGCCTGCGCGCCGTGGAGGTTCCGGTGCGCTGGGCTCACGACCCGGCCACGAAGGTTCACGTGGTGCGCGATAGCCTGCGCATGTTCGGCGACCTGATCTACATCCGCTGGAATTGCATTCTGGGCCGCTATCCGGTGGCGCGCCCGGCCGCCCACCCCGCCGCCGCCGACTGAACCCACCGGATGTGGTATCGTTTTCTGCGCTCCGGGCACGTCCGCCGAAGCGGGAACAATTTCCTTAGCGAAAGGCTGCCGCGTGAGCGAAAAGCTGGTGCTGGCCGGTATCATGCCCGACGTAGTGGTTCTCGACGCGGGGGACCAGCTCGTGTGGTTCTCGAACGCGGGCACTCTGAAAGTGGAATTCGATCCGCAGCGCTGCCCATTTTCATCCAACGTTTTCCAGGCGCCCGCTGGGGTGCGCCTCGCGAGCGGCGCTATCCGCGCCGGCTTGAATCCCGGGGCCTATAAGTATCGCCTGTCGCTCAACGACGTGGTTGTCGGGCAGGCCGAAGTACTGGTTCGGGGCAAATGATGGCGATGCGCAGCCAAAAACGTCTTGGTGCAGGAGTCCGGCGCGCCTTCTCGGCTCCGGCGCGGCCGCGCTGGATTGGCGGAATTCTGTGCGCCGCGGCAATCGCTTTCCTCGCCGCGAGATTCGCCGTCCCGGCGCTAACCACAACCGCCGCCCCAGCGCGGAAAGCCGCCGCGAATCCCTGGACGCAATCCCAAGTAATCCAACCCGGCGATCTCGCCGCCCGCATCGCGCACCCCCAGGGCTCGGCAAAGCCCGTCATCGTCTGCGCGGGATTCCATACCCTCTACGAGGGCGCGCACATACCCGGCGCCTATTTTGAAGGCCCCGCGTCCTCAAAATCCGGCCTCGAGCGCCTGAAAAAATGGGCCAGCCCCCTGCCGCGGACCACGGAGATCATCATCTATTGCGGCTGCTGTCCACTCGATCACTGCCCCAACGTGCGCCCGGCCTTTGCGGCCCTGCAGTCCATGGACTTCCGCCGCCTCCGCGTCCTCTCGCTGCCGCAGGACTTCGCCACGGATTGGGTCGCCAAGGGCTATCCGACCGCCAAAGGCGCACGCCGCAATTAGCCCGGCCCCGCGAATCCCGCCTGTAACCGCTTTCGCTTGCCATACGTCCGATATACCAAGCGCGGGTCAAGGCAGTTGTCTCCGGCGTTCACAAGAGGGGGGCTCCGGGGCTTCAAAAGACGCCAGCCGCGCATGACAAGTGCACCTACTCAAGAGGAGAATCCAGATGAAGAGAAGCACGATTGTGCTGGCGGCTATCTGTGCCTTGGCGCTGTCGTTTGCAATGGCGACCATGGCCCAGGAAGCGGCGAAGGTTGCGGGCAATTGGGAAATGAGCATGTCCATGGGTGAAAGGAACTTCACCCGGCAGCTGACCCTTCAGCAGGACGGCGGCAAAATCACCGGCACCGCAAAGAGCCAGCGCGGCGGCGAGGCCAAGCTCGAGGGCACCGTGGACGGCAACAACATCAAATTCACCATCACCAGCCAGGGTCGCAACGGACAAGCCAGAACGCAGGAATATACCGGCACCGTGGACGGCGACTCGATGAAGGGCACCACGACCATGAACTTTGGCGGCAATTCCAACACCGCGAATTGGACTGCCAAGCGCTCCGCGGCGGCAGCAAGCGGCGGCGGCACCCAGTAAACGTTCCAGCGGCAGCGCGCGGCGGCAGGACCTAGCCCGCGTTGTGAGACAGCCAAGAGGGGCGCATCCGGCCCAGCCATGCGCCCCTCATTTCTTTGCGCTTGCGTTGCGTTTCCTGAGGAACGGGTTGCGGCCTCTATCCGCCACGCCGAATCGCGTGAATTCGCGCCACGGCCTTTGCCAGCCCCGCGGCATCCTTCGAATCCTGAAACATCCGAATGGCCGCAATTCCCGATGCGCCCGCTCGAATGCAATCTTCGGCATTCGCTTCGCTGATTCCGCCGATCGCGATCACGGGTATTCGCGCCGCGCGGCACGCAGCTTCCAGCCTCGGAATCCCCTGCGGCTCCCCAAACGCACGCTTGGAAGGCGTGTGGAACACAGGACCGAAGAACGCATAGCCGGCCCCGCCGGATTCGGCGCGGCAAACCTCCTCCGCGCTATGGCAGGAGATTCCAACCAGGAACTCGACGGGCGCGCTCGACTCGCGCACCCAGCGCACCATTTCGCGCAAAGGCGCAGACGCCGCGCCCAGGTGCACGCCCGCCGCCCCGGCCGCGAGCGCCACGTCCGCGCGGTCGTTTACGATCACCCTCACGCGCGCAAGCGCCACAGCATTTCGCGCCACGCTCAGCAGTTCCCTGCCGCTTAAATCCTTCTCTCGAATCTGCACCCAGTCCGCACCCGCCTCGCCCGCCGCGCGAATGCAGTTGCGAAGCGCGCTGAGCGGGTCTTCCGCGGCACTGCCAGGGATATTCCGGCGATCGGTAACGCAGCAGACGATTGGCGTGCTAGCCGCGAGAGGCAACGGTGGCCGTCCCGCGGCGAAAGGTTTCCAGCGCCAACATCACGTTGACAAAGCCCAGGCCCGATATCGCGCCCCGGAAGAACGGGTTCTTCAGGAGAAATCCGAGAAAGGGGTACTGATACAGGAAGAAGTTCATGTCCCACATGTTGGACCACGGCGCGAGAATCAGCACCAGGCCCAGCTCGAGCCAAAGGAGCAGCCACACGGCCCTTAGGATCCGTTTACTCATCGCCAAGGATTATGGGAGATTCCTTCCGCGCTGGCAACCGCCGCCGAAAAAACCAGCAAGTCATTTGCGTCACGATTTATAAATTCAAACTGACGCACTACGGTATTTTTGATTTTGTTGATGGGGACAAAGGGCCAGCATTCGAATTGACCCGCTACTGGAAGCTATTCAGGTCAGCGTTTCTGCAGGGCCGCGATCCGCTCGGCCACATCGCGGTAATCAATATTGGCGGCGTAGACCTGCCGGAAGCTATCGAGCGCCGCCGAGGAATCCCCGGCGCTCTCCTGCGCCACGCCGAGGTCGTATCGCAACGCCAGAATCGTCTCGTGATCGAGTTTTGGCAATTGCAGGGCGCGCGAATACCACAAGGACGCGATCTTCGGCTCGCCTTTATCCATGAACGAAAGCGCCAGCAGGGTGGAGCAGTTCATCGAGTACGGAAAGGGCTTGCCCCGCTGCACCGCATTCGCCACCTTCTGGAATTCGCCGATGGCCTCGTCGAGCAGCCCCATCTCGCGATAGGCAATGCCCAGATTGTAATGCGTCTCGAGGTCCTCATTTTCCTCTTCGCCAAGCTCGCCAAGTTCGTTCCGGAACTCCTCGAACACGCCCGCAAGCTCGTTGAGGCTTTCCGCGCTCGGCGCCGGCGTCGAATTGCCGTTCGATCCCGCCGCGGGCGCGGCAGACGCAACCGGCTCAGCCACCGGGTGCGCCTCGCGGCCTTTCCGCGGCGCCTCCATATCCTCGATTTCGGCGGCTAATTCGCTGAGGAAATCCTCGGTCGTCGCAGGGCCTTTTAACGCACTGCCCTTCGGAGTCAATTCCAATTCGAATTCCGCGGCTTGCGCGGGCGCGGCTTCTTCCTCCGCCGGGGCTATGGCGGTCTGCTCCTCGGTCAACTCGATCACCTGCCCCTCGGATGAGTCTTCCACCGGCTCCGGCTCGGCTGGCGTCTCAGCGGGCTTTTCTTCCGCGACGGGCGCTTGCTCGAGTGGAGCTATTTCCGGGGCGGCATCGGGCTTCGCGGTCTGGCGCACCATCGCTTCCCATTCATCGGACAAATCCACTTCGTCGCCTTCGCTCGCGACCGGCGTTGGGGGCGCGGCGGGCGC
>Ga0134126_10013645_pt1 | contig 10257 bp, 9 predicted proteins | sample KB31752_FD_96881 | JGI IMG/M metagenome (GOLD analysis project Ga0134126, IMG submission 96881) | Terrestrial soil microbial communities with excess Nitrogen fertilizer from Kellogg Biological Station, Michigan, USA - KB3-175-2 | ecosystem: Environmental > Terrestrial > Soil > Unclassified ...
GCTCACCAGGAAGTCACGTACACCAAAGTTGCCATGCCGGGCTCCGGGGCGATTGCGGTACAGGTGTTCAACGCCTCTTCTCAAGTCAAAGACATCACCCTGCAGGAACATATGATGGTGCTGCAGACGTCGCCGGACGGTAATACCCTGAAAGTTGACGCCTTGTTCACGCTGGCCAACCAGTCTTCGCCGCCGGTTACCAAAAACGGGCAGCACACGTTTGAGATCTATCTTCCTGACAACGCGAAAGTCTTGGAAGCCACCGCACAAAGCGCCGGCAATATGGCCCTGAAAACCTCCGTCGTGCCGACCGGGGAAAAGAACAAATTCTTTTTTGGTTACCCCCTCCGTCCCGGGCAAACACAATTCCGTATCGGGTATAGCCTTCCCTACACCGGCAAGCTGAATTTAGATCCCAAACTGACCATTCCAACCACCAGTATGGTGGTCGTCACCCCCACAAGTTTTAAGTTCGTTCCAGAGGACGGATCTGTCTACTCGCCGCAAACAAACGAGCAAATTAAGAACGTAGTGCTGTATGTGGCCAAGGACCTGAAGCCCGAATCGAAGGTCGGATTTCAGATCGAAGGCACAGGGGAACTTCCTCGTGAGCAGGCCGGCGGAGCGAATGATGCCGGCGATGGTGGACAGCCGACAGGAGAACCAAGTCGTCCCGGCGGCGGCCTTGGGGTTCCAAATACCCAGCCCGACCCACTGCACAATGGACAGTGGCTCTTCCTCGGCGTCCTGACCGTGTTCCTCACCGCCGGCGCGGTGTACGTCTACACGGCCAAGCCGGTGGAGGTGGTCGTTTCCGGGAAGCGGCAGAAAAAGGCGAAGGACCGCTCCTCTTCAACACTGCTGGATGCCATGAAAGAAGAACTGTTCCAGCTGGAATCAGACAGGGTCGAAGGGAAGATCACGCCGGAAGAATACGAATCCTCGAAAGCGGCTCTGGATAAGACTCTGCAGCGGGCCGTGAAACGCCAGGCAGTGGCAAAGTAGCTCGGACTTTTGATCGCAGAATTTTTTCCGCTATACTCGGTTTCTAGTCAAAGGTGCAACGACTACATTCAATCTCCATGTCACTCATCGTAAGGTCCTCTTCTCTGCACGGGGCTGGAGTCTACACCGCCGCCCCGGTTCCCAAAGGCACGCGAGTGCTCGAGTACACTGGTCCGCGGATGAAGAAAGAAGACACCGACGGCCTTTACGAAGACAATGAGGTCACGTACCTGTTCACCATGGACGATCCCAGCATTGTGATCGATGGCTTCGGAATGGCCGCATTCATCAATCATTCATGTGATCCGAATTGTGAGAGCGATCAGTTCGGTGACCAGATCTGGATTGTGGCATTGCGCGATATCGAGGCCGGAGAAGAGCTCACCTACGACTATTGTCTCTGGGATGGTGAGCCTGGCGATGAAGCGCCCTGCTATTGCGGCACCAAAAACTGTCGCGGCACCATGTATTCTGAAGAAGAAGTCGAAAGGCAGAAGAAGCTTCTGCGACAAAAGGCGAAGCGCAAGAAGCCGGCCAAAAAGAAGCAGCGCCGCAAAACAAGCGCGGCATAAACACGTATCTTCCAGATAAAAACACCGGCACCCGCCGGCGTTTGAGTTTCTAATAAGACTAATTCTTATCTCTGCGTGATGGATCCTCCGCTCGCGGTCAGAGGCTGATCGAGCCGAATCACCATTCCCGTCTGGGCCGGAAGGTTAATTTCCTTGTCCTTAGTGGAGAGAACGTAGCCTCCGCCTGCCAACGCCCCCACAGCCAGACCTTTGAGCGGACTTCCAAACACCAGCCCTGCTTCACCTGCATCGGTTCCAGCGCCTGTATCTTTAGCTACATCTTTGCCCTGAGTCCCTGACTGCACCTGACCGTCATCTGCTTTCCTCGCGCTTTTGCCATTCGTGTTGTTGACCGAGACGAGTGTCGCGCTTAAAGGAAGGGTTTGACCATTGGGCAAAACAATATCGCGGAAATGCAAACTCAACTGGCTCTTGCCGCGTAATGCAGGAATAGCATTCGTCTGTTCGGCATCCGCCACTTCTCCTTCCACTCGAGCTCCCGCCGGAATAATCACCGCGCCATTGCTGCCGCGAACCGGATCAGTGACCGTGGAAGTAAATCGGTCGCCTCCTTTCGATGTCTTGCTTGAGAGCGGAGTGTCCAAAGCCGCATGCATTTCGGTATTCACCGGAACCTGATCGGCGCCTGTCGGCGCTGGTTCTACGCTCGGCACGCCGCCAACGTCCGGTGGCCGGGCGCTGTTCTGATCTGCTGTGTTCGGCGTTCCCTGCTGATTCTGGTTCGAAGGTTGGGCCGGGGAGCTTTGTGCAGGTTCCGTTCCCACCGGTGTGGTGGGACTCTGGGGGTTTACTGCACTGGAATTCTGGCTCGACGGAGTCTGCGTCTGAGGTTGCGAAGGTGGATCACTAGTGGTTCTCTGGGCTGATAACAGGGCTGCAGACAGCAGCACCAGCAAACAGAGCATGCCTGCTCGACGCATAACAGACTCCTCCTGCACCTAAGTGGTGAGAAGCAGCGAATTTCAGGCAGGTTGGCTTGGGCAGCTCACGTTTTAGATGAGGCATCCAACTATGAGTCGAGTCGCGTATAATTTTCTTGCGCCACTACCGCAGGAGATCCTGTTTGAATTCACCCAACGGCCAGCCGAATAAACCACGTGTTCTCGTTGTGGACGATGAACGCGTTATCGCGGATACGCTGTCCATCATTCTTAATCAGAATGGATTCGATGCCTCAGCCGTTTATACCGGCACCGCGGCAGTGGATCGCGCCAGGGAGACAAAGCCGGAGCTGGTCATCAGTGACGTTATCATGCCCGACATGAACGGGATTGAGGCCGCCATACGGATCCGGCAAATCCTGCCAGGCTGCAAGATTCTTCTTTTCTCCGGACAGGCAGCCACTGCCGATCTGCTTGAAAAGGCCCGCGCTCAGGGGCATGAGTTTGACATTCTTGCCAAACCGGTGCACCCGCAGGATCTGCTTGCCAAACTGAAGCTCTGAGATAATCCCAGGAAACTGAAGCACGGCAGACCGCAGTGCTTACAGCTCTCTCCTGCCTTCCATCGCCTTCTGCATTGTCACTTCGTCCGCGTATTCAATATCACTGCCCGCCGGAATTCCAGTGGCAATGCGCGTAACCCTCACTCCGGAGGGCTTAATGACCTGGGTAAGGTGTACGGCAGTGGCTTCGCCTTCAATCGTGGGATTTGTCGCGATAATGATTTCATCCACGTTGCCGTTTTCAATTCGCTTCAGCAGCGAGGGAATTCGAAGCTGTTCCGGCCCAACGCCGTGCAAAGGCGAAAGCGCCCCGTGCAGAACGTGATAGACGCCATTATAGGATCGCGTCTTCTCCACCGATGCAATGTTGGTTGGCTCTTCCACAACGCATATCAAATGCTGGTTGCGGGTGGGATTGGAACAGTAGCTGCACGGATCAACGTCCGTGATGTTGTTGCAGATGGAGCAGAGATGAAGTTTTTCTTTAAGGTTCCGAATAGCGGCTGCCAGCGCCTCAGCGTCGTCTTCACTCGAACGCAGGATGTGAAACGCGAGCCGCTGCGCGCTCTTGCCGCCTACCCCGGGCAGCTTTTTCAGTTCGTCGATCAGTCGAGCCATCGGCTCGGCGAATTTTGCCACGAAACTTCCTCACATCCCCTGCAGGCCCAGACTGCCCAGCATTCCGCCGACAGTTGATTGCATTGCCTGATCGATTTTTTGTGCTGCCGCGTTTACCGCCGCCGTCACAAGGTCCTGCAACATCTCAACATCGCCCGCCTTGACTGCTTCAGGATCAATACGCGTCTCCAGCACCTGCTTCTGACCGTTCATCTTGACTGTAACAGTGCCTCCGCCGGATGACGCCTCTACCACGGTGCGTTGCATCTTCTGTTGCAGGTCCTGCGCCTGTTTTTGCGCCTGCTGCAGCATTTCCTGAAATTCACTCGTATTAAAACCGCCCATGTCCATCTCCTACACCTTGTCACGATGATCAATGACAGTTCGAATTTCCGCGCCAAATTTTTCCTGCATGCGCCGAACCACCGGGTCTTCGGCCGCGCGGCTTCTTGCCCCCGCACCATTACGGACCGCTCGCACTGGCTGCGACCAGTTTCCGTTTTTCTGTACCCCGGCGCCGCCGAGCACATTGACCTTCAAAGGACGCCCTGCAGCCTTGCTGGCCGCGCTGTTTGCAATCCGCTTCGGTTCAGGGCCCATGATCATATCGATGACCGCAGCCGACTGCGATACGCTGATGACCAACTGACCGCCACGAAGTTCAGCATTTCCAGCTTCTAGGGTGGAAGCGAGCATTTTGTGACCGCCATTTTCCAATTCTGAAAGCACCTGTCCCAGAATGACACCGGCATCTGCCGACGGCTCAGCTTGCCCCTGTGGCTCTGGTTCGGGACTCAGTTCCGGCTCGGCTACTGCTACAGCAGCTGAAGCCCCCGCTCTAGTTGTCTGCATCTGCGGAATGGGGGCGCTTGTCATTTCCGGTTCGAAACTGCGGTTTTTGCGTGCCCGGTCCACTTCAAACGGTGACGCAGGACTTCCCTGGCTGCGGACCGGCGGGACCGCCGCTGCCGGAGCGGCTGATTGGACCGACTGTCGCGTAACACCAGGTGATTTCGGCGAATCGCCAGCCACTTGGCTGAGCACCTGCTCCAAAGGAAGCATTCGCTGTGCATGCACCAGTTTCAACACACCGAGTTCCAGATGATACCTCTGCTCCTGCCGGTAACCCAGTTCATCGAAGGTACGCAACATGATCTGCAGAAACCGCGCCAGGTCTTCTTCTGAAAACTTTTCTGCCACGCGGCCCACGCGGGCGCGCTCGTCGGATGAAATCTGCAGAAGTGCAGAATCGCTTCCTGCTACCTTGGCCACAACTGTATTGCGAAGGAATCGCAACAGTTGCCTGGCGAAGTGCGCAGGATTCTGGCCTTCCGTCATTAAGCGATCGATCAGCCGGAGCGCGTCTTCGCTTGAGTTCCTCTCTATTGTGCCCAGCAGATCCTCAAAGATCTCGGATCCAACCGTCCCCGCAAGGCCGCGTACCTGTGCACCGCTCAGTTTTGTGCCGCAACAGGCGATTGCCTGGTCCATGATGGAAAGAGCATCGCGCATGGAACCATCACCCGCTTCGGCGAGCACGGCCAGCGCTTCTTCGTCCGTCTCAATCCCTTCCTTGCTCGCAATCGCCGAAAGCTGACCCACAATTTCGTCAAACTTGACCGCGTGAAAACTGAAATGCTGGCATCGCGATCGGATGGTTTGCGGAATGTCTTCCGGTTGCGTGGTTGCCATCATGAACACAATGTGCGGAGGCGGTTCTTCCAGCGTCTTAAGCAATGCATTGAACGCCGCATCGGTGATCTGATGGGCCTCATCGAGGATGTAGATCTTGTACCGATCGCGCGCGGGCCGGTACCTTGCTGCTTCCCTCAGCTCACGAATCTCGTCGATACCACGGTTGGTCGCAGCATCAATCTCAATCACATCCACCGCGCTTCCCGCGCGTATCTCTATACAGGAATCGCAGACGCCGCACGGTTCGGGTGTCGGACGGTCGGTGGAACGACAGTTCAGCGCCATAGCCAAAATACGCGCGATCGTCGTCTTTCCTATGCCACGATGACCGCTGAAGATGTAACCATGAGCAATTCGCTGTTGCTCAATTGCGTTCTTCAGCGTACGGGTGACGTGGTCCTGGCCAATCACCTCGGAGAAACGCTGGGGACGGTATTTGCGCGCCAGTACCTGGTAACTCATGATCGGAGACTCTTATTATACGCTGGCAAATCGGAGCAGTTTTTCACAGACGGGAGATTCCGAACGCAAACCCAACGAACGGAGATTGTTGAAAAAGCCCGCGAGACCGGCTTGCGTGCCGAACGGGCTCGATTTAGGAGCATTTGAAAGTTTTGCCATGCTGGTTAGTCTGTAGCGGTGTGGAGCGCAGCGACAAAATAAGAAGCCCGCCGACTTGTGCGCCGAGCGGGCTTGATTAAGAGCATCGAGCGTTCTACACGGTATAGATCTTGCATAGGTATGGAGCGCCGCGCCAAAAGCTATTGTGGCGCTTCGATCAGTTCTATTTTGCCGTCTTTCTTGCGATGCAGCACTTTCACCCGCCCTTCCAGATCGCGGAAGACAAACACCTCACGATCACGAAACTCGCATTCCTTAACTGCTTCTTCCAGGCTAAGCGGCTTGTGGGACACGGAATCAGAACTCTTGATTACATGCGTCTCTGTGAACTTGACTCGGTTGGGAAAGGAATGCACTTTCACCGGAACAGCGGTCTTGATATCTGTGCCGACGGCGATTGCCAGAGAAACCTCCTCCGGCACGGGTTCAACGTGGTGTTTGCGCGCTTTCTGCTTTTTGCTTTTCCATCTGGTTTTGTACTTCTCGGCCTGGCGCTCGATTTTTTCCAGTGCCGTGCTGATCGCCACGCTCATTTCTGTGGCCTGATGCAGGCCGACGATGGGAGCGTGGTTGCGGACGGCAACGCTGATTTCCGCAATGGAACGATGCTTCTCCGTGGAAAGAACCACGTGGGTCTGAAAATTGCTACCTAAATGTTTTTTGAGTTTTTCCAGTCCGTTTTCGACTTGCGTGCGGGCTGCGGGAGTGATTTCAAACTGCCGGCCAGTATATTCCACGTTCATTGACTCCCCTCCTGATTGGCATCCATTGGAGTCGTCTGACTGGTGCCCGTAAGAACAGCACCCATACAGGCGTCTTGCGGTTTTTTATTTGGGAAACTCTCGCTCCCATGCAGCGGGTCTCCCTGATTGCTAGTTCTTCAACCTCCTTTGATGCGTGCTGGGTATCTTCATATCTTCACGATACTTTGCAACGGTGCGCCGGGTAACCTGGATCCCCTGCGACTGCAGGACCTTGGTGATCTGTTCATCGGTCAGAGGGTGCGCCGGATCTTCCTCTTCGATAAGTTTCTTCACTCGTCTCTTCAGGATGAGCAATGACGTCGCTGCGCCTTCAGGTCCTTGCACGCTCTCCGAGAAAAAGAAGCGCAGCTCATAGACGCCCTGCGAGGTGTGCACGTACTTGTTGGCGACCGCCCGGCTGACTGTGGAAGGATGGACGCCGATCTCCTCAGCAACCTCTTTGATCATCATCGGCTTTAACAAATCAATGCCATGGTCCAGGAAGTCCCGTTGCCGACCGATGATCGCCTGGCAGACCTTCAGGATTGTCTGGCGACGCTGCTCAATGTTTTTGATGAGCTGTACCGCAGATTTGTAGCGCTCCTTCACGTAGGACTTCACGTCCTTTTCCACACCCTGGTTCTGGTGAAGCATCCTTCGATAGGTAGGACTCACGCGCAGCTGAGGCAGGTCGTCGTCATTCATCAGAACAAGATAATCATCTCCTTGTTTGACGAAAGCGACATCCGGCTCAATCAACCTGGCTTCTATTTTGTTGTAGCGCAGGCCCGGCTTGGGATCGAGAGTGCGAATGAATTCGTGTGCCTGAATGACGGCGTCCACCGGACGAGCGATGGCTCGGGCAATCTCCTTATACTGCTTGTTCTGAAGGAAATGAAGCTGGCCCTCAACCATTTTCAGGGCGTCTTCAATTACTTGATCGTTTTCGGGATCTTCGGATCCTTCCATCTCACGGGTGTTGCGCAGGTATTCAAGTTGCGCCAAGAGGCACTCCCGCAGATCACGTGCCGCAACGCCTACAGGGTCAAACTGCCGTATCAGGCGGATCGCTTCGCGCAGGTCTTCACGCGTAAATTGCAGTACAGGCGCAAAATGGTTTTTCTTTTCAGAAGCAGCCGCTTCGGGCGATGGAGCGTGCGATACAACCAGTTGCAGGTGTGCATTGTCCTGCCCAGCTTCTGACGAGTGGTTCTGATTGACCTCTCCCGAATCGACAATCGCCGGTTGCGCCGCGTCAGCGCCTTCGCCCTGCGAGTCTGTTCCTCCGGCTACGATCCCAAGCAACTCGTCTTCCGACGCAGTCAGATACCCTTCTTCATTTAAGTTGCCGATCACTAGTTCCGCCGCGCCCTGCACTTGCCGGCTGACGTTTACTGATCCAAGCTGCCACATCAGATGATCAGTCAGGTTCGTTGGCTTGGAAAGGAAGTTTTCGAATGACGGGCGCTCGATTTCCTCCATGTCGCTGGAGCTGCGATAGCCAGGATCGAGATAATCGCGAAAGAACGAACCGAAATCAATTTCGTCAAAAGGATCTTTCTTTTCTCCCTCAGGAGCAGATTCCTGCGGTTGAGACGCATCCTGGCGATCCAGGCGGTCCTGGCGTTCCTGGGCTACTTCCCGATCGCGGGCCTCTTCCTTGCCGGCCACTTCATCCAGCAGGGGAACGGACGAATCCAACTCCTCCAGAACCGGGTTTTCCACCATCTCGGTGTTGATCATCTCTCGCAGCTCAAGCTTGTTGAGCGCCAGGACGCTTACCATCTGCACCAGCCCCGGCGTCAGAATCTGCTTCTGCGTTACTTTGAGATTGAGTTTGTTCTGGAGTAAAACCATTCTTCCTGACTATTATCCTTCGTTCCCTGGGTCGGTATTCTTTATTGTTACACCCCATTGGGTCATGCCAAAAGGGTACCCTCGTAATTTCGGCGTTTCTTGACGTTCCACTTACAAAAAATCAGGAGAATTTCCGATCTTTAGACAAAAGAGAATGTCTCTCCCAGATACACTCTCTTCACCTCTGGATCATTGCCAAGCTGTTCTGGACTGCCTGTGCGGAAAATGCGGCCCTCGTTGATGATGTAAGCGCGGTCGGTTACGGAAAGCGTTTCACGCACGTTGTGGTCGGTGATCAGTACCCCAATACCGCTTCCTTTTAAATCAAAGATTATCTTCTGCAAATCCAGTACAGCAATCGGGTCGATGCCCGAGAAGGGCTCGTCCAACAGGATAAATTTCGGAGCAATGCACAGGGCGCGGGCAATCTCGACACGCCTTCGCTCCCCGCCTGAGAGCGCGTAGCCCATGTTGTTGCGGATATGGCCAAGCCCCAGCTCGTCGATCAGCTGGTCGCGTTTCTTGCGCCGCTCCTGCCACGTCAGGCGTTGCACTTCCAGCACCGCCATAATGTTCTCCTCGACCGTCAGCTTGCGAAAAACTGAGGGTTCCTGAGGCAGGTAGCTGATCCCGTACTCACGTGCCCGCAAGTACATGGGAACGCCGGTAATTTCTTCCCCGTCCACCAAGATGCGGCCGCTATCCGGCGGCACCAGCCCAACGGTCATATAGAAAGTGGTGGTCTTTCCGGCGCCATTCGGCCCCAGAAGTCCGACTACTTCAGCTTGATTGATATGGAGGCTGACGCCATTTACCACCCTGCGGCCGCGGTACGATTTCGCGATGTCGTCCGTTGCCAGGGTTTGCATTTACTTCGTACTCGCGTCTCGAATCCTAGTTTGGGTTAGGCTGTGGGAACTTTCTCCGCTACCTATCAGCACCCTACCATCGTGAGAAAAGAAAGTCAACGAATCACCCGAGATTTGGCCGTGTTCGGCATCAAAAATGCTAGGCTTTTTCCCCGAAGCTCCCGTCATCACGAATTTCTCATCTTGGGCGGTATATACCAGCTGGCTTCCTGTAGCCTTTCGATCCGGCTGCTGAATCACAATATCTCCTTGCGCCACAATACGATCCAGTTGATTGCCAGCATTGTTCCCGCCTTGGTTGCGGTTTGCGAGCAAAACCTGCACCGTGTTGGCGTTCATGGTGTACTCCTCGCTTTTCACCACCACATTACCGCTGAACACCGCTTTCCGCTCTGAATCCACGTACGACAGCTTGTCGGCTGTAACGTTTAGAGGCGTGGAACGGCCGTCTTTGCCGGGGGAAAGAAAGACTGAGATCACCCGCCCGGTTCGATCTCCCTGAGCCAAGAGGCTGCGATGCCCCTTATCAAATGACAGATTGGGCGCTTCCACAATGTTGCTTCCCTGCCATAGCCTGGCGGCAGTGTAATGAGCCACTCCGGCACCCTGGCTGGCGGTGACTGCCGTGCCCGTCACATGAATCGGGTCACTGGAGGCCAGCATTCCCCCATTTGCCTGCGGCTTCAGGTCGTTATAGGTCGTCTTTACGTTGCCGCGAGCTATCGCATTGTTTGTCCTGCGACTGAGCTGGACGGTATCCGCCGTAAGGGCAAAGCCGATATCTGTCAGTCGGGGTGCTCCGGTCAAAGCGA
>Ga0134126_10013647_pt1 | contig 10255 bp, 7 predicted proteins | sample KB31752_FD_96881 | JGI IMG/M metagenome (GOLD analysis project Ga0134126, IMG submission 96881) | Terrestrial soil microbial communities with excess Nitrogen fertilizer from Kellogg Biological Station, Michigan, USA - KB3-175-2 | ecosystem: Environmental > Terrestrial > Soil > Unclassified ...
GCCGATTCGACGATGACGTCGTTAGGCGAGACACTGGGGACGCCGCAGTTCATGAGCCCGGAGCAGGCTGCCGGCGAAGCAGCGGATCCGCGGAGCGATCTCTATTCGTTGGGCCTGGTGGGGTTCTTCGCGTTGACCGGCCGCGCCCCGTTCGACGGGCCGACGGTGCAGGGGATTCTGGCCATGCAGGTGACGCAACCGGCGCCGGCCATAGCAGTCGCGCGTCCGGGCACGCCGCGCGGACTCGCCGCGGCGATCGACCGGTGCCTGGCCAAGTCACCTGACGATCGATGGCCGACCGCGGAGGCACTGGTGGAGGCGTTACAACGTGCGCGCGGCGCATCGGTTCACGAGATCGCGCCGCCGGTGCGCAACTTTCAGCGCGTCGCCGAGATGACGCTGACTACCGTGATCACGTTGTTCCTCCTGCTCCCTGCGGTCGCGGCGGCGCGGCCCGAGGCGGCGGACATCCTCGCGGTGGTCATCGTCATCTTCACGAGCATCAACCTGCTCCAGTTAGGCTCGAACGCACGCCGGTTGCGCGACCAGGGATTCGCGTACGAGGATGTGCGTGCCGCGTTCGACGCCGACGCGCAGATCGCGCGCGATGCGGCGGTCGAGGCGGTGTCGGCGCCCCAGCGCCCCCTCCAGCGGTTGGTGCGGGAACGATTCCGCATGTTCCTCGGGGCCGGTCTCGCGTTGTTCATCGCAGGCGCGGTGTTGGCGAGTCGCGTCCACGTGCGGTCGACGGCGGGTGTCGTGGCAGCGGGCCTCGTCGCGGCGGGCGCGCTCCTCATTCTCGCCGTCGGGGTTCTCCGCGCGTTCAGCGGCGACATTGGACGCGGCGCCAATCGCATGGCGGTGGCGCTGTGGCGCACCGGTGCAGGTCTTCTCTTTTTCCGATTGGTCGCGCCGGCCAAGGGCGCGGGCGCCGGCACGCCGGCGCCGCGGACGTCCAGCCACGCGGCGCTGCTCGCGCTCAACGATCTCCCGCCCGCGCTACGCCGCCAGTTAGGAGACGCCTCGCAGGTGGTCGCGCGCATCGAGCGCACAGTGTCGGCACTCGAGGTGCGCGAGGGCGAGCTGGATCGCGCACTGGCTGCGGTGGGGTCGGCCGACGGCGGAACAGACGCCGCGGCGCTGGCGCGCGACCGCGCGAGCCTCAGGCACGACCTGCAGCGGGCGCGTGATGGCGTGCTCGCGCATCGCGACGCGCTCAAGTCGGAGCTCGAGCACCTGCGGCTGAGCTTCGTGCGCACCCGCGCCGGCGTGGGCACCGCGGCCGATGCGAGAGCGTCGATCGACCGCGCGTGCGCGACCGTGCAGGCAGCAGAGCCGCAGCTCGCCGCGCCTAACGGATTGGCGGCGCGGGTATCAGCCGGATCGCAGCGGGGCTGAACCGGCGGCGCGTCGCGCTCAGCGACTTCCCGCGGCGCCGGACGCCCGCGCCGCGCCGGCCAACGACGTCACGCCTAACGATCGACGCCGCCCCCGCTGGAGCATCCACCGCACCCGATACGCCGACCCGGCGGTGACCACGAGCGCGCACAACTCGATGTACACCTTCTCGCCGTCCAGCCAGTCGACCGGCTGCCCCTTGAGCGTCGGATCCGAGAAGAGCGAGTGCGCGAAGAAGAGTGCCGCCGAGAGGTACGCCACGTAGTGCAGGAGCTTCCAGGTGTGGCGCGTCATGCGGTGGCGGAAGTACGACGTCACCACCACCAGCGCCAACGCGTACAGCCCGATGGCGCCCAGCGTATTCACCACCGGCTGCTTGGGCGACTGCACCGGGATCGCGATGTCGAACACGCGGAAGTGCGCGGTCGACGAAAACAGGACGATGATCGGATGCAACGCGGACACGGCGAGCGCGAGATAGCCGGTCCAGTTGTGAATGCGAAAATAGTTGAACCGGCGACGGGGCCAATGCGTCCACGGGTTGTACCGCATGGACAGGAGGAGCCCCAAGAGAATGTTGAGCGTGAGGAGACCACAGGCGACGAGTCCGACGTCACTGGAGAGATCGATAGCGCTCACGCGAGGCGGGGAATGAGGAGACCGGAGGTGCCGACCTCAGAACATACGCGCCTCACGGGAAGTGCGTTGTCCAGGCGGCGTCAAGGGCGCCGGCGCGGTGATCGAGGCGGCACCATTGCCGCCTCGGCACGGCGCCTTGCGTAGCGTGACGCTGTCCGCCTCGCGTTGCTCACACCGGGCACAGGCGTGACGGTGGCCCGCGCGGCGTGATCGGATTGCACGCGCGGTCCAGAATTATATGGGATCGCAATGTATATGGCGCGTCGCTTGCCTAAGATGGTTGTCGACTAATGCAGCGGGGTCGACATGGGCGCGGGAGCTCGGACAAGGCGTGCGTCGATCGCCATCATCACGATGGCGTCGGCGGCGACGAGCATGCGCGCGACGTCGCCGGCCGTGGACATGGGTGCGTTCATCTCCGTGCTGCCGAAAACCAGCGACGGCGTCCCGTTAGGCGAGCGCGTGTTCCTCGATGACGCACACTCGGGCGTCGCTGGAGGCCCAGCTGTCGTTCCCGTTGGCGCCGCTGTTTCCACAGTCATGATGGGACCGGAGTCCTCGATGCGACCACGAAGCCCGGGACGGATGATGGTGGACATGGTGTGCCGCCGCCACGTCGCGTGGGCGGGGTGCCTCGCGGCCGCTTCGCTCTGCGCGTGCACGCAGGACACCCCGCCACGAGCGCACGCGAGCCCGGCCTCGCGGTTCGATGTCGCGGCTGCCCAACGCGCGCACGACGCGGCCATGCGCGACTCGACCCAATGGCCGGCGTACGGCCGCGACTACTCGAATCAGCGGTGGTCGCCGCTCACCTCGATCAACGCGGCGAACGTGTCCACGCTCCGGCCCGCCTGGGTGCATCACTCCGGGATCCCACACGCGTCGGAAACGAATCCGATCGTCGTCGATACGGTCATGTACTTCACGACGGCGCTCAACAACGTGTTCGCCGTCGACGCGCGGACCGGGAAAACACTCTGGCGGTACGCCTATCCTTATGAAGGCCACACCGTGGTCGACTGCTGCTCGACCAACAACAAAGGTGTGGCGGTGTACGGCGGGCGCGTGTTCATGGCGACGGTCGATGCGCGGCTCGTCGCGCTCGATGCCGGCACTGGTCGCCCCGTGTGGACCGTGCAGGTGGGCGACAACGAAGCCGGATATCACATGACCGGCGCACCCACGGTCGTCGACGGTCTCGTGATCACGGGCGTGAGCGGCGGAGAGCAAGGGTGCCGATGCTACGTGGACGCGTATGACGCGGCCGACGGACGTCGCGTCTGGCGCTGGTACACCATACCGAGTCCGGCCGAGGGCGGGTGGTGGGGCAAGTGGCGCGCGACCGACGACTGGGGCATGTCGTTCTCGCGCGATCTCGAGGTCGAGCACGCGGACAGCGCGAAGTACCCTGATGCATGGCGTCACGGCGGCGGCCCGATGTGGCAGCATCCGGCGTACGATCCGGCGACCGGTCTCCTGATTCTCGATACCGGCAACCCCGCGCCCGACATCGACGCATCCGTGCGTCCCGGCGACAATCTATACACCGACTGCATCGTCGCGCTCGACGTGAAGACGGGCAGGCTCCGCTGGTACTTCCAGGAAGTGTCGCACGATGTATGGGACTACGATGCAACGACGCCGCCGGTGCTGGTCGACGTCGCCGACAGCAGCGGGCGCGTCATCAAAGCGGTCGCCGAGGCCGGCAAGGATGGATTCGTGTACGTGTTGGATCGTGCGACCGGGAAACCGATTCGCAAGAGCGCGCCGTTCGTGCCGTTCCTCCATTACATGGTGCGGCCGGACACGGCCGGCATCGTGATCGCCCCCGGTGTGTTAGGCGGATCCGATTGGAGTCCGACGGCCTACAGCCCGCAGACCGGGTACCTGTACGTGGACGGCAACTACATCCCGCACAAGTACTGGCTGGAGCACATGACGCTCAAGGAGCCCGCGCAATGGTGGGGCGGCACAGTGGAAGGCCAACCGAGCGGTACCTACGGCGTATTCAGCGCCGTGGATCTCCGCACCGGACGCGTGGCGTGGCGCGACAGTCTGTCCAAGCCGATCATCAGCGGTGTGTTGGCCACCGCCGGCGGCGTGGTGTTCACGGGCAGCTCGGACAACGAGCTCCTCGCCTTCGACGCGCGAACCGGCAAGAAACTGTGGAGCTGGCATTCCGACGCCGCGATCAACGCGCCGCCGATAACGTACGAGGTGAACGGGACGCAATACGTGGCCGTCGCCGTGACCGGCAGCCAGACGCTCGACACGCCGCGCGGCGACGAGATGGTCGCGTTCGCCTTGCCTAACGGAGCGGCGCCGGTGGGGGCCGCCCCATGAGGCCGCGGTACGTCGCCATCGGGCTGGCGGTCGGCGCGGCATTCTCGTGCGCGCCGGTGCTCGCGGCACAAGCGGCGCATAACGCGCCGCACGAATCGGCGGCTCAGCCCGCATCGCACACGCCCAAAGTGAAGACGCACGATGACCTGCAGCCCGACACGCTGCCCACGCTTCCGCCCGGGCTGACGACGGCGATGCTCGTGGCCGGTGACAGCGTCTTCCACGGCGACGGCCACTGCTTCGCCTGTCATGGACAGGAAGCGGAAGGGATGCCGGCCGCCGGCGACGCACTCACCGCTGGACTCAACTTTGCGCAGTACGATTGGCAGGCCATCGATTCGCTGATCACCGCGGGTATGTCGCAGGAGCTGACTCGGAGTCCGATCGCGATGCCGCCGCGCGGCGGCAAGTCGAATCTGACCGACGCGCAAGTGCGCCTCGTCGCCGCATACGTCTGGGCGATCAGCCAGGCGCGCGGCGAGCCGTGGCCGGGCGGCCATCAGTCGCACGCGCCGCCCGTGCCTAACGCACCGGCCGCGACCGGCGCCTCGGCGAAGCCGCGCCACGCCGCAGGGCACGTCTCGTGACGCGCCGCCACCCGGAGGGAATGATGCGTACGAACGAACGATCCGTCGCGACCCGAATCGGCTGGGCGCTCTCCCTTGCGATCCTCGCGGCCGGCGCGTCGAGCATGACGGCATGCCGCCAGTCGGCCAACGCGGAGACCGTGCAGATGATCCCCGGCGCCGATGCCCAACGCGGGGCCGCCGACATCGCTGCCATCGGCTGCGGCACGTGCCACACCATCCCCGGTATCGCAGACGCCGAAGGCCTGGTCGGTCCGCCGCTCGAGCACTGGTCCAGACGTACCTACATCGCAGGGGAAGTCCCCAACACACCCGGGATGCTGATCCGGTGGATCGAGACGCCGCAGGCCATCGAGCCCGGGACTGCCATGCCTAACTTGGGCGTCACCGAGCAGCGGGCGCGCGACATGGCCGCCTACCTGTACACGCTGCGCTAGAGGTGCGTGCAGATCGTGGCCAAGAGCGCCTTGGCCTTCGTGTAGTCCGCCGTCTCGAGCGACATCGCCACCATCACGTCGTTGCGCACGGCCATGAGCTGTGTGCCGTGGAGCAACGTCGCGTTGTCCCACGGACCCTGGAGCGTCGTGTCGGTCGTGAAGCCGACAGTCGTCACCGCGCCCGGCGCCGTGGTCGGGGTGCTCGCCATGGCCATCGCCTTCTTCAGATTCGCGGCGGTCGGCTTCATCGTGTCCAGCGGCGACGGCGCATTCGAGTGCGGCTGCCCGGCGCTGACCGCCATTTTTTGCAGCGCGCCCATCATCGCGCCCATGTTGCCCGTGGGCTTCATCGTGTCCAACGGCGAGCTCGTCGGCGCGCCTAACATACCGCCCACGGTCGACATCATGTGCTTCATCATGTTGTACGAGTGGCCGCCGTCCGTCCACGTGAACGCCACTGGATAAGTCCGCGATCCCTCCGGCGTCGACACCTGATACGTGCACCCGTCGCCCGCCGAGTCGGGAACTGGAGCGGCGCTCAACGGACCGATCGCGGCCTCCACTTCCGAGCGCGGCACCAGGTCGCACGCGTTCGCCGGATGGGCCTTCGGGGCGGGTACCATCGCGACTGCCTTGGCGCCGTCATAGCCTAACGGATGGCCGACGCGCCCCATTGCGATCGTCGCGATCGCGACGGCGTCGGACTTCTGACCACTCGCGCCGCTCACGTCGACGATGACGGACGTTTGTCCTTTGACGGCTGTCAGCACGCCGGTGGGCATGAACGAGGCCTGATCCCACGGACCGGGTATGCCCTGCTGCGAGACGCGGTTGGCGAGCGTGTCCATACCGGGCGCGCCCTTGGCCAATGCCTTGCCCACGGCGTTGGGAATCTGCATCACCCGGCCCATCATCTGCCCGCCGGTCCAATCGGGCGTGATCACGAACATGCGGCCACTCGTCCCGCGATACACGCAGGTCGTCCCGTCGACTGCCGGCTTGTTGTCGCCGTCGGTGGCGCGGTAGGGCGGCACGGTGAGCGTCCCGACGTACGGCGCCGCCTCGTCGGCCGAGACGAGCGTGCACGGATCTTGAGCCGACTGCTGTGCGCCTCCGCCAATCGAGCCGAGCAGTCCGCCGATTCCGGACTTGGACTGCGAGCTGTCGCTGCGATTGCAGCCCGCGACCACGAGCAACGTCGAGGCGAGAACGGCAAGACCGGTGGTCGGCCACGAAAGCGCTCTGGGCATTGCATCCCCCTTGAAGGCTCACTCGGTTGGCAATCACGTGCGGGCAACGCTGCCGGCGTAAGGCGCGCGTCGATTTCGTGCGCCAAGATCCGTCGATGCCGTTATCCACGCGCTACACGGTCCGTTACGCGCGGGTTACTCGGCCCCGGGACCGCGACAAGACAAAAAAAAGGCGGGGGCAGTTAGCCCCCGCCGGAACGACCTGCACCTCGAGTCCAGCACGACCTAGGTGCCGAGCGGATTGCAGTTGGTGGGAAGGTTGCGAGCTGCGCACTCGTCCTGCGGAATCGGCATGCGCGTTGGTACCTGGCCGCCGGGAACTCCCAACTCGATGGTGCCGAGGAGGTTGTAACGCCGCGCGTCGATCCATCGCGTGCCCTGCTCCCACATCAGTGAATACCAGCGTTCGTACAACAATTCGCCGAGCCGATTGGCGTCGGACATGGAGGTCCAGGTGCCCGACGCGATCGCCGGCAGCCGTCCCGAGTTCGTTCTGATGAAGTTGATGTCGGTGAGTGCGTCGCCGAGATCACCCGTGCCGAGTTCAGCTTCGGCGCGCAGGAGGATCAACTCTTCGTCGCGGATGATCGGCACCGGCGCATTGAGATCGGGTTGCCCACCGGTGAAGTAGATGGTGTACTTGAGCGCGCCGGGCAGCGGCACGGCCGGAATTGTCCAGAGGGGCACGCGCGTCGCGCGCGCCGTCTTGTCGAGCACGCGCTGGTCGAGCGCGCCGCCCGACTGGCGTTGGGCGTGCACCAACACGAAGGTGTCGGCGAAGAACGTGGTGCCATCGAGCGGCTCGGCGAGTCCGTTCTGCTGGTCGCCGGAGGCCGTCGAGAAATCGAACTCGGGCCCGATGCCTAACGAAGAAGGCGTCGGGTCGATGAACGATTGCGGCAGCGTTGCCAACGCAGCCTGGAAGCAGGGCTGGCCGCAACCGGCCGTCGCCCGCAGTATTTCCGCCTTCGCTTTGAGTGCACGGTTGAACAACAGGAACGTGGACGGTTGATCGAAGCCGGTGAAGCCGGCGGGAATGGGGAAGGGGAACGACACGCCGTTCGCGTTCTGCAGCGCAGTCTGCGCGCTATCCAGGAGTCCGATCACGAAGCCGTAGACGCTGTCTTCGCTCACGAACGGCGCCGGGGGCGCGGTCACCGGCCGGTCGACGTCCACCGGTGCGCCTAACGCTGCGCGCGTTTCGATGACGTACATGAACGCGAGCGCCTCCATCGTCTTGCCGAATCCCTGCGACGCCGACACCTCGGCGGGTGATAAATCCTTCGCCTTCGGCGCGGCGTCGAGGTACACGTTGATCGCGCGAATGTTGTTGTACCGTCCTGCCCACTCGGATCCGCCGAATTGGGTGGATGAGAGCGGGCCGAAGTACGGTTCCTGATAGTCGGGCTGGTTGTTGCCGGAGATGTTGATCCCTTCTCGGCCCATCGAGCCCACTTGCCAGATGAAGCCAGTAATATCCGAGCGCGCACCCGAGAAGATACCGGTCGCGGCGGCGCTCAACTTGGACCGCGTTGGATTGTTCTCGAGATCCGTTTGCGTCGGTTGGTTGGTGTTGGTGATGTTGAAGCCGCCGCATGCGCCTAACGAGAGGCTGGCGGCGACGAGACACGCCGCCGCGAGCGCGGGCCCAACCCGGTGCACAGTGCGTGTCATGGTCAGAACCCCGCGGTGATGGAGAACATGAATTGGCGAGACGGCGGATACGGACCGAGGTCGATGTTGCGCGTGACCGCTTGCTGTCCGTAGTTGCTCGACTCGGGGTCGTAGCCCCAGTAGTGCGTGAAGATGAGCAGGTTGCGGCCGGTGACCTCGACTCTGACGTTGCTCGAACCGAAGAACCTCTTGGCCATGTCCTCGGACAGCGTATAGCCGACGCTCACTTCGCGCAGCTTGAGGAACGAGGTGGGCTGCACGTACGGCGTCGCGATGCCGTCGAAGCAATCTTGGATGCGCGCTTGGCCGGCCGGAGTACCGGCGTCGGAGGTCAGCTCGTTGCAGTCGTAGAGCGAGAGCGTCTGGTTTTGCGCCAGACCGCCGTGCTGCCAGTCCCACAGGGATGTCAGGAAGAAGCCCTTGTACGTGAAGTCGTTGCCCATGGTCCAGTCCCAATCCGGCGACGCGTGCCCGAACGACTTCACGACGAACGATCCGTCGGGATTGATGGCCGTCTGTCCGATGATCTGATCGATCGGCTGGCCCTGTTGGACGAAGAACTCGCCGAAGGCGAGACCGAAGCCCGCGGTGGAGGGGCTGAATCCGGTGCCGGGCAGCTTCAACACGAGCGACCGCGTGCGGCTGAAGGTGGAGTGCACGGTCCACGTGAAGTCGTGATCCTGGACCGCGGCGATGCCTAACGCGGCCTCGATGCCCGTATTGCGGAGCTCGCCGCCGTTGGCGATCACCTCGCTGTAGCCGGTCGACGATGCGGGCGTGACCGGCAGCAGCAAGTTGGTGGTGTGCCGCAGGTACCACGTGAGCTCGAGCGTCGCGCGTCCGTGGAAGGGCGACGCGTCGATGCCTGCCTCGAACTCGCGGACGCGCTCGGGTTCGATGCTCGGCGAGCCAGCCACGCCGCCCGGCACCGTGCCGACGTTGCCGCCGATGTTCTGGCCGCCGATCAGCGTCGTGAACTTCTGGCCGAACAGCGGCTGGTTCCCGGTTTCTCCATACGCCGCGCGCAGCTTGAAGTCGCTGCCGCTGCCTAACAGATCGGGGAACCGGTATGCGCCGGAGATCTTCGGATACACGAAGTATTGATTGGTATTGCCGAATACGCTGCTGCGCTCGGCGCGCAGGCCGACCTCGGCCAGGAGCCGCTCGTCGAACGCCTGGAGCTGCTCCTGCGCGTACAAGGCGAACGTCTTTTCGTGCGTGTTGTTTTCGAACGGCTGACCGAAGATCGCGCCCTGGTCGATGTTCGATTGGCCCTGGAGCAGGCCGGTGGCCGTGCTGCGCGACTCATTGAGCTGCCGGTCCTCGAACTGCAATCCGCCCGATGTCGTGAACGACATCGTCCCGGACGACGATGGCGTGAACACGTCGATCGCGTTCAGGTTCCAGTTCACCTGCCGGCTTTCGGCGTTGCCTAACGTCGACACACCGGGCGACGTCTGGTCCGCCTCGAAGTACAAATTCGGCGGGGCGAACACGCTGTTGTTCTGGTTGAAGATGTCGGCGCCGGCGCCGCCCACGATCTTGAGGTCGTGCTTGCCGCTCGAGAGCGCCTGGTACGTTGCCGTTGCTCCGCCGGTGAACCGGTTGACCGTCTGCTCGTTCGACGCCAGCGCGATAGTCTGCAGCGGGTTCGAGTTGAGGTAGGTGAACGCGGGGAGCGGAAACACGCCGGCGGCATCTTTCGTCAGCGGCACGAAGCTGGGAATGTACGCCAGCGCGTACGTAATGCCGGCGCCGGAGTTGTCGTTGTTCGTCATGCCGTTGTCGGTCGTCGTGCGCGTGAACGCGTTGCTCAGCGCGAGCGTGAGTTTGCTCCCCACGCGTTGGTCCAGATTCACGCGCAGGTTCTGACGGCCGGCATTGGTGTTGTTGATGATCCCGCCGGTACGCGACCAGTCGCCCGAGA
>Ga0134126_10013648_pt1 | contig 10254 bp, 5 predicted proteins | sample KB31752_FD_96881 | JGI IMG/M metagenome (GOLD analysis project Ga0134126, IMG submission 96881) | Terrestrial soil microbial communities with excess Nitrogen fertilizer from Kellogg Biological Station, Michigan, USA - KB3-175-2 | ecosystem: Environmental > Terrestrial > Soil > Unclassified ...
CGTAATGCGCCAATTAGCAAGATGGTACGATGTGGATGTAAGATACGAGGGAAATGTTACAAATGAAGAATTTGTGGGGGTCATCAACCGTTCCCGTTATGAAAATATATCGCAGATACTGGGGATACTGGAAAAGACCGGAACAGTAAGCTTTGCCATAAGCGGGCGCAGCATCACAGTAATGCCTTTTAAAAAATAATTTTCTGTAGGAGATACTAGGAAAATATTTGCCTTAAAAAAACCGCCCCGACGGCAATCGGGACGGTAAAAATTTTGGGTAACCAAATAAATAAAACGTTACGATCATTCATTTTTAAAACCCAAAACACAAAAGTATGATTTTATCCATTAGCGGTAACTTTTTGCTAAGGCACAGGCTGCCGCCCCAATTTCTAAAAGTTATGAAGCTCACTGCCTTTCTCTTAACAGTTGCTTTTTTGCAGGTACAGGCAAAAAGCTTTTCTCAGGTAACGCTCTCACTAAAACATGCACCTGTCGAAAAAGTTTTTCACGAAATCGAACGCCAGACGGATTATGGGTTTCTTTACACAAAGGAAATGCTTGCTGATGTGCCACAGGTAACCATAGATGTAAGAAATGCATCCGTGAGAGAAGTATTAAATGAATGTTTTAAAGGGCAAAGCCTTGAATATTCTATTAACAATAATACGGTCGTGATCACGAGGAAAGTTTTTGCTCCTAAAGACAGTAGTGAAGTAACCTTTTTTTCTCAGCCACCCACTGAAATTCATGGACGGGTTCTAAATAAAAGTGGCTCGCCTATACAGGGTGCCTCCGTAGTAGTGGCCGGAACCCAAACAGGAACGTCCACGGATGTTGATGGCCGGTTTACACTAACTGTTTCTTCAGGCAAAAATGTTGTGTTGCGGATTTCCAGTGTAGGATTTCAGACGAAAACGGTTACGCTTAGTAAGGCAACAGATATTAATATTATATTGGAAGAAAATGTTACGGGATTAAATGATGTGGTGATTGTGGGATATGGAACTGAAAAGAAAGCCGATCTTACCGGTGCTATTGACCAAATTGATTCCAAAGATATAGGGCAGAGACCATCCTCAAGTATTACAACTTCTTTACAGGGCCTGTTGCCAGGATTAAATATACAATCGAATAATGGAGATCCAGGAGCCAATCCGGATATTAATATCCGTGGGTTCAATTCGATAAATGGTGGCGGCCCGCTTATTCTGGTTGATGGGATAGAAGGAGACATTGACCGGGTTAATCCGGCTGATGTAGCAACTGTAACTGTTTTGAAAGACGCTGCCTCTGCTGCCATTTATGGCGCCAGAGGCGCTTTTGGTGTGATATTAATTACCACCAAAAAGGGAAAAGAAGGCAAGCTTACTATTAACTACACGGACAACATCGGATGGACAACTCCGACTACCCGCACGGATTTTATTTCTGATCCATACGTTTATGGGAAGACAGTGGATGCCGCACTATTAGGTTACAACGGTACCAGTTATACCGGTTATAGTGATGCCGATTGGGATACGATCAAAATGGTATCCGAAGGGAAAATGGCACCTTTTTATACCCCTCTGTCAAATGGGAATAATAAGTTTTTTTACAACACAAACTGGTATGATTACTTATTCAGAAAATGGCAGGCTTTTCAAAATCATAGTATCTCGGTTTCGGGTGGAACTGATAAAATCCACGCATACGTATCAGGAAGATATTATAACACTACCAGCATACAAAATATAGTGAATGCGCCCCTTACGAAGTATAATCTGAAGGCCAATGTAACCTTTAAAGCATCTAATTGGCTACAGTTGTCTGATAATATACAATTAAGCACCGACAACCAGATTCAATATGCTGGTTCGAAGAACGGATTTGGCGGCATCTGGAGTTCCAGCACATGGTATTGGCTATTCCCTTTCATGCCTAATAAGATCGATGGTATTCCGTATGACTACCAGGGGACCGGAGCACAGGCAGCTTTAGAAGCAGGAAGTAACTGGATTCGCAATTACTCTGAACAGTTCATCAATACCTTTAGCGGGGTATTAACGCCGGCAAAAGGATTGGTATTTAATTTTGATTATAGCAATACCATCAACCACATCGCTAATTCTACCCGGCTAAATACTTTTCAATACCTGACTGGCGCTAAAATACAATTACAAACTACAGGTGTTAACAGCCTTACTGAAGTTCGAAACCGTAATTACTATGATGCGCTCAATATTTATGGCACCTACAGCAAGGACTTAGGTCGTGTTCATCATTTTAAGCTGATGTTAGGATATAACCAGGAAGAATACAACGCTGATAATGTTACTGCAGAACAGGGAGGACTCCTTACCAATGACTTGGCAAATCTTAACCTGGGAACAAATATGTTGGAGGCGGATGGTTCGACCAGTCTATGGGCTGTTCGCGGTTATTTTGGACGGTTTAATTATGATTTTAAAAACAAATATTTGTTAGAGGTTAATGCGAGATATGACGGTTCTTCACGCTTTCCCTCTATAACCAGATGGGGATTATTTCCTTCCGTTTCCGGAGGATGGTTTGTTAGTAAGGAGAAATTCTGGCAGCCTTTAAAAAACGTACTTAATTCAATGAAATTAAGAGTTTCCTATGGCAAACTGGGAAATCAAAATGTAGATCTGTATACCTTCTCACAGATATTAGGACTCGGCCAAACCAATTGGTTGGCCGATGGCGCCCGCTTGAATTATGTAGGCGCACCTGCTCCTTTGCCAAGTGTAGTTAGCTGGGAAAATACTAAAACTACCGACTATGGCGTGGATTTGGGTTTTCTTGAAAATAAACTTACCGCTTCTTTTGATTGGTATGAAAAGAATACTACCGGTATGTATGTACCGGGATCCCCATTGCCAGGCGTTTTTGGCGCATCAGAGCCTAAAGAAAATATCGCGGGTCTCCGGGACCGGGGTTTTGAATTAAGCCTGGGATATAATGATCAGTTCAGTGTAAAAGGATCTCCGCTTCATTTCAGAGCTACAGTTAGTCTTTATAATTTTAATGGGGTAATCACGAAATATCCTAATCCAAACGGTCTGATGAGTACGTACTGGAGTGGCGAAAAACTAGGCCAGATATGGGGTTATCATGTAGATGGACAGTTCCAGTCAGATGAAGAGGCAGCTAAATATCAAAGCACGTTTACTAATCCGTCAAAGGATCTGGCACAGGTTTACACTTATATACTTAATACCGTAACCAATACTGAATGGAAAAAATTAAAGGCCGGAGATATTAAATACGTAGATACTAACGGCGATGGAGTAATCGGCCCGGGAAATAATACCCTCGCTAATCACGGTGATTTACAGGCCATTGGAAATGCGATGCCCCAGTTTCCTTTCGGCTTTACTTTTGGGGCGGATTGGAAGAGTTTTGATATTTCAATAGCAGGTACCGGCGTCGGCCATCAGGACTGGTATCCTACAGGCTATGTTTATTGGGGTACTTATGCCAGACCATATTCTTCTTTTATCAGGAAAGATTTAGTTGCCGATGCGTGGAGCCCGGAAAACCCGGGCGGAAAATATCCGCAAATCTATCGAGGCTATGCTGCTTTACAAAACAACCGATCTTTGTATATGCTGAATGATTATTATTTAACAAATGTTGGGTATATGAGGGTTAAGAACCTGACTATCGGCTATACTTTTCCGGAATCACTTACTCAAAGAGTTAAAATCGAGCAATTGAGAATTTATTTTAGCGGTGAAAATATTTTGACCTGGAGATTCGGCAATTTGTCACGTTATATAGATCCCGAAATGGCAGGGGCCGGCACTAATTATTCAGACCCCAGTTCTGCTAACGTCAGAAACACGGTTGATGATTACCCAATAGGCAAAACTTACTCCTTTGGCATTAATTTAAGTTTATAATTACTCAGATTCTTTCAAAATTTAAAGAGAATGAAAAATACATCATTTATATTGCTTTTATCGTTTATCATTTTATGCAGTAGCTGTAATAAAGAATATCTGAACAGGCCACCTTCTGACAGGCTTGACGCCAGTCAATTTTTTAACACCGCTACTGACTTGGAAGTTTATACAAACGATTTTTATGACATGTTACCCGATGCCTCATGGTATGATGCTTATACAGGCTCCTCAACCTCTGATAATGTGGTATCTTTGATTGAACCTGCCTGGATAACCGGAACACGGCTGGTGCCGGTGGCACGGGGAACAGGAGGCTGGACATGGACTGATTTACGTTCCATCAATTTCTTTCTGCAAAACTATCAAAAATGCCCGGATGAACAGGCGAAGCTAAAGTATGGTGGAATAGCACGGTTTTTTAGGGCCTTTTTCTACTTTGACAAAGTCAAAACTTTTGGCGATGTTCCCTGGTACAGCACTGTTTTGAGCGATACTGATTCTTCATTGTATAAGGCAAGAGACCCCCGCACCTTAGTGATGGACTCTGTGCTGGCAGATATTAATTATGCCATTGATAACATACCGGCGGAAGTTCAGGTTAACCGCATTACTAAATATACAGCGCTCCTTCTCAAAGCAAGGCTGTGTCTGTATGAAGGAACCTTCAGGAAATATCACACTGAATTGAATTTAGAGAATACATCGGATCAATGGCTAGAGGATGCGGCGTCTGCGGCCGGGGCATTAATGTCATCAGGTGCATACAAATTATTTACAGCGGGCGGACCCAATGTATGCTACCGGACACTTTTTGCACGGAATGACCAGGATGCCACGGAGACCATACTTGCACGTGATTACAACCCGAGTTTTGGGCGGCACAACCTTGCCTATTTAATGACATCTCCTACACAGGGTTCGTTGGGCGCGACAAAGGATTTTGTCAATAACTATTTAATGGCAGATGGTACACCTTTTACTGATATTCCAGGCTATGATACGCTTGGCTTTTATGATGAAATGCAAAACCGTGATCCTCGTTTGACCCAAAGTATTGCGGGTCCAAACTTTACCGTTTATGGAGAAACAACAGTAGAGCCGGTAAATTTGAATATTACCACAACCGGTTACCGGGTTATTAAAGCCCTTCCAACAAGAGACCAATGGGGAGGGAGTAGCTCGTATAATGACATTATACTTTTCAGATATGCGGAAGCCCTGCTTGATTATGCTGAAGCCAAGGCGGAACTGGGAACTCTTACACAGGCTGATCTTGATAAATCCATTAACCTGCTTCGGGACAGGGTAGGAATGCCTCATACTGATTTAGCCACTGATAATCTCGCTCCTGATCCTTACCTCGCTGCTGAATATCCTAATGTCACCGGTATTAATAAGGGGGTAATTCTTGAAATTCGCAGGGAGCAGCGCATAGAAATGTTTAACGAAGGACTTAGATGGGACGACCTCATGAGATGGAAGGATGGTAAGAAACTCGAGCAACCAATGCTTGGAATTTACTTTTCTCATCTTGGAGCATTTGATTTCAATAATGATGGTAAACCTGACGTCTATTTGTACAATGGAGATCCTTCCGGAGCACCCGCCGGTGTCAGCACAAAAATTAATATTAAACAAAGACCTCTTACAAACGGTACTTCTGGAAATCTCTATCCTTACCGGAACCAGATAATTTTTGAAGAGCCGAAGGATTATTACTATCCAATCCCGCTTGAGGATCTTACTTTGAATAGTAAACTGACACAAAATCCAGGGTGGTAATAACAAAGAATTAGTATAGCTCATTTAATGTAACACTGTCAACATAAATTTATTCCGCAGATGATGAAAGAAATGATAAAAACATTGTCAGCAGCTTTGCTGTTCTGTTTGCCTATAGCTAATAACTTATCTGCACAAATACAGAATAACGATGACGTACAGAAGCATGTATCGCTGCCCGATATCCCGGGGTACAAAACATTGAAATGTGATTTTCACATGCACACCGTTTTTTCAGACGGACACGTATGGCCTACTTTTAGGGTAAATGAAGCTTTGCGTGACGGGCTGGATGCTATTTCCATTACAGAACATACCGATTATAAAAGCTATCCGGAGGATGTAAACAAGGATTTGAATGAATCTTACAATATCGCATCCGCTTACGCAAAAGGTAAAGGGCTTCTGTTAATAAAAGGAGCGGAAATTTCTCCCAGGGTACCTCCTTATCATAACAATGCATTGTTTTTAAGGGACGCTAACCTGCCCTTTGATTACATGAAGATCAGTGCAAAGAAGTTTGTAATGAAGGATAAACCGACTCATGATGACCTGATGGCGCCATTTATAGAAGCAAAAAAACAAGATGCTTTTATTGTATTCAATCATCCTGGAAATATGCCGGCGTGGGTAACACATGACACAGCCGTTTTTACTGATTTTCATAAAGAGTTGTTTGACAAAGGAATCCTTAAAGGAATTGAAGTAGTTAATTCGGGAATCTACAATGTTACCGCTCACCGGTTGGCCATGAAATATAACCTGACCATGTTGTGCAATACAGATGAGCATTTCGATATGTATCCGCGCTATCAGAAAACGCACCGGCCGATGACGCTTGTTTTTGCTAAAGAAAAAACAGTTGAGGCAATCAAAGAAGCGTTGATAGCACGAAGAACTGCCTTATATTTTGATGATTACCTGGTAGCACGCCAACCGGAAGCAGAATCCTTTTTTAAAGCGGCTGTTCAGGTAAGAACTGAAAGGGCATCAAAAAAAGGAGAGCCGGTTTTGAATGTAAAGTTGTCTAACAATTGTGATATTCCCTTTAAAGCCACCGTATCCGGCGATTTTGTGATGGACTCATATCCGTTAGGACAGGTAACATTAGCACCTCATAAAGAAACTGTGCTTGTTCTCAGAGCCATGTGGCAATACCCACAAAAGGTAATTTTAAAAATGGACGTAACCAATATTCTCGTTTCACCGGACAAAAGCCTGCATACCAGTTTCGAATTATCGACCGCAAAGTGAAACGGTACGTCTGAAGCAGACAACACAAAGAATATTTAATTGTCAAAACAATCATTATTTGAACAAACCAATTCCTCGGAAAAATTAAAAAAGAATGAAAAAATTATTTTTTATCCTCTCGTTCCTGGTCGTAGCAGCGCTTCAACTGCAGGCTCACAATTCCAATGATACAACCTTCAGGCGTTTGAAAGTGGGCGCTTCCATTGGGATTAAACAAATGACCCCGGAATTAATGAAATATGCAAAATCAGTGGGCATATCCTGCCTGAATGTCTCGCTGAACCAATTTTTTGATAAAGAAGGCCATTTTAATTTAAAAGATGAAGAAATAACGGAAATAGCCAAAAATGCCAAGAAAGCGGCAGACGATGCCGGGCTGGAGATATCGGCCTTCCACATGCCTTTCGGGGAACATATTGATTTGTCTGCTATCGATGGAGCAGAGCATGAAAGAGTTGTTGCATTGCATAAAAAAGTCTTTGAACTCTGCCGGATTTTAAATCCAAAAGTTGTACTGTTTCATCCAAGCTGGTATCTGAGTTTAAATCGGCGGGAAGAACATATCAGCCAGATGATTAAATCGGCGGTTGAACTAAACAAGACCATTAAGGCAGCAGGCGCAATAATGGTAATTGAAAACATGACCGGGCCACAGTTGCATGTAACAAGGGGAGGAGTGGAGTACGAACGTCCTTTATGCCGCTCAGTTGAGGAGACGATGGAGATTATGAAACGACTTCCGTCTGATATTTATGCCGCCGTGGATATGAATCATATTTTACACCCCGAAAAATTAATCCTGGCATTGGGAAGCCGGTTAAAATTTCTTCATGTATCCGATGGCGACGGCGAGCATGAATTGCATTATTTACCCTGTGTGGGAAAAGGTATGAACGATTGGAACGCGATTCTTTCTGCATTGAATGATGTAGGATACACCGGCTCTTTTATGTTTGAATGTCATTATAAAGATTTAAAAGAATTACCCGAATGCTACAATGAGCTTTATAATAAATGGATTGCTCAAAAAAAATCATAACAACAAAATTTATCCAAAATGCAAAGCCCGATCTTTAAAACGTTTTTGGGGATTTTTCTCGCGTTTGTCTTAGCCGTTTTCGTTGGTTTTCATCCGCACCCTCAAAAAGTGGCAAACCCCAATATCGTCATTATTTTTATGGACGACATGGGCTACGGCGATCCTGATTTCAACGCAGGTATTGGCTATCGAACGCCGAATATGGACCGCCTGGCTTCTGAAGGAATGCGGTTTACCAATTTCTATGCAGGCCAGCCCGTTTGCACGGCTTCACGTGCGGCAATTCTCACCGGATGTTATCCCAACAGGATCGGAATGTACGGAGCATTTTCTCCCTGGACAAAAGAGGCTCTTAATCCAAAAGAAGAAACAATTGCTTCTCTTCTAAAAAAGAAAGGTTATAAAACCTGTATGGTAGGAAAGTGGGGACTTGGCAGCCTTCCTCCATTTACGCCCATTCACTATGGGTTTGATAAATACTTAGGACTTCTCTACTCGAATGACATGTGGCCCAATACCAGTGAAGGATTGCCTGTAACTGATACGTCCAGCAAGTTGTACAAAGAACCTCTTTTGGGTTTATATCAAGGGGATAAAATATCAAAATACATCCAAACAATGGAAGACCAGGGACAATTGACACAGGAGTACACAAAATTTGCAGTGGATTTTATTAAAGAAAGCAAAGATCATCCTTTCTTTCTATACCTCGCTCATTCGATGGTGCATATTCCGATTGCCTGCTCGCCGGCTTTCCGGGGTAAAAGCGGTGTGGGTTTATTTGGCGATGTAATGGAAGAAGTGGATTGGTCGGTAGGACAGATCATGATGACATTAAAAGAAGCTGGAGTGGATAAAAATACACTAATCGTTTTTACCAGTGACAACGGTCCCTGGCTGAATTATGGAAACTACTCAGGAAACACTGCCGGACTTCGGGAAGGAAAGGGAACCAGTTTTGAAGGTGGAATCAGAGAACCATGTGCCATTTCATGGCCTGGACACATACCTGCAGGTACGGTTTGTAATAAGATTGCATCTACGATCGATCTGCTTCCTACTATTGCACGGATTTGTAACATTCCTTTGCCAGACCAAAAGATTGATGGAGTAAATATTTTGCCTTTGCTCCGCAATGATCCTTCCGCAGATCCACGGAAAGAGTTTGTTTATTATTATCACCAGAACAGTCTCGAAGCGATTCGTAAAGGACAATGGAAACTGGTATTTCCTCATAAGTCGAAAAGCTATAAAGTATATCCGCCGGGAAATGACGGCAAGAGCGGCCGTATTGCTGAGGTCAAAGTTCCGATGGCTCTTTATAATTTAAGTGTCGATCCCGGAGAAACAATGGACGTACAGGGCCAGCACCTGGATATTGTCAGCCAATTGGAACAGATGGCAGATCAATATCGTAAAGACCTTGGTGATAATCTTAAAGGAATAGTAGGGAACGGTACAAGGCCGCCTGCTATTTGTGAACCGTGTGAAACTAATTTCAGAAAGCCTGAATGAAATCAAAAATAAGCTTGAAGATGTTTGCTGCCAGGTTTTTATTCTTGCTTTGCTATTTGAAAGCTGCGGTATTTGGAATGGTAAGGCGTTCTTCAATATTTGGAAACAACCTGCTAATTCAACAGAAAGCGACGGTATCGCTTTGGGGTAGAGCATAAAATAATAAAGAAGTACAGGTTATATCCTTAGGAAATAAAGTGACGATCTTTATTAATTATTTGTTTCTTGGGCTCGTGCGCAGATAAAATGTTTCGTCCACGGAAGCATGGAACTTAGCGGAAGCAAAAAGCAGTGTGCTATGCTTTTATGACTGGGTTCCATGTAATTTGTATAATATATAGGGACTACAGATTGCACCTTATAAAAGGAACCGACAGAACGCCGCAGCGAACTGTGAACCGTGAGAAACAAATTCAGAAGGCGACCGAGAAAAGTATGGGACCGTAAAAGGACAAATAAATCAAATTTTAATTCCGAATGAAACGGTTAATGTGATCTCTTTTATTTAAAAGCTTAAAATATGTATAATCTGCAAATAAGATCTACGCTTCTCTCACTCGCTGGCTCTTTTGTTTTGTTGTTGTCGAATTATCAGTCAAATGCACAAATTACGCATTCACTGGAAAAAGGGTTAAATGTCGACTCAGTTCTTACTGCTAAAAATTTTCCCTTATTTTCTCTTCTGCAGCAGAATAAGGACGTGAAGCAGATGATACGAAACGATCGCGTATTCCAAAATATGATAACGAAGCA
>Ga0134126_10013650_pt1 | contig 10254 bp, 6 predicted proteins | sample KB31752_FD_96881 | JGI IMG/M metagenome (GOLD analysis project Ga0134126, IMG submission 96881) | Terrestrial soil microbial communities with excess Nitrogen fertilizer from Kellogg Biological Station, Michigan, USA - KB3-175-2 | ecosystem: Environmental > Terrestrial > Soil > Unclassified ...
AACTAATATATTTTTCATAAAAAACATTTAGAGTTAAACATTCAACATAAAATTACCGCGAAACGCAGCTGTGCAGCAATGACTCCGGTCATTTTACAAAATGACTTTTATCATGCGCAATTGAAGTAGATTAAGAATTTAAGAAAATAAAATTTCGACCTGCTAAAATTTTTATGGAATTCTGTTTCAGAACTACCTTTCATCAGTTAACAATTTCACAAATCATATCAATTTGCTTTTTGTATGACCATCATCATAATCTGAATAATATTCCACGACTATATTTGCCACGTGAAAAAAATTTTCGCCATATCGTTCCTTCTCATCTATCTCTTTTCAACAACTGAGTTACATCAATTGCTTAAAATGCCGGTGTTGATAGAACATTTTATGGAACACAGGGAAGAAAATAAAAACATCACGTTAATGCAATTTCTCCACATCCATTATGGAATGGGCGATGTGAAAGATTCGGATTATGACAAGGATATGAAATTGCCTTTTAAAACACACGATAATTGTGTTACCACCTTCTCCAATATTTATCTGCCATCGGCAAAAGTTTCAATAGAAAAACCTATACAGTTTTTACAAAAGAAACCGTTCATCAAAAGAGATCAGTTCTTACTGACTTCCCATCTTTCCAACATCTGGCAGCCGCCGCGGATTTGTTGATTATGTTTTCAAATTATTTGTTTGTTTACTGTTGATTTGAACAGTAATCCTAAATCCTTTTCATTTTAAAATTATTAGCAATGAATCCAACTCATATTCATTTGCTGCTGAATCATTTCCCAATAGTCGGAACCCTGATTGGCAGTACTATCTTACTTTATAGCATTATCAGAAAACAAAATGCAGCTAAAAATATCGCTGCCTTTATTATTGTGATTATGGCTCTTATCGCCATACCCGTTTTACTAACGGGAGAACCTGCTGAGGAAAGTGTGGAGCATTTGTCCGGAATTTCTAAAGCCTTGATTCATGATCATGAAGAAGCATCAGAAAAAGCTTTTTGGCTGATGGAAATAACAGGCGTTTTTTCTTTGTTTGCGATAATACTTCATAAAAATAAATCAGCATTCGCCCCAAAAGCATTCCTGATTGCATTTGCCTTTTCAGCTATCACATTCTTTGCTATGGCCTGGGCAGGAAATCTTGGAGGAAAAATCCGGCATCCTGAAACATCAAAGTCACTTGTAAATGTGCAGAACGACGCAACCAATTCCCAAACCAAAATTGATGAATAATGATGCTCAATAAAATAATCGCATTCTCTATAAAAAACAAACTCATCATTGGGCTTTTTGTATTGGGATTGATATCTTACGGAAGTTATCAATTCACCAAACTGCCTATTGATGCGGTTCCTGACATTACAGACAACCAGGTGCAGGTAATTACTATCGCGCCTTCTTTTGGTGCTACCGATATTGAAAGGCTCGTTACTTTTCCGATAGAACAAGCGAATAGTAATATTCCGGGCATGAAACAAATCCGGAGTTTTTCGCGCTTTGGATTATCACTCGTAACCATTGTTTTTGATGATAAAACGGATGTGTATTGGGCGAGGCAACAAGTAGCAGAACGGTTGCAACAGGTACAATCACAAATTCCAAAAGGCATTGGAAATCCTGAGCTGGGGCCGGTTACAACGGGACTTGGGGAGATTTACCAGTACGTGGTTCGTCCAAAAAAAAACTATGAACACAAGTTTGACGCAACCGAATTACGCACCATCCAGGATTGGATCGTAAGACGGCAATTACTTGGCGTAAAAGGAGTAGCAGAAGTAAGCAGCTTTGGTGGAAAACTAAAACAATATTCCATTGAAGTGGATGCCAATAAATTGCAATCGTATGGTATCACAATCAGTGATGTTTTTAACGCGTTGGAAAATAACAATCAGAATACCGGCGGCGCTTATATTGAGAAAGGCCCCATGGTTTTGTACATCCGCAGCGAAGGATTAATCGGCACCATTGAAGACATTGAAAACATCACCATAAAAAATAAAAACAGTGCAACACCACTGTTTATAAGGGATGTAGCCAATATAAAAATTGGAAATGCGGTTCGCTACGGCGCCATGACCTACAATGATGAAGGCGAAGTCGCCGGTGCCGTCGTGATGATGTTGAAAGGCGCCAACAGCAATGAAGTGATCATTAATGTAAAAGAACGGATTGAGCAGATTCGAAAAACGCTTCCTGAAGGTGTAGTGATTGAACCATTTTTAGACCGCACAAAAATGGTAAATAATGCCATCAGCACCGTAGAAAAAAACCTGTTGGAAGGCGCTCTGATTGTCGTGTTTGTATTGGTACTCTTTCTTGGGAATTTCAGAGCAGGATTATTGGTCGCCTCTGTAATTCCGCTTTCCATGTTGTTTGCTGTTTGCATGATGAATGCTTTTGGTGTAAGTGGAAATCTGATGAGTCTTGGCGCATTGGATTTTGGATTGATTGTAGATGGCGCCGTCATCATTGTGGAAGCAGTAATGCATCGGCTTTCGCACAGCAATAAATTTGAAACGGTAACCCGCCTGGCACAAAAACAAATGGATGAAGAGGTGCAGAAAAGTGCGGGAAAAATGATGAACAGTGCCGTGTTTGGTCAAATCATCATCCTCGTGGTTTACCTGCCGATACTCACTTTGCAGGGAATAGAAGGAAAAATGTTTAAGCCAATGGCACAAACGGTAGCCTTTGCACTGTTAGGCGCTTTCCTTCTTTCGCTTACTTACATTCCAATGATGAGCGCCTTGTTTTTAAGTAAAAATATAAAGCATAAAAAGAATTTTTCAGACAAGGTAATGGAACGTTTGGAACGTGTTTATCAATCTGCGTTGGCAAAAGTGTTGCGATTTCCAAAAATGGTTTTAGTAACTACCGTTGGACTTTTTGCAGTCGCTGTTTTTACTTTAACCACTTTAGGCGGCGAATTCATTCCTGCTTTGGAAGAAGGAGATTTTGCAGTGGATACAAGAGTGCTTACAGGAAGTAACTTAAACACGACGATCGCGTACACCACCAAAGCAGCACATATTCTAAAAACACAATTCCCGGAGGTGGAAAAAGTAGTTACGAAAATAGGAAGCGGCGAAGTACCAACAGATCCGATGCCAATGGAAGCCAGTGATATGATGGTCATATTGAAAGATAAAAAACAATGGACTTCAGCAAAAACATTTAATGAAATGGCTGAAAAAATGGGGAAAGCTTTAAAGGATATTCCGGGAATTACTGCAGGTTTTCAATACCCGGTTCAAATGCGTTTTAATGAACTGATGACCGGTGCAAGACAAGATGTCGTCGTGAAAATATTCGGTGAAAATATGGATACACTTGCCAGTTATGCGGCAAAATTAGGAGCAATTGTAAATACAGTTAACGGCGCAAAAGATCTGTATGTTGAACCGGTTACGGACTTGCCACAGATCATTATTGATTACAACAGGAATACGATTGCGCAATATGATTTGAACATCGCCGAAGTAAACAAAGTGGTGAATACTGCATTTGCAGGGCAAAGCGCAGGAAGTGTTTATGAAGGAGAAAAGCATTTTGATTTGGTGGTTCGCCTTTCGGGAGAAAAAAGGCAAAATATAAAAGATGTACAGAATTTATTAATTCCCACACCGGACGGAAATCAAATTCCATTATCACAGATTGCAGATGTATCCATAAAAAACGGGCCCAATCAAATACAACGTGAAGATGCAAAACGCAGAATTGTTGTAGGATTTAATGTGCGTGGCAGGGATGTAAAAAGTATTGTGAATGAACTACAACAAAAAGTAGATGCGCAAATAAAATTTCCACCGGCGTATTATACAACTTATGGTGGTGCTTTTGAAAACCTGAATGCAGCCACAAAACGGTTGATGATAGCAGTTCCGGTGTCATTGCTGTTGATATTTATTTTATTGTATTTCGCTTTCAATTCTGTGAAACAGGGCCTCCTTATTTATTCAGCAATTCCGCTTTCTGCGATTGGTGGTATTTTCTTTTTAGCATTACGTGGAATGCCTTTCAGCATCAGTGCTGGGGTGGGCTTCATCGCATTATTTGGCATCGCGGTATTAAATGGAATCGTGTTAATAGCAGAATTTAATCGTTTAAAAAAAGAAGGTATGAAAAATAAAAAACGGATTGTCTTGATGGGAACTAAAGTTCGGTTGCGACCTGTATTGATGACAGCATTTGTTGCATCACTCGGATTTTTGCCAATGGCCTTAAGCAACGGAGCAGGCGCTGAGGTGCAGCGCCCGCTGGCAACAGTGGTGATTGGCGGATTAATGATTGCCACGTTTCTCACATTGTTTGTGTTGCCGGTACTTTATATCCTGTTTGAAAATATAAAACCGAAAAAAATAAAATTAAATGCAGGTGCTGCAATGTTGTTCATCTTTTTGTCAGCCGGTTTCTTCACTACCGTTCATGCACAAACGCCAATAACATTGGATGCAGCAATTGACACAGCCTTAAAGAATAATTTATCATTGAAAAATGTACACTTGCAGTCCGACTATCAGGAAAAACTGGTAAAGACTTCAAATGAAATACCGGCTACATCGATGTTTGGAGAAGCCGGACAAATCAATAGCTTTTATACAGATACAAAATTTGGAATCAGCCAAACCATTAATTTTCCTACCGTTTACGCACGGCAAAAAGCATTATTAAAAGAGGAGTTCTCGGCCAGCGAAATTGCGGTATCTGTAAAAGAAACTGAATTAAAAAAAAATGTTTCCGATATGTTTAACACACTTTCCTATCTCCTCGAAAAGAAAAAGTTATTGATGGGAATCGACAGCATTTACAGCGAATTTTTAAACAAGGCGAATCTTCGTTTTCAAAAAGGAGAAAGTAATGTGTAGGAAACATCGACCGCCGAAAACCAACAGGGACAAGTTGCCATTCAATTAAAACAATTGCAGCGCGATATTGAAATTGCGCAATTGCAATTTCAATTGTTGCTTAATACACCTGCTCTTTTTATTCCTTCTGAAGAGAATTTTAAGAAAAGAAATTCTGACGTGAACATTTCCGATTTAAATCAAAACAAGAGGATTCAATTGTTGCAACAACAAAAACAAATTGCATCCGCCAATACGCAATTACAAAAATCAAAATTATCTCCTGATTTAATTTTTGGTTATAACAACACGAGCATTCGCGGCACAGGCGCTGATGATAAATATTATAGCGGTTCGAAAAGATTTCATGCGGTGCAAATTGGTGTTGGAATCCCACTGTTTAATGCACAAAAAGCAAGGATCAACGCTGCAAAAGTGAATGAAACAATTGCACATAATAGCTATTTGTCAGGATTGCAAACCTTGCAAAAGGAAAGAGTGTCTGCTTTCATTGACTATCAAAAATTTTTGCAAACAGCCGCCTGGTACGAACAAACAGCTTTAAAAAATGCGGAAATAATTTCTTCCACGGCAACCAAACAATTTACTAATGGTGACATTAATTACCTGGAATGGGTGATGCTTACCAATCAATCCATAACAATCAAAAGCGAATATCTCGATGTGATTAAAAGCCTGAATGAAACCATCAATCAACTCAATTACCTGATACAATAAATAAAGAAATTAAAAATGAAAAAGAACTTATTTATCCTTTTACTGCTATTCATTTTTGGTGCCTGCAAAAATGAAAAAGCAGCCGAGCAAACAGAAAGCCCTGTTAGTGGGAATGTGATCGCACTTACCGATGCGCAAATAAAGAACGCACATATTGAAACCGGGAAAGTAGCGCAAAAAAAACTGGCTTCTATCCTGAAAGTTAATGGCAGAATTGATGTGCCACCTCAAAATATGGTTTCGGTAAGTGTGCCTTTGGGCGGCTATTTAAGATCAACGAAACTGTTGCCTGGGTTGCATGTAAACAAAAACCAGGTCATTGCTGTTGTTGAGGATAATCAATACATTCAGCTGCAACAGGATTATCTCACTGCAAAAGCACAATTCGGTTTTCAGGAAGCGGAATACAATCGGCAAAAAGAATTAAATGCCAGCAAAGCCAGCAGTGACAAAGTGTTTGAGCAGGCTAAATCTACCTATGAAACACAAAAAATATTGATCAGGTCTTTAGAAGAAAAATTAAAACTGATCGGGATGAATCCAAAAAGTGTTAATGAAAATAATATCTCCAAAAGCATTCAGATCTATTCACCCATTGATGGCTTTGTTTCAAAAGTGAATGTAAATATTGGAAAGTATGTAGTTCCGGGTGAGGTGCTTTTTGAACTGGTAAATCCTTCTGACATTCATTTGAATTTGAAAATATTTGAAAAGGATCTGGACAAGATATTCATTGCACAAAAAATTCTTTCTTATACCAATAATAATCCTGGAAAAAAATATAGCGGCGATATCATTTTAGTCAGCAAAGATGTGGCGCCCGATGGCACCATAGAAGTTCATTGCCATTTTGATAATTATGATAAAAGTCTCTTCCCCGGAATGTATATGAATGCAGAAATAGAACTTGCCGACAATTTACAAAATGCACTTCCGGATGAATCGATAGTAACTTTTGAAGGCAAAACATATCTCTTTGAAAATACAGGGACAAACAAGTTTAAAATGATTGAAACAGAAACAGGTGAAAGTGAAAATGGATTTACTGAAATTATTTCAAAAACAGATTTAACCGGAAAAGAAATGGTAACAAAGGGCGCTTATACCTTGCTGATGAGTTTGAAAAATAAAGAGGAGGAATGATTAATAACTAAAGGAAAAAACAATTTTGGCTTGGAAAAGGTAATCATCTAATAAAAGTATCACGGCTTTTTATTTCATCAGCAAGCATTCCAATACTTTTTGATTCAAATAATTCTACCAATCTTTCCTTGATAAACTTATATTGGGAGTGCATCGGACAGCGTTTATTTTCTGAACATTTTTTAATCCCAAAACACAATTTATCAAAACTCCATCTTCATGCATTGCCTTAAGTATCGAGCGTGCCGGAAGCTTTTTTGATTTTTCAGATAAATAAATTCGTCCATTGGGGCCGCGATTAGTGCTTGCGATTTTTGCCCTCGTAAGATTCTGCAATATTTTTGCTGTGAATGCCCCCCGATAACACAAGATGCTGTGGGGCGGCAAGTTGCGCTGTACTGACGCCAAAGAACAAAACAGAACCTAGAATAAATATCTTAAAGAGATAAATAAAAAGTAAAACGACAAATTCATTTTCAGAAATAATTAATTTAGAAAAGCCGACTCTTGGTGACTTTAATGCAGAATGCTACCAACTTGTAAAATGGGTTTTACTGATGAGATGTCAGCAATGATTGGAAATAATTTCCAAAAGCAATTTTTCTACATCTTCCTGTTTGCATAATTGCGTTCCGGAATTAACAGTAGCTGCTGTGCCACAAGCCACTCCATATTTCGTTGCGGTCAATAAATCTTTTTTTTGATATAAACTCAACACAATTCCTGCTACCATGCTGTCTCCGGCGCCAACTGTACTTTTTCTTTTTACAGGCGGCGGAATAACCTGGTGTGTTTCATTTTTCGTGATCAACATGGCGCCGGCTGCTCCCATTGAAACGATGAGTACCTGGCATTTGCCTTTATGAATCAAATCTCTGCCGGTATCAATAATCTCACTTGGCGCAAGCTCATCTTTTCCTGCCAGGTAACTTAATTCGCCAAGGTTTGGCTTTAATAAATACACTCCTTCGTTTACGGCAGCTTTCAAAGCTTCCCCCGATGTATCCACAACAAATTTTGCATTTTTGCTTTTCGCAATGTCGGCTATTCTTGCAAAAATATTGGTTGGAACGCCTGTCGGCAAGCTTCCACTGGCTACAATAAATTCTGCTTCTTTTACTTTTTCAATCTCTGCAAGAACTTGTTGCCATTCATTTTCATTGATTTCCGGGCCTGGCATTCCGAACCGGTATTGCAGGTTGGTGGAAGTATCCAGGACAATCATATTCTCTCTCGTATGATGCTGGGTTTCTATAACCATCGAAGGAATTCCATCATTTTCGAGGAGCTGGGTTAAAAACTTACCGGAATAGCCTCCGGCCAGGTAAATAGCAATCGCTTCTCCACCTAATTTTTTAATAGCTCTCGCAACATTTATTCCACCACCGCCAGGTTCAAAAACAGGCGGTGTACATTTCATTTTCCTTTCGGGAACCAGGCCGGAAACTGTCGTGCTTTTATCATTCGCAGGATTAAAAGTTATAGTTACAATAGAAGGCATAATGATAATTAATTGAGTAAAACAAAAAAATTTATCTGTATTCAAACAAAGGCATCCTTGTTTTTTCTTCAGCCGCGTTGATGTTTTCAATACCCTTGATAATTGCATCCGGATTAAAAGAAATACTGTCTATTCCTTCATTTACTAAGAATTGTGCAAACTCAGGATAGTCGCTGGGCGCCTGTCCGCACAAACCGATTTTCACATTCCCTTTTTTTGCTTTAGAGATCATTGTGGCAATTTGTTGTTTAACACCTTCATTTTGCTCACTGAAAAGGTCAGCAATGATTGCTGAATCTCTATCGATACCTAAAATCAGTTGGGTTAAATCGTTTGATCCGATTGAAAAGCCATCGAAGATTTCAGCAAATTGTTCTGCTAAAAAAACATTATTTGGAATCTCTGCTATTACATAAATTTCCAGGTCATTGACCCCTTGTTGAAGGCCAAAATCGTTCATTACTTTTACTACTTTTTTGCATTCTTCAACGGTCCTGCAACATGGAATCATCACTTTTATATTGCTGAAACCCATGTCGTTTCTCGCGACACGTATTGCTTCGCATTCGAGAGCAAAACCCTCTTTGTATAAATCATTATAATACCTTGACGCTCCGCGGAAACCCAGCATTGGATTTTCCTCCACCGGTTCAAAATCTTTTCCTCCAACAAGATTGGCATATTCATTTGTTTTAAAATCACTCATGCGCACTATGACCTCTTTTGGATAAAATGCGGCAGCAACAGTAGCCACTTCCTGGGCCAGCTTATCAATAAAATATTTTCGTTTATCGGTATAATGATGAGTAAGTGTTTCAATTTTTTGTTTTACTGATTCATTTTTCAACTCATTAAATTTGACCAAAGCCATCGGATGAATTTGAATTGCATTGGTAATGATAAATTCCAGCCGCATCAGGCCTACCCCATTATTTGGATAGAAAGATAATTGAAACGCTTTTTCAGGATCTCCAACGATCAGCATCGCCTTGGTTTTTTCAGGCAATTTTGCTTGGCTAAAATCCAATTCCTTTTTCGCGAATTTTAATGCCCCCTCATATACAAAGCCTGTTTTGCCTTCACAACACGAAACAGTAATTGCCTGGCCGTCTTTTATCAAAGAGGTTGCATTATCACATCCAACAATTGCAGGCACTCCAATTTCTCTTGCCACAATAGATGCGTGGCTGGTGCGGCCTCCTTTGTTAGTAACAATAGCAACGGCATTTTTCAAAATAGGATCCCAATCGGGACTTGTTAGATCTGTTACCACAATTTCACCTGCTTTTAATTTTTCAGCATCATCAGGTGAATTTAAAATTCTGGCAATACCTGTCGCTACTTTATTTCCAATTGCCTGTCCGGATACAATGATCTTTCCTTTCTCCAACAACTGGTATTCATGGATTTTCAAAGGATTCATTTGAGAATGGACTGTTTCCGGCCTTGCCTGGATAATAAAAAATTCGTTGGTAATTCCATCTTTAGCCCACTCAATATCCATTGGCTTTTTATAATGCCCTTCAATGATCAAAGCCCACTTTGCGATTTGCATCACTTCATCATCTGTAATTTCAAACTGCCTTTGCTTTTCTTCAGGAGTGTCTATATTGGTAACCGGATTTTCCGGGTCATCCGTATAAATCATCGTCTTGTTTTTATCGCCCAATCTTTTTTGGATAATAGCTTTCTTCCCCTGCAATAACGTTGGTTTGAAAACCAAAAATTCATCCGGGTTCACCGTTCCCTGGACCATATTTTCACCCAATCCCCAGACACCGGCTATATGAATAACGTCTCTAAATCCTGATTCAGGCTCAAGTGTAAAGCATACGCCGGAAGAGCCTACGTCACTATGAACCATTTTTTGAACTCCAATTGACAACGCTACACGCTCATGCGCAAAGCCGTTGTCCTCGCGGTATTTGATGGCTCTGTCAGTATATAGTGAAGCATAACATTTCTGCACAGCTATGATCAATTCATCCTCGCCTTTAATATTCAAAAATGA
>Ga0134126_10013651_pt1 | contig 10253 bp, 2 predicted proteins | sample KB31752_FD_96881 | JGI IMG/M metagenome (GOLD analysis project Ga0134126, IMG submission 96881) | Terrestrial soil microbial communities with excess Nitrogen fertilizer from Kellogg Biological Station, Michigan, USA - KB3-175-2 | ecosystem: Environmental > Terrestrial > Soil > Unclassified ...
GCTCGATACCACCGCCGAAGCCGCCATCGCGATCCTTGCGGGCGCGGCGCCGGGCCGCTTCGACGCCGAGGCGCGGTTCACCAGGTTCACCACCGCGGTCCAGGCCGACCCGGACGATTTGGCGGCGCTCAAGAAGCAATCTTCCGACACCGACCAGGCTGCCACCTCGATGGGGGCGGCCCGCTTCCGCATGGCCGCCGCGCAATTCACCGTCATCTCCCGCCCTAACGGCCCGCAATTCGATGAGCCGGTCGAGATGTTGGAAGAGCTCGTGCGCACCGACGCGCTGCCCACCGCCCCGGTCACGGTTGGCGAGCACTGGACCCGCACCCGCACCCGCGCCATTCCCACGCTGGAGTTCTCCGTTCCCCTCACGCTCGATTGCGTGCTAACCGAACTCGCGCCCGTGGGCAGCGTCCGCGCCGCCACGGTCACGGTGCGCACCACCGGCCACACTCCCCTGCCGCCGGGCTCGCTTCCCGGATCGCAGGAGCTGGCCGCGCAGGGGTTGGTGGCCGAGGCCGCCGTCGGCTTCGACACCACCGCCACCGACCACTATCGCTTGCAGGACTCGGTCCTGCTCGAGTCCACCAGCGAAAACCACAACTCGATGCAGATCAAGCTGGTCGGCCCCAGCCCGCAAGCCGGCACCACCAACACCAACATTGATTCGACCTCGACGGTCAAGCTCGAGCGAATCGAAGCGTCAGCCGCCCGTCACTGAACCGTCAGTTGGAAGGTCGTCGAATGGCTGACGGGATTTACCACGCCCGGCGTGGTATCGGTGGCGGTCACTGTCACTGTGCTGGTCACCGGCGGCGGCGCATTGCTTCCGCCGCCGCCTCCTCCGCCGCCACCCCCACCGCCCCCTCCGCCCCCGCCACCGCACGCGATGCTGGCAGCCGCAAGCGCGCCCACCAGCGCCCAGCGCCGGCACCGGCGATAGCCAACCGCCAGCGCGACCAAACCGAGCAGCAACAACGTCCACGGGCCCCAAGGGTTGATTCGATCCCGCGGCAGTGCAACACTCGCAGCGGCAGTGCGGATCGTCACTGCCGTGGTCGAGGGCGCCCCGTCGGCGCTTGCCGCTGAACAGCTTGCTCCCGCAGGCAACCCGCTGCAGGTGAAGCTCAATTGGGCGACAAAGTTCTGCCCGGTTTGCACCTGTACCGTGAGCTGCCCGCTGCCGCCGCGCAGCACGCTGAGGGTGGGGGGCGTCGCCAAGGTGAAATCTCCGCGCAGAAGAGGCACTTGCGCCGTGCGGGTCAAGGTGCCTCCGCCACTATTGCCAGTGACGCTGATGCTGACGCTCGTGGCGGTCGAGCCGGCCACGGTTACGTCGGTGTCCACCGTCGCGCCGGCACCAAGATTCATTGCTGCAGGCGCGAAGCTGCAGGCATCCCCGGCGCCGCAGGCAAATGCCAGCGGCACCGCCAATTGGTTGACACTCTCCGCCGCCAAAGAGAAATAGACCGGATCGCCAGGCAGGGTTGCCGCAAGATTGGACGGCTCGAGGGCGATATCTCCGGTGTTGTCGAGCACCGCCGCCACCGAATGCTGAATCGTAGGCCCCGTCATGGTGATCGTCAGGGGGATCGCATTGGAGCGGGCTAAGCTCTGCATCCCGCTAACGGTGGCGATGGCAAACGTGGTCGAATTCGAAAGCGAGGTTGGACTGAAGCTGCAGCTTAACCCTGCCGGACTGCTGCAGCTGAGCGCCACCGATTGCTTCGGGATGCCGATGGGCGCCACCGAAACCGAGATGGTGGTACTGTTGGCGCCTTGAAGCGTGGGCACGGACTGCGGGCCGTAAAATACGAAATCATTGGGGAGAACCGCGCTCGCCACCTGTGCGATGGCACCGCCGGCGCTTCCCTCGAATACAACCGGATCGGAGGCGTTGCCGCCTGGGGGAATACGACTGACACCGGCGAAGCCGGTAACGCTTGCGACGCTGGTTTGCCCCGGGGTGATGGTGGGAGGGCTGAAGCTGCAGGCTAACTGCGGTTGGCCCGGTCCCGAGCAGCTCAGCGTAATCGCGCCCGAGAATCCGCTCTGACTCGCTGCGCTCACTCTGATCGAGGCCGGAGTGCCTGTGTCCGCTGTGCCAAACGGATCCGCGCTCAGCGTGAATGGCGCCGTGCCTACATTCATGTTGATGTCGCGCGCCAGGCTGCCGCCGGAGGCGCGCAGGTCCAAGGGCGTCAGGCCCGCAGGGGCGTTGGCGGCAGCCTGCAGCGTGAGGGTCACGCTGGTATTGCTGCTCAAGGAGGCAATGCTGGTGGGCGAGAAGGAGCAGGTGAGGAACGCCGCCAGATTGGGGCATGAAAACGTGATAGGCGCGTCGTACGGCGAGGGCACCGCGGATTGCCCGGATGGCGCGGTGTCGAGGTCCACCGTCAGCCCCATGGTGATTTGCTGTCCGCTTTCGATCATGGGCGCCGGCGTCGCACCCGGGCCCAGGGCCCACTCGAAATTGAAAACGTTGAGTCCCAGGGTTCGGGTCTGCTGGCTGCTGCCGTTGCTGGCCACAACGGTGAAGCTGGACCCGATCGTCACCGCGTCCGGCGGCGTCACGGTGAGCGTGGCCGAACCTCCGCCGGGCACCGATGCCGGAGCCACCGTGCAGGTCGGCACCGCGGAGCAGTCGAAAGTGATCGTCGAGGCGCCGCCCGAGGCCGCGGTTTGAATTTGAAAGACCGCCGGCTGGCCCGCTTCCACGGTCTGCGTCGTCGGCGCAAAGCTCATGCTGAAGCTTAGCGGGGTGAGCGCCGGCATGCTCCAGGCGCCCCGTCCATGCGTGCCGGCGATCAGCGTGGGCGTGCCGCTGGCGCTGGTGAGCGCCAAACTCAGCACCCCGGTAGCGGGCAGATTGTCGCCCAGCCGCGCCCAAGCCTCGTTGCTTCCCTGTGCGCCGCCGTCGCCCGCCGAAAACACGCCGGCGTCGGTTGCCACGTAAACCGCGCCCGGATTCGAAGCATCGAGCACGATGGCGTTGATCGGCGTGCCCGGCAGATTGCCCGCGATATTCACCGCGGTCTTGCCTCCGTCCGTGCTCTTATACAGCACCGCCGTCGCGCCGATGAAGCCCAGTCCCCAATACACCGTGTTCGGATCGCTGGGGCTCACCGCGATCGCGCTCACCGGGCCCGCGAAGGTTTGCTCTTGGTGCGGCGTCGTCCAGCTGGGCAGCCCCTGCGTGGCGCTGGCGTTCTGCGTGGTGCTGAGCGAACCATCGAACGCGCCCGCGTAGACCACGTCCGCCGAGCCGGGGGCCACGGCAATCGCGGTCAGGTCGTCGCTGCTGGGGTCCAGATTCCCCTGGGGATGGGTAAGATTGCCGCTGATCGCCTGCCACCCTTGGTTGGGAGAACCCGGGTTCGCCGGTCCTCGCCAGACGCTCTGCGCCGCTAGGTAAGTCAGGCCCGAGCTGCCCGGTGCCAGCACGTAGGGCACATAGAATTCGCTCGCCTCGCTGGTGAGGGCACCATTGATCACCGGGAAGAACGTCCCGCCGCCATCATCGCTGCGCTGCAGCGAGTAATCGAAGTTCTCGGTGAAGAGCTGTTGCGGGTTCGCGGGATTGATGGCGGTGTAGCCGCCGTCGCCGCCCAGCTTCGAGATCCAGTTCTGGGTTCCAGCCTGCGCCAGCGCGGTGCCGTTGTCCTGGGAGCCGCCCCATAGGCGCCCGGCGGTCGCTCGATCGGCGCTCACGCTGTAAAACTGGATCGCCCCGATGGTGGCGTTCAGATTCGACCAGCTGGCGCCCGCATTCGCGGTGTACCACACCCCGCCGTCATTTCCGACGTACCAGTGGGTGGCATCCACCACCGCGATGGCGTGCTCGTCCGGGTGGACATCGCCGAAGGTGTAGGCATTGGTTAAATTGGTCCAGCTCCCCGAGCCCGCGCTCGTCCAGACATCAATGCCCCCCACCACGAGCGCGTTCGAGGCGGCCGGCGCCGCCACGAACTGATCATAGGTGCCCTGGTTGTTCGCTCCGTACAAACCCGCGGGGAGCGGCAGCGATGTCCAGGTCATCCCGCCGTCGCTCGAAGCCGCCAGACCGGTGCAGCTGGCGCAGTCACTTGCCCCATCAGGCAATCCCTGGCTGTCCACGATCAGCGCGTATAGGACCCCGCCGCGCGCCGCCAGCGAGACCCGGTAGAAATTCGAAGCCGACGCGAAGCCCACCGGCGAGTTGATCAGCGACCAGGTCGCCCCCTGGTCGGTGGACTTGAACATCCCCACGCCCCGAATCGCGGCGTAGTAAATGCCAGAAATGTACACCAGATCGGTGCCCGAGTGCCCCCCCTGCTCCAGCATGTTCTGCCAGGTCGCGCCGCCGTCGGTCGAGCGCACAATTCCGATCGCCGTCGCGCTTTTGCTGAAATCGTTGGTCGCGTACCGTCCGGATTCGGTCACCGCCGCCAGCAGGATCTGGGGGCTCACCGGATCCACGATCAATTTCGAGATGGCACTGCCGGTGAAGTCCAAGCTGCCGCCGCCCAGCGACCAGGTCGCGCCGCCGTCGGTGGATTTCAGCACTCCCACCCCGTAGTAGCTGTCCTGGCTGCCGTTGGGTTCGCCGGTGCCGACATAGATCGTGGTCGGCGAAGTCGTGCGATCGAGCGCGATCGCGCCAATCGAAAGGCTGGGCAGCTTGTCGCCAATGGGAGTGAAGACTGGATTGGCGGCGGTTGGATTGGTTGATACCCATAGCCCGCCATCGGCCGCGCCTGCGTACAGCGTGCTGCCGTCCAATGCCAGCGCAGTGATTCGCCCCGCGATATTGCCGTAGTTCGGGTCGGTCTCGGGCTTGGGCCCGAGCTCGGTCCAATCCCCGCCCAGCTCGGTGGGTGCCGCACCGGCGAGCGCGGCGGCGGAGAGCGCGCGTCGCCGGTGCAAGGTGGGCAGGCTCAGCGCATGCTGAATTGCCGCGAAGCGGTGGGCCGCCGGCGATTGATCATCGCGGGACTGGCGGAAGCGCAGGAACCAGTCTTCGCGCTGCTGCGGCCGGTCGGGGAACCGGCGCACCGGCCCCGCCGTCTGCGCGGCGCCCAGCAACACCGCGAACAGCAGCACGCCGCTCAACCCGGTACCCCGCCCACCTCTCAGCATCTCGCCGGGATTATATCAGTGGCGGCGCTAGTGAATCGTCAATGTGAATGTGGCCGTGCGGCTGACCGGATTGACCACACCGGGCGTGGCATCCGTTGCGGTTATGGTGACTGCGCTGGTGATCGGCGGTGGGGCGAAGCTGCCCCCGCCGCCCCCGCCGCTCCCCCCGCTCCCGCCGCCACAGGCGATGCTGGCCAGCACCAAAACCCCCACCAGGGCCAGGCGCCGCCGCCGGAATATCCCGAACAGCAACCCGGCCGCCGCAAGGAAACTCGCGCTCCAAGCCCATGGCGCCGGCGTGGGTCCCGGCTTGGGCCTGCCGCCCAGCGGCGGCAGGCTGCCCTGCACCGCCGAGGTTTGGATCTCGAGAAAGCTCTCGCTATCGCTTATGAATTGCGCTTCGGTGCCGCTGCAGCTTGCGCCTGCCGGCAAGCCACTGCACGCCATCGTGACTGCGAGATTCAGGCCCGCCGTTTCGCTGAAATTCAAAGCCAGCGTGGTGGTCTGTCCCCCGGCCACCGATACCGTGGGTGCGGCAGTCCTGAAACTGAAGTCCCCCAGCGTGAATTTCGCGTCGACGGTCGCCGTCAGCGTCGCGCCACCGTCGCTCGTGGTCCCCACCACCGGCACATCCACCACTGAGCCGGCCGTGCCGGTGAGGGCCCCGGTCTTCACCGTAAAGTTCTGCATGGTGCAGGCAAAGTTGAGCCCGCTTGCGCACGCCAGGGCTATGGACCCCGCGTAGCCATTGCTCGCGTCGGCGGCGACACCGAATTGAACCGGATCGCCCGGCAGGATCACCGTTGGCGTCGGCGACAATGTGCTGAACATTTGCAGCGTGAATCCGCCGTCGTTGCGCAACGAAATTGCCTCTGTGCGCTGCAGTCCGCCGCTCGTGCCGACGATCGTGAGCGGAATCGCGGAGCTTGGCGCCAGCCCCGACATGCCGCCGATCGTCACCGTGCTGGTGTTGTTCACCGGCGTCAACGTCGCAGGATTGAAGCTGCAGGTCACTCCCGCCGCGCTCGAGCAGCTCAGTTGCACCGGCGTCGAATATCCGAATGAGCGGAATACGGTCAGGTCGCGCGTGAACCCGCTCGATCCCGGAATCGTGGTCAGCACCGGAAAGTTGTTCAGGCTGACGCTGTAATCCGCGCTCTGCACCGTCACCGGAACCATGGCCGTCGAAGCCCCTGCCGTGCCGGTGATTTCGAATGGCACCGCGAGTCCGCTATTCGCGCCCGTGATCGTGACCACGCTCGACTGCCCCGCTTGAATGCTTGCAGGCTGCAGTGCGCAGTTTCCGGTCTCATTATTCTGATATTGCAGGCCGCAGCTGAGGGCGATGTTCCCGGTGAATGCCGATGCCGAAGTCGCGCTCACCGTGAATACGGCCGGGGTGCCAGCCGTCACCGTCTGCACGCTCGGCGCGACCGCCAAACCGAAGCGGTTGATCTCCAGGTTCAAGGTCAGGTCGTGCGTCACCGCGCCCCCGGTCGCCCGCACCGTCATGGCCGCCGCACCCGGCGTCGCGCTCGTGGCGACCTGCACCGCTAGGCTCACCGGCGTGTCGCCGCTCAGGTCGGTGATCGTGGCCGGAGAAAACGAACACGTCACGCCCGCTGGCGCGTTGGGGCACGATAGCGCCACGGGCGCGTCGAACGCCGTCTGTGTCGAGCTGCCGAGATGCAACGCTAGCGTCGCCGACGCTCCTGCCTCGACCACCTGCGTCGGAGCCGCGAAGCCGTTATTGATGCCCCCCCACGCCGAAAAAAAATCCAGCACTTGGACCGTGATGGGCGCGGATTGCTCCGCAAAACCCGTATCGCCAATGATGGCCAGCGAGTTGGTGCCGGCAAACTGCGGGGTCACCGCAACCGTGGCGGACTGCCCGGCACCGATCTCCGTCGGCGTAATCGCGCAGGCAGCCGGGAAGGTCTGCTGGTAGCCCTGGCAGCTCAATGCAATCGTCGAGGCGCCGCCCACCGCCGTGGTCTGCACCGAAAATGCCGCCGGCTGCTTGGCCTCGACCGTCACCGTGGCCGGCGTCACCGCCATCGTGAAGCTCGGCGGCAGAATCGCCGGTAGGCTCCACGCCCCGCGCCCATGGGTGCCCGCCACCAGCGTCGGCGTGCCGCCCGCGTCGGTCAAGGTCAAGCTCAGCACCGCCGCCGCCGGCAGGTTGTCTCCGATCCGTGCCCAGCGCTCTCCCGCCGCCGGATTCAGCGGCCCGTTCGTCGGCCCGCTCGCCGCTCCCGCTCCTCCGTCACCCGCCGCGAAGACCCCCACATCCGTGGCTACATAGATGGCGTTGGGATTCGATGGATCCAGCACGATGGCGTTGATCGGCGTGCCCGGCAAGTTGCCGGCAATGTCGGTGTTCGTATGCCCGCCGTCCGTGCTCTTGTAGAGTCGGCTGGTCGGCCCGATGTTGCCGATGCCCCAATACACCGTCTTGGGGTCGCTCGGGCTGACCGCAATCGCGGTCACCGGCCCGCCGCCTGGATTGTAAAGCGTAGTCCAGGTCGGAAACCCTGCGCTGTAGGTCGCGTTCTGCGTCCCGCTGAGCGTGCCGTCGTAGGCGCCCACATACACCACGTCCTCCGAGCTGGGCGCGACCGCGATCGCAGTCAGTGCATCTAGCGGCCCCTGGCTGTAATTCGGATTCGTGAGCTGCGCGCTGATTGCCTGCCAGCCCTGATTGGGCGTCGACGGGGATGCGGGCCCGCGCCACACCCGCGCGGCTGCCAAATAAATATTCCCCGAATTGCCCGGCGCCAGCACGTAGGGCACGTAGAATTCGCTCGGGTCGGTGATGCGGTCGCCGGTGACAACCTGGTGGAACGTCGTTCCGCCATCGTCGCTGCGCTGCAGCGAAATGTACGCATTCTCGGTGAACAATTGCTGCCGGTTCGCAGGATTGATGGCGGTGTGGCCGCCATCGCCGCCCCACTCTGAAACCCAGCGCTGGCTGCCGGCCCCGGCCAGTGCGGTGCCGTTGTCCTGCGAGCCGCCCCAGTACCTTCCAGCCGTGGCCGGATCGGCGCTCACGCTGTAAAACTGAATCGCCCCCAGCGTCGCGTTCAAGTTCTGCCAGCTCGCGCCCGCGCTGGAGGTGTACCAAAGTCCGCCGTCGTTGGCGATGTACCAGTGGGTCGAGTCCACCGCCACGATGGCGTGTTCGTCCGGATGCACACTGCCGGTGGTGTAGGAATTCGTAAGATTCGTCCACGCCGCCGAACCTGCTGCGCCGCTCCAGACGTCAATGCCTCCCGCCACCAGTTGGTTGGTTCCTGCCGGCGCAGCCAGGAACAAATCGTAGTCGCCCTGCTGGTTGGCGCCATAAATGGTCGCCGGGAGCGACAGGTCCGTCCAGACGATGCCGCCATCGCTCGATGCGGATAGTCCCGTGCACTGATCGCAATCGCTTGCGCCCGCGGGCAAGCCGTACCCGTCCGCAATCAGTTCATAGAGCGTGCCGTCGCGCTCCGCAAGCGCCACCCGGTAGAAATTCTCCAGCGTGGCCTGCCCGACCGTGGTGTGTCTCACGCTCCAGCTTGCGCCTTGATCGTTCGAGGCATAGATTCCCATGCCGCGAATCGCGGCGAAATACTCCTTGGCAGCGGGATCGTACACCAGGTCTAGTCCCGAGGCGTTTTGGTAGAAAACCTGCTTCCAGGTCGCACCGCCGTCGGTCGAGCGCACAATGCCGATCGCCGGCACGCTCTGCACGGCATCCGCCGCGGCATACGTGCCCGATTCCGTCACCGCCGCCAGCAGAATCTGAGGGTTCACCGCGTCCACCAGCAGCTTCGAAATCGCGCTGCCGGTGAAATCCACGTTCCCGCCGCCCAAGGTCCAAGTGGCGCCTGCGTCGGTGGACTTGAGAATGCCCATGCCGTAATAGCTGTCGCCGCTGCCATTCGGCTCCCCGGTGCCGACGTAAATTGTGGTCGGGCTGGTCGAGGGGTCGAGCGCGATCGCGCCGATCGAAAGGCTGGGCAGGTTGTCGCCGATCGGAGTGAACAGCGGATTCGGGCCGGTCGGGTTCTGCGACACCCACAATCCGCCATCGGCTGCCCCCGCATAGAGCGTGCCGCCGTCCAGCGCCAGCGCGGTGAAGCGCCCCGCCAGATTGCCGTAAGTCGCGTCCGCTTCCGGCCGCGGCCCCAGTTCCGTCCAGTCGCCGCCGATCTCCGCCGCGGCGGCCCCGGATGCTCCCGCCAGCGCGCGCCGGTGCAGCGTGGGCAGGCTTAACCCGCGCTGGAAGGCGGCGAAGCGGTGCGCGGCAGGCGCGAGATCGTCCCGCGACCGGCGCAGGCGCAGAAACCAATCCTCGCGTTGTTGCGGCCGGTCGGAAAATTGCTGCCGCGGACCTGCGCTCTGCGCCGCGCCCAGGAGCACGCCAACCAGCAGCAGCGCGCTCATCCCCGCACCTCGACCAGCTCTCAACATCCCCGCGTGAGTATATCAGCCACGCGCGCCGTTTCATTACTGATTAGTACGCGTAAAACGGTCCCGAGAAAACCGTTCCTGAACTCGAGGTCGCGGTGGCCAGATTGAACCCGATGAACACGTCGCGGCCATAGAAAAACGGCAGCCCGAAGTCGTGACGCTGGAATTGCCGCTGCCCCGGTTCGAGCCTCCGCCGCCGCAGGCGGCGAGCATCAGCCCGCTCGCAAGAGCCGCCGCCAACCCTTGGCGGCAGGACCCGAGTTGCCCGCAGGCCGGGGCAAGATCGCAGAGCCAGGCCCGCGAACCGGGGCCCCCAGCCGACCTGTCGGCTGGGGTGGTCGTAATTCGGAACGGCGGGCCCCTGCCTGCCTGCGGCTTTTTGAGACCACTTCCAGACGCCCCCTATCGCCCCGCCCCGCTCCATTTTTCAGCTGCACCCGCTGGTCTCACCGCAGTTCACGCACTTGTAGCAAGAGCCGTTCGGCACCATGATGCTGCCGCAGTTGTGACACGCCGGCGCATCAATCGCGTTGGCCGCGCTCGAGGTGATCAGGGGAATCTGCCCGGCCGTCTCCAGCTCTTCTTTTGCTTCGCCGCGGTCGCCATGGACATCCACTACGCCCTTCGGTGCCGGCGGCGCGTGATCCAGGAACTTCAGCCCCATCCAGCGGAACAAA
>Ga0134126_10013654_pt1 | contig 10252 bp, 11 predicted proteins | sample KB31752_FD_96881 | JGI IMG/M metagenome (GOLD analysis project Ga0134126, IMG submission 96881) | Terrestrial soil microbial communities with excess Nitrogen fertilizer from Kellogg Biological Station, Michigan, USA - KB3-175-2 | ecosystem: Environmental > Terrestrial > Soil > Unclassified ...
GCGCTGTGGTCCGACATTCTCGGGAAGCTTCATAGGGCCTTGGAAAATGACGCTCACTGAGCTTGACGCGCTTCTTGACTCGTTCCGCGAGAAAAACGTGCTCGTTGTGGGCGATTCTATTGATGATGTGAGCGTGCAGTGCCGCGTGCGCGGCTTGTCCGCCGAGACGCCCACGCTGGTCGTGGAGGAGGTGTCGCGGGGGGCTTCGCTAGGCGGAGCGGGATGCGTGTATCGCAACCTCGCGGCGCTAGGCGCGAAGGTGAAGCTCTACAGCAACGGGCCACGCCCCTCGAAGCTCCGCTACTGGGCTGACGGCTACAAGCTTCTCCAGATCGACAACGTGAAAGGGCCTTTCCCCATCGCTACGCTTCAGCAGTTTTGCGTGGAAGCTGGAAACGCCAGCATCGTTGTGGTGGCTGATTACCGCCACGGTTTCATTAGTCAGGACGTAGCCCGAAGCATCGTCCAATCCGTGAACAAAGAAGTGCCCCTATTCGTAGCCTCTCAGGTTTCTCAGGAAAGCAGCAATCACCCTTGGTACAACGGACGCCACACCAACTTCGTCCTCAACGAGCGCGAATGGAAAAGCGCTGTGGGGGTGAATGCGAAACGCTGTATCATCACGCTCGGGGCTGAGGGCTCGATGGACGCGAACACCGGAGCCCGCTGCGCGGGGATAGGCGTCAAGGCGGTGGACACCTGCGGTGCCGGCGATGCTTTCCTCGCGGCGTATGCTCTGACCGAGGATATGGCTTTTGCCAATCTGTGGGCAGGCTTAAGTACGGAAGTTCAGGGGGCCAATCCGCCAACCATCGAGAGGCTCCGTGAGTGGGTGAGGGCGTATCCATGATCCGCCTAGCGCAAGCCATGTTCGGCTTCATGTTCGACCTGTTGACAATTTTCCTCGTCTCGCTCTTGTTTGGGCGTAGGTGATATGATTTTGTTGAGCGCCACGATAATCGTCGTTTTGTTGCTCTTCGCCCTAGACACTTTGCGCAGATAGCCCTCATGCACGGTCTCCAACTCACCGACCTCCAGCCCGTGACGCCCATGAGCGAGACGTTGTTCCGCAAAGCGGAGACGCAAGCGGCTTTGAAGCCGCTATCGGCGCGCAAAGCTTACTGGGGCGAGGAGCTGCTGCTTGAGAAGCTAGAAGATGGCTCCGTGTGGAAACGCCTCGACATGAACCCCGGCACACAGTCCTCGTTGGAGTACCACGTTCGCAAGAACGAGGTGTACATGCTTCTCCATGGCGATCTCGACATCGGCATCAGGATAGGGCGCGCGGAGAACCACACGCTCCACATGCACGCGGGCGATTTGTTCAAAATCCCCCCTGGCCTCGCGCACATGCGCATTGCCAAGACGAGCGTAGTGCTCGTTGAATGGGCCAGTTCTGACGACCCCAAAGACTCTCATATCATCCAAGACGGCAAGACCTATGAACACGTCGATGGCCCAGCAGACGGACGACCGGCCTGAAAATCACCGCAGGACGCTCGTTTTAGATTTTGATGGGACGATCAGTTCCTACTCGTCGGGATGGAAGGGGGTTGCTGTGTGCCCTGATCCCCCCGTTGAAGGCGCGATGGAGTTCATCCGTGAAGCCATGCAGCACTTCGATGTGCATATCTATTCCGCGCGCTCTTCATCCATGGAGGGGCGTCTGGCGATGTACGATTGGCTCCTGAAACACTACCGGGAGCGTTTTGGCCTGGAAGAGAACGACGCCATGTGGGAGTTGGCCGCGATAAGGTGGCCTCTTCACAAGCCTTACGCATTTGTGTCGATTGATGACAGAGCAATTCAGTTCTGCGGTATTTTCCCTTCTATGGATACGCTAAAAACTTTTAAGCCTTGGAACAGGTAAAACCAGATGCGCCTTTTTATTGACTCAGCAAATAGCGCCGACATCCGAGAAGCCCTCTCGCACGGTCTCGCCTCGGGGATCACCACGAACCCATCGTTGATCGCCAAAGAGCCCCCGCATCCCCAGGGCTATCTCGGGCATCTCCGCGATATTGCGCGCGGCTTGCGAATCCCGATCTCAGTTCAACCGCCCCTAGACGATCTCGCCGCATCCCCGCGTGAGTGCGTTGGCCGGATCACCGGCGCTCTCCAAACAATGGGCGCGAACCTGGCGATCAAAATCCCTATGTCCTGGGACAATCTCCCCCTGATCCACGCGGTCAGCCGGATCGCTCACGTCAACGCAACCTGCATTTTTACCGCCGCTCAAGCAATTGCCGCGATGAATGCCGGCGCGAGATATGTGAGCTTTTTCTGGTGCCGGATGAGAGACGCGGAGCCAAAATTTGAGCCCCACAACGCGACAAATTACATGACCTGCGACTTCAAAGCGCTAGAGGCGGGGGTTCCATCAGGGTATAACGGAGGGGGGCGCGCGATGGATATCGTGAGCCTGACGCGAAAACTCATAGACAATCACCCATCGCGTGTCAATACCGAAATCATCGCCGGTTCGATTCGCACCGCCGAAGACGCCATGGACGCCTTTGCTGCGGGCGCTCACATCGTCACCACAAACCTGAAAGTGCTCAAAGAAATCGCGTCATCGGAATTGTCGATGGCGTCAGCGGCGAAGTTCGAAGAGGATCGCGCTCGCTGGAATGGGCTCGTGGACCGCATGGCCGAAGAACCTGAAGGCGGGGAGACCCCAGAGCCCCAGGCGAGTGAGCTCGCCCCGTGAATACCGATCCCCGCCTTTCCATGCTTGTGGATATGCCTGCCGAAGTGGGGACTCCGCCCACAACCCCCGCTGCGCAAAGCTACGAGCGTGCTGTGCAGCTTTACAAATCCCAAAATCCTGGTGACGCCTACCCCCTGTTCGTCGCCACAGCTCAGGCCGATCCAGGCCACGCCGGCGCTTGGTATCACATGGGCCTGATGCTCTTTCAGGATCACAAATACAAAGCCGCGCGTGCGTGTTTGGAGCGCGTCAACCAGATCAAGCCCGACAATCCGCGCATCCTTACCAACCTCGGTTGGTACTCTCACGCTTCCGACGACACTGATGCGGGCTTGCATTACTTGAAGCGCGCTGTATCCATTGGCCCCGATCTCGCGTTGGGTTGGTCAAATCTCTCCCAAATCCACATCGCTCTGAGCGACCTGGACGCAGCTCTCCGTTGCGCTGTGCGTGGTCTTGATCTCTGCTCAGACTGCAACCCGATCCACGCCATGTCTCTTGCTTTTACGCACTTGTTCCGGGGTGAACTGTTAGAGGGCTTAGGCTATTACAAAGCGCGTTTTCGCTACAAATTGCAGCAATTCCTCGCCTATGCCTACCCCATGTGGGAAGGTGAAAAGACCGGAACGCTCTTCCTGCGCGCGGAGCAGGGTATTGGAGACACGGTTTCAACTTTGCGTTTTCTCCCCGAAGCAACGAGGCGCGCCGACAAGACCATTTGTTTCGTAAATGCAGAACTCCGCACGCTAGTCGAGGACATGCGCCTGCCCAACACAGAGGTTAAGGCGCTTCCCTCAGTGCTTCCAGCGTTCGCGGATGCCTGGCTCCCCATGATGTCGCTCCCAATGGCGCTTAAGGCCACAATGAGCAACCTCCCCGCCTTCGAGCTTCCTCGGTACGGGAAACCCGCACCCCATGACGGCATGAACATCGGCGTGGTGTGGGCGGGCTCCAAAGACATGGACATGACTCGGTGGCGCGATGTGCCCTTAGCGGAAATACTTCCGCTGCTTTCCATGGAGGGCACTCGTTGGGTATCCCTTCAGAAAGGTGACGGGCAGCCGCAAATCACCATCGAGGGCGTCCACGGCATCCTTGAAGACATCTCTCCGGTCCTTATCGACATGCGAGAGACGGCAAGAGCGATCTCCTCCCTTGATCTCGTGGTGACCTGCTGCACTTCAGTCGCGCATTTGTCAGCCGCTATGGGAAAACCGACTTTTGTGCTAAGAAATCGCCGCTCAAGCGATTGGCGTTGGGGCCTCGGCTCCCGTAAAGGTGTTCCGTGGTACGGCGACAATGTACGGATTTTCGAGCGTGACTACCATGAAGGGTGGGTTGATGTTGTCAGGCGAGTTCGGGAGGCGATTTTAGAATGTCAGACGAAGCAAAAGCTCCAAAAAGCCGCATAAACGCGGGATGCGGCGTTCACACTGTCGATGACCCATTGTGGGAAAACTGCGACAAGTTTCCCGCAGTGGCGGGCGTTCGCCAGGTGGACTTCGAGCAGACACCGTGGCCGTGGGCGGATAACAGCATTGATGCGATCCTGTTCAATCACAGCTTGGAGCACATGGGCCAGCAGCCCGCCGTGTTTCTTGCGATGATGCAGGAGATTTATCGCGTCTGCCGCCATGACGCCCGTATCCTCGTGAACGCGCCGCATCCCCGGCACGATGAGTTCATTGGCGATCCAACGCATGTTCGCATCGTCACCGCTGACATGTTCGTGCTTTTCTCGAAGAAAGCCAACCAAGCCTTCCGCGACCAAAACGGCGCAAATTCCTGCTTCGCGTTCCAGCTAGGTGTGGACTTCGAGGTGGTGAAAAACGAACTGGTTTTGGATGACCGCTTTAAATACCTCCAAGACGACCCCTCGTGGACGCGCGTGGCGCTCACCCAGAACAATGTCATCAAAGAAACCCGTTTGGAAATCCGAGTCGTGAAGGATGCCCAATAGCTTTAAACCATTTTCAAGCTGGATCAGCGAGGTCGAACACGACCCGGAGACCAATCAAATGACTTTGCGCTACTCTGACGGTGGAGCAACAATTTACGACGGTGTGGACGCGGTGACCTATCAATCCGTGATCTCTTCGCCTAGCATTGGTACAGCGATCCATGCTTTTGTCAGGGGGAATTATCCCCATAGGACGTTTGGAAAATGACCGGAGCCGAAGCCGCTGCGCTCTTCAAAGCGATGGCCGATAGGATCAGTAAGAACCCTGATGAGTTCCAGGGCGCGTATCTCGTAGTCGGTCCTGATGGAATAACCGTTACCAACGCTTTGTTCGGCCCCAAACCCAACATTGGCTTGTTCTGGGCTACCGCAGCAAATCATGTGAAGGTCGAAGCGGATGCCGCAGCCAGCGCAGCGGACCAAGCAAACAAGAACGCCGGGGTTTACGGTCGCAGATGACGGTTAGATCGGTTCGCAATAATAATCCAATGAACCTGCGTGTGGGCCAGCCATGGCTTGGTTTGTGTCCCCCTGATGAGATGACGGAAGAGCAAAAGGAGGAGCAAACCTTTTGTGTTTTCAAATCCCCCGATTACGGCTTCCGTGCCGGCGCGCTGACTCTCTTGACCTACTTTCGGAAATACAAACTCAAATCGGTCTATTCGATCATCTCCCGCTTCGCGCCTGCGAACGAGAACGACACCCAAGCTTATGTGTCTGACGTATCCGACAAGCTCGGTGTGCTGTCCTCGGTTCCAATCAACGTGGAAGACCTCGGTACGCTCACAGAGCTATGCAAAGCGATAGCAGTGCACGAAGGCGGCGCGTGGCTGTTCGACAATGTTGATCTAGCTTCAGGCGTGAGCATGGCTCTTGGGATCGTTGAGCCGCCCGACAACAGTAACGCGCTGGTGGCGTGATGTTGCGAGTTAGACCTGCAACTATCAAACAGGTAAACGAAGCTGTTGCCCTCTTACATAGGCATCATAAACCTGTTCAAGGACACCGTTTTAGTTTGCTTGTTAAAGAAGGCGATAAAATAGTTGGGGCCTGTTCAGTTGGAAGGCCCGTCTCAAGAGAACTTGATCCGTATTTGATTGCTGAAGTGACCCGCCTCGTAACAGATGGAACAAAGAACGCTTGCTCCATTTTGTACTCTGCGGCGGCAAGGGCTTGTGCTGCTATGGGCTTTGAATACATCCAAACATATATTTTGGAGGACGAGCCGGGGACTTCCTTGAAAGCGTCAGGTTGGCATTTCGATCAAAAAACATCTGGGGGCGATTGGAATCATAGCACTAAAAATAAGGGCACCCGGAGGACAGACCAACCTATGGGGGTGAAACAGCGCTGGAGGAAGAAGCTATGACTGATGGGGGCTGGAATCCAGAAAAAGTTCGCATCTTCCGTGAGCAGTATGATGAGTTCAGATATTACGTCTCTATCAACTCGAAAGACCTCGGCGGCGGCGCTGTTTTAGGTGAACACACCTACCTCTCGCAGAAGATGCTTCTGGATGGCGTATTCGATGCTCTCTCCGAAGATATTCACGACATCAAAGTGTTGAAATCCCGCCAGCTTGGCATCACCACGGAATCCCGCGCCCTATCGTTGTTCTGGAACGGCGTACATAATGGTCTTCAGGGGGCAATGGTGTACGATACTGACTCGAATAAAAATAACGCGCGCCGTGATCTGGAACTTGTAATCAACTCGTTACCCGCGAAGTTGAAATTCCCTAAGATCGTAGTGAACAACCGCGACGGGTTCATCCTTTCAAACAACTCCAAGCTCGCCATTATGGCAGCGGGTACGCGCTCCTCGCGCACAAGCGGCGGGTTGGGTCGATCCGTGGGTTTGAATTTCGCCCATTGCACGGAAATGTGCTCGTGGGAAAACACTGAAGGTGTGATCTCATTCCAGCAATCACTCTCGGAGATTTTCCAGAACCGCCTTTACCTGTGGGAAAGTACCGCCCGTGGTCCTGGCCTTTGGCAAGACATGTGGGACGACGCTCGCAAGGACACAACCAATCAAAAGGCTGTGTTCATCGGCTGGTGGGCCAAGGACTCGCAGCGCCTCGACAAAAACTCCCGCGCTTTCCATCAATACGGCCTGACCCCACCCAACGCCGACGAGCAAAAGCGCATCGACGCTGTGCAGCGCCTCTACGGCGTCACCGTCACGCAAGAACAACTCGCCTGGTATCGCCGCAAGATGGACCCCTCCGGTGAGGGCGAAGATGATGTTAAAGGTCAGCGTGAGGGTGATGATTATAAACTCGGAGAACAACCTTGGACTGAAGATGAGGCGTTCATCGCCGCTGGTTCGACCTTTTTCGCTCCCGAACGTCTCGCAGAAATCCGGGGCAAGGACACCTCGAATAAATACAAAGGTTATCGCTACTACCCCGGCACTAGCTTTGTAACGTGTCAGGTGGAGCCCGCACGCAACTGGCGGGAGACTCAACTTAAGGTGTGGGAGGAGCCCGTAGATGACGCGATTTATGTGATCGCTGGCGATCCCGCCTTCGGGCATGACGAGGAAAATGATAATTCCTGTTTAGAGGTACTGCGCTGCTACGCGGATTGCATAGAGCAGGTGGCGGAGTTCTCTGACCCTTTGACCCCTACCAATCATTTTGCGTGGATTATGTGGTCTCTGATCGGATGGTATGGTGGTGGGCACTCCGGAAACGCAACAAACCCGGTGCATTCTATTCTCGAATTGAATGGCCCCGGTGACGCAGTGTGGCTAGAGTTCAAATCCGTCCCCAACATCGCGCGCAATGGCTACTTGCGCGTCGAGGCCAAGGAGAAGGGACTCCTGAATATCTTCAATAACGTGCGAAATTACATCTACACCCGCTCCGATTCGATGGGCGTGGGCTCCGCGTATCACTTTAAATGTCTTGCTTTAAACACTCCAATCCCCACGCCAAGTGGGTGGGCAGAAATGCAAGATTTAAAAGTTGGAGACAAGGTTTATTCTGACAAGGGCGATCCCTGTTCAGTTATAGGTGTATCCCCCATATACGAAAACAAAGAGTGCTTCGATGTCGTGTTCGATGATGGGGGCTGCATCACAGCGGATGCCGATCATCTATGGGAGCTATTCGACGGCTCTATTGTAAAAACGAAACAGTTAAAAGCACAGCATAGCCGCATCCGTGTAACTGGGCATTTATTGGGGAGCTTTGCAGCCTTACCGATTGATCCGTACACGTTAGGAGTTTGGCTAGGAGACGGCTCTTCAGCCTGTGGTCGGATTCATGGGCACATTAACGACTTGGAAGAGGTTCGCCTACAAATAGCTCCGCATGAGCGGGTGGGGCCTGTTACCCCTGAAAAGAGAAATAAACAGATTGGGTATTTTAGCATACAGGGCTTCACTACCAAGCTGCGATCTTTGGGAGTGTTGAACAATAAGCACATTCCTCCAGCTTACCTGCGGGCTTCTCTGGCTGATCGTTTAGGCTTGCTTCAGGGATTGATGGATACAGACGGCACAATTAACGCCAAAAACGGCAGGCAGTGCGCCTTTGTCACCACTTCTCCTGCTTTGCGCGATGGGTTCGCTGAACTTCTTCGGTCATTGGGGATAAAGGCTAAATACATCACCAAGAACCCCATGCTATTTTACAACGGCTCCATGCGAGTCTGCGCAGAAGCCTATCAATTTTGGTTTACCGCCTACCCCGATCTACCTGTTTTTCGTATGAAGCGGAAACGCGAAAGAACCCACCTGAAGGCGGGGCAAAAGGTGCGCAGCACTGTTGCTAAAACGCACAGAGTTATGCAAGTTGTTTCTAGAGCAAGTGTCCCCGTAAAATGTATAATGGTGGATTCGCCTTCCCACTTGTTCTTGGCAGGGCGATCAATGATCCCCACCCACAACACCACTGGAGCCACTAAAGTCTCTATCATGGAGCGTCTTCGGGGCTACACCCTAGATGGCACAGTGATCGTCCACTCCCAAGACGCCCTTGATGAAATGCGCCAAGTCACCCGCAAAGGGGATGTCATCAAAGCCGAGGGGCGCAAGAAGGACGACAAGGTTATAACGCTCGCCTTAGGGTGTCGCGCCTGGGACGACCGCGCCCGTAAAGCCCTCATCGCCCAAAACCTGACCAAGAAAGCCGATAGCGCGCGCCGGGCGGCTTCCATTCAGGATCAGTACATGTTATTTTCCAACAACATGCTGTCCGACTTCTTCAAGTCGAAGCAGCGTGTGCGGTTACATGAGCGGGCGATGTTGAGGCGTCAAGGCTGGCGTGGGCGATGATCCAAAGACACTTTAAGTGCCCAGATTGCGGTGGCGTGTTCTGGCAAACGGTCGAGAAACGTTCGGCTCCGCCGCCTGACGAGTGTTCTCTGTGCCACGGCACCGGACAGCAAACCGAAGCCGCTCTCGTTTTCATCTCCAAAGCCAAACGTGAAGCCGACCAGCGCACCCGCGAAATGGTTGCTGAAGGCAAAGGTCCCGGCTACAACGCCGACGCGCGTCTCCAGTTGAAGTCCGAGGAGCAGGTTTTCCGCGCTATGGAAGCAGGCTCTTCGATCCGCGCCGAAGCTGCAGCTTCCGAACTCAACGTTTCCGTTTCCGAGGTCTCCGATCTCAAAATCACCGACTTGCGTGATAACGTGAAGCCCGGCGAGACCTCCGCCAAACCCCTGTCTGCGAGTGCTCAGGCTATGCAAGCTCAAGCTAAACAGATGTCTTTTGCATCAGGTGCTCGCGAAATGGCAGCAGCATTCACCGGACAGGGGACCGTCATCAACGGCAAGGCGGTAGGCACAAAAGTCGGCCCTGGCGCGCTTGTTCGGGCTTCTGATGGGACCGCCGTGACACCCGGTGAGAGCGTTTTCCGAGGCTTGAGCCAGGAACATCACAAAATAGCTCACGCCATCGAATCACGTCCGTTGCACAGGGGCTGAAGCGTGAGAATCCCTGAACAGCACAAGGCGCTTGTTGATTTTGCTCTCGGCCTTGTCGAGATTTGTCGTGTCTCTCAAGCCACGCGCGCTTCCGCTTATCGCTCCTACGGTCAGTGGATCGAAACAGGACGCGAAAACGGCGGCCTGGGCACTGCAAATCTCCTCTCCTCGCATCTCGACCGTCTCCAGTCGCACATTTTCCTCCCCGACAATCTCCGTTTCACGATTGACTTCGAGAATCTCTACGAAAAGGTGAAGTACGATCAGGCGGACACTTCTGCCCGCGTGCTCACGCGCGAATGGGAGCGTCGTAACATCGACACGGTGTTTGCGGAGGGCGTTCTGGAATCGTTGAAGTACGGTTCTTCGATCCCCAAGCTCCTAATCCACCCAACGCACTCTGACGATGGCCCGCAGTATTCCATGTCCGCGCGATTGGTTTCGCCGTGGAATTTCGGTGTCTATAATGAAGCGGTCACAGGGTTAGACGATCAGGAAGCCTGCTGCGAAACAGTGTTTCTTTCGAAGCATGAAGTGTGGCGTCGGGTAGCGCACCTGCCGGAAGCAGAAAAGCTGTTTAAGACGATTATTTCCGCATCAAACAAAGACGTTGGAGCCGGCGCACAGCCAGTTGCAATGCACCAA
>Ga0134126_10013656_pt1 | contig 10251 bp, 11 predicted proteins | sample KB31752_FD_96881 | JGI IMG/M metagenome (GOLD analysis project Ga0134126, IMG submission 96881) | Terrestrial soil microbial communities with excess Nitrogen fertilizer from Kellogg Biological Station, Michigan, USA - KB3-175-2 | ecosystem: Environmental > Terrestrial > Soil > Unclassified ...
CATGGCGGGTCCCGATGGCGCTTTCTGGGTAACGCGGCCCTCGCACGTTGAACTTACCCAGGCTGCCGGACCGGCCAATTTCGACCCAGAAGAGCAAAACAACATTGCTGTTTACAAGAAAGCGCTTCCTGCCGTGGTAAATATCACTTCAACGGCCGTTGCTTATGACTTCTTTTACGGCGCAGTGCCGCAACAAGGCATGGGATCCGGATTTGTGATCGATAGGGAAGGCCATATTCTTACGAATTTCCACGTGGTTGAGGGAGCGCGCCAAGTTGAGGTCACTACCAGCGATAAGAAGAAATACAAAGCTCAGATCATAGGCACCGACCCTGTGCATGATTTGGCTGTGATCCAGATTCCGAACAAGACGGTTCCTCAGGCCGAGATTGGCGACTCCAAGAGCCTGATGGTGGGACAGAAGGTTTATGCCATCGGAAACCCGTTTGGCCTTAGCGGCACCATGACGCGCGGAATTATCAGCTCCATCCGTTCCCTGAAAGGCCAGCGCGGGTTCATTGACGAGGCCATTCAAACCGATGCAGCCATTAATCCAGGAAATTCTGGCGGGCCCCTTTTGAATTCGCGAGGCCAGGTTATCGGCATTAATACCATGATTTTGACTGGCGGCGTGGAACAGAGCGCCGGAATCGGCTTTGCCATTCCAATTAATACAGCCAAAGCCGTGCTGGACGATCTAGTCCACCTGGGACGGGTCCACCGGCCCGAACTCGGTGTCCGGACCATTCCAATAGGGCCCGAATTAGCCGACCAGCTGGGACTCGCAGCGGATTCGGGTTTGTTGGTTGTGGATGTAGTACCGGGCAGCGCCGCCGATCGCGCTGGTCTGCGGGCAGGCACACAGAAGGCTTATCTGGGAAATTACCCCATCATGCTTGGCGGCGATCTGCTGGTGGCCATTGACGGCCAGCCGCTTGAGGACCAGCAAGACCTTTCCCACGTGATGCAGAACCATCGGTCAGGCGATACCGTGACCGTTACCATCTACCGCGGGAAGAAACGCATGGATATCAAAGTGGTTCTGGGCGAAGCACGAGTAGTGGCCTAAAATACCCTAACCAGCCTTGTAACCCGGTCTCCCGAAGGGGAGAGATTAGCCCGGTTAAGCAATTAGTTTCCTTTCATTCCGGCACAGGAAGTAATAAGCTGTACCGCAACAAAACTCTCAAAGAGTTACTTTCGGAAGGAGATAAGGGGTATGGCATTTTGTGCAAAGTGTGGGGCTCAACTCAATGCAGGTTCGGGCTTTTGTGCGGCATGCGGAACCGCGGTTGCAGGGCAAAGCGTAAATACAACATCGGGGGCAGCCGCTGCGCCGGCGCAATCGTCGGTGGGCGCTCCAAGCGCGGGAATGACGAACAATGTGGCAGCTTGTTTAAGTTACCTCTTCGGCTGGGTCACCGGCCTGATTTTTCTTGTGATTGAGCCATACAAGAATGATAAGTTCGTGCGTTTTCACGCGTTTCAATCAATCTTTTTGAGCGTTGGGGTGATCGCCCTATGGATTGGCGCAATGATTTTGTCAACGATCCTGGGCTTTATCACCCACGGACTCGGATTTTTCATCATGGGTCCATTGATGATGATAGTTTGGCTGGGCGTTGTGGTTGCCGTGGTTATCTGCATGATCAAGGCCTATGGCAATCAGCAGTTCAAGCTCCCAATCATCGGCGACCTTGCTGCAAAGCAAGCAGGTGTATAGACCGCTTCGCGCGGGTAGAATGCTCTTAACGTAGAATAGGGATTTCTGGCTCATTCGTTGCAGGCGGTTGCCTCGCAAGAATGGTCTGCCTGAAATCCCTTGATTTTTTGGAGCGTTCACCAGATGAAATATTGCCGCTTCACCTCTCCTGATGGTCCGCAGTTCGGGCTGATTGAAACTATTGCTGGAGTTCAGCAAATCACCCAGACGGCGAGCGGCGGCGTTTTGCCTACTTTCTCGAAGGCAAAGAAGGCCGCTGCGCAACCATTGTCTTCGGTAAAGCTCCTTTATCCCGCCGTGCCATCCAAGATTGTCTGCGTGGGCCGGAATTACAGTGAACACGCGAAGGAGTTGGGCAACGAAGTTCCATCAGAGCCGCTGATTTTTTTCAAGCCGCCGAGTTCGCTGATCTCGCCGGGAGAAAAGATTGTTCGGCCCCAGCGTTTTTCACAGAAGGTGGAATTTGAGGCGGAACTGACGGTAGTGATCGGAAAGAAGTGCCGTAGTCTGGGACCAAACGATGACGTTCGTCCATATATTTTTGGCTATACCGCTGCCAATGATGTAACTGCCCGCGATCTGCAAAAGACAGACCCGCAGTGGACCCGGGCCAAGGGCTTTGACACATTTTGTCCCGTCGGGCCGATTGTGACCGATGAAATTGATCCCTGGAAGAGCGTCCGCGTGGAGAGCCGCGTAAACGGTGAGGTAAAGCAGTCTGAGAGCACGCTGGCCTTTATTTTCCCTGTTGATGTGGTTCTACGCTTCATTTCACAAATAATGACCTTGCTGCCGGGCGATCTCGTTTTGACTGGTACTCCAGCAGGTGTCGGGCCGCTTGTGGCTGGCGATGAAGTGACGGTCTCCGTTGAGGGTATTGGGGCGATTAGCAATCCCGTAGTCGACGGCGATTGATTGCCCTTGGGGGATCCACCCGCAAGCTACTGTTTCTTCGGATAGATACATTTATGCACCGCCGACGCAGCACAAACTATGGTTATCTTGTGATTTTCCGCCGGGCGGATGATTCTGGTGGGGGCCGATTCTTCCGGATTTCTTCAAGACCTGAGGGCTGGGAATAAGTGTTCCTTCGGATTTTCAGTGAACCGAAGTTGAATTAAACTCATCTACATGCCAACGTCTTTGATGCCTGAGGGCGTTATACCTATGAATGAACTTCGTCTATATTCTCTTATTGCGATTGCCGGCGCCGGTCTGCTGTTTGGCGCCAACGCCTGGATCCGGAGTCGACGAAAAACCCCTGACCAGCGCGAACGCGAGCGCCGTACGCGCATCAGCGAGATGGGCCGCATCACCGATGGCACAGTGATCGATGTAAATGAAATGCAGATGAACGGATCCGGCGAGCTGCAGCTCTTGATTTATCACTACGATGTGGCTGGTGTCAGCTATGAGGCCTCGCAAGACGTTAGCAGCCTTCGCCACATGGTAGACCTGCATTCCTGCCGCGCCGGACTGATGACCTCTATCAAGTACGATCCGGGCAATCCCGGCAATTCCATTGTGATCTCAGAAAACTGGACCGGCCTGCGGAATTAAATCCCGGCAGCAAACTTTTACAAAATCTTGCTTTTATCGCAGGCAGAATCGCTGCACAACTATATCGATATATATCAATGTAGTTCTATTTCGCCGCCAGCGCTTCTACGATCCGGTCAAAGTCTTCCAAAGATCCGTATTTCAAGATGATCTTGCCTCTCCCTTTGCGATCGTGAATCTCAACCTTTACGCCCAATGAACTCTCCAGGCTGCGCTGGGCTTCACGGACGTTGGGATCAATCGGGACCACCGGCTTTTCCTGCTTTTGTTCCGCCACTTGGGGGTTCAGCAGCCTGGCAATGAGCTCTTCAGTTTGCCGGACGGAAAGCTGCTTTTCAATAATCTCGCGTGCAGCCCTTTCCATGTGTTCCGGATAACCGGCCAAGGCCAACAAGACTTTTCCGTGACCAAAGCTCAGTGCGCCTGCTTCAAGAGCGTTCTGCACCTCTTCCGGCAACTTGAGCAGGCGGATAAAGTTAGCGATGCTGGCGCGATCTTTTCCGGTTCGCACAGCGATCTGCTCCTGCGTGAGGCCGAATTCGCGGCTAAGCCGTTCAAATGCTCGCGCCTGTTCCACCGGATTCAGATCCTCGCGTTGGAGGTTTTCAATGATCGTAATCTCCATCGCTTGCTCATTAGAGATTTGGCGGACCACTGCAGGGATCGTTGCCTTACCAGCGCGTTTTGAAGCATGCCAGCGTCGCTCACCAGCGACTAGCTGGAATCTGCCATTGGCAGCTGGCCGCAATACCACCGGCTGCACCACGCCGCTAGCTCGTATTGACTCAGCTAATTCCTCAAGAGCGGTTTCATTGATCCGCCGGCGAGTTTGATACGGATTGGGGTCAATACTGTCGACGGGAATCTCTTGTGTTGATCCAGCGGCTTGAGCCGACGGCATAGAGACCGGCGAGTTCAATGGCCGACTTGGTAGTAAAGACTCCAAACCGCGGCCCAGGGCCTTGCGCTTGTCGTTAATCTTGTCATTGATCATGATTCGTTTACTCGCTTGAGTTCATTGCCATTGGAAAAATCTTCAGTTTGATCGGCTGTGGTGGCGCTTGGAACTTCTTCTGCGATTCCGACCGTCACCGGATTCATTCGCCGATGCATGATCTCTTTGGCCAGACGGATGTAGCTTTCGGCGCCGCGGGAGCGCACATCGTACAGCAAAGCCGGCTTACCATAACTGGGTGCCTCAGCTAGACGGATATTGCGTGGGATAATCGTTTTCAGTAGCTTATCGCCAAAGTGTCGTTTCAGTTCTTGCGTTACCTGCTGGGCGAGATTCGTACGATCGTCATACATAGTAAGAACAACGCCTTCGATTTCTAAACCAGGATTGAAGCTCTGGCGCAGGCGCTCAATGGTGTCCAACAGCTCGCTTACGCCTTCCAGCGCAAAATACTCTGCTTGCATAGGAACCAGCACGGAATCTGCCGCAACCAGTGCATTGAGGGTCAAAAGATCCAAGGCAGGCGGGCAATCCAGGACAATGAAGTCAAATTGCTCTCGGATGGATTCCAGCGCGGTGCGCAGGCGAAATTCCCTGTTTTCGGCCCCAACCAGTTCGATATTGGCCCCAATTAGATTCTTGTGCGATGGAATCAGGCTTAAACCTTCCAATTCCGTCGTGATCACTGCTTCGCCAGCCGAGGCTTCTGCGGTAAGCAGATGATAGGTGCTAAGGCGCTCAGGATCGCGGGCAAAACCTAGTCCACCTGTGGAATTGGCTTGGGGATCGCAGTCAACTAGCAGGGATCGAACCTCTGCGGCAGCAAAGGAAGCTGCCAGATTAATGGCCGTGGTGGTTTTTCCCACTCCACCCTTCTGGTTAGCTACGGCAATTACTATTCCCATGGTGTGTTTTTAGAATCGATGAGAGCCATTTCCCTGTTGAATGTAGATGAGTGGGGAATGAAAATGCAACGCCGCAAAATGGTGCATTTTGTTCTACGTGGAACAGTTTCCAACAGAAGATACCAGCAAGCTAGAAGACAATTGTTCCACGTGGAACAAACAGTTTACTGTTTTGAGTCTGGCGGTTAGTTTTCCCACTTTATATCTCTCCAAGGCATCCCATCGCTCAGAAAGACATAGAAATACAGCGTGTGATCGCTTAACGATCCCACTTTTACAGCTATGATTCTAGGTAGCTGCATCTTAGACGAAATTTGGCACTTTCCTGTCGGACGGTGTTTACAATTGTGGTTCGGATGGAAAATATTCCCACTTTAGTCCTTAAAATCTCAATGAGGGCGGAATAACAAGGCCACGTACAGTAGCTCTAGCCCGACTTTTATCCCACTTTTTTATATTTTGTTACCAATCAACAGCGCTCTCGAATTGCTGCACGGAATATGCACAACATCGCCCCAAATCACTTCTGCACTTAATCTTTGAGCAAGCTCTACTTGTCCAGCGCCAATCATGAGCGCACTTCGCCCACCCACTTTTGTCAACCGCACCGCCAATGGCACCGCCTGCACGAATTTCTCAACGGCTCGCAGCATTACTAAATCACCCGTTCCTGGATAGCCTTCCGCTCGGTCGCTAAAAACCTTCACGTTCTCAAGCTCCAGCACGTGGACCAATTCCCTCAGGAACGTCGTCTTCTTCTGCTGGGACTCAATCAACGTCACTTGAACTTCAGGAGCGAGCATGGCAAAGGGAACTCCGGGAAAGCCGGCGCCTGATCCCAGGTCGATTGCTGTTTGCGGCCGCTCCTGCTTAAGCAGATATTTTGCAGCGAACAGCGACTCGCCGAAATGGCGTTGCACGATTTCGCCGGGTTCACGTATGGCAGTCAGGTTGATATGCGCATTCCATTTAAGCAATAGATTGATGTATGTCGATATAGAACGGAGCCGCGCTTCATCGAGATCAATGAAAGGTTCAAGCAATTGGGCAATGGCGGCGGTTTCCACGCATCCCATCGTAAATTAGTTGGGCATGGGCTTCTTCACTAAACCGGAACCGGCCGGCAGAGAATCGAGCAGTTCGCGAACGGTGCGCTTGAGCACAGGATGCATTACGTCCGGCGCGATCTCTGCCAATGGCTCCAGAACAAAACGCCGCTGGTGCATGGCTGGATGAGGAACGGTCAGCTCGGGCGTGTCCAACACCTCATCGCCGAAAAATAAAATATCGATATCAATCGTGCGCGGTCCCTTGGGTTGCGTGCGGATCCGACCCATCGATTGCTCGACCGCCAGCATACGGTTCAGGAACTCTAACGGCGTCAGCTCCGCTTCCATGGATAAGGCGCAGTTCAGGAACCAAGGCTGCTCGCTTTGCACTTCCACAGGTTGTGTTTCGTAAAAAGCAGAAATTTGCATGATAGTGCCCAAATCCCGTAGCCGCGAGATGGCTTCGCGAAGAAACCATTCGCGATCACCGAGATTTGATCCCAGAGACAGGTAAACCAGCTTTTTCATATGAAAATAGAGCCTTAGATCGAAAGTGCTGCCACCCGGCAAAGCGCAGGCCCGTTACGTTGGTTACTTGGCCGTAATGTGACGATTTAGATACCCTTTGCGGGTATGGCTTTACAAGCGCTCCTCCTCAGCAACGACCCTGAAGTCCATCGTACGATACGTCGAGTCCTGGATGCGGCAAATATTGATCTGGATCTCTCCAACAATGCTGACCAGGCCCGCCACATCCTGCTGCGCCGCAAATATGACGCGCTTGTGGTCGACTGTGACGACATGCCGCACGGCCCGCTGGTTCTCCGCGAATTAAGGCTGGGGAAGTCCAACAAAAGCTGTATAGCCTTCGCCGTGGTCAATGGCAAAACGAACATCCAGCAGGCTTTTGAAATGGGCGCCAATTTCGTTCTGGATAAGCCGATCTCGCTCGACCGGGCGACGCGGAGCGTGCGCGCAGCGCAGGGTTTGATCATGCGTGAGCGCCGCCGTTACCATCGGCATCTGGTCAAAGCAACGGGAGCAATCCTGGTGGATCAGGGCGCCGAACTCCCTTTGAACATCACCAACATCAGCCATGGTGGCATTTCGATCGAGTGCTCACGCCGGCTGGACGAAGGAGGCGCTGCTCGAGTCCGATTGCAACTGCCCGGAACCAAGCGTTCGCTGGACATTAAGGGTGAGGTGGCGTGGTCCACGCCGGAAGGACGCGCAGGAATTCGTTTTCAGGTGCTGTCAGCGGAAGCAAAGAAGGAGCTGGATATCTGGTTGGAGAAGCGGGCGTTAACGCTGGGCGGCGGAGCCATGTTTATTAACGCTACAACAGTTTAAGTTTTTAGATTTCGCGCGAGGTTTGTGCCGCAAATGCTGCGCTCTCAGCATGATCGTCAGATTGATGCACTTCGGTTGTTTCCTCCCACAAAGAGCGGTCTTTCAATAACCGCGAAACCAACGCGGTGTGCATTGCATGCCCGGCGCGATCGGCCACAATGCGCCCGATAATCTGTTTGCCCAGCAGCGCCAGATCGCCAATTAAGTCCAGCACTTTATGCCGCACAAACTCATCTTCATAGCGCAGCGGGCCGTTCTTAACTCCATTGGCCGTTAGCACAATCACGTTGGCTTCTGAGGCGCCGCGGATCAGGCCCATATTCTTCAGGGCCTGCTCTTCACTCAAAAAACCAAATGTGCGGGCGGCGGCCAGCTCTTTACGGTAGAGATCTTGCGAAAGATCAATCTCAAAAGCTTGTGCTCCGATGGGCGGAGCAAAATTAATTTTATAGGCTACGGCATAGCCCGATGCAGGATAAGCGCCAATGAATTTGTTGCCTTCACGGACCTCAATCTCGCGCATGATGCGCAGATAAGTTCGCTTTTTACGCTGCTGCCTTAAACCCGCCTGCAAAACCATATCAACGAATGGCTTGGCGCTGCCATCAAGAATCGGCAGCTCAAGGTTATCGAGTTCCACAACTGCGTTATCCAGGCCAATCCCAATAAAAGCTGAAAGGAGGTGTTCTGTGGTGGAAATCAGGACGCCTTTTTTTTGCAGGCTGGTAGCATAACTTACGCGGGCCACGTTGCGGCCAATGGCTTCAATTTCAAAGCCGTCAAGGTCACTGCGGCGGAAAACAATGCCGGTTCCGGCGGGGGCAGGGAGTATCCGGAGGGTCACATCGGCGCCGCTGTGCAGCCCTATACCTTTGCACTCCACCGTAGCCCGAACTGTCTGTTCAAATGGCAAGCTATTCCAAGTAAACAGATTACACTGGCAGGAGCTTGGGCCTGTGTTGTTTTTTTGCCACAGATCGTCCCTTTGTCGGCGCAGATTCAAGGAAATTGAAGGTATGCCGCTTGCCACCTACTGAGTCCTACTTTTGATGGTCGTTTTGATTGGTCGTGAGAAATGGGAAAAGCAGCTTGTGGAGAACGCGCAACTTGTCTTCAGCGTGAGCGTAATGGCAAAGCGCATCCCCGCCTTCAACTCTGCCGATAGTGTAAAAAGAAGCACTACTCTCAATCCAAACAGAGAGGATGGCGTAGAAAAAGTACTTCCAAATCAGGCCGTGGGAGGCAATAATGAGCTGTGAGAAAGCACTCCTATCCACGGCAAAACATGCTTATAGAAATCTGTTTCGGTGGCCAGATCAATGCCGGATATTCGAAAGAGGGTATCATACGCTCAAACCACTTCCACTTTTTTGGCTCACTAACTTGAAGAGAGCGTTGGCCCGAATGGCTGGCGACAGTTGCAATGGACTGGGTTAGAAAAAAACTGTTCGAGGTCGTTACACTCTTACTCGCGATCGCAGCAATTGTTTTCGCTTGGATACAATACCACGATGCGCGCGCACAGCTAGACCGTCTCCAAGCCATTACCTCCTCGATCCAAACTCAATATGTAGGCGAGTTCCCCGTCAACCTCGATAAGGTCATCGAGGTGGTTAGTCATTCCAGCGACGGAGGCGAACTGGATGTGATGACTGATTTCCCGGGTTATGCGCTTTATTCTCGTAATTTTAAGTACCAAGCATATTTCAATGCGCTTGTGGGAACCCACCAGCAAAAGTCAGTCAAGATAAATATGCTGGTTTACAGCAGAGACTTAATGGAAAGGACGTTTCGGATCGAGTTCAAACCTCGAGATTTTGAGGAAGAAAGGAAGAATGGCTTTCGAGACTTCTTCAAGAATCACCCTCCCGGGCCTCGGAATTACAATGATTTTGTAGAACGAATTCTTGATCTCCAGAACGACGCCGCTAATGACTTTTGTCGAAACGGCATAGAAGTTCGGCGAGTGCCAGCGTCGCAGAAATACCTGTTCTTCTTGTGGCAGACGAACACTCCGGAAGCTGTTTTTGCTTTTAGAAATGAAGAGCAGCGGAACCGAGAGATTTCCTTTCACTCATTGGATCCTAAACTCATCGAAATTTTCAAAACCATCTTTGACAAGACATGGGCGGACGCTGACCCCAAGCAACATCCTGAATTGGCTGCGGTAGAAGATCCTGCGTGTGGGTACTTTAACACGCGGCCAAATACTGCAGACCCGGCTGCGAGAAAATAAGATACGTAACATGGAGTGCTCCCCAAACTGGGACATGCAGATTTGCGAACACTTGGCAAGGAGATGGGGACGTGCTCTACCACTGGCAAAGCCACAGATCGTGTCTTTGTCAGATAGCGGCCAGGCAGAACTACTTCTCTTTTACCGGATTGATTTTGGCCACGGCGGGATCAAACAGCGAGTCAGAGGGATGGATGTTATAGGTGATATTTAGGATGATCTGCTGCGAAATCGTTTCGCCGTTCCGCTTGATGACGGTCATTCGCGGCGTGTTGATACCCTGGAATTCCTTCCAGTCGCCGAAAATCAAGACCTCTTCATCGCGCTCGCGATAGCGAGGATCGCGGGTAGAAAAGCGCTTCTCCAGCGGCAAATGCGTTGAGGGATCCACCAGAATCGTTACCGACTCATTCTTGGAATTGATAATCGTGAGCTTTTCCGCCATGTGACCTTCTGAGACGCTCGGCCCTTCA